>Ga0265294_10003962_pt1 | contig 18664 bp, 19 predicted proteins | sample MunlanPumphouse3_FD_192504 | JGI IMG/M metagenome (GOLD analysis project Ga0265294, IMG submission 192504) | Groundwater microbial communities from a municipal landfill in Southern Ontario, Canada - Pumphouse #3 | ecosystem: Environmental > Aquatic > Deep subsurface > Groundwater | place...
AATATTATTCCGGTAAAGCCTGATGAAAATGAAACACGTAGTACAATATGAATCTCTTGCGTGTTTGTTTTCAAGCTTTATCCCCCGAAAGCCATGTAACTGTTATATGAATCATTGGCAGGTCTTCTGACTTACTCCCGTGTCTGAACGCCTTCCCATCCCGCAGGGGACAGTGGCAAATGAGGTCTTTGTTCAGCACGTAAGCGGAGCTTACAGCAGCGGGTCTGTTCAGGATTTACACCTGATTCCCTTTTCATTCCGATGCAGGAAACCGCACCGGAACACCAAGATTTCTGTGGACAAAGATAGGGATTATTTTGATAATCCCCGGAAATAAATCAATAATTATTGATTGTTCCCTTGTAAAAACCGTTTACACAACGATTGTCGTTGAGCGCCAGCGAGAACTTCAGATCGCAACTGCCGGCACCATCCAGCACCTTGATCTGCACATTGGCACTCTGGAATCCGATTCTGCCGGCACGGTTCCCGTTATAGGGCATATCTTTGATGGCGCCATTGACAGACCATTCGCCGCGTGAGAGCGGGATAGTGAAAAGGGTGTCCGTATAACTGGCCGGAAAGGAGAGCTCGATGAAATGATCACTCGATGCGGCATCGCTCCCTGCGTACAGCTTGAATAGGAAGGTATCACCTGTACGGACCGACTCAATGTTTCTGATGGCATAGCGGTCTCCCTCAAAAGTGAAGTAGTTGTTGCTATCCGTTCCTGTATGCTCTCCCAGGTTATCACACCCGATAAAAACCGCTGTCAAGGCCAAAACCAATAATCCTATTTTGATTTTATTCAATTTGTAACTGTTTGTATTTGTTTAATATAGTGATTGTAATGTTATTCATTTTCTTACTTGTTATCCATGCTGTTTTGTTCGCTCAGGACAGCTAAATAACGTTAATATTACGGGGAGCCTCTGTCGATTCTATCGCTACTGATCATCCATATGCTTTACGAGACTGTTGCTGCGGCTCTCAAGGTAGCGGATCAGCACCTCACTCCGTTCTTTTTCAAATTTGAGCTGCTCGATATCGAGTAACAGGGTGGAAAGCTCGAAGGAGCGGCTGATCCCTTTTTTTGCGGCATCTGCGAGGGGTATCGTCACCGTACGGTTACCCAGAAAGTGGACAGTAAGGGGTGTATCGCGGTAAGTGTGGATGTATGCGGCTATACCGTTCTCATCATTCCCGCTGAAACGTACAATCTCATATGCCTTGTCGAGTGTGCTAAACCGATAATTCAGTCCGTCAGAAGTAACCATCCTACTTTCGGCAAAGCTTCCGTCAGCAGCAGTGATCCTGATCCTGTTGTGACGAATGGTGTTGCCGGAGAGTACGCTCTCGATGAAGAGGATCCCTTTCTCCCGCACACCGGAACGAAGCCCATTCGTTTCCAGTGATGATCGATGGGGATATATCTTTGGATAATACTCGCCAAACTCCTGGTAACGGCTGTCACGCACATACTCGAAGTCGGAGAGCATATCGCTGAGTGCCGCATAATTTTCGCGTAGGAGTGAATCGCAATAGGCAATGTTTCGCAGGTTTTCAGCCATACGAATCTCCTGCATCAGGTCAAATCCGGCATTGATCTCATCAAATGCTTCGGGAAAGAGTATTTTAATGCTGTCAATCTTCAACTTGGCCAGTGCATAATTACCGGCCTGGTAAGCCTTTCCTGCTTCCGAAAGATAGGTTTTCGCCCCACTGCCTCTCCCTGTACAGGAGAGTAGCAACGAATAAATCAGCATCAGTGGAAGGAAGTGAAAGATGTTGCGCATATTTTGAAAAAAATATCAACGTACAAAAAATAAACTGTTTAGCAACGTTTCCGGCAACAAAAGTACAAATATAATTTGCATAAAAAGTGGCTTTAAGCGACAATTATTGTAATTTTGCAAATTGTAACAGATAATCAACCTCTGTGTAATAAGAAGTTGAGCAGCTGATAACCACCAAAAGACCCCATTGGAAATGATTATATCTCAGGATGAGATACAAGCATATATCGACACACCGATCCTCAGGTTGATCTCACAAACAGCAGATGAGATGCAGATGGAATGTTTCATCATTGGAGGATATGTGCGTGACTTTTTTCTCTATCGCCCCTCGAAAGATATTGACGTGGTAGCCATCGGCAAGGGAACCGACCTGGCAGAGGCTGTTGCCCGCAAACTTGGCAGAGAGACGCACCTGACACTCTTCAAGAATTTCGGTACTGCACAGATCAAATACAGGGAGTATGAAATAGAGTTCGTAGGTGCCCGCAAAGAATCCTACCGGAGTGACTCACGCAAGCCCATCGTGGAAGACGGCACCCTGGAGGACGATCAGCGACGACGCGATTTTACCATCAACGCCATGGCTTTCTGTCTGAACAAAGAGCGTTACGGCGAGCTGCTTGATCCCTTTAACGGCATGCAGGACCTGGAGGATTTGATCATCCGTACGCCACTCGACCCCGACATCACCTTCAGTGACGACCCGCTGCGGATGATGCGTGCCATTCGCTTTGCCACCCAGCTTGGATTCGATATCTATCCTGACACATTCGACGCCATCGCACGCAACAGGGAACGCATTGGGATTGTCTCCACGGAACGTATCACCGACGAGTTGAACAAGATCATCCTCTCGCCCAGACCCTCTGTGGGTTTCATCCTGCTCGAAAAGACCGGGCTGCTGGAGATTCTCTTTCCCGAGTTAACCGCACTCAAGGGAGCAGAGACCAAAGAGGGAATAGGGCACAAGGATAATTTTTACCATACACTCGCTGTACTCGACAATATTGCCCGTGAGACGAATGATCTCTGGCTGCGTTGGGCGGCACTGCTGCACGATATTGCCAAGCCGGTTACCAAACGGTGGGATCCCAAACTGGGATGGACCTTTCACAACCATAACCTCATCGGCGAGAAAATGGTACCCCGTATCTTCGGCAGGATGAAGCTGCCCCAAAACGAAAAGATGAAATTGGTGCAGAAGCTGGTTTCCCTGCACATGCGACCTATGCAACTGGTTGAGGATGAGGTGACCGACTCAGCCGTGCGCCGCATGCTTTTTGACGCCGGTGACCACATTGATGACCTGATGACCCTCTGTGAAGCGGATATCACTTCCAAGAATCCCGTGAAGGTACGCCGTTTTGTCACCAACTTCAGGATCGTGCGCAGGAAACTTCGTGAGATCGAGGAGAAGGATAGGGTACGCAATTTCCAACCTCCGGTGGACGGAAACGAGATCATGGAGGTTTTTGGGCTTCCACAGGGCAGGGAAATAGGCTTGCTGAAGGCGGCTATCAAGGAGGCAATACTCGACGGTGTGATACCCAATGAGCACGATGCCGCCTTCGCCTACATGGTGGAAAAAGCCAGGGAGCTTGGTTTAAAGCCGATTACCGACAGATGAGGGAGATACCTCGTCTTCGGCAATCCTTTCCAGAGAGCCGGAGAGAAAGGGATGCAGGATAGAAGATGAAAGGCTGAATTAACATTTTTTCCTTTAATAATTTGTTTTTTGTCGCTGATTCTGTGAGTTTTTTTATTACTTTGCAGTCTAATTTGGAATAGACTGTTGCACGCAAATCACGCCTTTCGTTTTTCGAAGCGCCTATGTCGAACAAGAAAAAAATTTCCGCAGCCCGTTTTTTGAATGCGAAGATCACCTCCACCATCAGCATCACGCTGGTACTGGTACTGCTGGGTGTCACCCTCCTGATCCTTTTTATGGGCAATAGCCTGTCGAAACATGTAAAAGAAAACATGAGTTTCAATGTGATGCTCTCCGCCAATGTTACCGACGGGCAGATCAGCGCCATCCGCCGCCAGCTCGATGCACAACCCTTTGTTCGGTCGTCACGCTTCATCAGTAAGGAAGAAGCCAAAGAGCAACTGATCCGTGAGCTGGGTGATGACCCTGAGGAGCTCCTGGGGTATAACCCTGCGCTCGACTGTATTGAGATCTTCCTTCACTCCGAATATGCCAACAGTGACAGCATCGCTGTGATCAACAAGGTAATCCGCGCGGAGAGCAATGTGACGGATCTGCTTTACCAACAAGAGGCGATTGACCTGATCAACGACAACCTTTCGAAGGTGATGACGGTACTGTTGGTGCTGGCCCTGGTTTTGCTCTTTATCTCTTTTACGTTGATTCGCAACACCATCCGGTTGAGTGTCTACTCGAAAAGATTCATCATCCACACGATGAAGCTGGTAGGTGCTACCGGTAGCTTTATCCGCAAACCCTTCGTGGTGAGCAATATTTACACCGGCATCATCGCGGGTATCCTTGCAGATGGAATCATCCTGGTGCTAATCACCTATTTCAGCAGGGAGTATGCTGCGATGCAACCCATCATCACCACTGTCGACCTTGCAATCATCTTCACGGTGGTGGTATTGCTGGGTGTTCTCATCTCTACCTTTGCCACTGCTTTTGCCGTGAACCGGTATGTGAGAATGCAATCGGATCAGCTCTATTATGTCTAAAACATCGAATAAAAAATGTCTCAGAAAAACCTCGCGTTACGTAAAACGAATCTGATTATTTGTGGAATTGCCGTACTACTGATCATTGCCGGATTCCTGTTGATGACAGGTCCCGCCACTACCACTGAAGGCGGATTTGAACCAGACATCTTCAGTGTCAGAAGGATCAGGGTAGCACCGGTTGTCGCTCTCCTGGGCTTTGTTCTGATGATTGTGGGGATCCTCTATCCGTCAAAAGAAGAGAGCAACAGGAGAAGGAAACAATCGTGACATCGGTCACCAGCAATCATCATTTTCATGACACTTATTGAAGCAATTATCATTGCCATTGTGGAGGGACTTACCGAGTTTCTTCCCGTCTCCTCTACGGGGCACATGATCATCACCCAGTCGCTCATGGGTATCGAAAGCAGTGCTTTCGTGAAAGCCTACACCGTGATTATTCAGTTTGGCGCGATCCTTTCGGTAGTGGTGCTCTACTGGAAACGTTTTTTTCGTCTCAACAAGGGCGAGATGCATGTCGGTGAGGTGTCTGTGCCACAGTCAGCCCTTCAAAGATCACTCCTCCCGCTGAGACGCTTTCTCTACAAGTATGATTTTTATTGGAAACTATTTATCGCCGTACTGCCTGCCGGCATTATAGGATTGGTGTTGGGTGACCTGATCGACAGGATGCTGGAGAGTGTAACTGTCGTGGCAGTGATGCTGGTAATGGGTGGTCTCTTTATGCTTTACGTGGACCGTTGGTTTAACCGGCCAGCAGCTGATCAGTCGATGAGCTGGCAGCGGGCCCTGAGCATTGGCTTCTTTCAGTGTATCGCCATGATACCGGGTGTATCCCGCTCTATGGCGACCATCGTGGGGGGAATGGGCTGTGGACTCGACCGCAGGAATGCTGCTGAGTTTTCCTTCTTCCTGGCAGTGCCGACCATGGCTGCTGCTGCGGGTTATAAGCTCTACCAACTGATGAAGGATCCGGCACAGTTTGATATGCTCACTGATAATATCCTGCTACTGATGGTCGGAAACCTGGTGGCTTTTCTGGTGGCGATGATTGCCATTCGTTTCTTTATCAACTTTCTAACCAAGTATGGATTCAGGGCATTCGGGTTCTACCGCATCATCGTGGGGGGCATCTTGCTGATCCTGATTGGGGCAGGTGTGAACGTTAGCATGTGATGCCATGATGGATTTCATTGAGGGAGAGATACTCTACATCGACAAGCCGCTTTATTGGAGTTCATTTCGCGTGGTACGTGTGGTACGTGCCAAGTTATGCCAGAAGCTGGGTGTCAGAAAGCTGAAAGTGGGCCACGCAGGAACGCTTGATCCGCTTGCTACCGGGGTGATGACTCTCTGCACCGGGAAAATGACCAAACAGATTGACCGGCTACAGTCTGAAACGAAGGAGTATGTTGCCGGAATACGACTGGGTGCGACCACACCCTCATTCGACTTGGAGACAGCAATTGACCACGAATATCCTACCGGACACATTACCCGGGAGCTGGTGGAAGAGACGCTTGCCCGGTTTACCGGCGAGATCATGCAGGTACCACCCCGCTATTCGGCAGTGAAGGTAGATGGCAAGCGGGCATATGAGTTGGCACGCAAAAACAAGGATATTGAACTTAAACCCAAATTATTGGTTATAGATAGTATCGAGTTGGTAGCATTTGGGCTGCCCGATATCACCATCCGGGTGATCTGCAGCAAGGGGACCTATATCAGGGCATTGGCACGTGATATCGGTGAATCGCTGCAATCAGGGGCGCACCTTACGACACTTATCCGCACACGCGTGGGGGAGGTGAGGTTGGAAGATTGCCTGCAAATGGAGGAGGTGGATCATTTTCTGGATGAACAGATCGGTCTGACCGGAAAAAGAGAGTAAAATTTGACATAACATATGAAACTTTCGCAATTTAAATTTCATCTGCCGGATGAACTCATCGCAAAACATCCGGTAGCCCACCGTGACGAAGCACGGTTGATGGTTGTACACAGAAAAACCGGCATGTTGGAACACCGTGTGTTCAAGGATCTGCTGGATTACTTTCAACCAAAGGATTTTTTTATTTTCAATGACACCCGTGTTTTTCCCGCACGCCTTTTTGGTAACAAGGAAAAAACAGGCGCAAAGATAGAGGTGTTCCTGTTGCGGGAACTCAATCCTGATCAGCATCTATGGGACGTACTGGTGAATCCGGCCAGGAAGATACGCATTGGCAACAAACTCTATTTCGGTGACAACGAAGAGCTGGTAGCCGAAGTGATCGACAACACGACCTCTCGGGGACGTACCCTCAGGTTCCTCTATGATGGGCCCTATGATGAGTTCAAAAAGCAGTTGTTTGCCATTGGTGAGACACCCATCCCTGAATATCTGGAGCGAAGTGCCGAACCGGAGGATGCGGAGCGGTACCAAAACATCTTTGCCCGCCATGAGGGAGCGGTAGTGGCTCCCGCTGCAGGACTTCATTTCAGTCGTGAACTGATGAAGCGAATGGAGATCAGGGATATCGAGTTCGGTTATCTGACCCTCCACAATGGCCTGGGAGCTTATCGGATGATTGATGTGGAGGATCTCACGAAGCATAAGATGGAATCGGAACAGATGATCATCACGGAGGAGCTCTGTCATAAGGTGAACCATGCAAAGGACGAAGGACACAACATCTGCGCCGTGGGAACATCCGTGCTACGGGCTGTGGAGACAACGGTAAGCACTGACGGTCACATCAAACCCAGAGTGGGGTGGACCAATAAGTTTATCTTCCCCCCTTATGAGTTTACACTGACCAACAGTCTCATCACCAACTTTCATCTGCCATTCTCCACCTTGCTAATGATGGCCTGCGCCTTTGGAGGCTATGATGTGATCATGGCCACATACGAAGAGGCTGTAAAAGAGAAGTATCGCTTTGGAGCCTATGGAGATGCCATGTTGATCATCGATTGAAGGGATGCAAATCGAAACGGGAAGTGTCTCCCTGATCCTGGCACTCGGCTCAAACCAGGGTGAAAGAGAAAAACTGATTGAGGCAGCACTCAAAAAAATTGAAGAGCGCATAGGAAGGATACTCTCTCTTTCCGCTTTTTACTACACGCATCCCGTTGGTTTTGATTCATCCTGTGATTTTGTGAATTGTGCGTGCGAAGTAGCGAGCAAATCAGATATACATGCCGCATTCGCAATCACGCAATCCATTGAAAAAGAATTGGGAAGGGTAAAAAAAAGTGAAAAGGAACAATACGCCGACCGGCTCATCGATATCGATCTGATACTGGCTGATGATATGGTTCTCGACACCCCTGAACTGACCCTTCCACATCCCCGTTTTCATCAGCGTGGGTTCGTGCTCGCCCCTCTCTGCGAGATCGCTCCCGATCGGATACATCCCCTGTTGGGGAAAAGCATTCGCCAACTGCATGAAGAGTTGCATGGTGAAGATGCGGTTACTAGCGAAAAATGTGGGATATTGGCAAAGCAATAGTTTTTGTGTTGGACTGGTATGGCAATCTTTGGTAAGAGTTATGACTATTTTCTGGGATATGCCCTGAGCGGGGGAGGAGCCAGAGGGTTTGCACATTTGGGTACACTGAAAGTGCTGGAGAGTTACGGACTGAAGCCCGATGTGATTGCTGGCACCAGTGCTGGTGCATTGGCCGGTGTTTTGTATGCAGACGGGTATCATCCGGACGAGATCGTTGATCTGTTCCGGAAGCGTGAATTCCGTGAGTTTGTTTCCATTACGATACCCCGTACCGGTTTTTTGAAAAGTACAGGATTGCATACATTCCTGAAGAAAAATCTGCGGGCCAAGCGCTTTGAGGAGCTGCAGCTTCCTTTTTATGCGGTTGCAACCGACTGGGAAAGAGCTTGCAGCGTGACCTTCTCGGAAGGAGACAACCTGGTGGATGCCGTGGTTGCTTCCTGCTCGATTCCCATTGTCTTTAACCCACAGGTGATTGACAATGTACCCTATGTAGATGGAGGCATTCTCAAAAATTTCCCGGTAACGGTAATCCGTAAGAAATGCCGTTACCTGGTTGGTGTCAATGTATCCCTGATGATTCCACCCGCAGAAAAGGAGTCGATCCGCACCATGGTGGAGCGTACGTTCAATCTGATGTCGAATGCCAATACATTGGTTGATAAGTCTTATTGCGATATTTTGATCGAGACCCATGGTCTTGAAAGAGTATCGATGTTCGACCTGCACAATCAGAATCAGATCATGGAAGCGGGCTATCAGGCAGCTGCTAACACAATGGCTGAAAAGAGATCATTGGAAATTGTGAGAAGATGCCACCGGCATGTCGAGCTTCAGAAGAAGATTCAAATGCGCCTGCAGCGGATCAATGAAGCAATAAAGCAATGAAACAGAGATACCCCCAGTGAAATGAAAGAAAAGCTCTTTATCTATCAACTTTTTCCACGTCTGTTCGGAAACAGAAATGGCACAAACCGCCACAACGGATCTCTCAGGGAGAACGGATGTGGAAAGTTTAACGACATCAGTCCCACCGTTCTGAAACAGCTGAGAAAAAGTGGTTACACCCATATATGGTACATCGGGATTCCGGCACATGCCTCGTCAACCGACTACACCGAATACGGTATCCCGGTACAGTATCCGGAGATCATCAAGGGCAAAGCGGGTTCTCCCTATGCCATACGTGACTATTACGATGTGGATCCGGATCTGGCAGAGGAGGTAGCCCTTCGGATGGAGGAATTCGAGGCACTGGTAGAGCGTACACACCAGGCCGGGCTAAAGGTAATCACCGATTTTGTCCCCAACCATGTGGCACGTAACTACCGTTCGGTTTCCAGACCCCCCGGTATCGGGGAGTTGGGTGAAAATGATGACGATGCTGTCGCCTTCTCCCCCCAAAACAATTTTTATTACCTTCCCGGTCACTCATTGAAGATGGAACTTTCTCCCGGGAAAAAGAGCCGCTTTACCTACGGTGAAAAACCTGCAAAGGCGACGGGTAATGACTGCTTTACCCATACCCCCACCGTATATGACTGGTACGAGACCGTGAAACTCAACTATGGAGTGGATTATCTCAACGGTATGCAGGAATATTTTGAACCGCTACCTGATACCTGGATCAAGATGAGGGATATCCTTCTCTTCTGGGCATCAAAGCAGATAGACGGATTCCGATGTGACATGGCAGAGATGGTGCCGTTACCTTTTTGGCAATGGGTCATTCCCCAGGTGAGAGAGCGCTATCCCGGAATCATTTTCCTGGCAGAGATCTATCACCCGTCGCTCTACCGCGATTTCCTGGGAAACCGGCTCTTCGACTACCTCTACGACAAGGTGGGTCTATATGATGTGTTGCACGAGGTATCCTGCGGCTACAAACCATCATCTGAGATCACTTTTTCCCTGAATCACGTAGGGGATATCCAGCACCGGATGCTGACCTTCATGGAGAACCACGACGAACAGCGGATCGCATCCGGTTATTTTCTGAAGGAAGGAGAGAAAGGCAAGGCAGCCATGATTGTCACCTGCACCGTGAACAGCAATCCGGTAATGGTTTACAACGGACAGGAGCTGGGTGAGAGAGGTATGGATAACGAGGGTTTCAGCGGTGTGAATGGGCGTACCACCATTTTCGACTACTGGTCGGTGGATACCCTTCGCCGGTGGCACAATAATGGAAAGTGGAACGATCTGCTGCTTACTTCACGCGAGAAGGAGCTGCAATTATTTTACCGGCGTCTCATCACACTCTGCAACCAGGAAGAGGCACTCTCATCCGGCCTTTTTTACGACTTGATGCCGGCCAACTATGAGAATCCCGACTTTGACTCTGCCAAACTGTTCGCTTACTTGCGTGGCAATGGAAATGACCTCTTGCTCATCATAGTCAACTTTGATCCTTCTCCCCGCGAATGCACCCTGCATATACCACAACATGCCTATTCCTTTTTTGGAACGGAGGAGAGTGGGGAGGGTAAGCTGACCCCCCTGCTGCAAAAAGAGAACGAGACATTACTCTTCTCCTATGATTTTCCTTACCGCATACAACTGGCTGGCCTGAGCGGGGAAATTTACCGCATCACTTTTTTGTGATTTATTCCTTTATTGCCGTTTGTTTTTGTACTTTTGTCCCATCATTCAATTTCACGGGGAGAAGGGTCACATGAAGCGATCAGAACCATTTTTCAAAACAGAACAGCATGCAGGAGAGACCATTTAAAATCTTTTCGGGAACCAAATCACGTTATTTCGCTGAAAAGGTATGCAACAGCCTGGGGTGTCCCCTGGGCAACATGATTATTGAGCACTTTGCCGACGGTGAGTTCGCCGTATCTTATGAGGAGTCGATTCGGGGTAAGCAGGTGTTCCTCATTCAGTCCACCTTCCCCAACTCAGACAACCTGATGGAGTTGCTGCTGATGATCGATGCGGCCAAACGTGCTTCTGCCAAGTCAATCGTGGCAGTGATTCCCTACTTCGGATGGGCACGACAAGACCGCAAGGACAAGCCACGTGTCAGCATAGGAGCCAAGCTGATTGCCGACATGCTGGCCGCAGCCGGCATCAACCGGTTGATCACAATGGACCTGCATGCCGATCAGATTCAAGGCTTTTTCAATGTGCCGGTCGATCACCTCTATGCTTCGGGTGTTTTTGTGGAGTATGTGAAACAACTCGATTTGGCCAATATGGTAATCGCCACACCCGACGTGGGTGGCACCAAGCGTGCCAGCGCCTATTCCAAGTTTCTGGGTTGCCCCATGGTGATCTGCTATAAGCTACGCAAGAAAGCCAATGAGATCTCCGATATGCAGATCATCGGTGACGTGAAAGGAATGGATATCCTGCTCATCGATGACATTGTGGATACGGCAGGAACCATTACCCGTGCTGCCGACCTGATCATGGAGAATGGGGCCAACTCGGTCAGGGCTATCGCCAGTCACGCAGTGATGTCGGATCCCGCTTCCGCCAGGGTTGATAACTCCCGGTTGAAAGAGATCATCTTTACCGACAGCATACCCTATTCCAAGAAATCGGAAAAAGTAAAAATCCTCTCTGTCGCCGATATGTTTGCCGACTCCATCATGCGGGTTTGCAACAACGAGTCGATCAGCTCTCTGTACGTTGTCTGACCTTCTTCAGACGGGTTACCTGCTTTCCCTCTCTGATCACTTTCTGTTGGAAATTACCGGCAGTATGGGGTCAGGGAGGGAATTTTTTCCCCATATGCCGGCAATAGTACAGGATGGACTGTAACCACTTCACAGGAATGATTATTTTTGATACCATCTCACGGAACTTAACTGTTTAACCAAAACATTTTGATATGGATTATAAAATTGAAGAGATTGAAGGGATTGGCCCCGTGTATGGAGAAAAGTTAAAGGCAGCCGGTATCAGCAGGGTTGACCAGTTACTGGAAAAGTGTGCAGCAAAGAGTGGTCGGGTATCGTTAGCCAACGAGAGTGGTATAGATGAGAAATTGATTCTGAAGTGGACCAATCACGCTGATCTGTTTCGTATCAATGGCATAGGACCTCAATTTTCAGAATTGCTGGAAGTTGCAGGTGTGGATACCGTAAAAGAGCTCCGTACGCGTAATGCGGAGAACCTCTATGCCAAATTGCAGGAAGTAAACGAAGAGAAGAAGCTGGTTCGCCGTCTTCCCTCACTGAGCCAGGTAGCACAAATGATTGACGATGCCGGAAAGGCGGAGGTACGAATGACCTATTGATCAGGCAGGAGAAAGAAGAAATTGGAAAACGGCCGAATATTTTCAGCCGTTTTTTCATGTCAGCAGGTGATCTTTTTTGATGGTGAGAAGCAATCCTTCGCAGGCATCCTCCAACAGATCGAGCACCAGCTCAAAGCCTGAAGCTTCTCCGTAGTAGGGGTCGGGAATATGGTTATGAAGCTTACGGAATTGCATCAGGTAATCGGTTATCAGGTGAACTTTTTCCGCTTCTTCCTTGCTTGCGGTCATCGCTCGCACCGTTCTGAGGTTATTCTCATCCATCACCAGGATGTAGTCGAAAGCCGACAGATCATCTTTTCTGAGCTTTCGCGAGCGACTGCAGAAGTCATACCCTCTCTTCTCCCCATGTAGTCGCATCCGTTCATCGGGCAACTCCCCTTCGTGCCATCCCGATGTACCTGCGGAGTCCACTGCAATCAGATCCTGAAGGCCGTTTTTCTCAATGATTCCGCACATGATCCCTTCTGCTGCAGGCGATCGACAAATGTTTCCCAGACAAACAAAAAGCAGCCTGATCTTCTTTTTCTTTCCTTGAGTAGGATTCATATGTTTTTTTCGAATTTTTCTGTTTAATAACCTTAACAAATGGCACAAAGATAATGGAATTCTGACGAAGTCACAAATAAAAAGGAAGTAAGTTGATGCTATAGAGGATGTAATGCCATTCTCTGTTGGGAGGATTTGGGAATTTGTTTATCTTTGCAGCCTTGCAGGAGTAAGTGTGACGCTGCATCAGAGATCTTGGATGAATGGATAATAACCGCAAAAATGACAGCAGAGTGGCTCTTCAGGAAGCTGCTATACCCGTAAGGGAGAGAAAAGTGAAACTGGAGATCGAAAAGAACAGGGTACGGCGTGGACTTTATCTGACAGGTGGAACCCTCTCCCTGGCATTGGCCATCCTTGGGATCGTGGTACCCGGCCTGCCGGTCACACCGCTTGCTCTTTTGTCCGCATTTCTGTTTGCCAAAAGTTCAGAGCGACTATACAACTGGCTCCTGAACAACCGCATACTGGGTCCCCGCATCAAAAACTACCAGCGTCGAAAGGGAGTGACCCGCAAGGGAAAGCTGGGGATCATTGCATTCATGACATTGATGGTGCTTTTTTCCTCCTTCCTGGTGATCAGTGTCATTCCCATTCGTATCCTGATCCTCTCCATGGGAATGGTTGGCATGGTTGTTGTCTGGTTCTTCGTACCTACTGCAACCGATGATCCTGAACGATGCGACAAAGGAGAGGATCGGGAAGAGATTTCACCATAGGGGATTTCCTTCATCTGACTGTATGACATCAATCCCGCAGGTAGGCAAAGTAATGCTTCACCACCTTCTTTGAAAGCAGCTCGATGTTGAGCATGTCTGACGCACGTGAGATATCCTTCACCGTTCCATCTTTGTAGAGGATACCAATGCTGTCGTCCTTTTCACTGTACATGTCGGTGGAAAGCGCATCGGATGAGATAAAACAGGCAGCATCCTCTTCCTTGATCCGATATTTTTCGGCAAATAACCGCTTGAGTTTTTCCCTCCTCTCTTCCGCATAGGGCTGTTCAGAGATTTCAATCCTGAAAAGACGACGATTGACCATCGCCTTGCTCAGTACAGAAAGGACAGTGTCATGGTGGGTGGTCCATACTTTTAGAGCCGTCCAGACATCGTTGTCATCCAGATCCATGAATTGCCTCAGTGCCTCCCCATCGGCTGTGAAGTCATTCGGAGTGGGATCATTTCGCAGAAAATAGGAAAGAGCAGGTGAGGCGAACAGCTCCTCTCCCTTCCTGGAGAGCTCGCGGGCACGCCTCAGTGTGTTGATCAGCATCTTTTCCGCTGCGACAGCCGTCTTGTGAAGGTATACCTGCCAGTACATCAGACGACGTGACATCAGGAAGTTCTCGATGGAATAGATTCCTTTCGACTCTACCACCAACCGTTCATCCTTCAGGTCTAGCATCTTGATGATCCGTGCCGATCCGATGTTCCCCTCGCTCACACCGGTAAAGAAGCTGTCGCGCCGCAGGTAGTCGAGACGGTCTACATCGAGCTGGCCACTTACAAGCTGGTGCAGGAAACCTTTGGGATAACAATCGGTAAAGATATCGATGGCTGTTTGCAGGGTGCCCTGGTACTCCCGATTCATCTGCTCCATCATCAACAGGGAGATCTCCTCATGGTGTATGCTGGTGACCAGCGCATGTTCGAGCACATGCGAGAATGGCCCGTGCCCTATGTCGTGCATGAGGATAGCTGCCAGCGCACCGTTCTGTTCCTCCTCTGTGATGGTGTGGCCTTTCTCCCTGAGTGTTTTGAGTGCTTCATCCATCAGATACATGGCACCGATGGAATGATGGAAGCGGGTATGTTGGGCACCCGGATAGACGAAGGGAGCAAGTCCCAGCTGCCGTATACGGTTCAACCGTTGCAGGTTGGGATGGCAGATCAGCTCATAGACAAATTCGTTCGGGATATTGATGAATCCGAACACCGGGTCGTTGATGATTTTTCGTTTCAGGGACATGATCTCAGAGGGTGTTGTACTATTTTCTGTTCACCAGTGGAGCGACAACCCAATTGTAGACGTAACATCCCACACAGATGTTGAAGAGTGCCTCCAGCATGGCACATACCAGCAGTATAACGCCTGTTGTCAATGCGACCACCGGCAAGTGCAGGAACAGGAAAAGGGCGATAGCAAGTGAAAAGAAAAGGCCGACACCGGCTGCGAATCTCTTCGGCGGTGCAAAAATGGATCTGGGGGTGGTTCTCAGCAGTCGTGTCAGTACTTTGGCAAATATCGCCAGTGGAGAGGGAACACTGGTGAAAGCCCTCAGAGCGAAGTCGGCTGCCAGCAAAAGGGCCAGCCATATCCACCCCTTCAGGAGGGTCAGCAGTGTAAGGATCAATACTTGTGCGGCTACCAGCTGTACCACGTTTCTGTCTATCTGATTGGTTTTTTTCTTCATCTGAAATGATCATTAATCCAAACAGTAAACACCCATTCTGATGGGATTGTTCCCGATCCTGATGCAACGTTCATACGCTGGCAAGCTTACAGTTTGAAATTCGACGTTCGAGGTTTGAGCAATAGACATCCTCACGTGAACCCACTAACCTCTCAATTCATCAGCAAATTATTGTATCAACCTACATGTTTTCCCAGCATCAATTGCATCTCCAGTTGCAGCTTTCTGGCCTCACCGGCAGCAGCGGATGCAAAGTCCTCCCCGCTGTCGGCGTAGATAATGTTGCGGGATGAGTTCACCAGCAGGCCGCATTGGCTGTTCATGCCGTAACGGCACACCTCCTCCAGCGATCCTCCCTGGGCTCCTACACCGGGAACCAGCAAAAAGTGATCCGGCACAATCCTGCGTACCTCTTCAAACAGCCTGCCCTGGGTGGCACCCACCACATACATCATCTGGTCGGCAGATGCCCATTGCTGCGAGCGATGCAGCACCTTTGCGAAGAGTGATTCACCCTCCCTGTCTATCGTCAACTGGAAATCTTCAGAACCCTTGTTGCTGGTGAGCGCCAACAGGATCACCCACCGCTCCTGGTGGAGAAGGAAAGGCTTCACGCTGTCCTCACCCATGTAAGGCGCCACGGTAAGGGCATCCACCTTCATCCGGTCGAAGAAGGTGCGGGCATACATCTCGCTGGTGTTACCGATATCCCCCCGCTTGGCATCGGCGATAATGAATTGTTGCGGATAACGCTGCCGGATATAGGCTACCGTTTTCTCCAGGGCAAGCCATCCCTGCACTCCCATGCTTTCATAGAAGGCCACATTGGGCTTGTAGGCCACGCAGAAGGGTGCCGTAGCATCTACGATTGCCTTGTTGAAGGCATAGATGGGATCCTCGTTGTCTAGCAGGTGTTCCGGGATTTTGTTGATATCACTGTCCAGTCCCACGCAGAGGAACGATTGTTTCTGTTGAATCTGTTCGAATAGTTGTTGACGGTTCATTTGTCATTCTTTGGTTATGTTCACTGTTTCCAGGTGCCATGCATCGGTCGTCAGATCGTTACTGTCGACGTTTTTCACCAACAGGAGCCGTTCACCGCTGCGAGTGGTAAAGAGATAATGGGCCATGGTCTTGTAGTAGTCGGCTTTACCGCCTACGCTGAAGACATAGTCGTTCAGGGTAATGGTACGCAACCGGTTGTAATACTGGTCGTCGAATTCCGTCACGATGTTGCGATCCATCCAGTGTATCGACCGGTAAGCACCCCATATGGTCTTTCTCTCGGCATTGTGATCGAAAGAGCTAAAGTAGTAAAAATTTTCAATTTCGCTGTCAAACGGGATGAACTTACCGGATTCCCGGATCTGTTCTCCGGTTGTTTCGTTCGGCGTATGATAAACCTTTCCGTCATGGGTACTGAAGAGCAGCCGCTGATCTTCTGTGGTCCAGTACCAGGTTCCGTATCCGGAATACCAGTACTTGACGGCTTTCGCCCCATCGGGATGAGAGATATCCACCAGATAGATTCCATTGGCGCTGTTCTCTTTCCTGGAGAGGAGTAGCATCGGTTTCCCCTTCATCTTCAGCAGGACGTCTCCTTCCGCCCGATTTTCCCCGGGAGTGGCAGAGTGATTGGTCAGTTCTGATGTCTCCCTATTCACCGAGAAAAGTTCCCTGTTCGTGTCGGAGAGATAATATCTCCCGTTTTCGCCATCTGAGACATCGGTGACGATAAAACCGGTTACAAAGCTTTCCTGCCGCTGCAGGGTAGAGAGCCGAAAGCTCTCGATCCGGTCGTTCATCCCCACCAGTACCAGCTGATGGTCTGCAGAGAGCTGCATCGAGTAGGGGTTCCTTTCGAGGATGATCTCCCGTTTCTCATTCCTATCCGGCTGATAGGCGATCAGCCGTGCCGGGTTGCGGGTGATGAGTAGTGCCGTGTTACTCTGTTTGTCAAATTCGGCATCGATCACCATCCCTTCCAGCGGGATCATGGTGTCGGGATTTTTGAAAGTGCGGACTACCACCTTTATCGTGACTTTCAGCAGTGGCTTCTCCGGATCATTCGTCTCGAGGATGATCTCACCCTCGTGTACACCCGGTACAAGCTGCTCCCGGTCGGGTATGATCAGATAATTGGTCTGGCTGTGGGGATACAGCACGCGGGTGCTGTCCAGCTCGAATGAATCTTCATATACCGACTGCTCCTGCAGCCTGATCCATTCCGGTTTAGCGGTAAGGCGGTAAAAGAGATACCCCGCTGCCCAATTGGAGATATTGAACACCTTCTCGATGCTTACCGAATCCAGGTCGATCTGTTGTGGAGTGATCGCTGCAGCCGGGATGCCTGGATTGTAATGCACCACCGGGATGGAGAGCATGCCAAAATCACTGATATCCAAAATGATCGTCCCCAATTGAAGCGGTTCAAGGTTCACGGTGGATTCAAATGGATCCACCCTGATGTCGAAGGTGAGATTCCCCCCTCCGTCAATCTCCCCGTGGAGTGAGGCGAAATGGAGGATACGGGGATACTGCATCACCTTGTATCGGTTGCCATGCAACCCGGAAAGGGTGAGGGTTACCCCGGTGAACTGGGAGGTAGGATTCACGTATAGGACGCCATCAAGCAGATAGGATTCGGGATGTTTCCGGTTTTCTTCCAGAAAGGAGTCGTCACATGCCGGTAACAGGGAGAGCAGGGAGAGGAGCAGAAGTGTGATTTTGACTTGTTTCATGGCAGCATCAATTGATATAGTAACGCAATCCAAGCGTGAGATGGATGTTGGAGGCATTGTATTGTTCATCCTTGTCCAGCTTCTGTTCCTGTGTCTGGGTACCGTCGGTGATCTTCACCTTCCGGAAGTATCCGCTGAAGGTACCGAGGGTGATCCCTATTCCCAGGTTGGGATGGAAGCGATAATCGGCGCCAATCTCAGCATTCATCGCGAAATTGCCACCTGTGATCAGCAGCTGTTGCCCGATCATCGAGAGCTCACTCCGCAGGAAAGCGTAGCCGGCACTCAGGGAGGAGGTGAGTCCGATTCGTTTCTGTTTCCCCACGGCAGAGTAACCACCAAATGACAGGCCTGTGAAATTGAGGTAATCGCTCTCCCGCAGGTCGATTACAATAAAATGAAGATTGTCTCCCGGATCAACCAGCACCTCATTTTCCTCTCCCGACGTGTGATGAAAAATGTATTTGATGCCGATTCCATACTGATCCTTAAACAGGTAATGGATGTCACCGCTCAGATGCCGGGCACGACGAAGCGATTGATAGAGTTGGTCTGTCTGAGCGGTGGTGAGCACCCCGTCTAGATCCGAGCCCGTATCCGCAAAGAGAAAACCTACTCCTCCCGATGCGGAAAAACGAAGGGTGGGGGTGCGCATCGCCACCTGCGCTGTGGCAACAACAACAATT
>Ga0265294_10003963_pt1 | contig 18663 bp, 28 predicted proteins | sample MunlanPumphouse3_FD_192504 | JGI IMG/M metagenome (GOLD analysis project Ga0265294, IMG submission 192504) | Groundwater microbial communities from a municipal landfill in Southern Ontario, Canada - Pumphouse #3 | ecosystem: Environmental > Aquatic > Deep subsurface > Groundwater | place...
ATGGTGGTTATAGCAGTGAAGATACACCTGTTCCCATTCCGAACACAGAAGTTAAGCTCACTAACGTCGATGATACTGCGCTGGCAACGGTGTGGGAAAGTAGATAGCCGCCATCTTTGACCCCTGTCTTTTTTGCCTTGCAAAAAAGACAGAATGAAAAGATAAAAGTGAAAAATGAAAAGTTAAGGTATTGCTCTGCAATGATGCACTCAGGGATGAGTGCGTTCCCAGTGGAAGAGTTCGCTAGCCAACGGACAATATCTCTGCAAGAGATAACTAGGTTCTTTTGGAAGTCGTAACTGGTACAGTGGTAGATTATGTTTCGCCTAAATAGTTGGACAGTTTTCTTTATCAAAACCTTTGACTCTTATTCTTTTCTGTTTATCCCACTTGGAATAAACAGGCTAGGCGGGTATCTTTGCCCGGGGTCAATTCTGCAAGCAGAATGAGACCCCGGGCTAAACTATGTAATCCCTTTGGGATTTAAGACCTCTTAATTCCCCTCTTCATTCGCAAAGCGAATCTCTGGCGTGTGAAGGCGTAGCTTCCTACTTCACTAAAGTTTCGTAGGATGTATTAGCGAAGACTCAAGGTGGTCGCCGAATTTTCGGCGGGGTGTAGACTTCAAATACATTTTGAATGGCGGATCTGTTGATTTGTTTAATTGATGTAGAGACGCAACATTTTGCGTCTTCTTAATTTAAAAACCACACCCACCGGAAATACCAGCATCCATCTTAGCTAAAGCTATGGTAAATAAACTTTCTATCCATATATCTGGCTATTGCAGAGGAGTAGGTGGCTTTAAGAGCTTCCTAATAAGTCTTATTTTTGTTTTTATTATCTGTGGAAATCCGTGAAATCCGTAACTAAAATCTTCTTTTTCTTCAATGTACCCCATTGGCTATTTAATGATTTTGTGTTAAAAGCTGTTTCTTAAAACACCCTATTTTCTTTTTTCTTCATTATTAACTATTAATTCTTAATTATATTCAATAGTTCCTAACTCTTTGGAAATAAAAGATTAAAAAACATAAAAAAAGTATTGACAGAATCGTAAGGTGATAAAAGTATGACAAGAATAGCGCACTCTTGTAAAAAGAGGTTGAGCAAAAGCTTGCTAGGAAAGCTTGTAGATCTTTGTGATGAGCGAACGAGGAACGCTCTGAAACACATATAGTTGGATACTATGCATTTGTTGCGTAGTCAGTGGACAGGTACACTCTTGTACCGTCAAGATTTAGATGTCGCAAATCACCTCGAATGCGTAATAATAATTTTAAAATAACAAGTTTAAATAAATAAACATAGTAATAAACAATTTAAGAAAATAACAGATATATTTATAGATCCGCTATAAATGGAGGAATCCGTGAGTAAAGATAATAAAATCAGAATTAAACTCAAAGCTTATGATCATCGTCTGTTGGATCAATCTGTACAAGAAATCATTCACAGTACCAGAAACACAGGTGCTAAAATTGTTGGTCCAATACCATTGCCAACAGAAAGATCATTGTACACTGTTCTAAGATCTCCACACGTTAATAAGAAAGCACAAGACCAATACCAAATGCTAGTACATAAAAGATTGGTTGATATAGTTAATCCTACTCCGCAAACAACAGCAGCTTTAAAGAAAATGAGTTTGCCTGCGGGTGTTCATGTGGATATTGATGCAACGCAAAGGAGTTAAGGATGATAGGAATAATTGGGAAAAAGATAGGAATGACTCAAGTATTTGATGAGGAAGGAAAAGTTACCCCGGTAACTGTTCTTCAAGCCGGTCCTTGTAAAGTTTTAGAAATAAAAAACAAAGACAAGCATGGTTACATCTCAATCAAAATGGGATATGAGTCAATCGCTGAAAAGAAAGTTAACAAGCCAATGACAGGCTACTTCAAAGCTGTTAATTGTGCTCCGGTAAGATATATTAGAGAATTCAGAGTTAAGAATATTAGAGACACTGAATTAAAAGACACATTTAAAGTTGATTTGTTCCAGGTTAACGAATTAGTTACTGTTACCGGTACTTCTAAAGGTAAAGGCTTTGCCGGTGTTATGAAACGACACAATTTCGCTGGTTTCATCGCTTCACATGGTTCGCATGAGTCATTTAGAGGTGGGGGGTCAATAGGTATGTGTGCAACTCCTGGTCGTGTCTTAAAAGGTCAGAAGATGGCTGGACACATGGGTACAGATAGAGTAACGGTAAAGAATTTAAAAGTTATTAAAATTGATGTTGAAAAGAACCTTATCATGATAAAAGGTGCTATTCCCGGACATCGTAATGGCTTAGTTCTTCTTAAGAAAGGTGTTTAGGGGGAAATAAATGGCTAATGCAATAAAATATAATACTATTGGTGAAAAAATAGGGGAAGTTCAGCTTCCGGCATCAGTTTTTGAAGCAGAATGCAAAAATCCTAAAGCTCTTCTTTATGAAGTTGTGAATATGTATCTTGGAAATCAAAGACAAGGTACTAGAGCTACTAAATCAAGAGGCCTAGTAAGCGGAAGCACCAAGAAGTTGGGTAAACAAAAAGGTAGTGGCGGAGCTCGTATGGGCTCAAGAAGATCACCAATTAGAGTTGGTGGTGGTCACGCTTTTAGAATAGATCCAAAATGCTGGTATAAGAATATTCCTGCTCAAAAGAAAAGATTGGCATTAAAATTAGCATTAACAGATAGAGCTACTGAAGGTAGAATTCTTGTTATAGAGAATTTGAACTATGACAAGCCAAGCACCAAAAGTGCTAAAGCATTAATCGATAATTTAGTTAAAGAGAAAGGTAGAATTTTGATAGTAACTAAAGGCAACGATAAAGCAGTGGTTAGATCATTCTCAAACTTAGAATTTGTTGAGACCGGTAGAGCTAATGGCTTACATGCTTATGGAATACTTAAAAATAGTTTCATCGTAATGACAGAAGAAGCATTACAACAAGTTGAGGAGGTATTCGGAAAATGATACATCCAAGAGAAATAATAATTGCTCCTATGCTTACTGAAAAATCTTTATTAGAGAAAGAAAAAAATAATAGATATATGTTCAAAGTAAGTATTAATGCAAATAAAATAGAGATCAAAAAAGCTATCGAGAAGGTTTTTGCTGTTAAAGTAGTTAAAATAAATACTATCAGAATGAATGGCAAACCTAAGAGAATGGGTAAGTACGAAGGTAGAAGACCGGATTGGAAGAAAGCTATCGTTACTATTCAAGCAGATCAAACTATACCAGATTTTGAAGTTTAAGGGAGTTAATCATGGGAATTAAAAAATATAAACCAATTACACCTACTTTAAGATATAAGACAGGATATACTTTTGAAGAAATTACAACTGATACTCCTGAAAAATCTTTGCTTGCAAAGTTAAAAAAGTCTGGTGGAAGAAACGGTGATGGTCGTATTACATGTCGTCACATGGGTGGTGGACATCGAAGACACTACAGAATAATCGATTTTAAAAGAAACAAAATAGATATCCCGGCAAAGGTTGCAACAATTGAGTATGATCCTAATCGTTCAGCAAGAATTGCTCTTCTTCACTATGCAGATGGCGAGAAGAGATATATAATTGCTCAAGACGGATTAAAAGTAGGAATGGATTTAATCGCCAGCCCTACAGCTCCTATTAAAGTTGGAAACGCCTTACCGCTTGGTAATATTCCATTAGGTACAACAATCTCATGTGTAGAGTTGAAAAAAGGAAAGGGTGCTCAATTAGCACGCTCCGCCGGTTCAATGGCACAGCTTGTTGCAAAAGAAGGTGATTACATTCATGTAAAACTTCCTTCTAATGATGTTCACTTAGTCAGAAAAGAGTGTTATGCTGTAATAGGTCAAGTCGGAAACATTGAGCACAATCTCATTGTTTTAGGTAAAGCAGGACGAACCAGATGGTTGGGTATTAGACCTACCGTTCGTGGTGTTGTGATGAACCCTGTAGATCACCCTCATGGTGGTGGTGAAGGAAAAAGTTCAGGAGGAAGACATCCTGTTTCTCCTTGGGGAAAACTTGCTAAAGGCGGAAAGACCCGTAATACTAAGAAATATTCTAACAAGTATATCATCAAAGCTAAAAAGAAGTAAGCTGACATAGGAGAAAAATAATGCCTAGATCAATAAAAAAAGGACCTTTCGTCGATGATCATTTGATGAGAAAGGTTGAAGCACAATTAAGTAAGAAAGATAAATCAGTTATCAAAACATGGTCAAGAAGATCTGTTATACTTCCTGATTTTATCGGACTTACCTTTGCTGTACATAATGGACATAAATTTGTACCTGTGTATATTTCTGAGAATGTAGTTGGCCATAAGCTTGGCGAATTTGCACCAACCAGAACATATCGCGGACACAAAGAAAAGAAAAAAAGGTAATAGGAGATAAAGAATGGAAGCTATAGCTAAACTTAGATACCATCGTGGTTCAGCTCGGAAAGCTCGCTTGGTTCTCGATTTAATCAGAGGTAAATCAGTATCTGAAGCACGAAACATTCTTATGTTCTCAGAAAAGCGTGTGTCAGATCCTGTACTTAAAGTATTAGAATCTGCCGTGGCTAATGCACTACATAAAGATGCTAGAAAAGAAACAGATGAAATGATTATAAATAAAGCACTTGCTGATGATGGTCCTATAATGAAAAGATTCCGTCCAAGAGCTCAAGGTCGTGCTTTTATGATAAGAAAGCGTACTTGTCACTTAACCCTACAAATTTCAGACTTAGCAAAAGCAAGTTCTGAACAGGCATAGGAGGAAAATTTGGGACAAAAGATTAATCCAATAATCTACAGAATTGGCGTGAATAAAGAACCTGAATCAACATGGTTTGCCACTGGTAAACAATATATAGAGAATTTTCATGAAGATTTGAAAGTTCGTGGATATATAGAGAAAAGATTGAGTGATAAAATGGTATCAAGAATTGATATTTCCAGAAAAACAAGCTCAATATATATAGATATTCAAACTGCTCGTCCTGGTCAAGTAATTGGTTCTAAAGGTTCTGAGATAGAAAAACTCAGAAACGAAATCAATCACTTGGTAAATAAAGGTAGAGTTAAGAATGTCAATGTTTTCATCAATATCAAAGAGATCAACAAAATGTGGTTGGACTCTAAGTTAGTTGGTGCAGAGATTGCCAAACAATTAGAGCAGAGAATTTCTTTCAGAAGAGCAATGAAAAATGCTATGAAAAACGCATTAAAAGATGGAGCACAGGGCATTAAAGTTCAGTGTTCAGGTCGTTTAGGCGGTGCAGAGATTGCAAGAACTGAGAGATATAAACAAGGTAGAACACCTCTTCACACACTTAGAGCAGATATCGACTATGCGTTAATTGAAGCTCACACTACTTATGGTGTCATAGGTATTAAAGTGTGGATTTATAAAGGTGATATTCTTAATAATAATGTTGCCCAAGGGTAATATTAGGAAGAGGAGAAAAAGATGTTAGCACCAAAAAGAACAAAATATAGAAAACAGATGCGTGGAAGAAGAACCGGATTAGCATATCGCGGTTCTACTGTATCTTTTGGAGAATATGCTTTAATGGCAACTGAATGCGGTTGGATTTCAAGCCGTCAGATTGAAGCATCTCGTATCACAATTACAAGAACGATGAAGCGTTTAGGAAAAGTCTGGATAAGAATTTTTCCTGATAAACCAGTAACCGCTAAACCTGCTGAAACCCGTATGGGTAAAGGTAAAGGTGCACCGGAATTCTGGGTCGCAGTTGTAAAACCGGGAAGAATAATGTTTGAAGTTGATGGCGTTGATGTAGAAACAGCAAAAGAAGCTTTTAGATTAGCCGGTCATAAACTTCCAATCGGAACTAAAATGATTGCTCGCGAAGGAGTTGAGATATGATAGCAAAAGAATTAAGAGAGTTATCTCATGAAGAATTAAATAACAAACTTAACGATTGTAAAGAAGAGTTATTTAACCTTCGTTTCCAACAAGTTCGTAACATGATTGAAAATCCTGGTAGGTTCAAACAATTGAGAAAAGAAATTGCTAGAATTCTTACAGTATTATCTGAAAAGAAACAAGCTAATTAAGAGGTCAAAATGCAGGAAGCAAGAAAACTAACCAAAGCTGGTGTAGTAGTAAGTGATAAGATGGACAAAACAATCGTCGTTCTCGTAGAAAGACAGTTTACCCATCCTCTATACAAAAAAACTGTAAGAGTGCATAATAAATTTATGGCTCATGACGAAAGTAATCAAGCAGAAATTGGTGATAAAGTAATAATTGAAGAGTTCAGACCTCTAAGTAGAAGAAAGAGATGGAACCTTCGCACAATCACTGAGAAAGTAAAATAGGAGTAACGAGATGATCCAAGTAGAATCAGTATTGAACATCGCAGATAACTCCGGAGCTAAGAAGGCAATGTGCATCAAAGTTCTTGGCGGAAGTAAAAGAAAATATGCTACCGTTGGGGATGTTATTGTAATAGCAATAAAATCAGCAACACCTAATGGCAAAGCAAAAAAAGGTTCTGTTGAGAAAGCTGTAATTGTAAGAACTGCCAAAGAAATTAGAAGAAAAGATGGTTCTTATATTCGTTTTCAAGATAATGCAGCAGTCCTTCTTGATGCTAAAATGGAACCTAAAGGAACTCGTATTTTCGGACCTGTTGCTCGTGAGCTTCGTGAGAATGAGTTTATGAAAATAATTTCTTTAGCACCTGAAGTGTTGTAGGAGTAGATAATGCAAAAAAGAATGAGAATTAAAAAAGGTGATACCGTTGTTGTCATAAGCGGAGCAGATAAAGGCACTAAAGGTCGTGTTTTAGTTGCTTATCCAAGGAAACAAAGAGTTATTATTGAGAAGGTTAACATGATCAAAAAGCATGTGAAACCTAATCAAACTAATCCTCAAGGTGGGATTATTGAAAAAGAAGCTCCAGTTCATGTTTCCAACGTAATGCTCTACAACGATAAAATAAAAGATGTAACAAGAGCTGTTTATAAGACAACTTCTGATGGTTCAAGAATCAGAGTTTGTCATAAAACAGGGGACGAAATCTAAAGGAGATGGGATGAACAGAAAGAAAGAAGTATATATAGAAGAAGTGATTCCCGCACTTAGAAGTAAGTTCGAGTACAAAAACATTCACATGGTGCCAAGATTAGATAAGATAATCGTGAGTATGGGAGTTGGACAAGCTTCTCAGAGCAAGGCTATCTTAGATAATGCTATAAAAGACATGGAACAAATTACAGGTCGTAAGCCACTAGTAACCAAGGCTAAAAAGTCTATTTCCAACTTTAAGTTAAGAGAAGGAATGCCAATTGGTTGTAAGGTTACTCTTAGAGGCGAAGTAATGTATGAGTTCTTAGATAGATTAATATCAATTGTGATTCCTCGTATAAGAGACTTCAAAGGTGTACCATTAAGAAATTTTGATGGTAGAGGAAACTATTCACTTGGATTAGATGATCAAACAGTTTTCCCTGAAATCGTATTCGACAAAATTGATGCGGTTAGAGGTATGAATATAGCAATAGTAACTACTGCTAATACTGACGAAGAGGGCAGAGAATTGTTAAGATTGATCGGTTTCCCTTTTAGAAAAGTTGCGGTAAAGGAGTAGACTTTGGCAAAAAAATCATTAGTTGTAAAACAACAAAGAAAACAGAAATTTGGTGTAAGAGAATATACTCGTTGCAAATTATGTGGCAGATCAAGAGCTTATATGAGAGATTTTGGTGTATGCCGTCTTTGTTTTAGAAAGCTTGCTGACCATGGTAAAATCCCTGGAATAACAAGAGCTAGTTGGTAACAAACTGGAGGAAAAATGATCTCAGATCCGATAGCTGATGCAATTACAAAAGTAAGAAATGCATATCGTGCCGGACATACCCGTGTGGTATTGAATCACAGTAATATAATAGAAGCTATAGTTATTCTCTTAGCTAAAGAGAATTTCATCAATAGTTTTCATATATTAGAAAAAGACGAAGAAAGAGGTTTAAACTTTAAAAAACTTAGTTTAAATCTTAGATATACAAATAGTGGACAGCCGGTATTGACTGGCATAGATAGAGTTTCAAAACCCGGAAGAAGAGTATATGTAAAAGCAAGCGATGTTCCCCGTGTATTTAACAATACCGGTTGTGCTTTCATATCAACTAGCAGTGGTGTTATGGTTGATAGAGACGCACGTAATAAAAACGTCGGTGGCGAATACATTTGCAAAGTGTGGTAGGAGGTAAGGAATGTCAAGAATAGGTAAAAAACCAATCGAAATTCCTGAAGGTGTAAAAATCACAATTACAGGTAACCACATAGCTGTTGAAGGAAAGTTAGGAAAACTCTCTCATGATCTAGTTGGTGGAATTACGGTTGTTCAAGAAGGAAAAACGTTAATTGTTTCAAGAATAGATGATTCAAGAGAGCAGAAGTCATTACATGGCTTAGGCAGATCTTTAATTCAAAATCTTGTAACAGGTGTAACAACTGGATATGAAAAACAACTTCATGTTATAGGAACCGGTTTCTCAGCCGAAGTAATTGGAATATGGTTAAAACTAAATGTAGGCTTCTCTCATGAAATATATTTAGAAATACCACAAGGTTTAGAAGTTAAAGCTGAACCAATTCCTCGCGGTAAAGGTATGCATCCGGAACATCAAGCTAATGTTTTCGTTAAAGGAATTCATAAGGAAGATGTAGGAAAGTTTTCTGCTGAAATTAGAGAATGTCGTAAACCTGAGAACTATAAAGGTAAAGGTGTACGCTACAGCACAGAGCATGTAATAATCAAAGCTGGAAAGGCTGGAGCATAAGCGGGGTAAAAAATGGTAAAACCAAGTAATATAGTCAGAAATGAAAAAAGAGCTAGACGCAGAAAAGCTATTCGTAAACATATGAGTGGCACTGCTTCAAGACCAAGATTAGTTGTTTTTAGAAGCTTAAATCATATTTATGGACAGATAATTGATGATCTCAAGGGTCACACCTTAGTCTCACTATCAACAAAGTCAAAAGAGGTTCAAGTTGAAGAAGGAACAAAAAGAGTTAATGCTAGTTTCAAAGTCGGTCAATTATTGGGCGAAAAAGCTTTGAGTGCAGGCATTACTAAAGTTTGCTTTGACAGAGCCGGTTACAAATATCACGGTAGAGTGAAAGCCTTCGCAGATGGCGCTCGCAAAGCCGGATTGGAATTATAACGGGAGGATATGTTGAGACCAACTAATAATCAAGATAATGAAGTTCAATTAGTAGAAAAAATTGTTGCAACCAACCGTGTAACCAAAGTAACCAAGGGTGGCAAAAACTTTAGTTTTAGTGCTATCGTTGTTATCGGTGACAAACAAGGTAATGTTGGGGTTGGCAAAGGTAAAGCTATCGAAATTGTTGACGCAATTAGAAAAGCTAAGGATAGAGCTAGTAAATCTATGTTCAGGATTCCTATTACCAACGGAACAATCCCTCATGAAATGTTGGCTAAATTCGGCGCTAGCAAAGTCTTAATGAGACCTGCTTCACCCGGTACCGGTATTATCGCCGGTGGTACAACAAGAGCCATCTTTGAAGCAGCCGGAATTGAAAATATTCTCTGCAAATCAATGGGTTCTAACAAACCGACTAATGTAGTTAAGGCAACCGTAAGTGGTCTTAAGCAACTTAGAACTATTAATGATATTGCAAAACTTAGAAATAAGACCTTTGCTGAATTGACAGGTCAGGAGGCTAGAGATGAAAATTAAGGTAAGCCAAGTTAAAAGTGCGATTGGCAGAAAAGATCATCATAGAAGAATCTTAGCTTCACTTGGATTAGGTAGAATCGGCAAATCAAGAATTCACGACGATAGTCTTGTCGTGTTGGGAATGATTAAAAAAGTTGAATACCTTTTGAAAGTTGAACCTGTTGAAGAAAACTAAGGAGATATGAGATGTTAACTTTACATAATCTTAGTAAACCGGATATTAAAAAGAACAAGAAGAGATTAGGAAAAGGTCAAGCAACCGGTCAAGGTCAAACTGCAGGTAAAGGACACAAGGGACAGAAAGCTCGTTCCGGTGGAAAAGTACCTATCTGGTTTGAAGGTGGCCAGATGCCGATTCAAAGAAGACTCCCAAAAAGAGGCTTTAAGAATATTTTCAAAATCTCACATAGAATTGTTAATTTGAAAGATTTGGTAGATTTAGAAATAGAAGTTTTAGATATAGATGCAATGGAGAGATTAGGCTTACTTCCTAAAAGTGGAAAGAAAGCTAATTATCCTGTAAAAGTCCTAGCTGAACTAGGTGAAATTGGATTTTCAAAAACAATGACTATTAAAGCCAACGCTTTTTCCAAAAAAGCAATCGAATTGATTGAACATAACGGTGGTAAAGCGGAGGTAGTGAAAGTTGTTAAGTAAAATAGCCAACATATTTAGAGTTCCTGATTTAAAGAAAAAAGTATTATTTACTGCTTTTATTCTTGTTTTATATAGATTAGGTAGCTTTATTCCAGTTCCTGGTGTAAACCCAACAGTTTTGGGTCAGATTTTTAGTAATAATAGCGAAGGTATCCTCGGATTAGTCGATCTTTTCGCTGGCGGTAATATGTCTCGAGCATCAGTTTTTGCTCTTGGAATTATGCCATATATTACTGCTTCGATTGTTATTCAGCTACTTGGTAGCGTAGTTCCTTATTTTGAAAAACTCAAAAAAGAAGGAGCAGAAGGACAAAAGAAAGTTACACAATTAACCAGATATGGAACTGTGTTAGTAGCAGGATTGAACTCAATTGGAATATGTGTAATGTTGCTTTCTCAACCCGGGATAGTAACGGTTAACCATGCTTTCTTCTTTGTCTCTACTGTTATCACTTTAATTACCGGTGTGATGATCATCATGTGGTTAGGTGAACAGATTACAGAGAAAGGAATTGGTAATGGTATATCTTTAATAATTTTCGCTGGTATAATCGCTCGCTTACCTAGCGAGATCTATGGACTTTTTCAAAAAGTAGCAGCTAATCCTACTATTGGTAACATCTTTATGATTATCTTCATATTTGTTGCTATAGTTGTTGTAACTGCTGCTGTAATTTTAGTAACTGAAGCAATGAGAAAGATTCCTGTTCAGTATGCAAAACGCGTTATTGGAAGAAAAGTGTATGGCGGTCAGTCAACCTATATTCCTTTAAGAGTTAATACTGCAGGTGTTATCCCTATTATCTTTGCTCAGTCAGTGTTGATGTTCCCGATTACCATAATCAGATTCTTTAATACAGACTCTAATTTTGTAACCAAATGGTTTTCACCGGGAACTGCACTTTACACTGTTCTCTCAATGCTCTTGATTGTTTTCTTTGCTTATTTCTATACTGCCATGGTGATGAACCCGGTAGATATGGCTGATAACATGAAGAAATACGGTGGTTTTATTCCCGGTGTTAAACAAGGGAAAAAGACTGCTGAATATATCAATAGAGTTTTAGTAAGAATTACACTTCCTGGTGCGATTTTCTATGCTATTATTGCTGTGATGCCTGATATTTTATTCCGAATTTTAGGAGTACATTTATCTGTATTAGGCGGAACAAGTATTATCATTGTTGTGGGTGTTGCTTTAGATACTCTACAACAGATTGAATCTCACTTAGTGTCAAGGCACTATGATGGTTTCATGAAACGTGGTAAGCTTAGAGGAAGAGCAGGAAGATGATAAAAATTAAGAAGCAACATGAGATTGAAAAAATGCGCGCAGCAGGTCTGATAATTGGACTACTCTGGAAAGAGATGGAAAAATTAGTTGTTCCCGGAGTTAGTACTTGGGAACTAGACAAATTCGCTGATGAGTTTATTCGTTCTCATGATGCTTACCCTGCATTTAAAGGATATACCGTTCCGAACTTAGCTCCCTTTCCCGGCGCTATTTGTGCTTCGGTTAATTCAGTAATTGTGCATGGTATCCCTTCCAAGAATGTTATTCTTAAAGAGGGCGATATCATAGGTGTCGATGTGGGAACCAGAAAAGCCGGTTATCACGGAGATGCTGCTTACACTTTCACAGTCGGAGAAATCTCTCAAGAGACTCAAAGATTGTTGGATGTTACCCAAGAAGCATTAGAGATTGCTATAAACACTGCAATTGTTGGTAATAGAATAGGTGATATCTCGTATGCAATTGGTAAATTTGTTAAGCAAAATGGTTACTTTTGTGCTGATGATCTCACAGGACACGGTATAGGTAGAGATTTACATGAAGACCCTATGATTCCAAATGTTGGAAGAAAGGGGACTGGATCGTTGATAAAAGAAGGAATGACTATTGCTATTGAGCCAATGGTCAATGTTGGTACTAATAAAGTGATTGAAAGAGGCTGGGAATACTTAGTTAAAGACGGCTCTCTTTCCGCTCATTTCGAGCACACTATTTTAGTAACAGATGGAAAACCAGAAATTTTAACTAAGGTAGGAAGAGAGAATGGCTAAATCAGGTGTTATAGAGGTAGAAGGCGTAGTAAAAGAGTCCTTGCCAAACACGCAATTTAAGGTTGAATTGGAAAATGGGCATGTAATATTAGCTCATAGTTCAGGTAAAATGAGAATGCATTTCATTAGAATTTTACCGGGCGACAAAGTAAAAGTCGAACTTTCACCTTACGATTTGACCAAAGGTAGAATCACTTACCGTTATAAATAGTTATTACAGATAAGGGAGAAAAAATGAAAGTAAGAGCTTCTGTTAAGAAAGTCTGTAAAGATTGCAAAATCATTAAAAGAAATGGTGTTATCCGTGTGATTTGTACAAATCCAAAACACAAACAACGCCAAGGATAAGAACTAAATTAATATAATATATTCCGAAGGAGGAAAGGCTTGGCACATATTGCAGGTGTTGAGATACCTAATAACAAACGAGTTGTTATAGGTTTAACTTATATATATGGCATAGGGAGATCTTTGTCTTCAGAAATCCTCAAGAAGGCTAACATTGATGAAAACATCAAAGTGCAAGATCTTTCAGTAGAACAAGAAAGACTTATTCGTGACCTAATTCAAAGTGAATACGATGTTGAAGGTACCCTAAGAACAAGAATCGCTTTAGATATTAAGCGTTTAATGGAAATTAATTGCTATCGCGGACTCCGTCACAAGAGAGGACTTCCGGTGCATGGGCAGAATACTCAGAATAATGCAAGAACCAGAAAAGGTCCAAAACCTGGTTCAATTAAGAAGAAGAAGAAATAGGAGAACTTATGGCTAAAAAGAAAGTTAAAATTAAGAAAAAAAGAGTTCGCTTAGCATTTGATGAAGGTATTGCTCATGTTCATTCAAGTTTTAATAATACTATTATAACTTTGTCTGATAAAGCAGGTAATGTTCTAACCTGGTCATCAGGTGGAAAAATAGGCAATAAGGGTTCTCGCAAATCAACTCCGTATGCAGCTCAGGTTGCCGCCGGTGAAGTAGCACAAACTGCTCTTGATTTAGGAATCAACAAAGTTAAAGTTATCGTTCGTGGACCAGGTGGGGGAAGAGAAGCTTCTATCCGCTCAATGAACGCTACGGGATTAAAGATATTATCTATTGAAGATGCTACTCCGATCCCTCATAATGGTTGCCGTCCACCAAAAACAAGAAGAATTTAAGGGGGAAGAATGGCACGATATACAGGACCAAAAGCAAAATTAGTCAGAAAGTTTGGTGAGAACATCTTTGGTACACCAAAATATGATAGAATATTAGAAAGAAGAGATTACCCTGCCGGTGATCACGGTAAAGTTTTTAGAAAAAAACTTAGTGATTATGGTGTCCACTTAAGAGAGAAACAAAAACTTAGAAGCACTTACGGTCTTTTAGAAAAGCAATTCTACAACTACTTTGTAAAAGCTTCTAAAAAAGGCGGCGTAACAGGTGATAATTTCTTACAATTACTAGAAAGAAGATTAGATAATGTTGTGTACCGTTTAGGTTTCGCAGTTACCAGAATGCAGTCTCGTCAGTTTGTTAACCACGGACATGTATTTGTTAACGGAAGAAGAGTCAATATTGCCTCTTTCTTATGCAACCCCGGTGATGTTATCGAAATCAAAGAAAGTAGTAGAAGAGGTGCCATGGTTGAGGCTGCAGAAGTAACAAGTGCAACTTCATCTTATTCATGGTTATCAGTTGATAAAGATAATTTCAAAGGTGAATTTTTAGCTATTCCCAATGCTGAAGAAATACCTACTAATGTAGATGTCCGTTTAATTGTTGAGTTCTATTCTAAATAAACTGGAGAGACACATATGATGTTCTTAGAACCGTTGCAGATGCCGGAAAAAGTTGAAGTTGTAGAAAATAGTGATACTTTTGGAAAGTTCGAACTTGGTCCATTGGAACCAGGATTCGGAACTACCATAGGTAACACTCTTAGAAGAGTATTATTAGCCTCAATTCAAGGTGCTGCAATTAAATATGTTAGAATTGAAGGTTTACATCACGAATTTTGCCCTATCCCGGGTACTGATTCCGATTATGTTGATCTCATTCTCAAGTTAAAAGAGTTAGTTCTAAAAATTGATGATATTAATGAAGTTGAATTGATTTTAGAACATAAAGGAAAAGGTGTTGTAACAGCAGCTGAAATTCAAACATCTGCGAAAGTTCAAATTCTAAATCCTGAGTTAGAACTGCTCAATGTTAGTGAGGATGTTGATCTCAGAATTGAATTATGGGCTGCTAATGGAAGAGGATTTGTCCCTTCCGATAAACAGGACATGACAGATAAAGCTATTGGAGTTATCCCAATTGATTCTATTTATTCGCCTATCAGAAAAGTGAACTTTTTTGTCTCTAACCAACGCGTTAAAGAGAAAATGAATTATGATAAACTAACAGTGGAAATCGATACTGATGGTTCTATCAACCCTAAAAACTCACTCTTCTTGGCTGCTAAAATATTGAAAGATCTATATTCTAGCATCTCTCAATTTGAAATCGAACCGGAATATATTGAAGAAGTTCAAATGGATCCTGAATTGGAAAGATTAGAAAAACTCTTCAATATGAATGTTAAAGAACTTGAGCTTACTGTTCGTTCTGCTAACTGCCTGACCGCTGCTAAAATTGAGAAAATAGGTGAATTAGTTGAAAAAAGTGAAAGTGAAATGTTGAAATACCGTAATTTTGGTAAGAAATCCTTAGATGAAATCACAGGGTTACTTGAAACTTATGGTTTGACTCTTGGGATGGATGTTGAATCTATCAACTCCCAAATTCAAGATGCTAAAAACAGAGTAAAAATAAAAGAATAAGGATTCGACCATGAGACATAGAGTTAGAGGAAGAAAATTTGGTTTAGAAAGTGATCACAGAAGTGCTATGATGCACAATCTTATTAAATCACTTATTGAACATGGACGCATCAATACTACCCTCGCTAGAGCTAAAGAGATGCGCTCACTTGCAGAACGCTGTGTTACTTACGGCAAGAAAAACGACCTTCATAATCGTAGACTTGCCTACAAAGTTCTTCAAGATAGAGACTTAGTGAAAAGACTTTTCGACGATATCGCTCCTAATTACACTGAAAGAACAGGTGGTTATACACGCGTTCTGAAAGCTGGTAACCGCAGAGGTGATAATGCCCCAATGGCTATTATCGAATTTGTGGACGGAGTTGGTAGAAAAGAAGTTAAAACTGCTGAATAATAAGTAAATATAGATTAAGGCTACTCAAATTGGGTAGCCTTTCTTTTTTGCCCTGAAACTTTAAAATCCCCTCTTCACAGCAGCTACGGGAACCCTTTACTAAGATTGCGGACTCATGGGATTGCGGACTCACAAGTACGTATTTTACTAGGATTGCGGGCACTTCTTGTTTGGATTGCGGACTCACAAGTCCGTATTTTACTGTGATAGCGGACTCACAAGTCCGTATTCATTTCTACCGTGCTTTCGCAAGGCAGAGAATTCCCATCTCTTCTTCAAAACTCCCTATAGTGAAGGCGGAGTTTTTGTATGCGAAGACTCAGGGGGATTTAGGGGCTTGGATGGAAGAATACGGACTTGTGAGTCCGCAATCCCAGTAAAGCCCCCCCTTTCTTTATCATAAAGACAGCAACTTTCAACTTCCAATTCATTACCACCTAAGTAATTCAATTTGTCACAAACAGAAACAAATAGTAAGAATCTGGTATTTAATGCAACCTAAGATACTATTCTTATGAATTTATTTCTCTGCCTAAGTTACTATTTGTGTGATGTTTACGTACTTGTGCTATTTTAAAGGGCAATATTTAATAAATAGTATTTGACAGCTTTTAGTTGATTCTTTAAACTTGAAAAAATATAAAAATGGAGGAATAGACATGAAAAAGTGCTTAATACTTTTTATGATGATAATAATATCTTCTGTTGCCTTATGGGCAGAATATACAGGAGTTGGAACTTTTGAAAAGATTGATGAAGTGGCTGATATAGAGTCAGGATCATATTATGTTTTTTATGGGATTGATGGTACAGGTACCGGAGCTATGACGAATATCGCTGGTTCTGCCAGCAATACATTAGCAAATACTGATGTAACTCTAGCAGATGGCAATTTTGTTGATCCTGATGCAAGCGTTGTTTGGTTGGTAACAGAAACTGCAACAGGTGAATATACTGTTTATAATGAAGCAGTTAGTAAATATGCTGAAATAACTGTAAGCAACAACAGAGGATGCACACTTAATGCGAATTCAAGTCACACTTATACTGTAAGTGTTCATGCAACATATGGGTTTATATTTTTATGTAGTAGTGGAGCTGGAGTTAATAGACATCTTTCAATCTATTTAGACCAGGATTGGAGATCTTATACTAGTGCAACTATGAAAAAATTACATCTTTATAAACTGACTGGTGGATCCACTACTACCGTTGCAACCCCAACTTTTGATCCTATAGCAGGAACTTATTATCAAACTAAAAATGTAACAATAAGCAGTGCAACTACAGGTGCGACTATCTACTACACAACGAATGGTGATACCCCAACTACAAGTTCGACTCAATATTCAGCAGCTATTAGCATAACTGCAACTACAACCGTAAAAGCATTGGCTGTAAAAGACGGTTATACTCAAGCTACTGCTGAAGCTGCTTATGTTATTACAGATGCTCCAACAGTAACTACAGATTTATTCTTCTCTGAATATATTGAAGGTAGCTCCAACAATAAAGCAATAGAAATTTATAATGGAACAGGTGTAGATGTTGTTCTGACTGATAATTACTCTGTAAAATTAGCATCTAATGCTAATAATTTTGGTACACCATTTAATCTTACCGGAACTTTAGTTAATGGTGAGGTTTTAGTAATTGCTAATTCACAAGCAGATGGAGTAGTTTTAGCTGTTGATCACATTATAAATGGAGCTACCGCATATAATGGTGATGATGCTATTGGTCTATATAAAAATTCTGCTTTGATAGATATAATTGGTGTTGAAGGCTCATATAAAAAGCAAGATGTAGCCGGTGTTACAGCTGCTACAGAAAATCACACCTTAGTCAGAAAATCTACTGTCACCCAAGGAAACACCAATTGGACAGCTTCTGCTGGTACTTCAGCTGAAGATTCAGAATGGATTGTCTATGATGAGGATACTTTTGATTATCTCGGCTTTCATGTATTTACCGGTGGTGATACAAACACCCCTCCTACAATAGCTAATATCGTCCAACTCCCAGAAACAAACATCATTTCTACTTCAGAAATATTAGTAACAGCAGATGTTACTGATAGTGATGGAACTATTTCTGAAGTAAAATTGCATTGGGGAACTTCATCAGAAAGTTTAACAAATACTATCGATATGACTTTAGACAGTGGTGATACTTATTGGGTTGATGAAGAGATTCCTGCCCAACTAAATAATACAACAGTTTATTATCAAATTACAGCTAAAGATAACGATGGTGCTGAAAGCACTTCCGGATTATCGAGCTATACTGTTGCCAATCTTAAGGCAGATTTTACTGCTAATAGAACAATAGTAAGTCTTGGACAAACTGTAACCTTCACATCAACAACTACCGGTGGCGTAAAGCCATATACTGATTATTTATGGGATTTTGGTGATGATACTGAAGACTCTATTGAACTGTCCCCAACTCATAGCTATTCTGCCATAGGAAAATATACTGTTACTTTATATGTCGGAGACACAGCTGAAGACCTTGTTTCTGTTGAAAAAGTAAATTATATCGAAGTAGTTGCAGCATTTATAAATCCAGCAAAAGGCACTCTTTACATTAGTGAAGTGAGTGATGCTCCTACATACACTAATGAATATATCGAGCTTTATAATAATAGTTCTGATGTTTTATCTTTAGACAAAACAAAATTACTCATGCTAAAAGCTGATGGCACTACAGAATCTACATTCAATTTGAATAATCTTAGTTATGATGGGGATAGAGTAATTCTCCCTCATAACTACATCATTATTACTCGAGGCGGAGATAGAGAAACTTTCGAAACAGAATTCGATTCTCCTCTACCAGAAGGTGTTTCTTTCCTTAAAGGTAGCACAGGTATGTATTTTGGTGCAAGTACTGCTCGTAGATGGCAGTTGGTTTTAGATACAGGATCTAAAGAAGTGATAACCATTGATGATACTAAAGATGTTGTTGGTGGCTCCAATAAAACAAGCTACCAAGACTCACCCGGTCATTGGACAACA
>Ga0265294_10003964_pt1 | contig 18663 bp, 12 predicted proteins | sample MunlanPumphouse3_FD_192504 | JGI IMG/M metagenome (GOLD analysis project Ga0265294, IMG submission 192504) | Groundwater microbial communities from a municipal landfill in Southern Ontario, Canada - Pumphouse #3 | ecosystem: Environmental > Aquatic > Deep subsurface > Groundwater | place...
AAAAAAACACATCTACCTCTACTAAATTTAACATTTATTATTTTTTATAATACCATTTTTTTATGATATTCCAAAATTTTATTTAGACCTATCAATCCCAAATCATCATTAAATATTATATTTTGTTTAACCTTTCCTTTTATAAAGAAATTATATCCTCCAGTAATAATTACTTTTGAATTGTTATTTTGCTCTATAAACTCATCAATATAACCTAACACTTCAAAAATCATACCATTTATTACACCACTTACTATGGCTGTTTCTGTAGAATTCCCTATTTTATTAAAAATTAAAGTAGATTTTAGCAGGGGTAATTTTGCTGTATGTTCATGCAAAGAGGAAAATCTAATATCCAAACCAGGAGATATATTACCACCTATAAAATTCCCGTTTACATCTATATAATTATAAGTTATAGCCGTTCCTATATCTATAACAAGTAAATTATTATCTCTATATAATTCATAAGCCCCAACGCAATCTGCGATTCTATCAAAACCAAGTGTTTCTCTATTTGAATATTTTATACCAATTGGAAGCTTCATTAAAGGATTAGCTTCAACATATAATGCTGCATTTTTTTCGAGTAATTGTCTAAATTCCGCTTCTAAGATCCCACTTACAGATATTATTGTATCATAGCAAGAACTTTCAGACATGGTTAATAACTCTGTATAACTACGTCCTTTGCACACTATCTTAAACTCATCAAATAATGCAAACTTAATCCTTGTGTTACCTTTATCAACGACTAAATTCATAATATCAACTTTTAAAACCACATATTTGATACAAACTTTCAACACATAATGCCATCTTTCTTATAGATGTTACATCCTTGAAAGTCAAAACTAATTTTCCTTTTCTATCCTCTATAGAACATCTAAATACCTGTTTCTTTACAAACTCTAATACCTGAGTAAAAACTAAACTTTGGTAATATACTGAATTTTGGTCAGATACCAAATATAATGTCATACTATGATTTTTTGCGAAAACACGTTCAATTCCAATTTTAATACATTTATGTCTTATTCTCACAATCTCCATTAAATCATCAACTTGCCTTGGCATTTCTCCAAATCTATCAATAAGTTCATCTGTAAACCCTTTAAGTTCATCATCAGTCTCCATATTATCCAAGAGTCTATAAAGTCTTACTCTTTCACTAACATTAGTAACATAAGTCGCCGGAATTAAAGCTTCAAAATCAGTATCCACTCTACAATCAAAAACAAAACTTTCCTTAGAGTCTTTATTCTCACTAGAATTATTTTGTAATTCAGGATTTTCATTACGTATTTCAAGTAAAGCTTCATTTAAAATTCGTTGATAAGTTTCATAACCTATTTCAGAAATAAAACCAGATTGTTCGGCTCCTAATATATTTCCAGAACCTCTTATATCCAAATCCTGCATAGCTATATTAAAACCACTTCCAAGACCACTAAAATCTTCTATAGCTTTTAGACGTCTACGAGATTCAGGATTAAGTAATTCTAGTGGAGGAGATAATAAATAACAAAATGCTTTGCGATTAGAGCGACCCACTCTTCCTCTAAGTTGATGTAAATCTCCAAGTCCATAATTCTGAGCCTGATTTATAATGATTGTATTAGCATTAGGTATATCTAAACCTGATTCTATAATTGTTGTAGCTATAAGTACATCATAATCCCCTCTTATAAAATCATTCATCTTTTTCTCTAGTTCAGGACCCTTCATTTGTCCATGAACAACACAACATTTTACTTGAGGAACAATTCTTTGTAAAATACCTGAAATATCCATTATTGTATCCACCCTATTATGAATAAAAAAGATCTGACCATTTCGAGCCATTTCATAAAGGACGACCTCTCGTATAAGATCCTCATCAAACCTATGTAATTCTGTAACAATTGGATACCTATTAGGAGGTGGTGTTTTTATAATAGACATATCTCTAGCCCCCATCAGTGAAAATTGAAGAGTCCTTGGTATAGGAGTAGCAGTCATTGTCAAAGTATCTACATTAAGTTTTATCTTTTTCAATTTTTCTTTTACGCTTACTCCAAATTTCTGCTCCTCATCAATTATTAATAATCCTAAATCTTTAAACTTAACATCTTTCCCTGTTATACGGTGAGTTCCAATTATAATATCAACTAAACCAGATTGTAGATCCTTTAATACGCTTTTTATTTCAGAACTTTTCCTCATTCTACTTATATACTCAACTCGACATGGCATATTTTCTAGGCGTTTTGTAAACGAGGTGTAATGCTGATAAGCCAATATAGTTGTAGGAACAAGAACAGCAACTTGTTTATTATCTGCAACAGCCTTAAAAGCTGCTCTCATAGCTACCTCTGTCTTGCCAAAACCTACATCTCCACAAACTAACCTATCCATAACACGAGGTTTTTCCATATCTGATTTAACTGACACAATAGCCTTCATCTGATCCTCTGTCTCATCATATATAAAAGACGCTTCCATTTCTTCCTGAAGATAAGAATCTTTTGAGAAAGGGAAAGCTTTTTCTTCCTTACGTTTAGCATAAAGTTTAATCAACTCTCTAGCTATATCTTTAACTTTAGCCTTAGTCTTTTGTTTTAATTTATTCCAAGCATTACTTCCAAGTTTACTTATTGAAGGCGCAGGTCCATCTTTACCTTTGTACTTAGATATTTTATGAAGAGAATGTATACCTACAAACAATTCCGAATTATTTTTATAAATAAGTCTTATTGTCTCTTGTTCACTTCCATTATTATTAATCTTAACTAATCCTCCAAATCGTCCTATACCGTGATCTATATGTACCACATAATCCCCAGGATGCAAATTATTCAATTCATTTATAGAAATTGATTCCCTACCTTTTCTAATCCTAGTCGTTTGAAGCCTATATTTATGATAACGATCAAAAATTTCATGCTCAGTATATAAACATATTTTAAGAAGCTCATCATAAAAACCATAATGAACAACTCCTTTAAGATTATTAAATTTTATATTATATCCTTTATCTAAAAATATATCATTAATACGTACTAACTGTAACTCATTATTAGAACATATATTTATCACATATCCATTAGCCTCCATCACAATTAGAGTATCAGCAAGTATATCAAATTGTTTATTTACGGTAGGTTGAAGTTTGCAATGCAAGTCTATTTTTATCCCTCTATAGTACAGATCTATTCCCCATTCTGCAACATCATTAATATCTATAAAACTCATTAATCTCTCTGAATCTGTCAAAACTTTTTGAGCAAACTCATTATCTCTAAGAGTTTTAATCTTATTGTATAAATACTGTCCATCTTCTATCCACCATAAAGAATTTTTAGGTAACCATTCAAAAAAATCAGTGTATTTGTATTTAAGTTCTGAAGTACTCAAATCGGGCACAATTGAAATATTGTCTGTTTTATCTCCAGAAAGCTGAGTTTCCACATCAAAATATCTAATGGTTTCAATACTATCCCCAAAAAAATCTATTCTTATAGGTAATTCTTCCGAATAAGAATAAACATCAAGAATACTTCCTCTTATAGAAAATTGACCAGGTTCATATACAAAATCGACTCTTTCAAAACCATTTTTAATTATCTCCTTTTCTATAGAAGTCATGGATATCAAGTCTCCCACATTTACCTTGACAGAAAATTCATCCATTATATCTTTCTGAACTACCTTTTCAGCAAGAGCTTCTGGATATGTAACAATAATTGAATCTTTATCGTTTCTAATATTATTTAAGGTTTCTGTACGAACTAAAATAGAATCATTATCTCTTTCATCATCTGAAATTTTTCTTCTATAAGAAGAAGGTAGATAAGTAACTTTTCCCTCATCTAAAAACTGCTGCAAATCATTATAAAAATAAGCTGCTTCTTCTCTATCCGTCAAAACTACTATCTGAGTTTTTTTTGTCCTAGTAAACACAGCACTTACATAAATGGCTAAAGAGGAACCTGCTCCATTTAGCAATCTCAATTTAACATTATCAGAACCTGAAATATTTTTAATTAATTTATTTACTACCGGAGATTTAATATAATTGTCTAATATCTTTTTTATTTCATCCATCTCCCACTAATCTACTTTATTTTTTTCCACTTTTATTCTTTAAAATAAATACGTTTAACCCTATGAGATATACTTGTAAATATTTCATAGGGAATTGTTCCTAATTTATCTGAAATATCAGAGACTTTTATGTTTTTTCCAAATATTTCCACCTCATCTCCAATTTCAGCATTAATATCTGTAATATCTATCATACAAACATCCATACAAATATTTCCAACTATTGGAACTTCACTTTCATTAACAAAAACATTGCCAACACCACAACTCAAATGCCTATTTAAACCATCTGCATAGCCTATGGGTATTACCCCTATTTTAGAATCTCTAGTTAATAAACCTTTTCTACCATAACCTATAGTATTTCCCATAGATACATTTCTAATCTGAGAAATATATGTTTTAAGCGAACTTACTGGACTTAAATTAGCCCCAACAAAACTTATTCCATGGAGACCTATACCTAATCTTACCATCTCAAAAGCATACTGAGGAAATCTTTCTATCCCTGCCGAATTTAATATATGTCTTATTATTTTATAATCAAATGACTTCTGAAGTTTATCAGACATTCGTATAAACTTTTCTATTTGCATTTTTGTGAAATCATCTTTAGTTTTATCATCACTAGCTGCAAGATGAGAAAAAACTGAACGTATCTTTAAATGACATTTTTTTTTAAAATAATCTAATAAACTATCAAGCTCATCTTCATTAAAACCAGAGCGATTCATTCCTGTATTAAATTTTATATGTACAGGATAATCTTCAACCCCATGATGCTCTAATTCTTTATCAAACTTCTTAAGTACCTCGAAAGAAAATATTTCTGGTTCTAAATTAAATTCTATCATATTGTCAAAAGGAAAAATCTCTGGATTCATTACAGCTATAGGCAGACTAACTCCAGCCGCTCTCAATTCCACTCCTTCATCAGCAAATGCAACCATAAGATAATCTACACCTATATTTTGTAAAAACAAAGCCACATCTACAGTACCACTTCCGTAAGAACAGGCCTTAACCATAATAGCAAGCCTTGTTTTATCAGGAATTTTAGCTCTAAAATAATTAAGATTATTTGCCATTGCATTAAAATCTACTTCTAGTATAGTTCTATGAGATTGTTTTTGTAACATTTCTCCTATAAATTCAAACTTGAATTTTCTAGCTCCTTTAATTAGTATTATTTCATTTTTATAATTATTTCTATTTTCTTGCTTTAAAAAACTATTCGTATCTTCATAATATTTAGATTTCTCTATATTAAAATATTGCTTATATTTTATAATATCTTTACCTATACCTATAAATCTGGAGATACTAGATTTTGTCACCATAGCCCCTATCTCCTTATAAAAAAAATCTTTCTGAATAGAATTATCAATAAAATCAGATAATATTAATGTCCTCTTTTTAGATTTATCTTGAGTATTGAGTGTATTTAATGCTAAACTAAACGATTCAAAATCCGAATTATAGTAATCATTTATAAGAATACAGCCACCTACTCCATTCCTTATCTCCATTCGCATGGCTATAGGCTGTAAAGTAAGCAATCTCTCTCTGATTTTATCTAATTTATAACCCTTATAAAGCATAAATGAAATTACAGTCATAGCATTTTCATATGAGGCAAGATCTCCAAAAGGTATAGTTAATATAGAACTCTTCCCTTTAAAATTCACTTTAAAACTAGTTGTATTAGAATTCAAAACTTTATTTGAGAAAAACACATCTGGTAACACAACATATTTTGTAGGAATTTCTCCTGAAAATAATTCATTTCTAGTTTCATCACCCAAACTCCTTTCCTTCCATGTAAATAGCAAAGTATCCTTTTTTAACTTAGCTCGTAAAAATGAACTAATCTTTCCATTTTTACATATAACCACCTTACAATTATCAAATAGTTTTATTTTTTCTATTAATTTTTCACTTAAATTCTTAAAATTTTCAGAATGAGCATCTCCTAAATGTGTAAATATTCCTATTTTGGGAGAAATTATTCTTTCCAGTTTCTGCATCTCTCCATATTGAGAAATACCTGCTTCAATAAAAGCTAGTTTTGTGTCAGTTCTTAGCCCTAAAAGAGATAAAGGAACACCTATTTGAGAATTATAACTACGAGGACTACGATATACATTAATATCATTATTAAATAAATGGAAAAGCCATTCTTTTACAACCGTTTTACCATTACTACCTGTAATACCAACTATTTCCGACTTACTCTCATTCCTTTTGTATAAGGCCAATTCTTGTAAGGCGCACAAAGCATGTTCACAATAAATAATATTAACATCCAAAAGAGATAAAAATTCTACACGTTCTTCAGTTACAATAAAATTCGTAATGCCCTTCCTATATAAATCCATCACAAAATCGTTCCCATTAAAATTATTACCTATTAAAGCAATAAATAAAGAATTCTCCGTATTGACGGCCATTCTACTATCAGTATAAATATTAAATATAGAATCTAGTTTTTCACTTACAATAAGATTTTTGCAGATACCACTAGATTTTAAAATTTCAGAAATTTTTTCAAAATTAAACATAGCAAACTATTTGTGCCAAAGGTAAATATTTTTTTTATTCCAGAAAAACATACAGACAATATTATTTTATTACCAGCGAAATGCTGCATTTACTAATTAAAACTGCTTTATAATAAAGGAGCAAAAAGTCTTGCTAATGATTCTTTTATCCTTGCTTTCCTTTTACGTAATATCCAACTACTCTCGGTTTCCAAACGACTATCTCTAAAATCATCATTAATAATACACGTCAATTGCTTTACAAAATCATTATTGTATATTATTAAATTTACTTCAAAATTCTGTTCAAAACTTCGTATATCCATATTTGCAGTTCCAACACTTGCAACTAAATCATCAATAAGTATAACTTTACTATGATTAAAACCCTTTTCATACCAATGTACTTTCACTCCAGCTTCAAGCAATTCAGCCACATAAGAACGTGTACACCAATATGTCAATAAAGAATCTGATTTCTTTGGTAATAAAATCTTAACATCTACACCACTCATGGCTGCTGTTTTTAAAGCATTAAGTGTTGTTTCTCCAGGCATAAAATAAGGGGTAGATATATAAACATTCCTTTTTGCCATATGTATCATTGAAAAATAAGCTTGTTGTATGGAAGCCCAATCACTGTCTGGACCAGAAGCAACTGTTTGAATTGATACGTTAGAATCATTTCCCCTATGAGGCAAATAATTCTGTTTATCAAGCAGTAGCTCTTGGCATACAAAATACCAATCAATTAAAAATATAATCCCCAAAGAAGTTACGGCACCACCTTGTACTTTTAAGTGAATATCTCTCCAAATACCAAGTCCCGGAACTCCTACTAAATATCTATCGGCAAAATTCAGTCCCCCTACAAAAGCAGAATCACCATCCACTACGATAATTTTTCTATGATTTCGATAATTGTTTTTGAAATGCCAAAATTTTACTGGCGAAAAAGCATATATAGACACCCCTGCCTCTCTTAACTCCCTAACATAATTTTTTGATAGATTCCAAGAACCAACATCATCATATATAAATCTAACTTTAACACTATTTTTCACCTTTTCTATAAGTAATTTTTTTAATTTATTTGCCAACTCTCCCTCTTCAATTATATAATACTCTATGTGTATATATTTTTTTGCATTTTTTATTGACTCAAAAATGGCTGGAAATGTTTCAATCCCATTATTTAGTATATCTACTTTATTATGAAGAGTTAACATGGCTTTACTATTATTTAAAAGTAAAGTTATCAATTTTTTTACGTCACAAAGTTCTTTACTATCAAGTAAAGCTGATTTTTTTACAAACTGCCTATTTTTCTCATTCATATATTTCAACCACTTGATATCTCCTATACTTTTACGTGAAAACATCTTCCTTTTTCTATAATTAATGCCCAAATTTGCATAAAAAATAAACCCCAGAATGGGAATAGTTATTATAATTATAATCCAAGCAAGTGTTTTTATGGGATTTTTATTTTCCATAATCACATTATACACAACCGCTATGACCGTAAAAATATAAACTATTGCTATTAAATAAATTATAATCTGATCTATCTGCATAATAATGAATTTATAACAATTATTCGTACATAAAAATCGCCAATAATAAAAATTACTTCAAGTCTTCTTAATATATGAAAAAAAGTTAACAAAATACAATTTTTATGATTTCTTTTATAAATTACTCTCCAATCTTGAAAGTTGGATCTTTATAATATCATAAGAAAATCCTTTACCCATGGCAAAACTTATCAACTTATTTTTCTTTAATAATTTATCAGGCTCTTTTAAAGATCTTGATTTGATTATTAATACCCTTAAACAAATGTCAGCATACTCTTTGTCCGAAATATTTTCTAAGGCTTTAGCTATAATAGATTCTGGCACATGCTTAGAACCCAACATTGTAGAAATTTTAAATTTACCCCAATTATTGAATTTACATTTATCCCTTACGTAGGCATTAGCAAACCTATTTTCATCCAAAAATTTATTTTTTTTTAAGAAGTTAATAATGTCAATAATCTCATTTTCTAAAAGAGAATATTTTTTTAATTTTTTTCTAATATCAAATTCACAATATTCTTTTTTGCTACAAATAGAAGACATTAAATTAAGAGCCTTTTCCTTATTCATATATTTATTATTATTTGTTAAAAACACTCATATCTATCTTAAATCACCTCTGTTTGTCTAAAAAAAGCCTAAGGTTATCTTAAAAGTTCAGCTTAGGCTTTTTAAAAATTCACCTCAGGACTTTATCTAAAATCCATCTCAATCGTTCTTGTAAAATCGAGAATGAATTATCCTCGGTTTATTATTAATATCATGTACTAATTCACTATCTGAAAATCCCAAAGACTCTATAAGCTTTAGTGTTTCTTGAGATAAATTCTCATTTATCTCAAAAAATAGGTGACCTTTATCATTTAGATGTATTAAGGCATATTCGGCTATCTTTTTATAAAATATTAGAGCATTATTGGTTGGTACAAATAGAGCCCTCGAAGGCTCAAAATCTAAGATTTCTCGTCTCATTTGAGCTTTCTCAGATTCTCTAATATAAGGGGGATTACTTATTACTATGTCAAACATTCCTGCTAATTCACTTTTAGTATCTAATATATCAGAAAATTTAAAATTCACACTAACATTATTTAAAATAGCATTTTCATGAGCTATTTTAAGAGCATCAGATGAAATATCAGAAGCAGTAACATTAAGTAAAGGATTCAATTTTGCAAGCGCAATTGCAATAAATCCACTTCCAGTACCTATATCTAACAAAGATTTTTTATCTTTAATTTTATCATTAGCAAATAATACTAACTCTTCTGTTTCAGGTCTTGGAATAAGAGTATCCCTATTTAATTTTAAACATAGATTCATACAATATTTAAATCCTAATATATAATTCAAGGGTTCTCCATTTATTAATCTATTTATAACAATAAAAAAATCATCACATAATTTACTCGTCTGAATATCATTCTCTTTTAAATATATGTCATTAGAAGAAAATTTAAAATAATCTACAAATATGGACAAAATTATTGCCTTAATTTCTCTAGCATCATATCTAGATTTCAATTGGGACTTAGCAAAACGAATTAATTCTAAAACTGTATTCATTTTACAAATTTAAAATTTCTTTTACAATAAAAGTAAAATTTCATCAAAATTATGCGATAAAGCAAAAAAAACACTATCTTTGAATGAGCCGTAATTTTTATGGTATAATAAACTTTATAATCTGAATAATTTATTAATAAATGCATTCATTAACTATAATAATAATAGGGCAACCCTACAAGGAACTAGATAATCGTGAAGATGTAATAACTTTAAAAGACCCTTCAGTAAATAATATAAAAGAAGTAGTAAGTCATGTTTTTTCTAGATATACATTACTCGTAAATAATATTAACAATAATATAAGAATTTTACCTGGATCTATAGAAAGATTGAGGGATATTGCAAAAAGAACTAAATCCAGATCTATTTATTCCGATTATACAACTATTATAGATGGTGTAAGACATGATAATCCCCTCATAAAATACCAAATAGGATCTCTAAGAAATGATTTCGATTTTGGACCTTTAGTTATTATACAAACAGATACTCTTAAAATTTGTGTAAGGAAACTTAATCCTCAATTAAAATATTCTACTTTTTATGAACTAAGATTAATGATTTCCGAAGTGGAACTTCCATCTAGAATACCTGAAATATTAAGTGTAATTGATACAAATAAAAGTGATGATTTTAATCAATTTTTATATCAAAAAAAAGAAAATAAAGAAATTCAGCTAGAAAATGAAGAAGTCTGCAATAATCATCTTAAACGCATAGGAGCTTGGCTATTACCTAAAACTCAAGAGATAGACTTTTCTGTATATAGTTTCAATAATGAAGCCTCTATTATTATACCAGTTAAAAATAGAGCAAGAACTATTAAAGACGCATTAAATTCTGCTGTAAATCAAAAAACAGACTTTAATTACAACATTATAGTTGTAGACAACTATTCTACAGACGGAACTTCTGAAATGATAGAAGAATTTGTAGTTACTCACAGCAATGTAATACACATAATACCTAAATGTAAATATTTAGGTATAGGTGGTTGTTGGAATGAGGCAATTAAAAGTGAACAATGCGGAAAATTTGCAGTTCAGCTAGATAGCGATGACTTATATCTAAACGAAAAGACATTACAAAGAATTATAAATAAATTTAAAGCAGATAAGTGTGGTATTGTTGTAGGAAGTTACAAAATAGTTAACTTCAATTTAGAAGAGATACCTCCAGGTGTCATATCACATGACGAATGGACGATGGCTAATGGGCATAATAATGCTTTAAGGATTAATGGATTTGGGGCACCAAGAGCATTTTACACACCTCTTGTTAGAAAGATAGAGTTTCCAAATGTCAATTATGGCGAAGACTATGCTTTAATGCTTGAAATCACAGGAAAATATAAATTATCTAGAATTTTTGAACCCATATACTTATGCCGCAGATGGGATGGAAATTCTGATTCTAATATAGATATAGTGACCAAAAATAAGCATGATTTTTATAAGGACACTATACGTACTATAGAAATACAATGTCGAAGAAAACGCAATCATAGAATATAATAATTAAAATGGAAAATATATTACACGAACTACGTGAATCTCAACTCAGAGATTTTCCACTGGCTAAAAAAAATTATTCTAATTTTGATAATGTAAAAACAAAAAGCATTAATTTTGGTTCTTTCAAGATATATATACAATATAATCCAGATAGGATTGTATCTACTGGGGCTAAACTTGACGAGGCTAGTATAACTAAAAGAAAGTGTTTCCTATGTTCACAGAACATGCCCAAAGAACAAATTTATATAGAATATAATAGCAAATTTAGTATTTATATAAATCCTTTCCCCATATTTTCCTACCATTTTACAATTCCTGCAAAATCTCATACTCCTCAAAGGATAAAAGAAAATATACTGGATTTACTAAATATATGCAAAGACTTCTCAGGATATTCTTGTTTTTACAATGGACCTAAAAGTGGGGCTTCTATACCTGATCATATGCATTTTCAGTTAGTGAACAAAGGAACTCTGCAAATAGAAGAGGATTATAAAAATCCTGAATTAAGTTTTAATTTATGTACAAATAAAAATTACTCTATATCTGTTTTAAATAATTATATTAGAAAAGTTATTATTTTAAAATCAAAAAACATAGATAACACAAGCGAACAATTTAGGATAATATATAATATTCTGCAAGGAAATTTAGAAATTGAACCTATGATGAACATTATAGCATGGTTTGATAAAAACACATGGATTATTACTATTTTCCCGCGTAAAGCACAACGTCCTAAAGAATTCTTTATGGACGGGAAAGAGAAAATAATGTTTAGTCCTGGCTGCGCTGACGTAGGAGGGCTAGTCGTAGCCCCTCGAATGGAGGATTACAATAAATATAATAAGGATATAATACATCATCTTTTCGAACAAGTAGTTTTAGATGACAAAAATTGGAGTTCGATTATAAAGAAATTACAAAATCATTAAAAATGGAAAAAGAAAATAATACAAAAACATCTGAAGTAAATAAATTAAAAGAGAAGGATAATATTATAACTAAAGACAATTCCACTTTTAAAATTTCAGGTGATTCACCCAAAGTTTCTGTAGGCATTTTATTTTCACCTAAAATACGTTTTAGTCTAAATGGAAAATATAAAGATAAAACTACAGGAGAAATATACCAAGGAGACTATAGCGTAATAAAGGATATTACAAAAAAGGATGAAAATCAGTTAGTGTCTTATAGAATAGAACATGGTCTAAAAAAGAAAGAAATAGAACTTCCTATAGAACTAATACCCACAAATCCAGAAATTTGTAATTTTGACCTTACTGAAGTCACAATAGGTATTAATTTCCATTGGGAACGCAAAGAAAATCAAAGATTTATGGGAGCCATAAAAATAATTGATGAAATCGAACATCTCACAGCAATAAATATCATATCTATGGAAGATTACCTATTTAGTGTTATATCTTCTGAGATGAATGCTAAATCACCAATTGAGCTACTTAAAGCTCATGCTGTAATTTCTAGAAGTTGGTTGATTTCTCAAAAAGAAAAAGCAGAATTTGTAAAAGACAAGAATTACAAATCTACATTTGAAACAGCTCAAGAAACAATCAAATGGTATGATAGAGAAGAACACAAAAACTTTGATGTTTGTGCAGATGATCATTGCCAAAGGTATCACGGCATAACTAAAGTTACAACACCCAAAGTAAAAGAAGTTCTAGAAGAAACATTTGGGGAAGTGCTAAAATACAATGGAGAAATATGTGACACTCGTTTTTCAAAATGTTGTGGAGGTATGACTGAACTATTTGAAAATACTTGGGAAGTAGATAATGCTCATGAATATCTTACCAGTAATTCCGATTCAAAAAAGCCTCTTAAACCCATAGATCTAACAACAGAAATGGGAGCTAGGAGATGGATACTATCTCCTCCAAAAGTTTTTTGTAACACTAAAAATAAAGAAATATTATCTTCCTTCCTAACAGATTATGATAATGAAACAGAAGATTTCTTTAGATGGAAAGTCGAATTCAATACTCAAATATTATCTGACTTAGTTAAACGTAAAACAAATATAGATTTTGGAGTAATTAAGGAGATAATACCACTAGAAAGAGGTAAATCTGGAAGAATTATAAAAATAAAAATAGTTGGAACTAAATTAACACATATTATTGGAAAAGAATTATTTATCAGAAAAGCATTCTCAGAATCACATCTTTATAGCTCCGCATTTATAGTAGAAAAACAAGCTGACGGATTCATCTTCTACGGAGCAGGCTGGGGTCATGGAGTTGGACTATGTCAAATAGGAGCGGCTGTAATGGCTTCTAAAGGCTATAACTACAAACAAATATTGGAACATTATTTTAGAGGAAGTCGTTTAGAAAAACTATACTAAAAACATAAATAAAAAGGGATATTAATTATTAAAATAATTTAATGAAAGAAGATAAAAATGGATGGACTTGGGTTCCTACCCTATATTTTGCTGAGGGAATACCTTATATCATTATAATGACTACCTCTGTCATAATGTTTAATAAAATGGGATTATCTAATTCAAATAATGCATTATACACTAGTTGGCTTTATATTCCATGGGTTATAAAACCTTTATGGAGTCCTCTAGTAGATCTTTTTAAAACAAAAAAATGGTGGATAATTACTATGCAATTATTGATAGGAGCTGGTTTTGCCTGTATAGCTCTATTCCTACCAGCTACTAATTCCATACGTTATTCCTTAATTTTTATGTGGCTAATTGCATTTAGTTCAGCAACTCACGATATAGCAGCAGATGGATTTTATATGCTAGCACTCAAAGAAGACAAACAAGCTTATTTTATTGGAATTAGAAATACATTCTATAGAATAGCCATGATAACAGGACAAGGCCTATTAGTTGTTGTTGCAGGATATTTTGAAAATGTATTTTCTAAAACTCTTCCTCAAGAAGATGCTATAACTCAATCGTGGGTCATTGTTTTCTACGTACTAGCTGTTCTCTTTGGAATTTTATTTATTTATCATAACTTTATTCTACCTAAATGTGAAACGAATAGGTCTAAGTATAAAAAAGATGAGAATAAAAGTAATAATAATTTAATCATAGAAAATTCTGCAACTAAAAACACTATCAATATTAATAATATCGATAATCATTCTAGCAATAGAAAGATGGAAAAGGGGACAAACAAAGAATCTAGCTCTCTCAAAGAATTAATATTAAGCTTCTTTCTAAAGCCCTATATTCTAATTTCTCTACTATTTATTTTATTTTATAGATTTTCAGAATCTCAACTAGCAAAAATTGCATCCCCATTTCTATTAGACCCTATAAATAAAGGGGGGTTAGGATTAGAAACATCTACAGTAGGAATCATATATGGAACAATAGGAGTACTAGCCTTAGTTATAGGAGGGATTTTGGGAGGAATAGCAATTTCCAAAAAAGGGTTAAAATATTGGTTATGGTCTATGGCTCTGTTTATGAATCTTCCAAACTTTGTATATATATGGCTTTCTCAAATTCAGCCTCATTCTATCTATGCTATTTCTACATGTGTTGCAATAGAACAATTTGGTTATGGATTTGGTTTTTCAGCACTTGCATATTTTATGATGTTATTTAGTCGAGGCAAATATCAAACATCCCATTACGCCCTATGTACCGGTTTTATGGCATTAGGTATGATGATACCAGGCATGTTCTCAGGATACATTCAAGAAAATATAGGCTATCAATGTTTTTTCTTCTGGATAGCATTATGTACCATACCTAGCTTTATTGTTACATATTTTGCTGCACATATTAAAAATTTCAAATAAGCTATTTTCTCAAATTCCTAATGTAAGTCAGTATAATCTAGTATATTTACTTTAGTACAACTTAATTTAATATGTATAAACATGCCCTTTTGTCATACTTCTTATATTTTTTATGTCTTTTTGTCATTGTATATGCATATATTATGATTTATTGTCATTCCATTTGTTTATATGGTGCTTATTTAATATAATTATTGCTTTGGTACTTATTTTGCGTATATTGTATCGTAATGCTACTTTAAAAATCATATGATAAAAAAGCACTATATAATTAACATTTAAAATCAACATTTAAAATAGGAGGTTATTATGACACTTAGAAAAAAAAACATTGATTGGTTACCATCTTTATTTGATGATTTTTTTGATAGTAACATATTAGAACACACTGGTAGTATTAATCCAGCAATTAATGTCAAAGAGACAAAAAATAGTTTTGAAGTAGAACTAGCAGCCCCAGGTATGACCAAAAAAGATTTCGACATACATATTGATGGAGATGAAAATATGGTTATTTCATTGGAACACAAAGAAGAAAATGATAATGTCAATAAGGAAGAATGCAAAGTGGAAGATTCAGACTCTCACTATCTTCGTCGAGAATTTTATTATTCTAAATTTCAACAAACATTTTTATTACCAGAAAATTCAGACAAAGAAAAAATTTCGGCAAAAATTGAGAATGGTATATTATTAATAAATATTCCTAAAAAAGATAAAAAGTTAAAAGAATCTATAACACATCAAATAGAAATTCAGTGAAAAAATAGTTAATATTGAATTTAAAAAAAAATTCCCTAAGAGTACTCTTAGGGAAATTTTTATATAATCTATTATTTAATCTCTAATCCTACCTTATTTCAGATCCTACCTTAATATCTTTATCAGGAGAAACAAAAGAAAGAGCTCCATCGGCGTTCTCTGCCATTAAAATCATTCCTTGTGATTGGATCCCTTTTAAGATCTTGGGTTCTAGATTTACAAGAATAGAAACCTGACGACCTATAACATCCTTAGGAGAATAGTATTCTGCAATTCCTGAAACAACAATTCGCTTATCAATACCTGTATCAATAGTCAATTTTACCAATTTTTTTGTTTTAGCGACCTTCTCAGCAGCAATTATTTTTCCAACTCTAATATCAAGTTTACTAAAATCATCAAAAGTTACATCACCTTTTTGTTCAAAAATCTTAGTATTGGAAATCAAATTAGCCTTTTTGGTTAAGTCCAATTTATCAATTTGTCTTTGAATTTCCTCATCTTCTATCTTGTCAAATAATAGTGAAGCTTCATTCATAATATGACCTGGCTCCATTATTTTTTCGCCCATATCTTCCCATTCCATTTTCTTTATATTTAGCATAACTCTTAGCTTTTCTGCAGTAAACGGCAAAAATGGTTCTGTTAAACAAGACAAATTAGCAGAAATTTGTAAAGCTAAATTTAAAATAGTCTTTACTCTATTTTTATTTATTTTAAAGACTTTCCATGGCTCAGTATCAGCAAGATACTTATTTCCTAACCTAGCAAGGTTCATACATTCCTTCAAAGCCTCTCTGAAATGAAAGTGTTCCAAATCATCTTCAACCTTTGCTATAATCTTAGGAATTTGTAACATAGTTTCCCTATCATAATCAGTAAGTTCGTCCAACTCAGGAACCACACCATTAAAATATTTGTGAGTAAGAACTAAAGTCCTATTGATAAAATTACCATAAATAGCTACCAATTCATTATTATTACGAGCCTGAAAATCTTTCCATGTAAAATCATTATCCTTGGTTTCAGGAGCATTTGCAGTTAGTACATAACGAAGCACATCTTGTTTACCTTCAAAATCACGTAAATATTCATGTAGCCACACCGCCCAATTTTTAGAAGTAGAAATTTTTTGTCCTTCTAAGTTTAAAAATTCATTAGCAGGTACATTATCAGGTAATATATAAGAACCTTCAGCCTTTAACATTGCTGGAAAAATAATACAATGAAAAACGATATTATCCTTACCAATAAAATGAATCATACGTGTATCCTTGTCTTTCCAATATTTCTCCCAATCAGGAGTTAGATCCTTGGTAGCGGAAATATAACCAATAGGTGCATCAAACCACACATATAGTACTTTACCTTCTGCTCCCTCTATAGGCACAGGAACACCCCAAGATAAATCTCTAGTTACAGCTCTTGGTTGTAATCCACTATCTAGCCATGATTTACACTGCCCATAGACATTACTCTTCCATTCTTTATGATCTTCAAGAATCCATTCTTTAAGCCAATTTTCATATTCGTTTAGAGGCAAATACCAATGCTTAGTCTCTTTTAACTGAGGTCTATTTCCCGTAATAGCAGAAACTGGATTAATCAGATCTGTAGCATTTAAACTAGTACCACAAGCCTCACATTGATCTCCGTAAGCATGCTCATTTCCACAATGAGGACACGTACCTGTTATATATCTATCAGCTAAAAACTGACCTTGTTTTTCATCATAAAATTGTTCGCTGGTCTTTTCTACAAATTTACCATCATTATACAATTTTTTAAAAAATTCTGTAGAAGTTTCTGCATGAGTTTTGGAACTTGTGCGAGAATAAATATCAAAAGAAATCCCAAACTCTTTGAAAGAATCCTTAATTATATTATGGTATCTATCTACAATATCCTGAGGACTAACCCCTTCTTTCTGTGCTTTTATGGTAATAGGAACACCATGTTCGTCAGAACCTCCTATAAATAGCACATCCTCTCTCTTTTCTCTAAGATAACGAACGTAAATATCTGCTGGTACATACACTCCGGCCAAATGTCCTATATGAACAGGACCATTAGCATACGGCAAAGCCGTTGTTATTAAATTTCTTTTAAAGTTCTTCATTAGAATATTATTAACAATTTGTTGCAAAAATAGTAAATTTGATTCAATATTTCTTAATTAAAATGATTAAAAATCCTCAATTAAAAAAAAATTACTAACTTCGCATTAAGTTAGTTGTATTATTCTAACTATATATTAACTAAAGAGTTTTATCATGTTTAAACCTCCATACTTAAAGAAAGGTGATAATATAGCCCTAATAACTCCAGCCGAATTTTGTAGCGAAACAGAAATAAATGATGCTTCAAAAATCATAAAAGAATGGGGTTTTACACCTATACTCTCAAAAACCATACATTGTAGATATGGAAGATTTGCTGGAGATGAAGAAACCAGATATAAAGAACTTCAAAGGCTTTTAGACTCAGACAAGATAGCTGCGATATATTGTATTAAAGGAGGATATGGTATGCTTAATATTACTGAACACTTAGATTTTTCTCTACTACAAGCGACTCCAAAATGGTTAATTGGTTCAGGAAGTATTTCCATCCTTCATAGTTTATTTAATAAACTCGGAATAGAAACCATATACGCACCCTTAGCTGCAGATCTAATAAATATACCCAAAGAGCATAGTAATCTAATCAAAAATCTCCTTTGTGGAGAACAGAATAATTATACCATACGCAAAACATCTATAGATCAACAAGGCATTGCAGATGGGGAATTAATAGGTGGTAATC
>Ga0265294_10003965_pt1 | contig 18663 bp, 19 predicted proteins | sample MunlanPumphouse3_FD_192504 | JGI IMG/M metagenome (GOLD analysis project Ga0265294, IMG submission 192504) | Groundwater microbial communities from a municipal landfill in Southern Ontario, Canada - Pumphouse #3 | ecosystem: Environmental > Aquatic > Deep subsurface > Groundwater | place...
AACTAGATTTGTCATGAGTGATGAATGTAATGCTGATAGAAAATTTAAAGAAATGTATCTTAAATATGGGGACAAAAAAACTGTTAAGTTTATGAGTCCAGTAGGTTATCTTGGTAGAGCTATTCCGAATGCTTATATGGAGAGGGTTACAGGTGGAGCGATTAAGGATCGTTGTACTCATCTTTGCTTAAAGTCCTGTAGTAGAAAGTTTTGTATTATTGAATCTTTAATTAGGGCACAACAGGGTGATGTTGAAAACGGTATTGTGTTTGCAGGAGAAAGATTTAATGAAATTAAAGACATTTTGCCAGCAAAAACAATAATAAAAAACTTATTAGCGGAGATTAAAAATTGTTCGGAGGCTGCAGCATGACAAAGAAAAGAGTAGTAATAACAGGACTCGGGGTTGTTTCTCCGTTAGGGAATAATCTGCAGACAACATGGGATAAATTACTTGCGGGTAAAAGTGGCGTCGTTTATTTAGAAGACGAAGGTTTTACTGATTTTCCAACAAGAATTGCTGGCACAGTAAAAGATTTTAATCCAGACGATTTTGGCATTAACCCAAAAGATGCAAGAAGAATGGCGAGATTTTTACAGCTTGCTGTTGCTGCCTCTAAAGAAGCAGTCGCAGATTCTGGAATAGATATCGCGGCGAATCCTGAGATGATAGGCGTTGGAATAGGTTCTGGTGTTGGTGGTATTGATATAATGGCAGAGAATGCGATTGCCTTACACGAAAGAGGTGTCAGAAAAGTTTCTCCTTTTACAGTTCCTATGATGATTAATGATATGGCAGCTGGAATAGTGAGCATCGAAACTGGTGCAAAAGGGCCAAATTTTTGCGTGACTACTGCCTGTGCTTCAGGCACTCATACAATAGGGAGTAGTTATAAGTTTATTCAAGATGGCCAAGCAATTGCGATGATTACAGGTGGTTCAGAAGCTGCAGTAACTCCCTTAGGAATGGCAGGATTTTGTGCAGCTAAGTCACTTTCCACTAGAAATGATGACCCAGAAAAAGCAAGCAGACCATTTGATAATGACCGAGATGGGTTTGTCATGGGCGAAGGTGCTGGAATTCTTGTTTTAGAGGAATTAGAGCACGCAAAAGCTAGAGGTGCAAAAATTTATGCTGAACTAGTTGGGTTTGGTGCTTCAGGAGATGCTTACCATTTAACAGCTCCTCCAGAAGACGGCAATGGTGCTGCTAGAGCAATGAAGATGGCTTTAAAAGATGCAGGGATTGCTCCTGAAGAAGTGGATTATATTAATGCGCATGGAACTTCAACAAAGCTGAATGATCAACAAGAAACGAATGCTATTAAAACAGTTTTTGGTAAAGCAGCTTATAAAGTAATGGTTGGTTCAACTAAATCTATGACTGGTCACCTATTAGGTGCAGCTGGTGGAATAGAAGCAGTATTTGTAGCGAAGGTGCTTGAAACAGGTCTGGTTCCTCCAACAATTAATTATGATACTCCCGATGTTGAGTTAGGTTTAGACCTTGATTACGTACCAAATGTAGTTAGAAAAGCAGATGTTAAAGTGGCTATGTCTAATTCTTTTGGGTTTGGTGGTCATAATGGTGTTATTGTTATGAAGAAGTACGTTAATTAATTCGATTCTTTGTGGTTTGATTGCCGACTGAACAAGTGATACGATTGAGCCAATGAACAATTACGTTATTGGTATTGATGAAGCGGGCAGAGGAGCTTTGGCTGGACCAGTGGTTGCGGCTGCAGTTATTTTTTCAAAAGAACAAGACATCTCAACATTTAAAGATTCAAAAAAACTAACCCACACTCAACGAGAAAATATTTATGAGCATATTATTTCTGAGTCTTTGGCAATTGGTATTGGGGTAGTTCATCACGATGTGATTGATAGAATCAATATACTTCAGGCGACTTTTGTGGCTATGAAGAAAGCTGTTTTAGGCACAGGCTTATCTTCAAGGATTATATTAATAGATGGAAATAAAATTATTCCTGGTTTTGATAATAAACAAAAATCAATAATTAAGGGTGATGATAAGGTGCCGCTTATTTCTGCTGCTTCTATTGTTGCGAAGGTAATAAGAGATAGAATCATGTGCGGATATGGTAAAGTTTATTGCGAATATGGCTTTGCTCAGCACAAAGGATATGGTACAAAGCTACATTATTCAAATATTAGTAGAGTTGGGCTTAGCAAAATACATCGACGGTCTTTTAATACATCAGAGCAATTGTCCTTATTTTAAATTAGAGTATCTTAGAGGCTATTTTGTTGTTTGTAATAAATTATTGTGGAAATTATTGAATAGTCGCTTATAATTTAAACATGAGTGTAAGTATAGGCGCGCAAGGTGAAAAAATAGCCGAAAAATATTTAATGTCAGCCGGATACAAAATATTGACTACAAATTATCATTCTTATTATGGCGAAGTTGACTTGATTTGTAGCAAAGACGAAACAATAGTTTTTGTTGAAGTAAAGAATTATAAGAAAGATAGCCTGACAACTCCCTATCAAGCAGTTAGTTTTTCCAAGCAACAGAAAATAATTAAGACAGCTAAAAAGTATCTAATGGAAAACAAGCTAGACGATGTGGCAGTTCAGTTTGATGTTTTGATTATAGAAAGAGGCACGGTGATAGATCATCTAGAAGGTGCCTTTCTTGTTTAAAATACATTTATTTAATTGCATGTATTCTACTGGTTTGTAAATTGACTAAATATACTTAAAATAGTACGATTTTTAGTATGAAACTATTAGCAGAATTTTTAAACAAAGCAAAAGCAAAAAAAGCAAAAATTGTATTACCAGAAACAACAGATGAGCGTATTATTGAAGCAACAAAAAAAATTATCGTTCAAGAAATTACCCATATTATTTTAGTTGGAGATAGAGATAATCTTCAAAATAAATTTTCAGATTACGAACTTTCCAAAATAACAATTTATGATCCAGTTCAGGATTCTGTTATGACTGAAAAACTGGCCAACGTTCTTTATGAAAAGAGAAAAAATAAAGGGATGACAATAGAAAAGGCGATAGAAGAGGTTAAAACAAAACCTTATTATTTTGGTGCTTTATTGGTTAATATTGGTGAAGCTGACGGAATGGTTTGTGGAGCAGTTTGTGCGACAGGAGAAACCATCAGAGCGACAATCCATTGTGTTGGATTAAAACAAGGGAGCAAGCTCATTTCTAGTTTTTTTGTGATGGTAACTCCCAAAGAAGAGTTCGGAATAGATGGCACGCTTTTCTTTGCAGACTGTGGTGTTAACCCCAATCCAAACGCAGAGGAGTTAGCTAGTATTGCAATCGATACGGCTGCTTCTTTTAAACAGCTAATGTGTCGTGAGCCAGTTGTAGGAATGCTTTCATTTTCTACCAAGGGTAGCGCTAAGCACGAATTGGTGGATAAGGTTGTGCAGGCAACGGACATTGTTAAAAATACTAGGCCTGATTTGATTGTTGACGGAGAGTTTCAGCTTGATGCAGCGATTGTTCCTGCTGTAGCTATTAAAAAGGCACCTGGCAGTAAGGTTGCAGGTAAAGCTAACTGTTTAATATTTCCTGATTTACAAGCCGGAAATATTGGTTATAAATTAACAGAACGTTTGGCTAATGCAGTTGCTATTGGGCCAATAATTCAAGGTGCGAAGAAACCAATCAATGATCTCAGTAGAGGATGTAGTGTTGACGATATAGTCTACGCAACAGCAATTACAATACTGCAAATAGAACCAGAATGTTAATCCTTGTATTAAATTGTGGTAGCTCTTCAGTAAAATATGCCTTATACGATTGGGATAAAAATAAATTAATTACAAAAGGAAACTTGGAAAGAATAGGACAAGAAGGTGGTTATTCTTCGCATAAAGAAGCCATCGAAAACATGTTGCTTGGGCTTGCTGAGGGTGAAGAAAAGGTAATTGAGAGCATTAAAGACATCAATGCCGTTGGACATAGAGTGGTTCACGGTGGAGACAAGTTTAATAAATCGGTTCTTATTACAACTGAGGTTTTAAATGTAATACGAGATGTTGCTGCTTTAGCACCGCTGCATAATCCACCGAATATTGTGGGGATAGAATCTGCAATGGAAATCTTGCCTGGGGTTCCTCAGGTTGCAGTTTTTGATACTGCTTTTCATCAAACTTTACCACCTGAAGCTTATATGTATCCCGTTCCCTATGAATGGTATGCAAAGTATGGGATAAGAAGGTATGGATTTCATGGTTCTTCTCATTTATATGTTAGTAAACGGGCTGCAAAATTTTTGGGAATAGCAAGCAAAGATGCTGATTTGATAACTTTGCATATAGGCAATGGAGTTAGTTTTACGGCTATTGAAGGCGGAAAATCTGTAGATACTTCTATGGGATTTACTCCATTGGAGGGAGCAATGATGGGGACAAGATCTGGGGACATTGACCCAGCGATTGTTGGATATATGTCAGAGAAGCTAAGTCTATCAGCTGCTGATACCATCCAGATACTGAACAAAAATAGTGGTCATTTGGGTATTACAGGTAAGTATACAGATAGAAGAGATGTTGTCGCTGCTATGGCTGAGGGTGACAAAAGAGCACAGCTGAGTATGGACATGGAAATTTATAGAATAAATAAATATATTGGTGCTTATATGGCGAGACTGAACAAGGTTGAGGCAATTGTTTTTACCGCAGGTGTTGGTGAAAACAATGCTTACATTAGAGAAAAAGCAATGGAAAGTCTTGAAAATATAGGAGTTAAGCTAGACAAAGAAAAGAATAAAATTGTTAATAGTAAATATGGTGAAGCAGAAATATCCGCAATTGACTCACAAGTAAAGGTTCTTGTAATACCAACAGATGAAGAAGCAGTTTTAGTAGAAGATGTTGCTGCAATTTTACAAGGAACCTATGATTTCCATTGGAATTACAAATATAGGTTTGAAAGCTAGAACACTCCTTCTGGCTTCCCACAAACGATGTTACCGTTATTTCTTGAATGAAAGGTTTTGTTTTAAAAATATTTGGAACATAAGTCTCTCTTTCAGGAGAGGCAACTATACGTTTAATAAATATAAGAATGTTATTCTATTTAGTTGGAGAGGCTGGCTATTGTTTGGATTTTTGTAAAAGTAAGAAAATTCCTAATATTCCTACAAGAGTATTTGGCAACCAAGCTGCCATTATAGGGTGCAGAATATTAACTATTCCGAGCCATTCACCCAGAGCCATTAGTATGTAATAGAGCATGATTATTAATAAGCTAAAGCCAATGCCAACTGCATTGCTTTTTCTTTGAGGGTTTAATCCTAGAGGTGCACCAAGTAGCATAAAAATTAAGCAAGCAAAAGGTAGCGCAGTTTTAGCATAAAGTTCAACTTGCATTTTGAGTATATTTTGTCCTGTTTTTTCTTTCTTTTCTATTTGTGCTTTAAGTTGTCTAAAACTTAGTTGGTCAGCATTGCTTTTATCAATAATAATATTGATATCTGTTGGGCTAATTTTCATGTTAATTAGCTCTTGCTCGAATAATATTCTTGTTAAAGTATCTGCCTTTTTATTGAACATATAGAGTATGCCATTATTGAAAACCCATCCTTGACCAGCTACAAAATTAGCTGTTGCGGCAAAAACAACACGTTCTAAATAACCATTATCAAATTCTGTAACAGTCACATCTTCCATAATGTCTTTATACATTTTGCTTGCATTAACAGTACGTTTTAGCTGACCATCTTCATATTGGGGGATGTTAACAGCAGTTCTAATCATGGGACTGAATTCATTTTTAGCTTTGGCAATACTGTATTCAACATATAGATTGGCTTTTGGTACCAAAGATTCACTAAAAAACATTGTTAAAAGAGAGATCATTAGTCCAAATAATAAGGCTGGAGCTACAATTCTGATTAGATTGACACCTGCTGACCGGAAAGCAGTTATTTCATTGTTGCTGGATAAACCACTAAAGACTTGTAGTGAAGATAGAAGTATTGCCATCGGGAATGTGTACACCATGACTTGTGGTAGTCTGGCGGCGAAAAGTGATAAGGCAACAGGAAACGAGATACCATAACTACTAGCTTCTCTAACTAGATTAGGAATAATTCCGACTCCAGAAAAAATGGAAGTGAAGGCAATAATTCCAAAGAGGAAAGTTTCTGTAAGTAACCCAAAAATGTATGAGTCCATGCGTTTCATTAGATTTTAAAGTCTTGCCCCAAATAGAACTTTTTGGCGATTTCATCTTTCGCGAGCATTTTAGATTGACCTTGGGTTAAAATTTTTCCTTCATGAAGGATATAAGATCTATCAGTAATTTTCAGTGTTTCTCTTACATTATGGTCGGTAATGATTATGCCAATCCCCTTTTGTTTGAGATGCAGAATAATTTCTTGGATATCTGCTATTGCTAAAGGGTCTATACCAGCAAAAGGCTCATCAAGAAGAATAAATTTAGGATTGGTAGCCAGCGCACGCATGATTTCAACTCGTCTTCTTTCGCCACCAGAAAGAACATAGGCTTTTTCTTTACGTAGCCTTTCTATTTTCATTTCTTGCAATAGCCCAACTAGTGTTTCTTCATATTTTTCTTTAGGGATTATTTTTAGCAATTCCCAAAGCATGTAAACGTTTTCTTCCACAGTAAGTTTTCTGAAAATAGAAGCTTCTTGTGGTAAATAACCGATTCCAAGTCTTGCTCTTTTATACATTGGTAAACGTGAGATGTCTTGTTCATCTAAAAATATCTTACCAGAGGTTGGTTTGATTAAGCCTGTTATCATATAAAAAGTTGTTGTTTTCCCTGCACCGTTGGGGCCTAAAAGACCAACTATCTCGCCTTGATTAACGCTAATGGATATATTGTTGACTGCGAATTTTTTACCGTAATTTTTGATAAGAGAGTCTGTTTTGATTTGCATAAGCTTATTATAAAGCTAAAAGCCTAAAGCTAAAAGCCTAAAGCTAAAAGCCTAAAGCTAAATGACGAGGAAATAGCTTTAAGAGGTGGACGATAGTTGATTTTTCCTAGATTGTTTATTATTCTTGGATAAGAGTAGCTATAAGTTGAGGATGTAGTGATGAAAATTTTCAAAATTTTTGAAGTAATAAAAGCATTAAAAGAAGAACAGCTTTCTATAGAAGAATTATCAAATCTATGTTCTGTGTCAGAGAAAACTATTTACAGATATATTAGAAATTTGCGTGACAATGGATTTGTGATTAAAAAAAGTTTTGGAAAATATTCTATTATTAGCGTTAAGAATAGCGATGAAAAAACTTTTTGTGAAAAGTGTTCTCAGGAGTTTGACTTAAAAGTAATTAACAGATTAAGAGACTCTTGTTGTGGTTGTCATAAAATAAAGTTTAATTATTTAAGCCCAAGATATGAAAAAAAATTTCAGGTGGAAGCATTTTGCGTTGATATTATTGAAATAAGAAAAAGATATTATCTTGTTGGGTATGATATGTCAGACAAAGTGTTTAAAGAATATAGACTGGATAGGATGTCAGAGCTAAGAATTTTTCCTGAAATCAACCAGAATATAAAAAGTAAACTAATTAAGATTTCTTTTTTTATTTTGCCTGAATTGGCGAAACATTATGAGGGGCAGTTTGATGATTATGAAGTAATCGATTTACTTGATGGGACGAAAAAAGTGAATATGCAGATACATAGCTTTTTTAGAGCAAAAAAGATATTATTTTCTTATCTTGAACAAATAAAAATAATAGAGCCAAAGGAATTTGCGGAGGATTGCTTGAGAACATTAAAAGAGATGACAAAAAATTATTGTCTCAAAAATTGAGAATTTTTTTATTGTAAGATACTATATAGGAAGGAATATTCAATGATAAAAAAAGAAAACAATCTTGATGAACACAAAAAAGTAGTTTTAGCTGCACTATTGCACGATATTGGAAAATTTCGTCAAAGAACAGGATTGCCATTAACAGTGTCGGATGAGTTTGATTATCAAAATTATTTACCTGAATATAATGGTAAAAAGTCTCATTACCATGCTGCTCACACTGGGGTAGCTTTAGCTAATATTAATAAAAATTATTTTGATATAGATGGGGATGTTATAAATATTGCCTCAACTCATCATTTATCACAAACTCAGTTTAGTTTTGATAAAAAGTTGGAACCTTTGTATGCTATTGTTAAAAAAGCAGATTGGCTATCAAGTGGTTTGGATAGAGAGTCAAGCAAGAAATATGAAAAAAGCGAAACAGATACAAATGAAAGGTTTAATGTTGGACAACAGGACTATAAAAGAGCCAGATTAGAATCTATTTTTTCTCAAATAAAAACTGATAATCAAGTACAACATATTATAAAAGTATGTTCTCTTAATAAGCTTTCAGCAAAAAATAGTATGCCTAAAGACAAAGCTGAATTGTCACAGCAAACGGCAGAAGCACAATACAAATTATTTTGGAGTGATTTTGAGGCTACACTTAAAGGAATTGATTATTCGCTTAAGGAAATCAATTTTAATCAATTTTATTTAACGATGTTGACTCTTTTAGAAAAATATACCTGGTGCATCCCTTCATCTTCTTATGATGTTATTCCAAATGTTTCCTTGTTTGATCATTTAAAAACAACAACCGCTTTTGCTGATGCGCTTTACTTATATCATGAGGATAAAAAAACTTTAACTTATAAAAATATTATGGAGAGCAACTTAGCTGAAAATAAATTTTTATTAATACAAGGTGATTTTTCAGGAATACAAAAATTTATTTTTAACATTAAAGGACATTCTCATGCCGCTAAAATATTGCGTGCAAGATCATTTTTTGTGTCTATAGCTACCGATATAGTGGCTTATAAAATATGTAAGGATATTGGCCTTACTCCTGCTGGAATAGTTATGAACGCAGGCGGTAAATTTACAATATTAGCTCCTAATACAGGTAAGACAAAAATAGTAATAAATAAAATTGAAAACGAAGTTAACAAGAGAATGTCTGAGTTAACATATGGTGAGACAAGAATGAATATTGCTTATGTTGAAGCTGCCGAACAAGACTTTTTTACTCATCTAGATAATGTTCCTATGTTTTTTAATAAGATGAATGAAATTAATAATGCCTTGGATGAGAAAAAATTAAAAATTATTATTGATGAAGATTCTGCAGTTTTTAGTAATTATTTAAATTCATGGACTGAGAAAAATCAAGATACTGGTGCTTGTGTGTCTTGTAATACAAATCCAAAAGTAAAAGGTGATTTTTGTGAACAATGCTCAATGATGGATAGTATGGGTAAACAAATAATTAAAGCTGAATATCTTTCTATTGGAAGTGAAATAGAAGGATTTGATCTTTTGCTTGGTTATAAAATTAATTTTGTAAAAGATGCTAACGCTGAATATGTTTTTACTTTAAAAAGCGATGAAACTGCTGATGGTTATCCAGTGAAGCGGTATGCTGGTAATTTGCCAGTATTAACGGCCAATGACCTCAATGATGATAGGTTTTGTGGAATGACAGAGACACAATTTGATAAAAATGAATTTAAGGAAGGATACCCAAAAACTTTTACACATCTTGCTTATCAATCATTGAATGAAGTAACAAAGCAGGGCAAACCTTTTCTGGGTGTTATTAAGGCAGATGTTGATAATTTAGGATATATTTTTTCAAAGGGATTTATGGACATAAAAGATAAGAAAGAGATAAATGAATTAACTTTTTCAAAATATGCATCATTGTCTAGAATGCTGGATTATTATTTTACAGTAGTGTTGATTGAAGAAATTAAGGAGAAAAAACTTAATATATATACTGTTTTTGCTGGTGGAGACGACTTATTTCTTATTGGTTCTTGGACGGATATGTTTAAGGTAATAAAATTTATAAAAAAAAGTTTCAAGAGTTATGTTGCGAACAATGAGGGACTTCATCTTTCAATGGGGTTTGCTTTGGCAAAACCATCCTTACCTGTACCTAAAATAGGAGAGTTAGCCGAGGAGCAATTACTATTATCAAAAAATAAAGGGAAAAACTCCTTCACAATGTTTAATCAAACAGTTAATTGGGATAGTTTTGATTTATTAATGGGTGTTGGCGAAGAGATTGAGAAGTATAAACTTTCTACTCAATATTTGTATAGGATAATACAATTTTGTGAGATGTCAGAAGGAGAAACTCCACGAGATTTGATGTGGAAACCTATGTTTCATTATGTAACTAATAAGAATTATGGAAAAAGAGAAAATATGGAAACAAGAAATTATTTATTGGGTGTTTTTGACGAACAGGGGAAAAATAGTCGAGATGGTTTTGATAAACAAATTGAGACTTGGGGAAAAAAATTAAATATCCCTTTAAGTAAAATGTTATATGAAGAACGAGATTAAAAGGAGGTAGAGGTATGGAGTTTTGGAAGGACAAAGAGAAAGGCATAGTAAATGCTGAATTGTTTTCAAAGAAAGCAGAAGAAATAGTTATTAGTCTTACAAGTGTGAATAAGTGGGAAAAAATTGAAAAGGAATTGGATAAAAATCAAATAAGAAAATTTTATAATGATGTGTTAACAATAAAATCTAAAATAAATAGTTCAGAAAATATTGAATTAGAGTTTGAACGACAAAAACCATATTTAAATATGCTTAGAGCTAAGGTCGCTTATGCTAGATCAAGGAAACATATCCGAGGAGACAATTTTGTGTTATTTATTACAAACAGCCTGAATGAAGTAAATGATGTTCAAGATTTTAAAGTATTTTGTAGTTTATATGAAGCAGTTATTGCTTATTTTGGTAACTAGGAGGTAAAGATGAAATTAAGTAAATTTATAGAGATAAAAGGATCAATTGTTTTAGAGAGTGGGTTACATATTGGTGCAGGTAATGATGAAGTGCATATTGGAGGAATAGATTCTCCAGTAATAAAAAATCTTTTAAATAATCAGCCATATATTCCTGGTTCATCAATTAAGGGAAAAATTAGATGCTTGTTAGAACAAGTGACAGATAGAATTGAAACCAATAAAAAAGATGAAGGTGTTCCCTTTTTTTCCAGTGGTGATGATTTGCTATGTAAAATGTTTGGAAATGGAAAGTCTGATCTACAGTATAAGGGTGGGCCTACTAGATTGGTTTTTTCTGATTGTAATTTATTAAATGCAGAATTATTAAGAGATCACAATGCGTTAACTGAGGCAAAATATGAGGTTGTGATTAATAGAAAAACGGGTACAGCGGCAGGAGCTGGACCTAGGCAAATAGAACGTGTTCCTGCTGGAGCTGAATTTGAGTTTAGGGTAGTTGTAAAAGTTTTTGATACAGATGACGCAGAACTGATGAAGAGTTTTTTGAAGTTAGGATTGAAGCTTTTGGAAATAGATTGTTTGGGTGGTGGTGGCTCTCGTGGTTATGGGAGGGTTAGTTTTAAAAATTTAACAGAAGGTGATGTAGCTGTTAACTTAGATGGTGATCTTGGTGAGCTTATAGAAAAATTCACAAAAAAATAAGGAATCAATGCAAACATTAAAAGTAGTAATTAAACCACTATCGTCATTTTCTACAACCATTCACAGTGATACACTTTTTGGTGCTTTTTGTTGGAATTATTTGGATAAATATGGTGCAGATAAATTAAAAAAGATTCTTGATTGCAATGCAGTAGTCTTCTCTAATATTTTTCCTGAGGGTTATCTCCCTTGTCCGATTATCCCTAATGGCAATAAAGTAGTTAGTAGTGTTAAAGAGTATGCAAGCATTAAAAAGTTGAAAAAAATTAGATACTTACCAATATCTTGTTTTCAGGATCAATTATCTATAAACAAGTTGCTTTCACTAAAAGAAACACTAATAGACAGTGTTCCTTTAGAAAGCAAAGATCAAGTGGTTGTTAGAAATGCAATTGATCGAAACACTGGAACTGGTTTAAGTGGAGCACTTTTTTCTGATTCAGAGACTTTTTATAAAGAAAACACAAGTTTATGTTTTTATGTGAGATTTAATGAAAATGTTTTATTAAAAGAAGAAGTAACAGAAGTTGTTAAATTGTTAACATTGTTTGGTATTGGTAAGGATAAAAGTACAGGTAAAGGTTCATTTGAAAAACAGTCAATTAACGAAAGTGATTTGCCTCTATATAAAGGTGAAAAACATTTTATTTCACTTTCCAATGGCTTACCTGATGATGCTTGTGAGTTAGAATATGGAAAGCTTATTACTAAGTATTCTAAGCATGGAAGAGGCTCTTTGTTTCGTAAAAACCCTGTTCAGCTGTATGTGGAAGGTAGTTTGTTTAAAATTACTGAACCGAAAGATTATTATGGAACTTATTTAGATAATGTTTCGTTGCAAATAGGGCACAAGCATCATGCTTGTTTGTTCCCAATGTTTATTGACATTGATTTGTCTATGGGAAAATTCGTATGAGCAAGCTGAATGTACAAGGAATAGAAATAAACATTCTAAGACAGGATGAGGAGGATTTTATATCTCTAACTGATATGCTACAGGCAAAAGATGGTGAATTTTTTATTTCTGACTGGCTTAGGAACAGAAATACGGTGGAGTTTTTGGGGATTTGGGAAAGGATTTATAATCCTGATTTTAATTATGGCGAATTTGCCATAATTAAAAGTCATGCAGGACTCAACAACTATAAAATTAGTGTTAAAGAATGGGTATCGAAAACTAAGGCAGTTGGATTAATTGCCAAAGCCGGAAGATACGGCGGAACCTACGCACACAAAGATATCGCTTTTGAATTTGGCATGTGGATAAGTGCAGAATTTAAAATATATCTGATAAAAGAATTTCAACGGTTAAAATCTCTGGAACAAACCCAACTAGATTGGGATGTAAAAAGAATTCTAACTAAGATTAATTATAGGATTCATGCTGATGCAATAAAAGAAAACCTAGTGCCTTCAAAGTTGAATAATTCTCAAATTAGCATAATTTATGCAAGCGAAGCAGATGTTTTAAATATGGCACTTTTTGGTGTTACTGCAAAGCAATGGAGGGATGCAAATCCTGATAAAAAAGGAAATATTCGTGACTATTCCAATGTATCCCAATTAGTTTGCTTAGCTAATCTAGAAATTTTAAATGCACATTTTATCGAGACAAGTTTGGAGCAGAAAGACAGATTAATTAAATTGAATCAAGTAGCTATTAGACAGATGCAGTTACTAACGGAGACTATAGGCATAAAGAAATTAAAGGGAGATTAATTTATGATAAAACAACCGTTTATAGAGATACCAATACAGATAGAGGTGCTTACTCCTGTTCATATAGGAATGGGCGAAGACTATTATCCAACAGATTATGTTATTGCGGATAATAAATTACATTTTATTGATAGAAATAAATTCACTAAGCATTTAATGGAGAACGAAAAATGGAATGAGTTTGTAAATGTATGTAGTGAGCAAGGGGATAGAGCGATACTTAGCATTAGAAAATTCATAAAAGATAATTTCCATGTTGGGTGCTCTAAATATGAAGTAGATAATGTGTGTAGTGATTTAGAAAAAAAATATAATAATCCAGAAAACACCGGACATAGAGGAGTAATAAGCCAAACAAGCATAGAACGAATTATTCGAACTTCTTTTTATAATGAACCCATCTTGCCTGGCAGTTCTGTAAAAGGTGCGTTTATGACTGCCCTGATGAATAATATGAAGGATAAAACCATAATTAGTTCAGGAGGTTTTGAGCACAACAAGAGAACAATGAATGTTGTTGGGCAGATGATTTCTTTTTCTGATTTTGATTTAGTCAAAGGGTCATGTGGAGTAAAAATATCTAAAAATATTAAATTTTTTGGTGCAGAGAAAGACACACAGTCAGTTCCTTCTAACAAAGAACATGTTTCAATAGGCTCAGCGTTTGTTGGCAAGGTGAAGATAAATACTATTAATAAAGATTTTGTAAGGCAATATGAAGCTATTGTTGGTCAACCAATACTGCAATTTAAAAAAACATTTTTTCAATTAATTAATGATTTTTATTTTAAAGATGTTTATGCTTTTGAGAATGACCAATTTAAATATTATAAAAGTTCTTTTAATTTAGGTTTAGTAAGCGAGAATGTAGCTATGTTGAAGATAGGGAAACATTCCGGTGCTTATGGTGTTACCGTCCATCCTTTGCAAAAGAAGCAGATAAAGATAATGCAGGGTAAAGGGAATAAACCTAAATATGGAGATAATCAAACAACTGTTTGGACTATTGATGATTTACCTATGGCCTGGTGTAAGATTTCAGAAATAAGTAGTGATGAATATAGACAGAAAAGAGAGATTATTAAGAAAAGAAGAAGTGAATATGAAGAAAAACTGAATAATGAAAAACAAGAATATGATGCTTTTATTGAATCAATTAGAACAGCAAATGATGAAAAAAAGTCAAAAGAAGAGGCGATAATAAAGGGCAAACAAGAAGAGAAACAAAAAGAGGAGGAGTTGTTAAAAAAGCTGGCTGAAATGCCTGAGATTGATAGGATGGTTTTTAAAATATTAAGTTTTGAAGTTACTCAGCAGAATGAGCAGTTTGTAATGAATGAATTTAATGCAATAGATAATTGTACGGCTGAAGATAAAATTAAACTGGCAGGAGCAATTAAAGGATATTTTATAAAATCTGATAAATGGGACGTAAAACCAGGAAAAAAGCAGTACGATAAAGTCCAGAAAATAAAGCAGACACTTGGCGAATAAAATAAGATGAACGATTATGAATAACAAGGGTATTTGAAAATAAAACTTAAAAGGAAATAATAGTTTATGAAGAAAGTTTTAGTAAGTATTATTAGTGACCACAATGTTCCAAATTATTTATTAGCAAAAGAGTTTGAAACAGAAATAGATGAGCATATATTGTTAGCCACAGAAATCATGAGTAATAAAGCTAAATATTTAATGAAAACAATTAAGCTTAAACAACAAAAAATTATAACAATATCTGAAGAATCCATGAGAGACATTGTAATGGTTATTGAAAAAGCAACAGATAGTATTGACGCAGAATATATTGTTAATTTAACAGGCGGAAATAAATTAATGGCGTTGGCTGTTTATCATTGTTTTTTAAACAAAAAGGCTAGTATTTATTATTTGCCTATTGATAAAAATAAAATCATAAAGATTTCTCCTGAAATAAAAGATCAAACCCTAAATATAAGAGCTAATTTGTTGGATTATTTGAGTCTATATGGGAAAGAGCTTGAAAAAAACAATAATATCAATTTTTGTCATTTTGACAGATTAAAAGCAAATGATTTTTTAAAAAGATACGCAATGTTTTCAGAAAATGATAAAAAAATGTTAGCAGAGCTTAACGGCATAAGGAATGATAGTGAAAATAAGAATAAAATCAAGAAAAACAAAAAATTAGATCTTTCAGATAAAGGAGAATTAATTAGTTTTTTAAATTTAAAGGCAGGAGTTTTATTAGAAAATGGAATTATTTCTAAAGAGTCTTTGGAATATGTTTTGGGTGGTTGGTTAGAAGAGTATGTATATTATTTATGTAAAGAGCAAATTAGAGAAGAATTTATTGGAATTAATGTGTATTTAAAAACATTTAATTCTTCTTGTCCCCCAGATGAGTTCGATGTAATTTTTTTATTTAGTAATTGCTTATATGTTGTAGAGTGTAAAACAAGGATTAACGATGCAATTATGAAGGATTCAATAATTAAAATAAAAGCACTTACAAGCAGGGAAACTGGAATAAATGTCAAAAGATTTATTGTAACAATGAATTCAATTAGTGAGGTTTCCGAAGCTAATAAGAACAGGGCAAAAGAATATGGTATAAAGATTCTCTATAAAGAAAATGTGATGAATAATGAACTTTTGTTTCAGGATTTAATCAATAAAAAGGAGTAATTGATTTGATATTTGATCTTTCATTAAACAACCAAAAACTTTACAAAAACATCAAAACGTATAAGACAGGCGGGAAATATTCTGTAGATTTGTCTGATGAAATGTTAAATATTATTGGTGAGAATGCGGAGTTAATAATAGCAGAGGTTAAGGATAGAGAAGAGGTTGTTTTAACAGGTGCAGCGCCAATTCCTGTTTATCTGGTGGTTTTTCATATAGTTGTTCATAAGTTTCGAAAAGTTTTGTATGATAATGAGATGTATAAACTTAAGATAGCGAGGCATTAATGATATTTTCTGCAGTTATTGTGATTACACCAGAAAACGATGTTATTCTTCCAGCTTGTACAGGTAATTATATTCATGGGTTTATGTTTAACTTTTTAAGTACATTTGAAGGCATTAACACTACAGAGATGCATGAAGATAAAGGCGCGTCATCATTTACTGTTTCACCGATTAATGGGCATTTTGAAAAAGTGGGAAAAGCAAGCATTCTTTTAAAACAAGGGTTAAAGTTTTGGTTTAGGATAACTGTATACGATGTTGGGTTTTCGGAAAAGGTAATGTCTGAATTTATGAAAATAAAAGATAGAGACATTATTATTGCAGAAAGCAAATTTAGTGTATTAGATATAATTCTTGATAATTCCGAACATGAGTGGGCAGGGACTTCTAACTATTCTAGGATATATAGAAAGTATGTGATAGACCAAAAAGATGTTCTGAAAAAAATTAATTTACGGTTTGATACTCCTACAACTTTTTCGGCAGGTAAACACAATTTGATACTTCCGTTACCAGAAACTGTTTTTAATAATTTACTTGAGAAATGGATAAGATACGGAGAGGTTCCTTTTTCTAAAATAGAGTTTTTAAAATGGGTAGGTGAAAACATTGTTGTTTCAAGATACGATCTTAGGACAAGAATGTGGGATTTTAAAAAATACAAATATGTAGGATTTGTGGGTAATGTTGAGTTTTTGGACGTATCTTCTAGCGATAGCTTGTATAGATGTTTGTGGAATGTCCTTGCTGATTTTGCTTTTTATGCAGGCATTGGTGCCAAAACTACTATGGGAATGGGAATGGTTAAAAGAACGGAGCTATAATTATGCCATCATTATATTTAACAGAAAAAGGTTCTTCTTTGGGTGTTGAAGGTGAGTGCTTTAAAGTTACGGTTGATGATATTATTAAAACAATCCCTGTTATTAAGGTTGATTCTGTAATTGTATTTGGATCTTGCAATATATCCACTAAAGCCATTGAGGTGCTTCTGGAGGAACAGATATCAACAACCTTTTTGTCTAATAATGGACGTTATTATGGTCGGCTTATTTCAACTGAAGAAAAAAATATTGAACTTAGAATGCAACAAACGGATAAATACAAAGATGAAAAATTTAGATTATATTTTGCTAAGCAAATAGTAAGGGGCAAAATATTAAATTCAGCTTATTTATTAAAAAATCTAAATAGAACAGGCAAGCTGGAGAGAGCAGTAGAAATAATAAACGATCTTTATGGCTTGGTTGATTCTTTAGAAAAAGCAGAACAACTAGATAGTGTTAGAGGCTATGAAGGAAGTGCTTCAGTCAAATATTTTGAAGCCATGAGGCTATTACTTAAAGACACTTTTGGATTTGACCATCGCAATAGGAGACCACCCAAAGATCCAATAAACTCTATGCTTAGTTTTTTATATACACTGTTAATGTATCAAGTTTATGCTGCTGTAAATATTACGGGACTTGATGTGGCATTAGGTTTTTTCCATGATTATAAAAACCATCGACCTGCTCTTGCTTTAGATTTGATGGAAGAATTTCGTTCTCTATTGGCCGACCAAGTAGTGTTTGATATGGTGAATCACAATATGGTGAATGCGAGTGATTTTCATACCGATGAAAGTGAAAAGTATGCTGTTCTTATAAACAATGATCTGAGAAAAAAGATAATTAAGAAATTTGAAACAAGGATAAAAACCTCAATAGTTTATAAGGGGGAGAATATTAGTTACAGAAGGCTATTAGAGTATAAAGCCAGAGAATTAGCCGGAAGCATAAAGAAGGATAGTAATAATTATGAACCTTTTATTCAGATATGAGAGACGAATTTGATAGGTTTATAGGGATGTTTATTTTAGTTACATTTGATATTAAGGAAAATGGAGAACCGAATAAGATGCAAAAGCGACTAAGGGAGCTGACTAAGGTACTCAAAGGATTTGGACAAAGAGTGCAGTATTCTGTGTACGAGTGTTATTTGGATAATCCTCAGATTGATATTTTGAAGCAAAGAGTAGAAAAAGTAGTTAACATTAATCTTGGAGATAATGTTAGGTTCTATAAAATGTGTAATTCTTGTCAGTCTAAAGTAGAAGTGATTGGTGAATTTGGAGTAACAGAAGATGAAGATGTGTACATTTTTTAATAAAGTGCCTGAAATGTTTATGAATAAAGGGTTTGTGTTGTTTTTCTTGCAATTATATGTCTTAAAGTTTAAGCTTATAATTAAGAGGCTGAAAAGTAGTCTTGTAATCCCTTATAGGTACAAGCTTTCATTGGCGTGCTGAAGATAACTTACTAATACTTAAAGAAGAATTGAGACTTGTATCTTTTTCTTCTAATATTTTCTTGTAGTGTTCCTGAAGATAACTTACTAATACTTAAAGAAGAATTGAGACGGTTTGTTCAAACTAACAAATTCTTCTTTAGAGCAAGAAGATAACTTACTAATACTTAAAGAAGAATTGAGACATGATTGGGTAAATCATTGGTTGTGTTCTAAGTAAGAA
>Ga0265294_10003967_pt1 | contig 18660 bp, 17 predicted proteins | sample MunlanPumphouse3_FD_192504 | JGI IMG/M metagenome (GOLD analysis project Ga0265294, IMG submission 192504) | Groundwater microbial communities from a municipal landfill in Southern Ontario, Canada - Pumphouse #3 | ecosystem: Environmental > Aquatic > Deep subsurface > Groundwater | place...
AAAGACGTTGTTGTCGAGACAGTGGTTCCGTACAAAAGGTGTATCTCGCAAACCCGGTGAACAGCCGCTGTTCAACGGTGTGAGAGGGGTATGCACGGTAACGGGTGACGTGTCTCATTGCTTGAACCAATAGAGGGGTTTTGGCTCATCAACCAATACGATATGCCGTGCGGGGTGAAAGTGAACGGACCAAGGGGCGCAATTCTCCCCACGGCTCAAGCCGGGGGCTTGCTTGCACCCCTTGAAACCCGGTTTTCTGTCAACCGGAGCGACCGGCCGGCTGCCCGGGATCGTTCTTCTTCCCGAAGGTTCGCCGGACCCGTTCAAGCACCGGGCGGGAGACCTCATCCATCTGCTGATCAAAGTAGGCCACCCATTCCGCGACGACCGCGAGTTCTCCCTGCTGCGCATCGAGCCTTTCCTGCAGGCGGTCGAGGGCCTGCTGAAGTTGGCCGGTCTCCTCTCTCCTCAGTTCCTGTTCCCGCTCGAGCTCACCGGCGAGGCGCGCGATCCGGCGCTCCTGCCTGGCCAGCATCTCCTGCATCACCCGGATCTCGAGCACCACCTCGGGCGGGAGCGGGACGCCGGTCTGGTCGATCTCTTCCGCTGGTTCTTCCGGCGCAGCCGATCTCCTGCCGGAGCGGACCTCTCCGGTGATCTCTTCGGGTGTTAGGCCCCTTCCGGAGAGTTCTACGAGTTCCCGGACAACTCTGACCGCCTTCTGCGGAAAAAGCCTGACCGGGCCGATAGTCCGATAGGTAAAGAGGCTGTTGTAGGTCTGGACGAGAGTCCGGACGTCCTGTTCGGAGATCCCGGTGAGGTGCGCTATGTCGCAGATCTTGAGTTCTTTCTCGCTCATGAGCCACCTTTTGCACCCGCTCTCCCGTGAGCGGGGGCCCTACCCTACTTCTTTGTTGCCATCAGGTATAGGAGCGTGCCGGATCGCGGGATATTTCTCACCGCCGTCCCAGTACTGATACATGAACCGGGCAGGGAGGGGGAGTATCCCGGCAGGCACGACCGTCATCCGGAAGGCAGTGCGGTCTGCCCGCCTCCAGGTGCGGCCGGATGGGACCCTCAGGGTAGTCGCCCCTCTATCGTTTGATATCGCGGGGTTCCTGCAGCGCAACGCGGCCTGGATCGAGGAGCGGCGCGGGGAATTTGACCGGCTGGCCGCCGAAGGGCGCGGGAGGGAGGACCGGCTCCTCCTGCACGGGCGGTACTACCGCCTGGTCCCGGGCGAGCGGTTTGTGGTCGACGAAGCTCGCGGGGCCGTCGCCTGCCCATCCGTCCCCGGTCTCCGGAGAAGCCTCTCCGGGGTGTTGAAGGAGGAGGTCCTGGATCGGCTGGAGGCCTACCCGGACCTTACCGGCCGGAGGCAGGGGCAGATCGCGGTGAGACTGCAGAAGACCAGATGGGGGAGTTGCTCGTCACTCGGCAACCTGAACATCAACCTGCGCACCATAGCCCTCCCCGACCCTCTGCGTGAGTACATCGTCGTCCACGAGGCTGCCCACCTCCGCGAGCAGAACCACTCAAAGCGGTTCTGGCTTCTCGTCGGCGACCATTACCCCGACCACCGGGCGGCGGAAGCCGAACTGCGGCGCTACTGGGTCATCCTCGAACGAAACCGGGTCTGGGGTTCGATCCAGGATACGGATTGAGAGAGGCGGTATCAGGAGTACTTCCGCCAGAACATGGAGAGTTTCCTCGACTCTGCCCAGCGTTCGTCGAGCTGATCGATGATCGTGTTGATCCGCTGCACCTGCTGTCGGATCTTCTCCGTCGCCTCAGCATCGTCGATCAGCTCGGCACGCCCCATGATCGCCTGGAGCGGGTTCCTGATATGGTCGGCAAGCAGGGCAAACTGCTCCATGTTTCGTTCGACTTGAGTGTAGGCCTTCGATTTCAGGTCCTCAATCTCTTTCTGGGCGGATATGTCCCGGGCGACGGTGATGATCCTCGCGACCTCGCCCTGCTCGATGATCGGGATCCGCATCTCCCGGAGGGTCACGGTTCGGTCGCCGAACCTGAAAGACCGCTCCGACGTCAGTGGCCGCCCGGTCCGTACGACACGCTCGTACTGCTGCCTCACGGAGGACGGGAGGAACGGCAGGACTGTAAAGAGGTTCTTCCCGACGACGTTCGTCGCGAGTCCGAGTTCTTCGCACCAGGCGATGAAGGCGTCGTTTGCGAGGAGGAGGGTGAGCCCGGTATCGACGACGGTGACGGCGTCGGTGATGGCGTCAAGGACAATCTGGTAGAGATTTTCCGACTCCCGGAATATGTATTCAGACTGCTTCCGGTCGAGTGCACTCTCGATGATATGGACGGTCGCATGCAGGAGCGCGATGTCCTCGTTCGTGAACCGGGCGCCTTCGGTGTTCCGGTCAAACCCAACAAAGCCAACGACCGCTTCTTTCAGCCGGAGGGGGACCATCAGCGTCGCGGTAACGCCGTGCCGCCTCAGAAAATCGCGCTCCTCTCTCAGCGATCGCCCCTCCCCGGACGCTCCATCCACGATCACGGTCTCGCCCTCCAGGGTCCGTACAATCCACCAGGGGAGATCGCTCGTGAGAAACTTCTGGAACTCTCCCCGGCGGGGTTTCTGCCCCGGCGCGCACCATTCGTGCGTTGTGCCAAGGAGTGTCCTGGGATCGTTGAAGAGGGAGAGATAGGCCCTGCATGCCCCGTACGCGCGGCCGAGGTCCTCAAGCGACTCGTCGATCGCCGGATCGATCCGCGTGGGATCCATGAAACGCGCGGGCATCGCCGCGACGGCCCGCTCGAGGCTGCGGCGGCGACCGGGCGTATCCTCTATATTCCGCTGCAGGGTGACATCGATGCAGGAGAGGAGGAGCCAGAGAACGGCCGTCTCGGGGTCATGGACGGTGCTGACCGAGATCCGGACGTCAAAGGGCGATGAGTCGCCCCGCCGGGCGACGACCATCCCGCTCCACTGTCCGGCGGAGAGGGCGTGGCCGATGCAGTCCGGTCCATCTCCCCAGGAAAGCCAGAGGAGATCCACGGGCTTTCCGATAACGTCCCGTAAGTCATACCCCCACATGGCAAGCAGCGAAGCATTGGCGAAGACGATACGCCCCTCTTGATCGACGATACAGATCCCGGAGAGCGAGGTCTCGATCACCTGCCGCAGCATCGCAGCAGTGACTCCAGAGGTCTCGGCCGGGATCCCGACGGCGACAGAACCCTCTCCTCTCCAGTAGTCCCGATTGCTTCCCTGTTGCCCTGGGGGTTCGCGGCCGGCGAACCCCTTCTCCGTATACGGTTCCATATCCCGATCGTCCTGGGGCAACACACCTGATCACGGCCCCTCACCGCTCTGGATAGCCACGCGCTGCCGCGCTCCGGATCTCCTGTCCGGAAGACCCGGAGCGGATAGGTTGATCAATCCCTCGTGTCACATATCATCTTTTCCATTTGAGTTGCGGTGGCCCCACACCGGAGGAGGGCAATCAGCCGGTTTAATGTCGGGATGGAGACTGCAGGGATCGCCCCTGCCCGGCCCTCCCGCCCCGAGCCGCCGCCCCCCGGGCCCGAGATGAGTGCCCCGGCGACGGATGACGAACCGCCGGTTTTCATCCCCGGGCGTCAGGCGTTCGCCTTATGTTCCCACCAGTAACTCCTGTACATCACCAGGAGTGCGGTCCCGATCAGGAGGAAGACAATGACCGATACCCAGGGCCAGGCTCCCGCCGGGATGAGGTTCGCGATATAATCGATGCCAAGGGCGACGGCAAAACTGCCGATAATGCCACCGATGGTGACGCAGGAGAGAACCTCAATCTTCGTCATCCCGAGCATTCTCCCGACAACGGAGCCGACGATGCTCCCCGACCCGTCAAAAGGAATGCTTACGAAGATAATGAGGCCGATGAAGTAGAGCCGTTCAAGCCACGGCCGCCGGTCCAGGAAGGCCCTGCCCGCCGCCATGAATCGCCGGACCCGGGGACCGACATAGGGAATGCGCAGGACCAGCGGAAAGTTCCAGGCCATGAAGAGTCCGCCGGCGAAGTCCAGGAATGCCAGGGCAAGCGCGATCAGCCACCAGGGTATGCCGAGAAGGATGCTGACCGGTATGATCGTCTCCCGTCCAAGCGGCGGGACGACGTAGGCGACCATCATCCCGAGAAGCAGGAGCCACTGCTCTACCGGGAGGAAAAGCCCTACGGCGGCAAGAAAGACACCACAGAGCAGGAACGGAACCGAGACCTTCAGCCAGCGGGTCCGGTCATCCGCCCTGTCATCGCCCCATACACCGGTCTGCCGCATGAGCCGCTGTCACCTGTGGGTAGTGCCCGCCGTATGGAACCCGCAATCACTCCTTCTCCTCAACAGGAGGGGTGGGCCCCCGGGTCTTCAGAATATGTTCGACGATCTTTGATGAACTTGCAAGCGGGCCGGGATATCCGGCTATCCTGGCGACGTCAGCGTTGAGCCCGCGGCTCCGGAGTCTCTGCCGGAGGTTCTCCTCGTCAAAGTGCTGGTTAAACCCGAGCGTGATGATGTCCGGTCCAATCTCTGCGATCGGCCTGAACATATCATGGAGATCGCCGAGGAACGCATGGTCGACCGGCTTTAACGCCTGGACCATTCGGAGCCTTTGATCCTCCGGGAGGATCGGTCTCGGCTTATGCTTTACGTTCGCGTCCCGTGCCACAATCACAGAGAGTTCGTCGCCGAGTTTCCGGGACTCTTCAAGGTAGTAAAGGTGCCCGGGGTGGAGGATATCAAACGTGCCCGTTGCAACCACATGGATCATTCGACCACCTCAAGGCGAACAGGGCTCCCGTCCGCCCGGTAGCTCCGCCAGTCCCTCTCTGTGTAGGGGTACCCGACGATGACATGATACCGCCCCACCGTGGGGAAGAACCTGAGATCCGCCGACGACGGCGAGAGGGCGCCGTTCGGGTGGCTATGGGCGCTGCCGGCCTGGTGGATGTCCAGCGGGAGCATATCGATGAAGAACGAGGCGCTCTCTTCGCCGACGATGGTGCCGGGCACCAGGTCGAGGTCCCGGATGATGCCGCCCTGCTCCCGCAACACGGCAACGAACTCATTCGGGTGATGTTCCCGCCCAAGTTCGAAGAGCATCGAAAGCAGATCCCTGCTGATCCCGCGTATAGCCATTCTACTGAAGAGTAGGGGGGAAGTAAACATAAGTCCTCGCGTTCGGCATGAGTACCCGACCGGAGCATTCGGCCCGCCGGGAACACGGAGAAAAAAGGGGATCGCTCAGGGGATGACCCGCCCTGTCGACGGGGCCACCGGAGTCTGGTTTTCTACTGGGGTCACGTTCGGCGGCACGAGACCCGGCGGCACCAGGACAGTATGGATGATATGGACGACGCCGTTCCCAGCAGTAAGATCAGGTGTGACGATCGTAGCGTTTCCCACCGTGAGATTGCCGTCGACCGTGCTGATGGAGAGGTTATCCCCGGTGAGCGTCGAGAGAACCGTCTCGTTTCCGGTGGCGTTTGCCTCCGTCATCAGGTCTTCTGCTGTATAGGCTCCCTTCACCACGTGGTGCATGAGCAGGGTATCCAGCACCTCCGTGTCATTGAAGAACCCTGCAAGGGTCTCGTTGCCGAGAGCCTCAAAAGCGGCATCGTCAGGAGCAAAGACTGTATACGGCCCCCCGGTAGCAAGCACCGTCTGCGCGAGACCGGCCTTACCGACAGCCTCCGTAAAGAGGGTCAGGAACTCATTCCCGGCGATCAGATCGGCCAGCGTCGCGTTCGTCGGCTCCTCCCCGGGGGTTGCGTTCCCGCCCGGAACAACCATCATCCCCTCCGGTACGACGATGACGACGCCCTGCATGGGCGTCCGCTGCTTCGAGGCGTTGAGCGTACAGCCGTACGGGTAGGTCCCTGTATCGGCGAATGTGTAGTTGTATGTCTTGTTTTGCTCTATCGGCCCGGAGTCAAAGGTTTCTCCCGTGCTGGTGACGGTATGGCTCACCGGGTCATTGTTCGTCCAGGTTACCGTTGTATTTCCCTCAACCGTGAGCGAGGCGGGGTAGTACGACCCGCCACGTATATCGACGTCGGCGGTCGCTGCCTGGACAGGCAGGGCAACGAGACCGATGATCAGGGCTGCTACGAGCCCGAGTATGGCTGGATTCCTTCTCATGCAGTTTCACCACGCTTATGAACTCCGGCAGGGAGGGCAAGCCGGCCCCCCGGATCCGGACCCTGAAATACGCCTCAAATCTATGGGGGTTATGATACCAGTGGTACCCGCCGGAATGGTTCGGAACCGCCCACCACTGCCACGGGTTGTGAAATGGCCCCAATATTATATAAGTATTGCCATACCACAAGATCGAACAGAAATCCCCGGCGAAGCCCCGCTCTTCCCATCACAAAAAAGCACCGGATCAGACTCCTCAGAACGGCCCGTCCTGCTCGAAGCTCCTCTGCAGCCGGATGGCAAGTTCCGCCTTAAAGAGCTCCTTTCCAAGGTAGGCGGCGTGGTCGAGCCGGGAGAGGCTCCCGTTCACGAGGAGGGTGTAAAAGACGTCTTCCCAGCACTTCCCCCGCACGGCACGGCCCCGGTGGACCGCCACGATACAGTCCCCCTCGATGCCTATGCGGATGCACCCGAGGGGATCATAGGTGATCTCGTCCGGCACGGGGTACGCATCCATGATACCGTCATACTCAAGCGGCGGTTCGCGCCGTCGCCGTTTCTCTTTCAGTACCAGAAGGTCGAGCCCCAGGTCTTTGGGGTACGGGCGGTCGATCATCAGCGCCATCATATCGGTTGCCCGCCGCATCTCCGCCACCGATCCCCGGGTCTTATCGCTGTGCTCGCTTGTGAAGACGACGGCGGCGCCGACCTCGTACGCCATACCCGCAAGCAGCGCATTCTCCCCGGGAGAGTCGGCGTCCAGCAGTTCAACGACGTTGCCCGCCCCGAAGAAGAGCGGGTAAGGGACCTCCGGGAACCCCGAGAGCGAAGCGACGAGCCCGGAGCCCACCGGCTGGAGGAGGGGATCGGCGATCAGGCAGGAGATCCCGACCTCCTCTGCCGCGGCCAGGTTCTCTTGAAGCGTCCGTTCCCGCGGCACCACGACCGCGGCCGCTCCGGCATCCGCGACCGCCTCTCCGACGACTGGGATGTTTCCCTCGTGCAGGGAGAGCACCAGGTCGGCACGGAAGAGCGCCGCCGCAATGAGGAGAGGATCCTGTGTATCGACCGCCAGAGGGCCTTCGATATCCGCGAGAACTGAGAAGCATCTCCTCACGTCCTCGGCGGTCGCGTCGAAACCAAATCCCAGGTCCACGATGTCGGCCCCGGCGGCAAAGAACCCCCGAACCTCATCGACCAGGTCGTCGCGCTTGTGCGCGTCCATGATCTCCGCAAGCACCTTCATCCTTGAACTCCCGCCGATCTTTGTGCCCCGGATAATGAAGTCAGAATCCGCCTCTGCTTCACGGAGCGCCACCTGGCGGCAGGCCTCTTTGCGGCGCGTATCTGTGAGGAAGTCATCGGCAGGGACGGTCTTTGAGAGCCGGACGCGATCGAGCACGCTGAGGACCAGCGGGAGGTCGGCGGCATGCCGCGGGCCCCGGTAGACCGGGACGCCGGTGTCGCGTTCGACATCGGCAAAAGATGCGGTGCACATTCCGGAGACGATCGCCATACCGTAGTCGCTGCCTGCGAGCAGCCTCCGGAGGTCGCCGGGCGCAAGGAACGATGCGATATCGCCGGTGACCACCACATCTATCTCGTAGCGGTCGCTGAACCGCTCAGCCGCCGCCTTCACGATTGCGACCGTTGCCGATCCGGTCGGGAGGAGAATGCGCATACACTTCAATTATTATCCAACAGGTGACAAATAATCTGATCTCATGCTGCGGTGCGATCTGCATGTCCATACCAGGTTCTCCAGGGACGGAGAGAGTAGTGTGGAGGAAATCCTCCAGCGGGCGGAGGCGGTCGGCCTCGATGCCATCGCTATCACCGATCACGATACAGTGGAAGGCGCCCGCTACGCCCTCCAGTACGACACCTCCGTGATCGTGATCCCGGGAACCGAGATATCGACGAGACAGGGTCACCTGCTCGCCCTCGGGGTCACGGAGCCCCTACCGGCAGGGCTTGACTTCCTCGATACCGTCGCCCTGGCCCATGCTCAGGGGGCCCTGTTGATCCTCCCACACCCCTACCATCGCTGGCGCCACGGCGTCGGGAGGAGGCTCGCGGCCGGTATCGGAGCGGTGGATGCGGTGGAGATCTTCAACAGCCGCTACATCACCGGGTCGGCGAACCGGAAAGCCGCAGCCATTGCACGGCGACTCGGAAAGCCCGGCGTTGCCGGGAGCGACGCCCACAACGCCCGTTATGTCGGGTTCGGGGTCACGTACGTCACGGCCGAGCCGAATGCGGCCTCCATCCTCTCTGCGATCCGGGAAGGGCGGACGATGGCAGGAGGGAGGATGACCCCGCTGCACACCTACACCCGCCAGTCCATCAAGGGCGCTCTCCGGAGGATTCGACGAACGGTACAGCAATGAACCTGGCGTTCCGCTTCTCGTACTTCGGGGACCGTTTCTTCGGCTCGCAGATGCAGCCTCTGCTCCGTACCGTGGAGGGCGAGTTCATCGCGGCCTGCAAGCGCCTGAACCTCTTCGGCGACTGGCGGGAGGCAAACTTTGTCACCGCCGGTCGCACCGATCGCGGGGTGCATGCCCGGGGCCAGGTCTGCTCGTTCCAGACAGACAGGGTGGACCGGGCGATAGGGGTACTGAACCAGGTGCTCCCGGCCGACATCTGGTGTACGGCGTGGGCCGGGGTGCCGGACGAGTTCCACCCACGTTACAGCGCCGCATCGAGGACCTACCGCTACTACTTCTCCCCTGCCCCGGGCAACGTCGTCGCCATGCATGAAGCGGCACAGGAGTTCGTCGGGCGGCATGACTTCTCGTCGTTCTCCCGCGTCGGCGACCGGAACCCCGAACGGAGTATCCTTGCGGCACGGGTCTTTGAGGATGGGCCGTTCGCCGTCTTTGAGGTGACGGGGGAGAGTTTTCTCTGGAACATGGTCCGGTGCATGGCGACAGCGCTCGAACGGGTGGGGAGGGGCAAGGCGGGTGCCGGGGAGATCACCCGGCTCCTTACAGGGCCGGCGGAGCAGAGGCTCCCTGCCGCTCCTCCCGGGGGGCTGATCCTCTGGGATATCAGTTATGGAGTCTCCTTTACGCCACTCCCAACCGACGAGAAGAGCTGCCGGTACCTTGCCGAACGCCACCGCTACCACAATCTCATGGCGGAGATGTCCACGCTCCTTGCACCAGGAGAGAAGCTGCCGGAGTGATCCGCCTGCTGGTCGTATAGCACTGGTGGCATGTATATCCAGATATAATATTTTCGGATGCGGCAATAGTGGAGGAGAGGAGATCAGGAAACGGGTCCTTCTCGTTATCGCTGTTTTAAAAGGATCCGGCCGCAGACGGTGAATCTTCCAAAGGCGGTGCGGCAGGGTAAATCGGGCATTCTGCCCGCCACCCGAGAATACTATGCTTAATCTTTTCGAATAAAGACGCACAATAAAACTCAACTCTGCCGGAATCATGGCATAAGGGCCATCCGTCATCGAACAATACGAGATATTAAGTCTTATTTCTTGATCAGGAACACTTAATTAGCCGGGTAGGAATTTAGAGGCCCCCCAGTAAATAATATATCATTTACAAAGCCATTTTGTTAATTATATAAGGTTAATAATAACCTATTAATATATGCCAGCACAGTCCCGTTTCAGTACGTCAAGAGGGGAAAGTGGATGTACGACAAGGATCCGGTTCGGGCGAGACCACCCGCTCACCTGGAGGGGTGGTTCGCCGAAGAGACAACTGTGCCATTGCCACAGTACATAGATGCAGAGACAGACAGATGGATCGAACGACATATACCCCGGAGTATCGGGCAGGAGAACCCGATAGATATTCCTGCTCTCCATTGTGAGGTTCAGGAGCAGGCCAATCCTCTGCGGACGCCAGCGGCCCCCGTACACCGGTGGATGGTGAATGAGACCGCCGATGCTACCACCATCCCATCCCGCCGGTCGGGCAGAGTGAGAACCCTTGCGGCGATCCCCTGTTTCAACGAGGAGGTCGCCATCGGCTCGATCGTCCTGATGGCCCGGTTGCATGCCGATGAAGTTCTTGTGGTAGATGACGGGTGTACGGACGGCACCGCAAAGGTTGCCCGGGATGCCGGAGCGACCGTCATCTCTCACGGAGCACAGATGGGGAAAGGACGGGGGATAAAGAGTGCTCTCCGGTATGCAGTCGATCAAAACTACGACTGCCTGGTCTTCATGGACGGAGATGGTCAGCACAACCCCGGGGAGATACCCCTCCTGACTGAGCCGATACTCGCCGATACCGCCGATCTCGTCATCGGGTTCCGGACCTTCGATCAGATGCCCTTTTACCGGAGATTTGGCCGGGCAGTCCTCGATATCGTCTCGAGCAACGGCTACTCGATAACCGACTCGCAGTGCGGGTTCCGGGCGCTGAACAGGAGAACCATGGAAGCAATGCTTGATACACTAAAAAAGGATGATTTCTCGACCGAATCGGAGATGCTCCGGGCCGCCCAGGAGAAGCGCCTGCGTGTCGGGGAGACACCGATCAACTGTAAATACGGTGGTTTTGATACATCCACAAAGAATCCCGTGTCCCACGGAATAGAGGTGCTCGGATCGATATTCTGGCTCACTGTGGAGAAGAAGCCTCTCCTGCATATCGGTCTCCCGGGGCTTGCCGCGGTCCTCGCCGGCATGTTTCTCCTTCTTCAGTTCCTCCGGGAATTCAGTGAGACAGGTCTCGTCCAGATCGGGCAGGGCATGCTTGTATCGCTCCTCCTGATCCCGGGGACCGTCGCTCTCATGGTGGGCCTGATGCTTGCCCTTATTGCAAGGCTGCGGGAGTGAGCGGGAGTGAGATATACGATGCAGAGGAGGAGCGCATAATGATCGGAATAATACTCGGCACGCGACCGGAGATCATCAAGATGTCTCCCGTCATCAGGGAGTGCGAGAGGAGAGCTCTCGACTACTTCATCCTTCACACAGGACAGCACTACTCCTACGAGATGGACCGGCTCTTCTTTGAAGAACTCGAACTCCCGGCCCCCGACTACAACCTCGACGTGGGCTCCGGGACTCAGGCCGGCCAGACGGCGAAGATCATGACCGGCGTCGAGGATGTCCTGGCGAAAGAGTCGCCCGACCTTGTCCTGGTGCAGGGGGACACGAACACCGTCATGGCCGGGGCTCTCGCCGCATCGAAACTTCATGTGCGGGTCGGGCACATCGAGGCAGGTCTCCGGAGTTTCAACCGCTGGATGCCGGAGGAGATCAACCGGGTACTTACCGACCACATATCGGATTACCTCTTTGCCCCGACAGAGAACGCCAGGGAGAATCTCCTCGGGGAAGGCATTGCTGATGAAAAGATCTGCGTGACCGGCAACACCGTCGTCGATGCGGTCTACCAGAACCTCGACATATCGAAGAGAAAAGTCAACGTCCTCAAAGACCTCGACCTCGAGCCCCACGAATACTTCCTCGTCACCGCCCACCGGCAGGAGAACGTGGACAACCGGGTGCGGCTCAAGGAGATCCTGAAAGGACTTGAGGAGGTGCAGAAGGAGTTTTCTCTGCCGGTCGTCTTTCCGGTTCACCCGAGGACCGAGAAGCGGATCAAAGAACTGGGCATCGGGGTAGACGGATTAAACCTCACCAAACCCTTTGGGTTCCTTGAATTCCTGCAGTTAGAGTCGCAGGCGAAGCTCGTGCTGACTGATTCCGGTGGTGTCCAGGAAGAAACCTGCGTTCTCGGCGTTCCCTGCGCTACGATGCGCTACGATACGGAACGGCCCGAGACGCTGGATGTCGGATCGAACATCCTGGTCGGTGCCGACTCGGGGAGGATCCTTGAAGGGGTCCGCTCCGCGGTTACCTGGAAACGTGGTTGGGAGAACCCCTATGGGGATGGAATCGCCGGAAAAATGATCATCATGGTCTGTGCAGCCGCGCGATCCCAATGATTGCACGAGGAAGATACACATGAAGATCTGTGTACTGGGATTAGGATACATAGGATTGCCGACCGCGTTGCTGTTTGCTGCTCACGGTGCGGATGTTGTGGGTATCGATGTGAAGCAGAGCGTGGTCGATTGCCTGAATCACGGGAACCTCCCCTTCAGGGAACCGGGGATCGAGGACCTGTACCGCGAGGCAAAAGAACGGTTTGTCGCCAGGACTGAACCTGAGGCTGCGGACGTATTCCTGATCGCCGTGCCGACGCCGCTCGACCCGGCAACAAAGGTCTCCGACCTTTCATACGTCAAGAAAGCAGCCGGCACGATAGCCCCCCACCTCAGTGAGGGGGATCTGGTCATCCTCGAATCGACCGTCCCGCCCGGAACAAGTGAGCGGGTCGTCATCCCCAGGCTTGAAAAGAACGGCGTCGCTGTCGGAGACTTCTTATACGCCCACTGCCCTGAACGGGCAATCCCCGGGCGGACCTTACAGGAGATGACAGAGAACAGCCGCATCATCGGGGGGTATGACCGGGAATCCACCGACCGGGCGACCTCCATCTACCAGACCTTCGTCCGCGGACAGATATACCAGACCGATACGCGGACAGCGGAGTTTGTCAAACTGATGGAGAACACCTGCCGTGACGTGAACATCGCGCTCGCGAACGAGTTTGCTCAGCTTGCCGAGGAGTGCGGGATCAACGTCTGGGAGGCCATCACACTTGCAAACAAGCACCCACGGGTCTCCATCCTCAATCCCGGCCCGGGAGTGGGAGGACACTGCATCGCCATCGATCCCTGGTTCCTGACCGAGAACTCAACACGGTGCAGGATGGTCTCCACGGCGCGGGAGGTCAACGATTCCATGCCGAACTACGTGCTGCACGTCGCTCGCAGCCTGCTTGCCGGCATCAGGGATCCGACGATCAGCATCTTCGGTGTCGCCTACAAGGGCAACATCGGCGATACCCGGGAGAGCCCGGCATTCAAATTCATCCAGCTCGCTGAGAACGAAGGGTATGCCGTCAGGTGCCACGACCCGTATGTGGAGATGTTCCCCTATCCCCTCATGGATATGGCGGATGCGGCGACCGGGAGCGACTGTATCGCCGTACTCACCGATCACGAGAGTTTCAGAACGATCGACCCGGCAGTGCTCCGGATGAGAACGAAGTTCGTCATAGACGCGAGGAACATACTCGACCACGAGAAGTGGGCCGGCCACGGCTTTGCCGTCAGGGTGCTGGGTGACGGTTCATCGGTGCAGCCGGTGCCTCTCGGCGAGATCATGCCTTCGGCGAGCCTGTACTCCACAGACACGGCGCGATCAATCGCATCCCCATCACCGCCGTCTATTTCTCTACTCTCTCCAAACGGCCGGGAGGGCTTCCTCTAGCCCCACACAGTTTGGCGAGGGATGAATCAACAATCAGCCTCCGCAGCCGTAATCAGACAGTACGAGGAGTTACATGAAACGGGTATGTATCATATCACAACACTTCCCACCGGAGAAATCAGGAAACGCATCACGTATCTATGATACCGCCGTGCATCTTGCGAACCTGGGTGTTGACGTGACCGTGCTTGCACCCCACCCCACGTTTCCCGCCGGTTCGTTCCCACGCACCTGGCAGCGGTCGGACGTGCAGGAGGTCGACGGCGTCCGGGTTGTACGTCTCTGGACATGGCAGCCAATCTCCGGGGATCCGGGGTTTGTAAGCAGGATGGCATATTACCTCCTCTTCCCGCTCCACGCTACGCTCTGGCTCCTCTCTGCCCGGAGCCGGTTCGACGTGATCGTCACGTCTGCACCCCCCCTCTTTACCGGGATCCCGGGGTACGTCCTGAAGCGCGTGTCGTCGGTGAAGTGGATCCTCGATATCCGCGACCTCTGGATCGACGCATCGATAAGTCTTGGGTTCCTGCGAGAAGGGAGCATCTACGAGAAGTTGAGCCGGAGGTTCGAGCAGATGTGCCTCGCGCGGGCGGACCTCGTCGGCGTCACGACAGAAGAACTCGGGCGGAGGATCTCGTCGCGCTACCGGGTCACGGCTCCCCTGGAACTGATGCCCAACGGGGTCAATACCGACTTCTTCCGCCCCACAAACGGCGGAAAGAAGCAGCAGATCATCTACGCCGGCAACGTCGGGCATGCTCAGGACCTCGATAAGGTGGCTCTGGCCGTCAAGTCGATGAACGGCACCTACAACCTGAGATTCCTCATCGTCGGCGACGGCGACACGAGGGAGCACCTCGAGCGGCTGGTGAAGACCGAGAACCTGACCGACTCAGTCATCTTTACAGGCATCCTTCCACGCGAGGAGATCCCGCGGCTGCTCTCCGAATCGCTCCTGGGGGTGGCGCCCTTAAAGAGGCTCGCGAACCTCGAGTATGCTGCTCCTACCAAGGCCTACGAGTACATGGCGTGCGAGTTACCCTTCGTCGGCTGCGGGGACGGCGAGATCGCCCATCTCGCAGAGGAGTCGGGTGCCGGGGTCATCGCCGGCAACACGCCTGAGGCGATCGCCGCGACACTCTCCTCACTCCTGGACGACCCGGGGAGGATGGAGGAGATGGGCCGCCGGGGGCGGGAGTATGTCACAGAGCACTACGACCGGAGAGCGGTCGCCCTGAAACTGAAGCAGCATATCGAGAGGATGACATGGACGAGCGCCTGACGTCGCTAACCGCCCGGGTCACCGGGACGGTCCGGGAGCTCGCCGTCGTCGATGGCGAGACCGCGTACATCCGCGACCCGGTCTTTCCGATTATCCGGAACCGCGTGCATGCCGAGGTTTGTAAGGCGATGCTTCGCGCGGGCGGCGACCCGCTCGTGGGCCCGATCCTGAACTACGTCGCAGAGTGCCAGAACCCGAACGGGTCCTACAATGAGGTTCACGTCAACTACAACGAGCCCTCGGCTTTGATCACCGCTTTTGTCGGTGATGCGCTGCTGGAAGCGGCGGACCGGTACCCGCACGAGGAGGCGCTCTCGAAGGCCCGGGACTTCGTCCTCGCATCCGAGAAGCGCCCCGGATATTTCTTGAAGTCCGCGCAGTATACCGCCGACCACTTAAACGTCGATGCCTCCTGCGGGGCGTTCCTCGCCCGGTATGCGGAGCGATACGACGATGAGGAGGCCCGTGCGGCTGCCCTGCGGGCGGCGGAGAACGTCGTCCGGCACCAGCAGGATGGCGTCTACCCCTATGCCGTCGACAAGGGGACCTACCCGTACGTCTTCGACCTCCCCTGCGTGCACTACCAGGGGGTGACCATGTACTACCTTGCAAAGATGAACGAGGTGCTTCATGACGACCGGGTCGACCGGAGCCTCGTGGAAGGCGCCCGGTGGCTCGCGGCCGCCCAGCGTCCCGATGGGAGGTTCGACTGGTCGAAGAGCGGCCTCTCCTTCGCCTACTACCTTTCCGGGGCGTACGCGTTTGCCCAGGCATCCTTTGTCTACGCATCCCGGATGGACGACCGTTACCGGGAGCATGCCGACCTCTGCCTCGACCGGCTCGAAGAGAGCGTGCAGGGGCTCGCACTCCGGTGGGAGCCGGGTTCCTGGCCCGGCCTGCTCCCGTCCGTCACCACGGCAGCGAGGACGGCATCGCTCGGGGAATACCCTCTGCGGCACCGGGCGTTCCGGTTCGGCTACGGCATGTACCGACAGGTTGCCCGCAGGCGGTACAGCGAGGCCGTGGAGACGCGGTCCTTTGAGGTCCTCTGCCGGCTGCTCGGGATCAGGTCATCGACCGTGGAGCCGTCGAGGAACTATCCCGATCTCTTCATGACGTCGGAGATGCTCGATTGCCTCAGTCAGTCGGCAATATGGGGGGATTACACATGAAACAGGTATTACTCGACCTGCAGTCAGGGTCTATCCAGGTGGAGGACGTTCCCGTCCCCACCGTAACGAGAGGGGTCGTCGTTCGAAACGCCTACTCCCTCATCAGCGCCGGCACAGAGTCGTCGCTGATCAACCTCGCAGGGCAGTCGCTCGTCGGCAAGGCGAAAGCACGCCCTGACGACGTGAAGAAAGTCCTCCAGAAGATCGGCACGGATGGCCCCCTCTCGGCGTACCAGCAGGCGATGGGCCGCCTCTCCAGACCGGAGCCGCTCGGCTACAGTTGTGCCGGCACGGTGGTGACGACCGGAGCCGACGGCTTTGAGGTCGGTGACCGTGTCGCCTGCGGCGGGGCCGGGCATGCGGTGCACGCCGAATACGTCTCGGTCCCGAAGAACCTCTGTGTCAGGATCCCCGACGGTGTCAGTTTCAGGGAAGCGGCGTTCACGACCGTCGGGTCGATCGCGATGCACGGTGTCAGGAACGCTGAGGTCACGGTGGGCGAGAACGTCGCGGTGATCGGGCTAGGGCTTATCGGCCTTCTTTGCGTCCAGATACTCAAAGCCGCGGGGTGCCGGGTCATCGGGATCGATATCGACAGGGAGAAACTGGCGCTCGCCGCGGACCTCGGTGCCGACGTCGTCTCGAACTACGACGGCCTCTCCGAGAGAATGAAGGCCTTCTCGCCGTTCGGGGCGGATGCGGTCATCATCACCGCGGCCACCCGGTCAAGCGCCCCCATCGAGGCCGCCGGCCGCCTGGTCAGGGATAAGGGCAGGGTCGTGGTCGTCGGGAACGTGGGCATGAACGTGCCCCGCGACATCTTCTACGAGAAGGAGGCTGAGGTCGTCGTCTCCCGGTCCTACGGCCCCGGGCGATACGACCGGAACTACGAGGAGAAGGGGGTTGACTATCCGATCTACGTCCGGTGGACGGAGCGGAGGAACATGGAGGCGTTCTTAGAACTGGTGCGGCAGAAGAAGATCGATCTCGACCGCCTGATCACCCACACCTTCCCGCTTGATGACGCGCCGGAGGCCTATAACCTCATCAACACAGGAAAGGAGCGGTTTATCGGGGTCCTCCTGCAGTACAGCCCGAACGGTTCAGGCGCTTCGGGCACCGTCACCCGCCTCCCGGAACCGGAGACGCGGAGGCGGAAAGTGCCGGCCGGAGCCCGGACGCTCGGGTGTATCGGTGCCGGGGTCCACGCCCAGAGCGCTCTCTACCCCTGCCTCCCGGGGCTCCCGGTGAACCTCGCGGGGCTTGCGACCGCGACCGGGCTCTCGGCGCAGACGGTCGCGAAGAAGTACGGGTTCTCCTACTGCACCACCGACTACCACAAGATCCTCGACGACCCCGGGATCGACGCTGTGATGATCGCGACCAGGAACGACCTCCACGCGCCCATGGCGATCGATGCGCTGCGTGCCGGAAAGGATGTCTTCGTGGAGAAGCCACTTGCGACCGATATCGATGGACTCCGGAGGATCGTCGAGGCGTGGAACGAGTCCGGGCACCGCCTTATGGTCGGGTTTAACCGGCGCTACTCCCCGCTTTCGGGGAGGATGAAGGAGTTCTTCGGGAACCGGGCGACGCCGATGGTCCTGCACTACCGGGTCAATGCCGGGCAGATCCCACCCGAGCACTGGGTGCATGACGACGAACAGGGCGGCGGCATGCTGATATCGGAGTGCTGTCACTTCATTGACTTCATGCAGTACATCACCGGGGCACGGCCGGTCCAGGTCTATGCCCGGGCCATCGAGCCGACCGGGACCCTCCGGAAGTACGATAACTTCCAGGCGACCCTGACGTTCGACGACGGGTCGATCGGCACCGTCACCTACACGACGCTCGGTGACCGCTCTTACCCGAAGGAGACCGTCGAGGTCTTCTGCGACAACGCTGTAGGGAGGATCACCGATTTCCGCGACCTCGAACTCCGGCGGGATGGGAAGGCGTCGCGGGAGAGGCGGTGGCTCGCCCAGGACAAAGGATTTGCCGAAGAGCTCCTGGCGTTCGTGAAGGGCGAAGAACCGGACTTTGTCGGCAGCGTCGCGACAACGCTTGCGACGTTTCGGGCATGGGAGTCGATCGATACCGGGGTTCCCCAAGAGATCGATATCAGCACGGTTGGGCTCTAGTGCAACGATTCCAAATTATCGGACTTATTTAGTACTCGTCTCCCCTCCCGATAGGGCTGGTGCCGGATCCGGATCTTCCCCGGGCTCTTCCCCTGCGGTGGACCGTGGTGGCTATCACCATTGGGGGAGAGGCTGACGGGGAGGGGGCCTGCCCCATAGGCGTTAACTTACCAGATGGGTGTAATGCATTCTCAGTGATACCGTCAAGTATCAGGCAATCGGCGAGTTCTCATCTATGCCCCAAGGCTATCCGTTTCCAATGAGATTCCCGTGATCACTATCTTTTTCAGAGGAGGAGGGCTATTGCCGTACACCACCGGAATCGTGTGGCTGATATCCCACCAAATTAGCCATATTTCGCGGAATAAGACATTATACGCTCGAATCCTCATGGCTAAAGTTAGCGTATATGGGGCCTGCTCCCTCCCCTGTCTCCACTCTCCAGGTATGCCGGTAAACCCCACCCCGCCCGGCCTCCGGCCTCCTCCCCCGCCCTGGGGGCGGGGGCAGTCATGGCGATAGCCGGGAGGAAGCCGTGCCCGGGCGTACTCCGGAGTATGACCTCCAGGAGCAGGAGTGCGAGAT
>Ga0265294_10003968_pt1 | contig 18657 bp, 36 predicted proteins | sample MunlanPumphouse3_FD_192504 | JGI IMG/M metagenome (GOLD analysis project Ga0265294, IMG submission 192504) | Groundwater microbial communities from a municipal landfill in Southern Ontario, Canada - Pumphouse #3 | ecosystem: Environmental > Aquatic > Deep subsurface > Groundwater | place...
CCGATATTACCCCGGCGGCTCAATTTATATGAAGTTTTCGATTACCGATAAGGTAACGGCCTCTGATTTTATTTACACCGAAATTTTGAAAGTCATTAACGCATATCCGAAAATCGACGGACAGGGCAAATTTTCAATCAAACCATTTAAAGCCAATATCTCTGAGGGCACCACTCAGCCAATCACGGAGGATAACATTATCGGGATGCCGACGTGGGACGCGAACCTGGCCGCGCTAATTAACGAGGTCTATTTTTATTACAACCACGACGGTTCAGAATATCTTTCCGAAACCTATTTTATCGACGGCACGAGCTTAAACAACCGGGGACCAGGGAAGAAGCCGTTGGAGGTAAAGTCTAAGGGCTTACACGTAGACACAGCCCCCGGGTCGGTAAACGGCAGGGCGGAGGACATTATCGCAATCCGGCGAGGGAAGGTGTTCGCCCGGTTCGCAAGCCCGCCCACAAAGATCAAGTGCAAGTGTTTTTTTAGCAGATGGCTAACCGAAGCAGGCGACATCGTACCGTTCACACACTCAAAGCTCCCGGACATCGAGTCAGGTGTCAGGGGCTACTCAGCGTACAACATGGAGGTCGTTAACCGAACGGTTAACTGGAAGGAGGGGTCGGTCACGCTTGAACTTCTAAACACCGGATTTGACAACCCCGCTAACTATGGCGTGATCGGCGGCACGTCGTCAAAAATCGGATCAATAAAAATATCATGAGGTGAGCCATGACAGCTTTTGACATATCAGCATACAGATCAATTTTAGAGTCAGAAACCAACACAGGCGCGGACATCAACAAAGAACTGATGGACCAGATCCGGGAAAACCTCGAAGCGCTCCTGATGCTGACGTTTTGCACAGGTGATTCCGGCACGGCAACGAGCGACCCGGGAGACAACACATCCGGCATATTGGTGGACACCGGGGCAAACTACGGGACTGACGTTCACAACGGGCGGGTGCTGCTGATTACATCCGGGCTTGCAATCGGCAATATGTACCAAATTGATGACACGAGCGCCAACAATATAAACTGCGACGGTGATAATCTGTATGCTGATGGAGTGAGGAGCGGGGACTCGTATCGGGTGCTTTACAATGTAAAAGACACGACTGGCGGGCACACGCACAACGGTATTGACTCGGCGTTTACGATTTTGCGGCAGCTAAACTTAGGCGACTATGCAGCCGGCACAGTGCTGGAGGCGTCATCTGACGCTGAAGTGACCACGACATCAACCACCTATGTGAAGCTAAAAGAGTTCTACATCCCACGGGGCGGGACGATCAACGTTCAGTTTGAGATGCGACCAACGACGAACTCCGCTTATGCTTACGCGCAAGTGTACCATAACGGAGTCGCGATAGGCACGGAACAATCAAACAATTCATTCACATACGCAAACAAGTCTGAAAATATCTCCGGCTTTGCGGCTGGTGATTTAGTTCAAATTTATGCCCATGGGACAAACAATGACACAGTGTATATTAAAAACGCTCGTCTGTACGTCGCTGATTCGTTTCAAGCGCATGTAATCACTTAAGATAGAGGCCCCCGGCTTATCAGGGGAAAAGATAGTCCCGGTTAAAAAAGCCATATCGCAGCCGAACTACATCAGCACTGCGACATTCAAAACCAAAATAAGCGTAAAGGAGACTGAGAAGTGAACAAACTTTTTGCAATTTTAGTGATCGGATTTTTTATGGTGGGATGTGGGACGCTGCAAGTTAAAAACCCGGTGTGCGAAAACGCTCCGGAGTGTTCGCTGATCTGCCAGAAGATTCCGGAACCCGAAAGCGTGGACCTGCTCCTAAAACTGGCGAATGATGAAATGTTGTACCGTGGAACATACACCGTGGCACAGGCCAGTGATTTTCTGGACCGGATCGAAGGGTATGTGATGGATATCACGACTTACTCCGGGCTGATCCTGGCCGTGAACAGGGAGCTTGAACTCTTGCCGCTACTGATTCGGAATAAGCTTTTTATCCTGGCGGATGCGACGTATGAGATCAACGTAGCGCTTCCGATTTGCGATTTTGACCGTGGGCTGATCCTGAAAGAGATTGCTGAGCAGCGGAAAATGTTGTTGATGTATTAAGATTAAGAAAAGAGCCCCCGGCTTACCACCGGGGGCTTAAGATTAATAGACAGGCGCGCAAGGCGTACTTTGAGCGGTTTGGAAAAGATCGACACTTTTATAAAGCGGGCTCCCCAAACTATCAGCCCACTCCATTCGGTCGTTGCACATCGAACACGGCCCGTTAAATTTATCACAATCTTTCCGAGTACATCTCAGACACGGGGCACCCTTCCCGGCAGCGATCTCTTTTAGCGGTAGGTCTTGGATGACGTACATGGCAGGCATTTCCCGTTTCGTGCCGCCCTTCCTTCTGTACGTGATCCCGACGCGGGTTATTTCGTCGCTGATCGTTTTGTTGGTGATGTGTAAGATGTGTTGAATTTGGCCTATTGTGAGTTTTTGATCCACGTACATTTCCCGGAGCATCGTCGCATGGTCCGGAAAGTGTAGCCCGTACGCCTTGTTCACGCGGGCCACGGCCTTCGGCCAGTTGATTTGGTGGTGGACGCCTCCCCGTTTTTTTACCCCCATAGCAGCACCCCCGCCCAAAAAGCAAGGGCCGTGGCAATACAGATAGTAACCATCGCTGTTTCGTGTCCGTGGGTCCCTTTTGCGGTTATTGAAATAGTAAAAAGCGAAGTTATTATGCTCAAAAGTTCCGCCCAAAATATTACGCTTATAAAAAGCCTCATAGCTCCCCCATTTTTTTATCGTTCTTGTAAAATTTCGGTAGGCCTTGGGTAAAAAAATAGTGCCAACCGTCCTCACCCACTGGCAACCAGTCCCGAGTCAGGCACTCCTCTCTGACCACGAATTTCTGCCCGTGCGTGATCCCTATTTTATCCCCCGGCAGGATGTATTCACGGCCTCGCGGAGTGCAGATGTACGGCGCATTAAACAGGTACGCCTTTGCGTTTTGCTTTGAAACGACGGCTATCCGGTCAGCGATGATGTCGAATGGCACGCAGTCATCCCTCCCGTCGAACAGGGCTTCGGTAGGGTCCGTGATATTAATTATTTTAAGTCGTGATTTATACGTTCCCACAACCTTTCTACCTCCTCCCCATCCAGTGCCTCGATCATCTCAGCGGCCATAATCCTCGCCTCTCGTTGCTCTGAGCGGCTCCAGCCATACGGGTTTCTTAAGATTCTTAACATCGTTTGTTTATCCATTTACTCCTCCTCTTCGATAATCTCATGAGACCAACAAATTTCCGTTTCTTCATCAAAACAGCAATCAAAATCCGCCTCCCCCATGGCGAGTTCCTCCGCCTCATCTTGGCAGGTTGCTTCGACAGTGACTTCATCGGTCTGGACTCTCTCGACGCAAACGCGCCATTTCCTCAGTTTCCCTGCAGCTATCGCAGCCTCGCGCTCTTCGATGCGCCTAACAATCGGCTCCAGCTCACGCAATGCGGCAATTTGCTCAGGGTCCCCAAAAACCAAGGGGCGTTTTAAAGCTGCCGGTAATCTGTGATCTGGAATTAATGGGTGCAGTTGCATTTAATCCACCTCCAGCCCCTCAATAAGCGTCCCGATATAACAGCCGCCCTTATTCCCATTATATGACGTTCGAGCCCTTCAAATGCCTCGATAACGTCATCCATTTCCCTACGGATCAACTCCATGCTTGGGACTTTTTTTTGGTCTTCCGGATGATAACTCCACCATCCAAACCGATCTATCTTGCAGGCAATACGTGTAACTTCGCGGCATTCCTCGGCCGCTCTTGTTAGCGGCGAGCCAGTATCTTTATATGTTGGGTTGCTCATTTGCTCCTCCTCCCCTTGTTTAAATTTGTGCGTCCAATTTAATATGACGCCAAGTTTTATTGATTGTAATTTGCCGTACCGTTGAACGGCAGACACCATACAGATCTGCAAAATAACTGGCCGGTTTTTCTGCGTGGGCTTTTATTTCTTTCACCTGGCTAACGGTTAATTTAGTTCTGCCGCCCCGCGTTCCTCTTGCGGTACGGTCTCTTTCGTTTCTGTCTCTGTTGTTATCGCCCTGGGTACCGAGTTCAAGATGCAGCGGGTTAATACAGCGAGGGTTATCGCATTTATGCCGAACCACCATCCCTTTGGGAATGCCTCCATGTACCTTTGAATAAATGTAACGGGCCGCTGATGCTGTTTTCCCATTAAGCTTACATTGTGGGTACCCGTCTTTATTTAAAAACCTGCCCTTACAAATAAAACATCCGTCCTTATTAATGCAAAATTTAAACTCCGTCGTCACCAAGCCTTGTCCCCCTCCTCGCTGTTTAAAAGTTGTTTGAATGTTGTTTGGCTTATTTTTGGAGCCAGCGTTGACGCGGCTTTTTGTTTTCGGCCCTAGGTTCAACTCCCGCCGCCTCCACCACTTATACCCAGTGCTTACGGGTCTTTCGGGGTTTCAAGCTCCCCCTCGATGTTGTTTGAATGTTGTTTGGTTGTTTGATGTTGTTTAAGCTCCTCTGGGTCAAGAAACGGGTCTCTCGAAATTAACTCAATAAGCAAGAAGAGCGCTTTGACGACATCCTCTTTTTCATATAACCGCCCAATAATTACCCTATGATACCGGTCGTTGTCCCAAACAGCGCATATCTCCATCTGACCGACCAGCTCTCGCTCTTTTGAGAGCCATAAGCCTGTTAATTTTGCCTTGCCGCTCACTCATTCCTCCTCTTCTTAAGTTCCACCACCTCGCCTCTGCCACGTCCTGTTTCATAGCGGCATAAAACTTTCTATCGTCATACTCTCTGTCTGACTCCGTACACCCTAAAAAATATCCAAAATCGTGGCAATCACAGGAAGCGTGAAAAATCCATTCAGGGACCGGAACCCAGCCCCCTTTAGGGCCTCAACCGTTACAGACGATGGCTTTTTCTTCCTCTGTTAGATCTGCGAACTTTAGCATCTAAAATTCCTCCCGAAGATTAAACAATTTCACTCCAGCTTCTTCAGCGGAGCCATACTGGAACCCCCAACACTGGCCATGCCGCCTAAACATTTCTTTCCTGGCTTCGTTGTACGTGCCATTAATTACGGTATAGCAATCGCGCCCCCATGTGAAATACCAGTCTTGTATTTTATTCTCTTGCCCCGCTTGCCTTTTCATCTTTTACCCCTCTCCCGCCCATAATACTCAGCGATATTGACCGCATCGGCGCGGCCATGATTTTTCTTGTTTTTGAACCAAGGCTTCTTGCCGTAAAAATGCCGGGCCCTCAAAAGCGACTGTGTTTTAGTCGTGCCATGAAACTCGGACAGCATCGCCGCCTGCCAAGTTCGCGGAGCGACCTCAACCGCCGGAATCCCGATCCCCCGAAGCAAACCGACGTAAAACTCATAGTTCCCGACGAGCTTCGACACGCTGACAGCTTTATTCCGGTCGCGGCCTGATGCCCACTGCTTTTCGATCACGGCCAGACACCGGCCCTCCCACTCCTCCCAGAACTCTCTTAACGTCGCCTCAGCCGTTCCTCTGCCCACCCAGTCCTGAATGCCGACAATCCGTGGGCGCTCGTCGGTGATCTCAAGCCCTGCGAGAGCGCCGGGGGCGCTTACACTCACCCCCGGATCTATTCCGATATAGAGCCTACTTTCCAATTTTTACCCTTTCTGCGGTCCCGATTGAGTCCGCATAGATTACACTGATTGAGCCATGGGCGAGCGTGTTACACTGCATCAGGTGCCCGCAAACTGTCCGCTCACACCCCGCGCAAGCTCCCATGCCTTTTACTGCGGTGAGGCACCGAAACGTCCCATTTTCCGTCGCGAGTCTGAAACCGGTCAATCCCGCTTGTTCCTTGAACTCTTCGCCCACGACCCCCTCGATCATAACTGCGTTGATTTTTTCAGGCACTTTTTCTCTCCTTCCACTGTTTATGTCGACACGTCCAACATAACCTCTACCGGCCGCTTCATATCGTGATGACGAACTCTTTATACACGGTTTTTTTCTTGGCCTTCCGGATCTCTCTTGCCGCCGCCTTTTCTTGTTTCGCAAGCTTTTCAAGCCGGGCCTTTTCACGGAGCTCTTCGTTGACCTCCTTCAGGCGCTCCCCCGCTCGGCGGACATAAGCCATGCGCCTGCCGAAATATTCCTCACTGCAAAGCAGGCCAACGCATAGCGAATAAGAGCCCGTACCGGCTGGGTCACAGATAAGCCGGTTTTCATCGCGATCCGACCAAACACTAGGCTCATCGCCTATGTACTGGTTTGGGAGCTCATCTACCGTCAACGCATTGATCTCTAATACTCGGATACCTGTCTTACCTGTAATCTCGTCTCGGTCCTTTTTTGCTCTGATCGTAATCGCCATATTTACCTCCTTAAAACTGTTCGTCGTTTGCTGGCCCTGCAAGGGCGCCGATTAGTGTGATCAGCCGCTTACAATCCTCTTCGGTGCGCGGCTTCCCGTGTCTTTTAATTACTGACTCTGCAATTTTCGGGCTTCTGACTTTAAGCTCGTTGAGCTTGTCGATGCTCGGCATTATCCTTGCTGCCTTCGTGTGGACCAGGGCGAGCAGGTTCTGCGCTTCCGGGATACTTCGCGGCTCCTTGTCCCCAACCGGCATCTTGAGCTCAAACTGAGCCTGCTCGATAAGCTCTTTCGGGTATCCGTCTATTTTCATGCAGATCTTGTGCATCCGATCGAAGTCATCTTCTGAACCGCTGAAAAATAGGGGAGGCTCTTCTTGAGGAGTGATATCAATCTGTGATGGGGCCTCTGTTTGTGCTGGAGCTTGCTGGGGTTCAGGGGTGGTTCCCATGATTCGGTCCCAAGCGGCTTGGTCTGAGCCGTTTTTGCCGAAGAACTTTTGCTTGAACCCGGCCTGGTTTTCGGGAGCAGCGGCCGCGAACTCGTCTCTATGGTCGATCAGAATGGCCTCAATATTCACTTGGCCCCTTCGGAACTTCCAATTCTTGTCATCATCCCACCAATTTTCGGGGGAGGGCGCGAGCCGTTCTGGTTCCGGCTGCGCCTGTCCGGTCCGCATCCGTGGGTCCTCATCCCTGGCCTTTGCGGACTCAGCTGGAGGCTCTGGCTGTTTGGCAGAGGGCGCGGGTTGTTCCGGGGTCTGGATTTCATACGTTATCTTCTGCCCAGGCTCTTCGGTTACGGCCACTGGAGTAACCTGCCGCATCGGGATAACGTCCTCAAGCTCCTCTCGGGTTTGCATACCCATCAAGCCTTCCGAATAATGTACCCGCCCAAAAAAGGAGGCCGCGCGGTACATAAACATGGGCTCGGGCATGGTGTTCCACTTTGATTTTATTACGCCAGGCCCATTTCGCTTTTGTTTGTCTATGTTCCACCCTTCAGATTTAACCATCTTCCATGTAACCTTCGGCCCCCTTAATTCATCGCCGGTCGAGAGCCTTTTCGCGTAAGCGTAGCAGCCGTACTCGTCGCCTTCACCTTCAAACTTATACTGCAACGGCGAAAACTTGTTACTCCCGTTAATGATGGCTGAGACGAGCTTCCCTTCCATCCCAGGTCGCCCATGTATCACGGAAACGCTCTGCATTACCGCGAACGGGTCCATATTTAACCGGGCCGCAAGGTTAAACGCGATTATACAATTCCCCACGTTGTTCTGGTAATGATCCGGGATCATCGTTGACTTTGAAAACATCTGCGCTACTCGTTGAGCGTGTTCAAAAAGCTCAACATTGAAATAGAATGAGTCCGATGTAGGCACCGGCATAGACGCACCGGCAGCTGGTAAAGCTTCCATAAACTGGTCTCCTTATTTATTCGTTGTTTTTCTGGCAAAATTTGGGGGATAAAGCATCTGAGTCCCCCTCGGATAATGAGGTTTCTGATTCTTTTCTTTCATTGAAGCGTAAAGCTCTAAAGATGGGATGATTTCTTTTTCTGCAATATTCCGATACTCTCGGGGTAATTCATAAATCATGACGCCATAAGGTGGAGTTGTTTCGACACAAACAAATTTGTAAATGTTATGCGGTTTGCCGGTAATTGCTGTCAGACCCTCAAGCTCGAAGAATAGGGACCAGTGATAACACATGTCGTAGAAGTGGCGCTGTTGGAAGGCTGGGGTGGCGTCTGCGGTAGTTTTGAGATTGATCACAATACCGGGTTTTAAAGCGTCGGGACGGCATTTGAGTTGAACGACTGAGCCGTCGGGAGTTGTGTACTCGTAGAAGCCTGAAACTTCCACATTGCCGCCTGTGAGCAGGTCGGCGGCCTCTTCATGTTCTGGGTTTTCATAGATTGATTCGAAAACCCGCTTAGCTGTTTCGTAATCTCCGGCTGAGATAATTTGTTTGCCGGGGTTTTCTTCCTGGAACCTTACCCAGTCTTTTCCGGATTTTACGAACTTAGTTTGTTTTTCGGGTGGTTTTTTGTACGGGTTCATCGCAGGCATCGCAACGATTTGGTCGATTTGCTCGGGTTCAAGCACTACTGTGTGGCAAAGGGTCCCGGTTGACATTTCCGGCGAGTAATCCTTGCCCTTCTTGCGTAGCCCCATCTGAGCCTCGAACTTTATTAAACCGGATCTGGCTAACTCTGGGGCCGCTAAATATCGGCCCATGGGGATATTGTATAAGCCTTGTTTCACTCTTCCTCCCTTTCTGGCAGCTCTGAGACTTCTTTGGCCCACTTTGAGGCCTGTTTCTCCTTACCCTCAAACAAACACTCACAATATTTCTTATATGGGGATCTCGGATGCTCACAATATCCGCCCGGCCATTTGATAGGGCAATTTTCCTTACAAGCGTCGTATTGCGCGCCCCCTTTGCCTCTAAAAACAGGCTTCACGTAACCGCATAAATAGCAGTCATTTCTTATATCTTCGAGGATAAGCGGTGGGTAGGTGCCTTTAAGTGCGGCAGGATGCCTTGCAAGCCACCGCCAATGTGTCCTGAATTTTTCTATCGCTTCTTTTCTTGTCACGTCTCCTCCTTCGTTAAAGTTTTGGCCCCAGCGGGGGATACCACCGGGGCCTCGTATCACTATATTTTGTCTGAGCTATCCGATGGCATCGCCTCCTCCAGTTCTATTGTTTTTGTCCGTTTTTTATAGAATAAATCGACATCGTGGAAAGGTCAATATTTTTTTTAATAAAACTTCAAAAATTCGGTAGACTATGGGCGAAACGCAAGGAAGACAGTGCTTCCCGGCGTTTTTATTTTTTAAATAAGGTGCTTGATATTTAGGACAGTGGTCTGCGGGAGGTTGAGGCAACGGTTATAGAGCTCAAGTTCAGTGATTTCGCCGGCCAGGTAAAGCTTAACGCCTTCGGGGGCGTCGCCGGTTTCGTGCATTTGTTTTATGATGTTTTCCCCAAGCTCGATGATTCCGAGCTCTTTACACGCCTGGCGGATAATAGCAGCTGGTCGGTCTTTTGGCACGGTGGTTTTAAAAAGTTTAAACACCCATGCTGTTTCAATTGGCGCAGCATTTTCAGAATCATCGGAGAATAACGCCGCCGCTGGTAAGCCGAAATACTGCGCGATTCGTTGGCGGTGACGCTTCTGTGGCATCGTATCGCCGTGAATCCATGTATACAGCGTGTTGTCTCCAATTTTCAATTCCTTTGCGATCTGAGCGGGACCTTTCCCTTGCTCTTCCATGTAATCTTTTATAACCTTTTCGAATCGTCTCATGTTACGCCTCCACTTTTTTGTTTCTGTAAAACCTATTGTTTTAGATAATTATATAATAAAAACGTATTAAGTCAACAGATATCTAATATTTTTAGTTGATTTATTTTTATGGTGGCATTATGATTGATTTTACCGAAATTATGTAGTTTATCTAAAAATATAGGAGGGGGTGTGCGTATGAAAAAACCAAGTAATCTTAACGAGTTGGCTGAGGCGCTCGGCATCAAGCCGGTAACACTGCAACGGGATAAGTCCCGGGCAGCGGATGGGTTCGGGTGCTCGAATCTTGATCGCGTCGCCAAGCTGGAGGAAATGTTTAATATTGATCGGAGGCTGTTCCTTTACCCGGCCGAGTACGGTAACCCGTGGCCGATTGTTTACATAAAATTATCAGGAGGTAAGGATGATAAAGTTAAACCAAAAACTCAAGGAAAACCCGGTCTTCAAAAACGCCCGGCTGTTTAAGTTTTACGTCGAGCTGCTTTTTGAAGCTGAGGCAAAAGGGATGGTCCACCGAGAGACGTTGAGCATGTTCGAAGCCAAGGCGCTTGCAGAGCTTAAACGATGTGGCTTGATTCGGACTGAGGAGTCTGGCGGGCGGTGTGGGCTGGTTTTGTATCCGTTGGAAGTTACGTAGGAGCGTCATATGGTAGCATCCCCACAAACAGAAGATGGCTACTTTAAACTATCTAATGAGCTTGCAGAGGCGTTTTCACGCCTTCAACTTTCCGGGAATCAATGGCGGATTCTATGGGCCATTCTCCGGCAGACATATGGATGGAATCGGAAAGAGGACAAGATCAGCTACACGCAGTTTTGCCAGAAAACCGGGCTGGATAGGCGGCATGTAGGACGTGAATTAAAGTCCCTGATTAACAGAAAGATCATTGCCAAAATTGGCAATAGCAATCCTGTAACATACCGTTTGCAAAAGGATTATTCACAGTGGCTACCATTGCCAAAATTGGCACCTATTGCCAAAAATGGCAATGCTGCTATTGCCAAAAATGGCAATGCTGCTATTGCCAAAAATGGCAACGATACGGACCTCTATACCAATATAGTTAAAGACACTATTAAAGACACTATTAAAGACAAGAAAGAAAAAAAGAATGGGGGTCCGAAGGTTAAGCCTTTAATTTATCCGGAATGGTTGGATCTGGAGCAGTGGAAAAAGTTTAAGGCTCACCGCAAAAAAATGAAAAAGCCTCTTACCGAGTATGCCGAAACCTGTGGGCTTAAAAAGCTTGAACGGATTATAGCTTTAGGCTTTACACAAGAGGAGGTTATCCAGAACTCAACCGATAACACCTGGTTGGGTTTGTTCGAACCGAAACACAGCACAAGGGGCCAACCCATCCAGCCCAGGAACTATCGGGAAGCTCAGGATGCTGAGCGCCGCATGTTGGCACAAAAATACATCGAAGATGGAGGAGTGTTCGATGAAGATCCGGAAAGAAGCAATAGAGAGGGCGATAGCGGGTTGTTGCCATCGCCGGTTGATCAGAAGCCCAGAAAGTGAGGCTGAACGTAAAGCTACAGCGCTTGCCTGGGGATCTGATTTTTCTGGATACCAGGAGGAGGATTTTTTCGTTGCGATGAAAGCCCATTGGCGAGAGTCTGATTTTTTCCCGACGCCTCGGCAACTGATCGACAGACTTAACGCTGCGGCCACGAACCGGCAGATGCGGACTCCTGTCCAGCAGATTGGGTACACCCCGGAGGATATGACCAAGGAAGAAATACGGGAGATCCGGAAACAGAACTTTCCGAAGCTGGTCGCCGGGATTGGGAGGAAGATTTGAACGTAATTTCTTGTTTTGATAGAAGCACTGTGTTCGTTAAACCGTGGGCTAAGGCGGTGTTTATGACAAATCGGCCAAGGATAAGCGCCCAGAATATAGCTCAGATTAGCGCACAGGCCACTGGCTGGACGATCAGGCGTGAGGGTATGTGATTGTATAGACCATGGCAATTAAATTCGGTATAGGGCAAATTAGAGCGTTTTAGGGTTTTTAAATGGAGGAAGATGTGAAAAAGCTGTGGACAGACCAAGAAAATCGATTTTTAAAACTGCACTATCCGGATACCCCCACATACCAGTTAGCTGAGAAGCTTAACCGGTCAACGCGGAGCGTATATCACCACGCCTACGCTCTCGGCATTCAAAAAAGCAAGGAATTTTTAGATACACCAATGTCTGGTCGCTTAAGGGCTGGGAACCGTTGCGGTGAGCCTACAAAATTTAAACCCGGTCACAAACCACACAATGCTGGGGTAAAGGGGTGGCAGGCTGGCGGGAACGCTACAAAAACCCAGTTCCAACCAGGACACCGGCCGCATAATTCGGTCCCTGTTGGGAGCGAACGCGTCACAAAAGATGGAATCCACCAGCGGAAGGTAAGTGAGCCTAATAACTGGAGGAGCATACACGCCTTGCTATGGGAAAAACATCAGGGGCCGGTTTCAAAGGGATGTATCGTTGTGTTTAAAAACGGGAATTCGTCGGATATCAGGATAGAGAATCTTGAGATGATCACCCGTGGCGAGAATTTGGTTAGAAACTCCATAAATAATCTTCCTAAGCCGTTGGCTGAGGTATGCCGACTCAGGGGAGTGCTAAACCGTCATATCAACAAAAAAAGGAGAGCGCATGAAAAACAACAGGATTGAGGATTTACGAAACCAGTTATTTTTAACCATCGAGGCCTTGCTGGACAAAAAAAATCCGATGGATTTGGATCGAGCCAAAACGGTTAGCGAAGTGGCTGGAGCTATCATCCAATCAGCTAAGGTCGAGGTTGATTTTTTGAAAGTTACGAATGCAATTGAGGGCACCGGATTCATTCCGTATGAGCCGAGGAAGCCTTTGGAGATTGCGCAATAACAAAAAAAGCCCCGGCGATTAACCGGGGCTTAATAATGTGTTCCCATAAAATCCTCAAACTGTGTTTAAACTCAAATATTACATTTTCGTAATCTGTCGTTTTCCGAATATCGTAATTTCCTCCTTTCTTCCTCCCTGTCTTATCCTCCTGCTCTCCGTCCGTGTCCGTGGGCTATTTTACCCACGATGAGGTCATTTGGGGCCCTGTGTCACGATACGCCTGGGTTTGGGTTAGTTCCGATGGGGCTTTCGTACTCCCTGCCCATCTACCCGCCTCCCGCGTGTCCGCCATGCCGGGGTGAGGTGTTTTGTAGGCATCGATGACAACCCGAGCGCCCAACGCGAGCGGCGGACCATCGATCACATCGGTTTAGAACCGGGCCGGGTTCTAAGGGCCTCCGATGCGGCCTCCGTTTTTTGAGGTCTTCCCATTTTCAAAGAACCTTTCTTTCTCTTTCACTATAAATAGAATACATATTCGGCCCTTGTCAATCATTTTTTTAGATGTTTTATAAAAATATTGCATTATAATTAAAAATATGCGTATTTATGAGAAAACCTTTAAAAATTATGGGGGCTCGATGAAAGTATCCGAAAAACGTATGATTGCGATTGAGATCGCCAAGCAATTTTTAGGCCGTCCGTACACATGGGGTGGGGATGATCCAATGCGTGGGTTTGATTGCTCGGGCCTTGCGGTTGAGCTTTTAAAGTCCGTTGGGGTGTTACCCCGGAGAGGCGACTGGACGGCGCAAATGCTTTGGAACCGGTTCGATAATTTTGGCGTGATGGTGTCAGAGCCATATTGGGGATGTCTGGTGTTTTGGAAGTCGGGGGGCGAGATTATCCATGTCGAAATGTGTCTCAACGACGAGCTGTCAATCGGAGCATCTGGCGGTGGAAGCAAGGTAAAGACGCTTGAGGATGCGATAAAACAAAATGCGTTTATCAAAGTCAGGCCATTCCGGAGCAGGAGTGGCCTTTTTGGTTTTGTAGATCCATTTTTATTGCCGAGGAGGGGGGCGTGAAAGAAGAGCATTGTGAATGCCACGGTAAGATTTTGGAAAAGCTTAAGCGTCTTGAAGCGGATGTAGGGCATCAAGAGAGTATGTGGGAGGCAATTAAGGGCAAGGTCTGCATGTCAACGTTCAAGTGGATCGTAGGTATCTTGTTTGCACTGACGATCACGCTTTACGGCCAGATCATCTACTCTCAACGGACGATTCAGGACGGAATTACAAAAAGTACTGTGGATATCGCGGTTATGGCTAAAGCCCTTGAACAAATTGAAAAGGGGATGAAGTGAAGATCGAAGAGTTACGGAAGCATATTGGTGAGTTCGTCGTGGTCGAGAACCCTTTGGGCACGACTATTGAGCGTAAGCTTAAGCTTGATTCGGTGCAACGGGCCCCACTTGATGCGAGGTTTGACACCTGTGTGGTGTTTGACGGTCAGAGGTATCGCGTCGTGGCGTGCTCGAAGGTTATCAAGGTGGAGGGGGATGGATGATCGATAAACGGAAGGCGTTCACCGTTGGGATAATATGGTTTATCATTGGTACGCTGCTTGGCTGCGAGGTGTTGACCGTTGTTGGGGTCACGCTCACCGGGCTTTCGTTTGTTGTGGATTAATCGGAGGAGGGGGCGAATGATTAGAAATTGCAAAACATGCTGTGGGACGGGGATCGTTCACGATCCAGCTTGTAGCAGGTGGAAATTTTGGCGGGTCGTGCCTTGCCCGGAGTGCGGTGGCCGTTATGGGTATCAGCCACGTCCACCCGCCGAGCGCCCAGTTTATTCACCGCACTCGCGAAAACGTGCACCATCGCAAAAGCGTATCATAAGCGAGGGTATAGGCTGTAAGCGCGAGGTTAAGGAGGATAGGGTTAAAGTTAAGCTGATAAGCCTCCACAATGAAACCACGGGGGCAGACTGCATAGTTTCCGTGCACCTTAACGACCATGTGCCGGTGTTGTGTGCTTTGGATATAGGCGATGAGGCTACATTCGTGAAGATGAGGGAGGTGGATGATCGATAGGCTGGCAATAGCGGAGCTAATCGCTTTGGGTGCGGTCGTTGCGTTGGGCGGCTGGTATCTCCTGGGGCTGGTTGAGGGTTGGATTAAACGTAGGGGGAGGAGAGGGGAGCAAGATATGAAAGAAAGAATGTTTTGTGTGTATGTGGCTGAGGACGGTAGCACGAGCATGTGCGAGCCATCACAAGAGGGGTGGGAGAGTTTAGAGCGTAAGGACGATGAGAGCGCGAGGTATTGGAAGGGGTGGGAAGAGATGAAGTATGACGCTGTCTGCGCTCGGATATGGGAAGCGGTTAAAGCACGATTCGATGAGCTTAACCCTAAGCTTGATGAGTAAAGTTTGCTTAAGCTCGGAGCTTAAGACCTTTGTCTTTCATGGGTCCTCTGAAACGTTTTTTTCATACAGGGTTCCGAAGGGCGCGACGTTTTTTTAGTTACTGGGGCTCAAACTGAGTTAACAGGTTTATATATGGAAGCGGTAACAAAAACACAGTTCTCAAAAACCATCGGGGTAAGCAAGGCCCGCCTGACAGCGATGCTTAAGGAGGGCTTGATCCCCCCTGAGTGCCTCGTAGGTGAGGGTCGTCACGCAAAGATTGACCCTGAGAAAGCGGCGAACTTTTTAAAAAAGCGCCTCGACCCGTCACGCGAACCAAAGTCCGACCTAAGCTCTTTTGGAAAGAGTATCCAACCCGTCGATACCGGTAATGGGGACTACGGCGCCAGATTCACGAAAGCCCGGGCGATCAAAGAGGAACTCCTGGCCGTCAAGATCCAACTTGAGATCAACGCCCTGGAGGATCAGATCAACCGCAGAATTGAGAAAATAGCGTTTGAGAAGGCCCGGAGCGTCCGGGACGCAATCCTGATGATCCCCGACCGTGTGAGTGATCTCTTGGCGGCCGAGACCGACGCGCTCAAGGTCTCGGCCTTGCTCACAAACGAACTGATCCAATCGCTTGAGGATTTGTGCTGAATGCAGACACGATATATTCCGAAGCGTTTTCGAATGGACTCCGGCCAGATCCGCAGATTGATTTTGTGGAGTGGGCCAACACGAAGATGCGACTCCAACGGGAGAGCAGTGTTGAGCCAGGTCACTACCGCACGTCCCGGACGCCATACGTAGAGGAAATTCTGCACGAACTATCCCCCCAGTCCTCAACGACTGAGGCAGTGGCGATCAAACCAACACAGTTCGGCTTTACCGTTCTCGGTAATATTTTGCTCTTTGGAACCGCTGACTTATATCCAGCGCCGTGTATGTTCGCCATGCCGACCGAAGCTATGGCGCAGAAGCACAGCAAGAAGAAAGTCGCTCCTGCGCTCAAGGAGATCCCATGCCTGAGAGATAAGGTCCGCCCGGCAAAGGCCAAAGACTCCGGCAATACAATTCTCTTAAAGGAGTTCCCCGGCGGCTCATGGACGTTCACCGGCACAAACTCCCCTGTGTCTGCCCGGTCGGACTCAATCAAGATCCTGATCTTAGACGACCTTGACGGCTTTGTAATGGAGATGGGGGACGAGGGCGACTACACGCTTCTTGAAAACCGGACCGACGCTTTCGGGAAGCGGAAAAAGATCTACAAGAACTCGACTCCGACCATCGCAGGCGTCTCTCACATCGAGCGGGAGTTCAAGGATTCGAGCCAAGGCCATTACCAGCTGGCCTGCCCCCGGTGTGGAAAGTATCAGTACCTTGTGTTCGGCGGGAAGGATACCGCCTATGGCCTCAAGTTCAAGCACAACTCAGCAAACGAGGTCACAGAGATTTGGTATGTGTGCGAGCACTGCGGGGGCCGGATCGAGGAGCATGAGAAAACCGAGATGTTTAAAACCGGGAAGTACGTCCACAAGTTCCCGGAGCGTCGGAAGCGCGGATTTAAGATCAACTCGCTGTATTCTCCCCCAGGGTGGGTATCATGGGCGCAAGTTGCCGAGGAGTTTCTTAAAGCCGGCAATAATAAGCAGAAGCTCAAGCGGTGGACCAACACCCGGATGGCCGAGGCGTTCGACGAAGCGGGCAGCCGGCCCGACTGGGTGAAGCTAAAGGCCCGGTGCGAACCCTACAAGATCATGACCGTGCCGGCCGGCGGTAAGCTCATTACCTGCGGCTTCGACACGCAAGATAATCGCCTGCCGGTGGTGATCCGGGCATGGGGCAAGGGCGAGGAAAACTGGCTGATATGGCAAGGCGAACTGATGGGGGACCCGGCGCAACAAGCGGTGTGGGACCAGCTGGATGGATTGCTTAACCGAACGTATCAGCACGAGTCGGGCGCTCAACTCAGGATTCTCTCCATGGGAGGCGATACTCAGGGCCACAGAACGCAAGCCGTTTACAATTATTGTAGACAACGAGACCCGATAGTCTTCGCCCTGCAGGGTGCGTCAAAGGCGGGCCGGCCAGTCATAGGGCGTCCGACGTTGCAGGATGTGACGTGGCAAGGGGAGACGATCAAAGACGGGGTGCAGCTGTGGCCGATAGGAACCGACACCGCAAAGTCAGTGATCTATTCCCGGTTTAATCTGATTGCAAACCCGGAGTTTGACAGCAATCCCGGCGTGTATCACTGGCCGATGGGGACCGATGACGAATATTTTCAACAAATAACAGCAGAAAAGCTGGTGACGGGCTTCGACCGAAACGGCTATGCAAAACAGGAGTGGAAGAATGTGCGGTCAGGGGGGCGAAACGATTTCTTTGACGCCGAGGTCTATTGCTACGCAGCGGCGGTGCGTGCGGGACTTGAGAGGATTGATTTTGATAAGATAATTTTAAACCCGGAAAAGGTCGTTGAGAAACATCGGCCGAAGCCGAAACAAGAAAAAGGGAGCAGGTGGTAAATGGCGAAACTAAGCGGCATGAAACAGATATGCAACTATTACAATCGTTCGGAGGCGACGATTATAGCGCTTCACAGGGATTATGATTTCCCGATAGTGATGCTTTTAGGTTCATGGGAATCTGACACAGAGTTAATCGATCAATGGCGGATAGACACACTCCGAAAAGAGTTGGGGTTGCCGGCTGAAGTTAAGGAGGAGACGGGGGTTAAGAAGAAGGGGAAGAAATAAGCGCCACCTCAAAAATTCCAAGCTTTCCACAAACTGAGAAAGGCTTAATCGGTTTGACGTTATCAAGCACCCAAGCCCACATGCCGGGGGCGTAAAACCCTCCGGCGCGCCTGGCATCCTCCGGAACAAGCGGCCTGTAATCGACCAGCTCCACAACCGCCACGGCGCACCCGGCGTTTCCACCCTCCGGTTTTTTAGATGTGCATATGAGGAGCGGTCCCCGGTGATGGGTTCGGCGTGACCGGACTTCGATTGTTTTTAACCCCTGAGCGATCATATCCGCCCAGGGGTTTTTGACTGAGAGCGCTTTCATCGCTGTTCTTCCCTGCGTTTTTCGAGCCATTCCGCAATAAGGACGAGGACTTTCACGCGCATCGGGACGCCGACGATAGCGCACTGGACTTTAAACTCCTGCCATAGCTCGGGCGGGACATCTCGTATTGATACGGATTTGTCTGCCATAATTTCCTTTCTGCCCGGTTGCCCGGGCGCGTGTGTGGTTTTATTTTGATTCGCAAGCTTTGGCATAATTTTTGTACAATTTTTTAATTATTGCACGGTCAACGTTTCGTGCCTCAGCTTCTTTTGCTGCCCTAAAAATATCTTTTGCGTTTTTTAATTTTAATGCTTTTTCTATATCCATTTTCTCCTCCATGCCCGGATACCGCCGGGCTCGGGGTTTGAATTAAGCTTCCAAGGCCAACTTGAGTGCGACGGCGAAATCGAACTTTGCGCCGAAATCGGCAAGGAAATTAAGATGGGCCTCGACATTTTCTTCTGTCACGTCGAACCCGGCGTCAACCGCTTTGGGGATGAGTGGTGCGCGTTGCTCGTCCGCCAACCACTTGGGCACAGACCGGCAGATTCAGACTAATGACACCGTTCTCGTAGAATCGGACGCTATTCAGATTGAGCATTTTCGCGATAGTCGCCCC
>Ga0265294_10003969_pt1 | contig 18657 bp, 15 predicted proteins | sample MunlanPumphouse3_FD_192504 | JGI IMG/M metagenome (GOLD analysis project Ga0265294, IMG submission 192504) | Groundwater microbial communities from a municipal landfill in Southern Ontario, Canada - Pumphouse #3 | ecosystem: Environmental > Aquatic > Deep subsurface > Groundwater | place...
CTTTAACCATCCTTAACGCAGGGCTCAGCACCCTCCCGGGGCTTCAGCACCACTCCTATACGCTTTTTGCCATTGATTTTGATGCAGATGGGCTGTTCAAACCGCACGTGACGTATATACTGCGACTCCTGTAACGCTGGCAGTGAGTTGAGGTAAGACTCATCAAAAAAACCATCGTTCTCCAGAAAGGGATTCACGGTGAAGTAACCCACTCCGAAGGAGGTAAGGTTCTGGAAGAAGTGGGTACCCTGACTCGGTTCAATGCGGTAGTTCTCCATCCCCGACTCTACGATCACCCTTGCCTGTGAGATGTGGGGCCACTTCACCGGGATACCCAACCAGGGGTCGGAAGAGCCCCAACGACCAGGTCCAACCAGTACGTAATTGCTGCCGGCATCCATAAACGAGCGGTTAATCTGCTCAATTTCACGGGCGATCAACGGGTTGTGGGAAGCATTGAAAGCGGCGCTCTTCACATAGACAAGATCCTTCACATCACTGGAAATCCCATTGCCCAGTGCGTTCCGGGAATAAAGGATGGTTTGCTCCGGAGCTACCTTCTCCAGGTTCTCATGCACCACCTCACGGCTGTCAACAATGGGCCGGATCTGCAATACGTAGAAAGCCGCAAACTGGTTGTCTCGGATATCCACGGCGAACTCAATCTCCACCGGACGTCCCATCTCCTTCTGACCAGCCCTGAGCAGCTTCTCCAGGATCTCATTCAACGGAAACAGATCATGTTGCAAGATGTTGGCAAAAGAGATGATCTTCCTCCCCCCCTCATAATATCCATCGCGGATGACCTGATCCTGCGGGTCATAGGTCGAAGCAACAAAGCGCAGCGGTCCCTCTTTCTCTGCCTCTTTCAATCGCAGCTTGAGCAGATTAAACCCATCATCAATGGTAAAGTCCTTCGACACCGAATCGAGGTCGAGCGCGTAATACTGTGTCTGTGTGTCGCGCAAAGCCAGGTCGAGGGAGCTGAGTTGCAGGATGCGTGAGGCATGTAGTGGCGAAAAACGAAGCCCCATGTTGCCGTCCATGATGTACTTACCCAGTCCGAACGCCATGTTCACAATACCATCTTCGGTACGTTCACTACCGATGGGATAGTAGTTGATGGATCGCGCCACCCCCGAAATAGCGGGGTAGAACTGGCTGCCATACTGTGATCCCACCACCTCCTGCAATACGATTGCCATCTTCTCCTGATCGATCAGGTTGTGTGTCGCTGCCATGTAGCTTTTGCTGTCCCGATAGAAGACCGATGCGTAAACCGCCTTGATAGCGTTGCTCAGCAGTCGCACCATCTCATACTTGTCGTCCACATAGGGTATCATGTAGGTGGAGTAGATACCGGCGAAGGGTTGGTACTGGGAATCCTCCAGTAAGCTGGAGGAACGAATTGCAATCGGGCTGTCGATGGCATCGAAGAAGACCAGGAAATCACTCACCAGCCGTTTGGGCAGCTTGGCAGCCAGGAAATGTTTCAGGATATCCTCATCCTCCCGCTCCGAGAGTGCCACGGGATAGAGGTTGTTGGCCTCCATGAACTCGTCGAACAGGTCGGTACAGAGCACCACCGTTTTGGGGGTGGTAACCGGGAAATTGGCGTTGTTGTTCAACTCCAGGTGTGTTTTCACCATGTAGCCGATAAAGGCAAGACCTCTTCCCTTTCCGCCGAGCGATCCCTCACCGATACGGGCAAAGTTGGAAAACTGATCGAATCGCTCCTTCTCGAACACGGCCACTACACCGGTGTTCTTCATCCGGCGATACTGGACGATGGTGGCATAGATCAGCTCCCGCGCATCGTGCATGCTGGCATACTCGGAGACATCAATTTTCTTCAACATCTCGGCCACAGGAAACATCGCACGTGAATAGAAGAAGCGTGAAAAGTGATTATGGGAGAGGTGGAAATAGAGTGCATCGTCGGGGATGTTGCGGATGTTCATCTGCAGTTCCTTCAGGTTGCGGATGCGAAAGATCTCTTCCCGGGTGTGGGGGTCGGTGATGATGAAGTCGCCAAATCCCAGGTTCTCCTTCAGGGAGCGACGCAGATCCTGCGGGAAGGTTTTGGAATTCTTATCGATAAAAATATCGCTGATTCCTTCAATCTGCTTTTTGTTATCCGATTCGGAGGAGGTGTAGATGATGGGGATATAGGTATCCTTCGTGCGGATCCATTCTCCCAGGCGCCTACCGGCTAACCGATCCTTTTCCCCCTTCACATGGAAGCTCATGTCGCAGATCACCCCCAGCATGTTATCGCCATACTTCTTGTAGTAGGAGACAGCCTCCTCATAAGTACGTGCCAGCAGGATCTTGGGGCGACCCCGCATGCGGAGCATCCGCAGGTGGTCGTTGAGTGCCTCTTTCGAAAACTCTTTTGACTCGGAAAGTACAAATTTGTAAAGCAGTGGCAATGCCGACGAGTAGAAACGGACCGAATCTTCCACCAGCATGATGGTCTGTACCCCCACCGTCTTCACATCATGTTCCACATTCATCCTGTCCTCCACCACCTTGATTATGGCCAGTAGCAGATCGGTATCACCCAACCAGCTGAAGACATAATCGATGCCACTCAGGTTCTCCCTACTGAGTGAACGGGTCACCGCCTTCGAAAAAGGAGTGAGCAACACCACCTGCATACCGGGGTACCGCTCCTTGATCTGTATCGCCAGGTCGAAAGCATCACTGTTGTCCATGTTTGGCATGCAGATCACCAGTTCGTAATGATTCTGCTTCAGCTCCGCCAGGGCTTCCCGGCTGTTGCTCACCTGCGTGAAGCGTGGCGGATAGCGCAGGTTGAGGGAGACATACTCGTTGAAGATCTGCTCATCCACCCGTCCGTCATCCTCCAGCATAAACATGTCGTAGCGGGAAGCAACCATCAGGATATTGTAGATACGTTTGTTCATCAGCTTCACAAAGGGAGTGTCCCGAAAGCGGAGCTGGCTGATATCATGGGCTTTGATAACTGACTTGGGTGTCTTCAATTTCATAGAATATCCTTATTTTTGCCACTGTTTTGTTTCCTGTAACCAAAATACAAACTTAGGAATTTTTTTGTATATTTGTTTGCCATTTGGAGCAGTTCGTTACTGACTACTGTTTCAGTGGTATTTTTTCTGAACACCCCAATAAAAAAATGATGACAACACGAATTCCCCTCTATATCACCCTACTCTCACTCATTGCAGCCGCAGGGACAATAGGGTTGGCACTCACTTCCTGGATACAGGAGGAGAAGATCGAGTCGCAAAGGCCACTGGTACTTTCCATGACGGCATCGGTAGAGGTGCCTGAGGAGATGACCTTTGCCGGTGAAACGATCTCCTTCGACCGGTACGACAAGCGGGAACGGATGGACAGGGAGCTGAACAGCTTCACCTACTTCCATTCTACCACCCTTTTGCTCTTCAAGCGTGCCAACCGCCTCCTCCCGGTAATTGAGCCGATATTGAAGCAGCAGGGAGTGCCCGACGACCTGAAATACCTGGCGGTGATCGAGAGCAGCCTCGACCCACGGGCTATCTCACCTGCACGGGCAGCGGGGCTCTGGCAGTTCCTACAGAGCACGGGAAAGCAATATGGCCTGGAGATCACCGGCGAGGTGGATGAACGGTACCACGTGGAAAAAGCGACAATAGCCGCCAGCCGCTATCTGCGGGACGCCTACCGGAAATATGGCTCATGGAGTGCTGCCGCGATGTCTTACAATGGGGGGCAGGCACGCATCACCAGCGAGCTGGCCGCACAGGGTGCGGGTGAGGCTCTTGATCTCTGGCTGGTGGAGGAGACCACCCGCTACTATTACCGAATGCTGGCCATCAAGCTGATCTTTGAGAGTCCGCAGCAATATGGGTTCATCATCAAACCGGAACACCTCTACAAACCGATGGATTTCAGGAAGCTTACCATCACCACATCGATTCCCGATCTGGCCGCCTTTGCCCGAGAACAGGATATCACCTACGCACAGCTGAAGGATTTCAACTCCTGGCTGCGCAGTACCCGACTGACGACCTCTGCCGGGAAGCAATACACCCTGCTGATCCCTACCGAAGAGGATCTCTATTACCGCAAGGGAGAGAAGCCAAAAGTACACCAAAAAGGGTGGATCACGGAGTAAACATTTCGGGACAATCAATCGTTTATACGTACTATGACATCTGAAACTGAACAGATACGGGTGTATGGTGCCCGTGTGCACAATCTCAAGAATATCGACGTCACCATCCCCCGTAATGCCCTCACCGTGATCACCGGCCTGAGTGGTAGTGGCAAATCGTCACTTGCCTTCGATACCATCTTTGCCGAGGGGCAGCGTCGTTATATCGAGACCTTTTCCGCCTATGCACGCGGCTTCCTGGGAAAGATGGAACGCCCCGATGTGGACAAGATTACCGGCTTGAGTCCGGTGATCTCCATCGAGCAGAAGACGACCAACAAGAACCCCCGTTCAACGGTAGGCACCACCACAGAGGTGTATGACTTCCTGCGTCTGCTTTACGCACGTGCAGGAGAGGCCTACTCCTACCTCACCGGGGAGAAGATGGTGAAGTATACCGATGAACAGATCCTGGAGCTGATCCTGGAGAAGTATATCGGAAAGAAGATTTACATCCTGGCACCGGTGGTACGCAACCGCAAAGGACATTATAAGGAGCTGTTCGAACAGATTCGCAAGAAAGGGTATCTGCATGTGCGTGTCGACGGAGAGATACGCGAGATCCTGCCCGGCATGCGGGTGGACCGTTACAAGAACCACAGCATTGAGATACTGATCGACAAGCTGGTGGTCTCGAACAAGTTCGCCGATAAGCTGAAAGCCAGCGTGCGCACCGCCATGAAGCAGGGATCGGGGTTGATTCTGATTCAGGATGTGGAACAGGAGGAGGTGCGTCATTACAGCCGCAGCCTGATGTGTCCCACCACCGGTTTGTCGTACAACGAGCCGGCACCCCACAACTTCTCCTTCAACTCACCCCAGGGTGCCTGTCCCCGTTGCAAAGGCATCGGCACAGTGGATCAGATCGATATTGAAAAGATCATTCCCGATCCGGAATTGGGTATTGCCGGGGGAGGGATTGTTCCGTTGGGAAAGGAGAAAAGCAATCTGCTCTTCTGGCAGATCGCAGCCATCTGTGAAAAGTATGGTGTAACCCTGAAAACACCGATAAAAGAGATCCCTCAGGAGGCGATTGAGGAGATCATGTTTGGTACCGATGAACGGTTGAAGATTAAGAATGAGTCGCTGGGCAACTCCAACTACATGGTTTCCTACGAGGGGGTAGCCCGTTACATAGAGATGCAACAGGAGGAGGATGCCTCAGCCACTGCACAGAAGTGGGCCGGACAGTTCATCACCAGCTCAGTCTGCCCGGAGTGTCACGGACAACGCCTCAACAGAGAGGCACTTCACTTCCGCATAAATGGCCAGAACATTGCCGAGCTGGCGGAGATGGATATCCGCCAGCTCTACGAGTGGATCGTCCAGACTGAGTCGGCTGTCACGGAAAAACAACGGCTGATAGCCGAAGAGATCAAGAAGGAGATTCTCACCCGTTTGCAGTTTCTGCTCGACGTGGGACTGGGCTACCTCTCACTCTCGCGTGCCTCAGCCTCCCTTTCGGGTGGTGAGAGCCAGCGTATCCGGCTGGCCACGCAGATCGGCTCCCAACTGGTAAACGTGCTCTACATCCTGGATGAACCGAGCATCGGCCTGCATCAACGGGACAACCACCGTCTTATCGATTCGCTGCGGAAGCTGCGTGATTCAGGCAACTCGGTGGTGGTAGTAGAGCACGACAAGGATATGATGCTGTCATCCGACTATATCGTGGACATGGGTCCCTTTGCCGGTGAACGGGGAGGCGATGTGGTGTTTGCAGGTATTCCGGAAGTGATGCTCAAAGAGAACACCCTCACCTCCAATTACCTCAACGGGAAACTGGAAATCGCCCTGCCGCAAAGGAGGCGTCCTGGTAACGGCAAGAAGCTGGTCATAGAAGGAGCCTCAGGTAACAACCTGAAAGAGGTTTCTGTCACCTTTCCCCTGGGGATGCTTATCTGCGTGACCGGTGTCTCGGGCAGTGGCAAGTCAACCCTGATTAACGAAACGCTGCAACCGATCCTCAGTCAGAAGTTCTACCGCTCTCTGAAGGATCCGATGCCTTACAAAGCGGTACGGGGAACCGAGCACCTCGACAAGGTGGTAAGCGTTGACCAGTCACCCATCGGCCGCACCCCTCGCTCCAACCCCGCCACCTACACCGGTGTTTTCTCCGACATACGCAACCTGTTTGCCGGGATGCCCGAAGCGAAGATCAGGGCCTACAAGCCAGGACGCTTCTCCTTCAATGTGAAGGGAGGACGCTGTGAGCAGTGTAGTGGAAACGGCTACAAAACCATTGAGATGAATTTCCTTCCCGATGTGATGGTACCCTGTGAGGTTTGTCACGGCAAGCGTTACAACCGTGAGACGCTAGAGGTGCGCTTCAAGGGCAAGTCGATCGCCGACGTGCTGGAGATGAGCATCAGCGAAGCGGTTGACTTCTTCGAGAACGTGCCGGCTATCCTACACAAGATCAAGGTACTGCAGGAGGTAGGACTGGGGTACATCAAGCTGGGGCAATCCTCCACCACCCTTTCCGGCGGTGAGAGCCAGCGGGTAAAACTGGCTACCGAGCTGGCCCGCATCGATACAGGCAACACGCTGTACGTGCTGGATGAACCTACTACCGGGCTTCACTTTGAGGATATCCGTGTATTGCTGGGGGTACTTAACAAACTGGTAGAGAAGGGCAACACGGTGATCGTGATTGAACACAACCTCGATATCATCAAATGTGCCGATCACATCATCGACTTGGGTCCTGAAGGGGGTGAAGGGGGGGGGATGATACTGGCTGCCGGCACACCGGAAGAGGTCATCCTGAACGATCTAAGCTACACTGCCCGTTACCTCCGTGAAGAGTTAAAGCAGAAGAGGTGAACGTTAAAAACAAAGAACCACTGAACATTTGAAGTGACTCATTGTTTAGTCATTACAAAGAGAGTTTTATTCAGAATAATTTTAAATTGACAATATTATATGGCAAATATCACGTTCAAGGGCAATCCTGTTCATACCATCGGCGAACTGCCGCAAAAAGGAAGTAAGGCTCCTGACTTCAAGCTGGTGAGAGGCGATCTTTCAGAAGCAGGGCTGTCGGATTTCAAAGGCAAATATGTGGTGCTAAACATCTTCCCGAGTCTTGACACGGGCGTTTGTGCCGCATCTGTACGCCGCTTCAACAAGGATGCAACATCGCTCACCAACACCGTAGTGTTGGGGATATCTGCCGACCTGCCGTTTGCTGCCGGCCGTTTCTGCAGCACGGAGGGAATTGAAAATGTAGTGACTCTTTCCTGCTTCCGCGACGAATCGTTCGGAAAAGATTACGGTCTGCTGATGACCGACGGACCACTGAAAGGCTTGCTGGCCCGTGCGGTGGTTGTCGTAGACCCTGAAGGGAAGGTGGTCCATACCGAACTGGTTCCTGAGATTGCACAGGAGCCGGATTATCATTCTGCAATCAACTCGATAGTGTAGTTTGTTTCATGAAGATTGTGTTAACAAGGAAAGTCTGCGAAGTGATTCGCGGACTTTCCGCTTTTTGTGTACTGCCAAAAGAATGCCCCTGTGTAAAAAAGAGATATCTGCGCAACAATCTCTCTTTTTTGATGAAACCTGATATTCTCTCTTTCAATCTACCGTTCTTTTTTTTACATTTGCATGTTCATTCACATACCACCCTTTCACCCGGACTGGCCTCAGTGAAAAAGAGCAGTAACAGGTTGAAACGAGAAGACTATGGCTAAACGTAAAAGGAAGAGAACTACCCCAACGAGAAAGAAGAGTGGCAGCCGCTTTGCTTTTCTCAGAAACGAGCGTGTTCATTTTCTGACGGGAGTTGTGATTGCATTCACCGGCATCTTCCTGCTGCTGGCAATTATCTCCTTTTTCTTCACCGGTGCTGCCGATCAGAGCAAGGTGCTCAACCGCTCCTTCTTCGATCTGGTTCGCTCCGGCAACTCAGGGGTTGACAACTGGACCGGTGCGGGTGGAGCCTTTCTGGCAGAGCTACTGGTCAACGACTGGTATGGTATCTTCTCCGCGATGACCCCCCTGTTTCTGATCTATATCGGACTGCGGATCATGAAGGTGTCCGACTTCTCCTTCGTAAAAGCACTTTTCATTACTACCTTCGGGATGATTTGCGGCTCCATTGCCAGTGCTTTCATTCTGGGCAGACTCTTTCCTGCCAGCCACGTGAACTGGGGAGGAGCACATGGCACCCAGATGGAGCAGTTGTTGGAAAACAGTATCGGCTGGCCGGGAGTGCTGCTGCTGATCCTGCTCTTTCTCGTCACGCTGGCAGTGATCCTACGCAAGAGCTCTATCTATACCATCCAGAAGAGTCTGGTGAATAGTACCCCCCCCTTCTTCCGGCAGGAAACAGAAGATGACTTTTTCTCGGAGACAGAGATGGAACATAACGAACCGGAAAGGGATCACCATCCCGGATTGTTCAGCCGTCTCCTCAACCGCATCAGAACAAAGCTTACCGCCAGTGGGGTAAGCGATGAGGAGAATAATAGTGGAGCGGAAGATGGCAACGAGGTGGAGGATGATCCCGCAATGCCCCTCACCTTCGAACAGGAACCGTACAGGAAACGGCAACCGCCACAAGAGGAACGGCACAACGATTTTGAAGTGATCGTACCCAGAGATGATGAACCCTTTCCTTCAGGCACACAAAAGCATCACCCCTCATCGGTGCAGGAGGAGAAAGAGGTGCAGGAGCTGCATCCCGGATTGGAGGAGGATTATGATCCGCGCAGAGATCTCTCTTCCTTCCGATTCCCCACCATGAATCTGCTGAAGGTGTACAACACCGCCGACCGGGCCGTCGACATGAACGAACAGAATGAGAACAAAGAGAAGATTATTCACACGTTGCGCAACTACGGTATCGAGATCACCTCGATCAAGGCGACGGTAGGCCCCACCATCACCCTCTACGAGATCGTGCCCCAGGCAGGGGTGCGCATCTCCCGGATACGCAACCTGGAAGATGACATCGCCCTGAGTCTCTCCGCATTGGGTATCCGCATCATTGCACCCATGCCAGGCAAGGGTACCATCGGCATCGAGGTACCTAACAAGGATCCCCAGATTGTTTCCATGCAGTCGGTGATCTCCTCCCGCCGCTTTCAGGAGTGCGACTACGAGCTCCCGGTGGCACTGGGAAAGACCATCACCAACGAGGTGTTCATCTTCGATCTCACCAAGATGCCCCACCTGCTGGTGGCCGGTGCTACCGGACAGGGCAAGTCGGTGGGTCTGAACGCGATCATCACCTCGCTGCTCTACAAAAAGCACCCTTCAGAGATGAAGATGGTGCTGATCGACCCGAAGATGGTGGAGTTCAACATCTACTCCACCATTGAAAAGCATTACCTGGCCAAGCTGCCAGATGAAGAGAAGGCAATCATCACGGATGTGACCAAGGTGACGCAGACGCTCAACTCACTCACCAAGGAGATGGACGACCGCTATGAACTGCTGATGAAGGCACATGTACGGACCATCAGGGAATACAACGAGAAATTCATCAAGCGGAGGCTCAACCCGGAAAAGGGTCACCGCTACATGCCCTACATCGTGGTGGTGATCGATGAGTTCGGCGACCTGATCATGACTGCCGGCAAGGAAATCGAGATGCCCATCGCCCGTATTGCCCAGAAAGCACGTGCCGTGGGGATGCACATGGTAATTGCCACCCAGCGCCCCACCACCAACATCATCACCGGTACCATCAAAGCAAACTTTCCCGCCCGTATGGCGTTTCGTGTCACCTCACAGATCGACTCACGCACCATCCTCGACATGAGCGGTGCCAACCAGCTGATCGGTCGCGGCGACATGCTCTTTTCACAGGGGAGCAGCCTGATCCGTATCCAGTGTGCCTTCGTGGATACCCCGGAGGTGGAAGAGATCGCCCAGTACATCGGGAAGCAAAATGGCTATGAGCGTGCTTTTGCCTTACCGGAAGTGATTGGTGAAACAGAATCTGTACCCGGCGCAGTAGACCTGAACGATCGCGATCCGCTCTTTGAGGAAGCAGCACGCCTGATCGTGGTACACCAACAGGGATCCACCTCGCTGATCCAGCGCAAGTTCTCCATCGGATACAATCGTGCGGGGCGGTTAATGGACCAGCTGGAGGCTGCCGGCATCGTAGGTGCCACGCAGGGCAGCAAGCCCAGAGATGTATTTATTGCCGATGAATATTCACTGGAGAAACTGCTCAGCACGTTGCGTTGATCAGACGGAGTACGCTACTCTCGCTGCCAGTGGGAACAGCATGCCATTGAGCCGCCCATTAAACTGCCTGCCTGTTATTTCGTCTAATCCCTAAACCCGGAAAAGAAAAGAACGATGAAAAAAAGAAATTTCTTCACCCTGGCGACCCTGTTCGTGGCTCTTCTTGCCCATTCACAACAATCGGCAGAAGCGAGGGCTTTGCTCGACAAGAGTTATGCTGCCTTTGAAACATCGAAGGGTATTCACCTCACTTTTCGTGCAACGACAACCGGCAGTGATGGGAGCGAACAGATGGCGATGGAGGGCACCGCCTACATCAGGGGTAACAAATTCAAACTGGAAACAAACGAAATGGACATCTGGTTCGACGGTACCACGCAGTGGGTGCTGATGAAGGAGATCAATGAGGTTAACATCAGCAATCCTACCAGCGAAGAGATCACCGCAGTCAGCCCTCTGGCGCTGCTGGGCATCTACCGAAACGGCTATTTGCTTTCAGCTCCTGTCTCCAGAACCATCCATGGCAAGAAGCTTCAACTGATCCGAATGACTCCTGCAACGGACAACAAAGCCTACAAATCGGTAGATGCCCTCATCGATCCAAACGGTCTGGCATTGAAAGAGGTGATGCTTACTCTCAGGAACGGCACGATACAGATGATCACGATCTCCGGCTACAACGCCAACCACAACTTTTCCGACGCTGAATTCCGGTTCGATCGGTCACGCTACCCCCATGCTGAAATCATTGACCTGAGATGAAGTACCGTGCAGAAACTGATCCTCCATATTTTCCATTTACCCGGGATAGATAATGCAAATATCGGTTCCCGGTATGAAAGAATCTTTGTACCTTTGAATCAATTATTCAACCCAAAAAACCTTCTCCTCAATGTACATGACTGAGAGGGATTTGTAATTATTTTGAAATCTATGGACGAAAAAGTGAGATGCCTGATCATCGGATCAGGACCGGCCGGCTATACGGCAGCCATCTATGCATCGCGAGCCAACCTGGCACCTGTGTTATACGAAGGAATGGAACCGGGAGGGCAACTGACCACTACCACCGAGGTAGAGAACTTCCCCGGATACCCCGATGGAATCACCGGACCGGAGTTGATGGAGGACCTGAAGAAACAGGCAACACGATTCGGCACAGATGTGCGATCAGGAAGAGCAACCGCTGTCGACTTTTCAGTGCATCCGCTACAGGTGACCATCGACAATGAGCAGGTGATCGAAGCCGATACGGTGATTATCTCTACGGGAGCTACCGCCAAATACCTGGGACTGGAGGACGAGAAGAAGTATGCCGGTCAGGGAGTCTCAGCCTGTGCCACCTGCGACGGTTTCTTCTACCGCAAGAAAAAGGTGGCAGTTGTGGGTGGTGGAGACACTGCCTGCGAGGAGGCCACCTATCTCTCCGGTTTGGCAGAGAAAGTCTATTTGATCGTACGCAAACCCCACCTTCGTGCCTCACAGATCATGCAGGAGCGAGTGATGAACAACCCCAGGATCGAGATTCTTTTCGAACACAATGCAGTAGGTCTCTTCGGTGAAAAGGGTGTTGAAGGGGTACACCTGGTAAAACGACTGGGTGAAGCAGACGAAGAGCGGTATGATATCGCGGTGGATGGCTTCTTCCTGGCTATCGGGCATAAGCCCAATACAGAAATCTTCAAGGATTGGCTGCAGCTCGATGAGGTGGGATATATCCAGACCGAAGCACCCTATACCCGGACCAATGTGGAAGGTGTCTTTGCCTGTGGTGACGTGGCAGATCCCATTTACCGGCAGGCGGTAACGGCAGCCGGCACGGGATGCCGTGCTGCGATGGATGCGGAACGATATCTCGCGGAAAAAATGTAGTACATTTGCCCTTGATTCACCAACAGATGCTACTCATGAAGACAACAACCCTTTTTCTCTGGTTTCTCCTCCCGGCCTTCCTGTTGCATGCCCAGATCACAGAAGGCACCTACCGGACGGGAAGCGACTCCCTTTCGCTAAAAGACCAACATGCCATATTCCGGATCAGTGGATTTACAGGTCTTTCGGTCGCACAGGTGGGTGAAGGAAAATATGAACAGGTGGGTGATTTCCTGATCATCGAAACCGGTGAATATTCGGGCCATAAATCTACTTCCCGCGTGCTACCGGCCTCACGTGGTGACAGCTGTGTGGTGAAGGTGGTGGATAATGGCAATCATCCTCTGCCCACCATACTGGTAGAGTCACTCAGCAAATCGGGGAAGGTGCTGGAAGGGAAGGTGACGGATCAGGCGGGAAAGGTATTGTTCACGGAAACGGATAAGATCGGAGCAATTTCAGTGTCGGGTATGGGATATCATGGCCTTACGCTGGAATATGAACCTGCGAAGGATTACCTGGTTCTGATGGCAGAAAATGAGGTGCTTGAACAGAAGACTGTGGTATTCCGCTGCAACAGGATTGATGAGGAGACCCTCTCTCTGCTGATGCTGAGCGACGACTTTGAAATGGGTAAAAACCGGGACCGGGAGCTACAGAAACTGCAAAAGAAGGCTCGCCGGAGCAACAGGATCGACAAACGGATGAAAAAGGTGTATGTACCCTACGAACGAAAATTCTGAACAGCAATAGCAGTTATCAGGAGAGCAATTGTCTCACCGCCTCGGAGATGGCCCGTCCTTCTGCCCTGCCTGCAAGTCGTTTCGTTGCGATACCCATTACCTTCCCCATCTCTTTCATGCTGGTGGCACCACACTCCCCGATGATTTCCCGGATAACCGATTCCAGCTCCCCGGGGGAGAGTTGCACAGGCAGGTACTCCTGAATCACCTTCATCTGTTCGATCTCTGGCTGAGCCAGATCAGCCCGGTTTTGTGCGGCATAGATCTCGGCACTCTCCTTGCGCTGTTTCACCATCTTTTGTAGAATAACCACAGCAGCCTCGTCGGTAAGCTCATCAGTGGCTCCCTTGGCTGTCCTTGCCTCCAGCAACTCTTTCTTGATACCACGCAGTGCCTCCAGACGCACTTTGTCCCTGGCCAGCATCGCCTTTTTTATCTCTTCGCTGATTATTTCAAATAATGCCATATCTCTCAATCTTATTCAATTTTCTTTCCCGGATCTCAATCAAACAACGAACCCGATGACTGCGGTGGCTCAATTTTGAAAACACGGGGATTAAAATCCGGTTCCCGCTTGAAAACAGGAGTTTTCTCCAGGGCCTCCAGCACCTTGTCATCGTCCAGCTCGTCAATGGTGAGCACAAAAGGCTCCAAACGATAGTTGACAGTCGTAAGTGACTTCAGGCCTGTCTTGCCATAATACTTTTCGATCAACTCCTTGTCCTTTCGCTCCTGTTCCAACCTGGCATCCCGCTCTATCTGGCGTTGTATCTCCTCAGCGCGCGTACGTTCCTCATGCTGCTCTTCGATACCAGGCACGTCGTTGATGGTAAAACCGGTGGCCAGCAATGTCACTTTCACCTCCTGCCCCAGCTCCTGCTCGACTGCGGTACCCCAGATCACCTCTATCTCCCTGCTGAACTTCGACATAAAATCGTGCATGGCATTCATCTCTTCCATCATCAACGGGTTCTCTTCACCAAAGGAGAGGTTGATCAGGATCTTCTTGGCACTGAACACATCGTTGTTGTTCAGCAACGGGGAGTGGAGTGCATTGCGGATGGCGTCGTTGATGCGATCCTCACCATTGCCCAGGCCACTGCTCATGATGGCTACGCCGCCATCCTTCAGCGTGGTTTCCACATCGGCAAAGTCGAGGTTCACATGACCATGCATGGTGATGATCTCTGCGATGCTGCGGGCTGCTGTTGCCAGTGTGTCATCGGCCTTGGCAAAGGCATTCAGCATCGTCAGGTCGCTGTAGATATCGCGCAGCCGCTCGTTGTTGATCACCAGCAGAGCATCCACATTGCGGGCGATCTCCTCTACCCCCTTGAGTGCCTGGACAATCTTGCGCGGCCCCTCAAACATGAAGGGGATGGTAACGATCCCCACCGTGAGGATCCCCATCTCCTTCGCCACACGGGCTACCACCGGTGCGGCACCGGTACCGGTACCTCCTCCCATGCCGGCAGTGATGAAAACCATCTTGGTGCCGTCGTTGAGCAGATCTTCGATCAAGGCAACACTCTCTTCGGCTGCCTTTCTGGCCACCTCAGGTTTGTTGCCGGCACCCAGTCCACCGGTGGTGTGCTGACCCAGCTGTACCTTTACCGGTACCGGCGACTCCATCAGTGCCTGGTTGTCGGTGTTACAAAGAGCGAAAGAGACATCATGTATGCCTTCCTTGAACATGTGGTTCACCGCATTCCCACCACCACCGCCCACGCCGATCACCTTGATGATGGCATCGGTACGGCTTTCAATCTGAAAATCCAATATCTCGTCATTCATTGCACCGGGTAGTTTCTTGTTTATTCGTCATCTTCTGAGAAGATATTGCCAAACATATCCTCCATTTTTGAGAGAAACCCTCCATCCGACTTCTCTTTCTCTGCCTTTGCCTTTTTCTCCTTCTCCTGTTTCACCTTCCTCTCTTTCTCCTGCCGGGGTCGCCTCATACCAAACCAGCCGGAAGAAGAGCGCTCCTCGTCGGCATCCTGATCTGATTGCTCCACAACAACCTGTTCACAATCCTCGTCGGCGGTCAGGAGCATTCCCAATGCAAGCGTGAAGGATGGATCTCCGGTCAGTTCCGGAGCATTGTTGACCATCGTTTTACGTGCTGTTGCCCGACGCACGGCCATCTTCAGTTTCTGACCCAGATAAAGATCCAGGTTTCTGAGCAGGGAGGCACCACCGGTGATGACCATACCCGCTCCCAACTGTCCCTCGTAACCCGAAAGAGAGATCTGCTCCCGAATATTGGCAATGATCTCATCGAGTCGCATACCGATCACCTTATTCAGCTCTGCAAGGTCAACATCGGGCTTGGAAGAGAAGGGGGAGGTAAAAAGTGGCCCTTCATGTGTCTCCATTGCCTTCCCGAACTTGATTTTCAGTTGTTCGGCATCGTTCTCGGTGAAGTTAAGCGCACAGATATCCCTTGTCAGATTCCGTCCACCAAAGGGGATCACCACCATACGGCGTAGGATCCCCTCCTTGTAGACCGAAAGGGTAGTGGTGCCGGCACCGAAATCGACAAAAGCACATCCCAACTCTTTTTCCTCATCAGTGAGAGCAATATTGGCTGTGACAGTAGGCCCCACGATATAACCAGCTATCTCTAACCCGGTCTTGGAGATAATGCTTTTCTCAATGTTATTCATCAGGTTAGGACGTCCCACGATCAGTTCAAAACTGGCCTCTATCTGGCTGCCAGTGACTCCTACAGGGCTCCTTTCCGGTTTATCGTCGATATAATATTCCGCATCAGCCACCTGATAGTTGCGCTTCAAATCAGGTTGATACTTCCGGGCAGCATTGTGCAGCTGGCTTACCACCTCATCGGTGACCATTCCCGCGGGGAGCTGCTTCATCTCGTTGTACTCCATGGTATGCAGGGATTGTCCGGCGAGCGAAAGATAGAGCCTGCCGATCTTCCGTCCGCTACTGTTCTCAAGCATCCTTACCAGTTTCTGGACATTGGCACCTACCTGCTCGATGTTGTATACAACACCCCTTCGGATGGAGTTGCCGGAATCGATATTGCCGCTGGTGATCACAGAGATGACACCATTGTCGTTTCTGCGTCCCATCACTCCTTTCATCCTGGAAGTACCCAGGTCTATCACGGCCGTAAATCCTGATGACGTCATATGGTTGCTCAACTTTTGTTTACATCTTTTTTAACAAACACTCCTCCAAAGGCTTTTGTTTGTATATTCACATCATTTAATGGGTGCAAGGTACAGTCTGTATCGTGATTCCAATGAGCCGAAAGAAATCGCCGGTTACTTTCTTGTGCAGACCACCTGGTTCTCGTATTTCAGGTTGATTTCCGAGTAGCGGTTCCATCCGACCACATTCAACCCCTCATCCACGAAACGGGCAAACTTGGACAACTTGACAGGATAATCCTCCAGGCTCCCCATCACGATTGTAAAATCACCCGCACGGGGAATCAACACGGCATCACCGTTGTCGCGCACCTCAATTTGTTCGATCCAGGCATCCCAATCGGCGTTTCGGTTGAGAAACATGGCAAAATCATACAATACACCCTGTGCCAGAGTTTCTGTAACGGCTCCGGTAGCTACTGGCACATAGACGGTAAAAGCGGTTGAGACAGGCATGATGCGCCGTTCCTGATCCACGTAGAAGCTACCGTCATGGTCAGAGATCACCCTGAGCACCGGTTTGCGCTGGCGGATGGCAGCCACGATCCCACCACCGGGAGTGGTATAGACCTCAGCCGACTCAACCAGTTGGTTGCCGAGAATGGTGTCACGAATGGCAAGCGTATTGATCTCACCGAACGATTTACCGACAGGGTAAAGATCATACCGTTTCACCAATCTTTCAATGTCGCTCGTGCGCACAAATTGTGTCCTGCTACTATCTTCAATCACCACTTCAAAGGCCTCGCACAGTTTGCTGCGTGCCAGACTTCTGAAATAGACAGCCGAGAAGAGCAAGTAGCCTATTGTCAGCAGTGCGACCAGTATGAGCAGGAATTTCTTCAAGCGTGCTATCGGTTTGTTTGCATAGTGCAAAGATACATCAAGATGGGCAATGCCCCTGCATATTACTCTTCATTAATCAACTTACAGGTAACGTTTCCGCAACATTTCCGCTATCTGTGGCAACAGACGGTCAATGTCTCCGGCACCAAAAGTGACCAGTACCTCCAGATCAAGACCCTGGAGACACTGTAGCAGTTCATCCTTCCGGCACAGCTGCTTCCGGGGGTGAGAGATCTTTTCCAGTAACATCTCCGATGTGACCCCCTCGACTGGCTCCTCTCTTGCCGGATAGATCTCGAGCAGAATCACCTCATCGGGCAGTGAGAGGCTCCGGGCAAACTGATCGGCAAAATCGCGTGTGCGGCTATAGAGATGGGGCTGAAAGACAGCGGTCAACTTACGTTCAGGGTAGAGTGTCTTGATCGATTCGATGGCTGCTGTCAGCTCACTGGGGTGGTGGGCATAGTCGTCAATGAAGACGATCCGGTCACTTTTGATATGGAAATCGAACCGACGCCTGGCACCTGCAAAACTTTCCACCCCGCTCCGTATTTCATCGGCCGTGACACCACACAGCTCGGCAGCAGCAATGGCAGCCACACTATTTTCGATATTGATCCTCACCGGCACCCCCAGGTTGAGGTCGCTGATCCTTTGCTTGGGAGAGACATAGTCGAACCTGATCTCACCCTCTCCGATGCGGATATTCTCCGCATGGTAATTGCCATCCTCCTCCGAATAGCTCCACACCTTCACCTCCGCGAGGGTACGGGGTGTAACGGCAGCTCCCTTTTTCAGGATCAGGTGACCGCCGGGGCGGATCAGCGAGGTGAAATATTCAAAGCTCTCGCGGTATGCTTCGGCAGTGCCGTAGACATCCAGATGATCGGGGTCGGCAGAGGTGATGATGGCGATATGCGGCCTGAGCCAGTGAAACGAACGGTCATACTCATCCGCCTCGGCAACGGTGATACGACTGCGTTCCGAAAGCAAAAGGTTGGTATTGTAGTTTTTCAGGATGCCACCCAGAAAAGCATTGCAATCGACATGCGACTGTCGCAACAGGTGAGCAGTCATGCTCGAGACGGTGGTCTTTCCATGGGTTCCTGCCACACAGATGGCATCACTGGCCAGGGTAATCTCACCCAGCAGCTCAGCCCTCTTCATCATCCGGAAACCATTCGCCCTGAAGTAGGTTAACTCGCTGTGACTGTCGGGTACGGCAGGGGTGTACACCACCAATGTCCGTTCCCTGTCGGTAAAGGGGGGTGGAATTTCACCGATATCATCATCGTAATGCAGATAGGCACCTTCTCCGCGGAGTTGTTCTGTGAGGGCTGATTCCGTGCGGTCATATCCCCCCACCTGCTTCCCCTGTGAAAGAAAGTAGCGGGCCAGGTTGCTCATTCCAATACCACCAATCCCTACAAAGTAGATATGGTCGTAACCAAAGGTTCTTCTGTTGTGGTTCTCCATGTTTATTTTCATAACCGGTGATGCTTCACAATTGTTGCGATCTCATCGACAATTCGCTTTGCGGAATCATGTTGCGCCAACAAGGCAATGTTGCGGCTCAACTCCCGCAGACGATTCCCGTTACGCACCAGCGCAAGGGCTTCATCGAGCAAGT
>Ga0265294_10003970_pt1 | contig 18651 bp, 11 predicted proteins | sample MunlanPumphouse3_FD_192504 | JGI IMG/M metagenome (GOLD analysis project Ga0265294, IMG submission 192504) | Groundwater microbial communities from a municipal landfill in Southern Ontario, Canada - Pumphouse #3 | ecosystem: Environmental > Aquatic > Deep subsurface > Groundwater | place...
CATATACAGGACTCTTCGTATTCGAAAAGTCGGGAGTCTGGGCTTTGGCTGCGATGGCTGCAGCAATGCTGGCTGGGGCATTCCAGTTTCAGAAGCTGTCATCTCTGAAATCGATATGGTTTCAGAGAATCATGAGAGTGGTTTATGCAATCTGCGGCTTCGCGGTTCTTTTCCCAACGCTTCCAGAGGCGGCAGTCTATGTGATTGCCGTTGTTTTCGCAGCAGCTGCATCATGGGTCGGGGTGAACCTCTTCTGTCTTGAAGGATCTGCTTCCAACTGCCAGAGTGCATCTACTGCAGGATGCACTGTCTTTGCCTTGACATTGCTTCTGGTGCTTCTCTCCAGAAGACTGTTTGCAGAAGACTTTCTTGGAATACTGATGGTGCTTTCGGTGGTTCTTCCCTCTGCGGTGTTCGGATGCCTCCTTCATCTTGATGACTGGGCAATTGCTCAGAAGCTTGGAATGTCATCATCGCTCTCAGGAAGGGAAGCGGTATTCGATGGACAGAGGTCGCTTAGGTTCTGGTCTCTTTTCAAGATGAAGGCTCCAAGGAGTTACTTGCTTCTCAGCATGGCTATTGCATTGGGCTCTGGAGCCATCGTTTGGACCATTGCAAATGTATGGGGCATTGTGCTGCTGCTTGTTTCTTTTGCAGCAGGCAGCGTGGTATTCGGGTTTGGCCAGAAGAAAGCGCCTAGGGCATTGCTTCTGATCATAGCGGCGGCGTTTTCATGCATTTCGTCGATAGTGCTGTGTCTGCCGGTTTCAGATGCGGTGAACTCTGTGATGGTTTCGCTTCTTGGGATTGGATTGGGCGGTACTGTCTGCCTAGGTGGTGGATACTACAGCCTTGCCGCGAAGTCGATGTGCATCCTTCTCGGAGGATTCGAGACATCGCTTCTGGGCGGTACTCGGTGCTTCTTGTCATGGCTATGCTTCGTAGCAGGAGCCTTAGGAGCAGGTTTAGCATGCGGCGGGACTTTGATTCTTGCGGGTGCGGCTGCTTTTGCATTCTTCTCATCCAAAGTGCTTTCGGGGGAGCAGTTCGTCGATGCCTATCTTGCAGAGGAAGAGCCGAGCGTTGTAGAGCGAGAGTCCTTGATTCGCCAGATGATCCGGCGTCCTGATGCTCACAAGCTGCCGCCAGTGTGGCTGTACTTTTTCGCCGGCCTTGTGCTCAAGATAATGTGCCGGTTCAAATACGGCATGAGGGTTGTAAAAAGGTGCAGGATTCCACGGCCGGCCTTGATTCTGACAAACCATGCATCCAACTTCGACTATCAGATGATCGGCGCGGCGTGCTGGCCGATGAGGATAAGTTTCCTGTCGACATATTACTGGTTCACGTTCCGGAAGCTGCGGCCATGGCTGAGGTACATGGGGGTGATCCAGAAGTACCAGTTCGCCACTGACATCACAGCGATGAAGAAGCTCAAGTACGTGATTCAGGAGAAGAAAGGCGTGACTTTCATAGCTCCTGAGGGCACTGTATATGCAAATGGCAAGTCCGGGTACATCAATCCGTCCATTGTGAAGATCGTGAAATTCCTTAAGGTTCCGGTATATGCAATCAAGATTGAAGGTGCGGGGCTGGGGCACGGGAAGTGGCAGAAGATCCAGCAGAAGAATACACGCGTGGAGCTTTCGATGAGTGCGCTCCTCTCAGAGGATGAGGTTCTGAACATGGACCGTGACCAGATGTACCGCAGGATTGTAGATGCGCTTCATTTCGATGACTTCGAGTTCCAGAAGCGCACGGGGATCCAAGTTTTTGGGGCTTCCAAAGCAGAAGGCCTGGATGATCTTCTGTACTTGTGCCCTTCATGCGGGAAGGAGCTTGCACTTGAAGCAAAGGGGAATACGATCAGATGCACAAGCTGCGGTCTTGAAGCGACCATCAATGATTCATACCGTTTTGACTGGCCGGATGGACAGAAGAAGTGGTTTGACAACTACTCTGAGTGGTTTGACTTCCAGTACAATACCCTCTATGAGCAGATGAAGGCGAACCCTGACTTCGAGATGAGCGATCCTGTTGTGTACCGCATAGATATAGTGGATACCGACGGCTATGTGGATTCAGGAGACGGTGTTCTGACGCTGAGCCTGAAGAACGGCTGGACTTACCGCGGCACGCTTCTTGGGCAGGACATAGAGGAGCATGACAGCCTTGAAGAAGTGCCTGTGGCAGTGATGAAGATGGGCACTCACATCGAGCTGCCGTACAAAGGACACAGCCGCTGCTTCCGTTTCAAGGACGATGGGCGTATTTCGCAGAAGTGGCACATTGCCTCGAGGGTCATAACAGAAAAGATTCTTAAAGACAGGTGAATAAACTTGCATTGTTGTGAATATCATGCTGTTTGAACGAAATGGGTTTGACCTAAAACCGCTGTTATTCTAGAATCATTGTATGTCAGCGAAGAAATACAGGGTGCTGGTGATCAATCCCGGCGCCACTTCAACAAAGATATCCGTTTTTGATGAGGGAGAGGAAGTGTTTCAGGACAATATTCAGCACTCAAGCGAAGTCCTGTCACAGTTTGCCCATATCATCGATCAGAAGGACTTCCGCAAGAAACTTGTTCTCAATGCGCTTGCCGGTGCAGGTATCGATCTTTCGACTATTGATGCAGTCAGCGGTCGTGGCGGGCTTCTCAAGCACATTCCCTCTGGAACGTATGCGATCAACGATGCTGTGATAGAGGATGTGAAGAACCCTCCTTATGGGGAGCACGCCTCGAATCTCGGGGTCGTTCTTGCCCGTGAGATAGGTGATAGCCTGGCCAAACCCTCATACTTCTCCGACCCTGTGAGCACTGACGAGCTCTGCGACCTTGCAAGGGTATCCGGGTTCGCCCCAATGCAGAGGGAGAGTTTCTTCCATGCGCTGAATCAGAAGGGAAAAGCACGCGAGGCTGCCGCAATGATTGGCCGGCCATATGAAGAGCTTGATCTGATTGTGGTCCACATGGGAGGCGGAGTGAGCATCGCAGCCCATCACCTAGGGCGTGTGATCGATATGTTCAACGTCAAGGACGACGGCAGCTTCTCCATGGACCGCGGCGGCGCGCTTCCAGTCAATGCTGTGATAAACTACTGCTTCTCGGGCAGGACCAAGGCCGAAGTAAAGAAAACCCTCGGCACTGAAGCTGGAGTGTACTCATACCTTGGCACCCGGGATTTCCGTGATGTGGAGAAGATGATGGACGGCGGAGACGAGAAAGCGGCCCTGATATTCCGGGCGATGGCATTCCAGCATGCAAAGGACATCGGTGCGATGGCTGCAGTGCTGCACTTCCATGTCGATGCAATAGTGCTCACAGGAGGCATCGCCTACAGCAAGCGCTTCTGCGATGAGATCTGCAGCTACGTGGGCAACCTTGCTCCGGTGATGATCCTCCCAGGAGAAGCAGAGATGCGTTCGCTCGCACTCGGAACGCTTAGAGTCCTTCATGGGGCACCATGCATGCAGTACGTCTAGGAGGCATTCATATGGGAAAGACACTTGATCAGATAATACAGATGGCAAGCCGCATCGGCTCGTGCCGTGTGGCAGTTGCAGGCTCAGCCGACTCTGAAGTGCTGAGGGCAGTGACCGAAGCTCATAAGCAGGGTCTCTGCACGCCGGTTCTGGTGGGTGAGCCTGAACAAACTGAAGCTCTTCTTGCCCAGCTCGGATGTAAAGCTGACGGATACGAAATCATTGCGGCATCTGACGGGCCTCAGTGTGCCGCACGGGCTGTAGAGCTTGTGAGAGAAGGCAAGGCGAACCTGCTGATGAAGGGCATGATCAATACATCAGACATGATGAGAGCCGTGATAAGCCATGAAACAGGAATCCGCACTTCCCATCTTATAAGCCATGTGATGCTCTATCAGGTAAGCACCTATCCTAAGGTCCTTGCAGTCACCGACGGAGGGATGATTCCATGCCCGACTCTCGAGCAGAAGAAGGGGATTCTGGAGAATGCCGCTGCTCTATTCCAATTGCTTGGCTACACGAGCATCAACGCTTCCTGCATCTGCGGGTCTGAGGTGATGAATCCAAAGATCACTGCGATGACAGATGCGGCGACGCTGGCCGGGATGAAAGAGCTGTGGAAGAAGTGGAACATGAATGTCATAGGTCCTGTTGGATTGGATCTGGCAATCTCAAAGGAAAGCTGCGACCACAAGAGCTACAGCGAGCCCGGCTGCGGAGATGCCGACATCCTTCTTGTGCCAGCTTATGAAGTAGGCAACGCCCTTGGAAAGAGCATGACCTATTTCGCAGGAGCCCGCAATGCGGGAGTGGTTCTGGGCGCTGCATGCCCGATCGTCCTCGTATCACGCTCCGATGCTGCTGATTCCAAGCTTGCTTCGATTGCACTGGGTGCAATCGCTTCAGGCATGAAGTATAATTTTGATGAAGGGGAGAACAGCTGATGAAGAATCTTCTTTCTGGAAATGAGGCTGCTGCCAGAGGAGCGTATGAAGCAGGCGTTAAGTTCTGCTCTGCTTATCCTGGCACGCCTAGCACTGAGATCTTCGAGAACCTGGTGCAGTACAAGGACAGCCTTTACTGCGAGTGGGCTCCAAACGAAAAGGTGGCCGTGGAGTCCGCCTATGGCGCTTCGATAGCAGGAGCAAGCTCGCTGGCTGCTATGAAGCATGTCGGAATGAATGTGGCAGCCGATCCAATGTTCACTGCTGCCTACATGGGAACAGGCGGAGCAATGGTTATTGTGACAGCCGACGACCCTAGCATGCATTCCTCCCAGAACGAGCAGGACAACCGCAACTATGCAAGAGCGGCAAAGATCCCCATGGTGGAGCCATCCGACAGTCAGGAGTGCAAGGACTTCATGATCGAGGCATTCAGGATTTCCGCTAGGTTCGGCGTTCCTGTCATCTTCCGTACAACGACTCGTGTGTGCCATTCCAAGAGCCTTGTCCAGTTCGGTGAAAGGATGGAATCTTCGGTTGCTGAGTATCATAGGAATGCTTCCAAGTTTGTCTGCACTCCTGCCAATGCCCATCGCAATCATCCGATTCTTGAAAAGAAGCTTTCCGAAATCGAGCAGTATTCGAATGCCTCAGAACTCAATCGAGAAGAGATTTACAGCACGAAAGTCGGAATTGTGACATCATCAATCGCTTATGAGTATTCCCGTGAGGTGTTCGGAGAGGATGCGTCGTATCTGAAGATCGGGCTTTCATTCCCGCTTCCGATGGAAAAGATCAGGTCTTTTGCATCCAAGGTTGACCGCGTTATAGTCATCGAGGAGCTTGAGCCTTTCATTGAAGACCAGATGAAGGCTGCCGGCATAAAGTGCGAAGGCAAGAACATGATCGGCAATCTCTATGAACTCAACCCAGAACTTGTTTCTGAGCGGGTTCTCGGTCGCAAGGCAAGCTTCGTCACCTCGGATGTGACAGCCGTTGGACGTCCGCCGGCATTGTGCCCTGGGTGCCCTCACAGAGGGTTCTTCTACGTGCTCTCCAAGAAGAGCGATTACGTTATCTGCGGCGATATAGGCTGCTATACCCTTGGAAGCGCTCCTCCCCTTGGAGCGATGGACAGCTGCGTCTGCATGGGCGGAGGCCTTTCTGTGGCACATGGAATGGCGAAGGTGTTCGAGATGACAGCTCAGACTGGAAAGAAGGTTTTCGGAGTTGTAGGCGACTCGACCTTCTTCCACAGCGGCATGACCGGTGCCGTCGAGATCCTGTACAACAAGAGTTCGGTCATCCCATGCATCCTGGACAACAGGATTACAGGAATGACAGGTCATCAGGACAATCCCGGAACAGGGTTCGACCTTGAAGGCAATCCTTCGCCGATGATTGATATTGCCAAGGTTCTTCAGGCCTACGGCTATGAGAATGTGATTGAAGTGGATCCTCAGGATCTCAAGGCGATGTCCAAGGCAGTCGATGATGCGCTTTCAAGCAAGGTTCCTGCTGCGATAATCTGCAAGAGACCATGCCTGCTCATCAAGCGGATCAAGCATGAGAAGGGCATGTGCATAGTGAATGCTGGCAAGTGCCGCACCTGCCGCAGCTGTCTGAAGGTCGGCTGTCCTGCGATTGCCATTGTAGATGGCAAGGCGAAGATTGACAGCAGCCTCTGCACAGGATGCACTGTCTGCGCACAGGTCTGTCCGTTCGGAGCAATCGAGAAGGAGGCTTCAAGATGAACGATACCAAGAGCATTATCCTTGCAGGAGTAGGCGGGCAGGGTGCAATCCTTGTAAGCAAGGTCCTTACCCGCGGCCTTGTGGACGCTGGCTATGATGTGAAGATGAGCGAGGTTCATGGAATGGCCCAGAGAGGCGGAAGCGTATCGACTCAGGTCCGCTTCGGCACCAAGGTCTGGTCTCCGATTGTCGGCCGCGGCGGTGCTGACATCATGGTGGCTTTCGAGAAGATGGAAGCTATACGCTACTGCGAGTTCCTCAGGCCCGACGGGATTGCCGTGATCAATGACTACGAGATTCTGCCGATGACTGTCGCCTGCGGTGCTGCTGTGTACCCTGATGGCACGATAGAGGACATGAAGAAGCACTTTAGAACCGTGGTGATCGATGCCGCTTCGATTGCAAGCAGTCTTGGCAGCATCAGATGCATGAACATCGTCCTGTTCGGGGCGATGGTGAAATCCCTTAGTCTTGATTCGATCGACTGGACCGCTGTTCTTAAAGAAACGCTGGCCCCGAAGATCCTCGATATGAATCTTCTGGCCTTCAAGGCCGGATTGGAGGCCAGCTGTGATAAATAGCCTTATGCTGGATTTCGGTCGAAGAAGCAGCACGATTCGTGATCTCTTCGAGTACGGGAATGCACAGAAGAAGATCGTGGGCGAGGACAATGTGTTCGATTTCTCCCTCGGCAACCCGAGCGTTCCGCCTCCGAAGGAAGTTTCAGAGGCGATAATCGACATTGTTGAGCATGAGAGCGCAATCAAAGTCCATGGCTACACCACCTCGGCCGGAAACAATGAGACCCGCGATGCTATTGCAGCTCATCTTTCCAAGGTGTACGACAGACCGTTCGACCGCCACAACATCTTTCTGACCTGCGGGGCTGCCGCGGCTCTGACTTCCTGCATCAAGGCTTTCCTTCTGGACAGCACAAGCGAGATTCTTGCAATCTCTCCGTACTTTCCAGAGTACGAGAGGTTCGTTGTTGGCCTCGGCGGGGTGTTCAAGGCTGCTCCTGCACGCACAAGCGACTTCCAGGTCGATCTTCCAGTGTTCGAGAGCATGATAGGTCCCAAGACCCAGGCCGTGATCATCAATTCTCCTAATAACCCATCCGGTGCTGTGTACACCGAAGGCACTCTCAGAGGAGTTGCTGATGCGCTTACGCGCAAGTCGTCCGAGTACGGTCATCCGATCTATCTGATGAGCGACGAGCCTTACCGCGAGCTTGTCTACGATGGCCTGAAAGTGCCGTTCGTGCCGGATTTCTATACAAATACCATCATATGCTACTCTTACAGCAAGTCCCTTTCCCTCCCTGGAGACCGTATCGGATACATGCTGGTGACCGACAACATGGATGACTTCGATGGTGTATGCTGGGCCACTGCAGGCGCTGCAAGGTCTATGGGCTACGTCTGCGCTCCTGCCTTGATCCAGAAGGTCATCGCACGATGTGCCGACGTTCCGACCGACATCGAGTCCTATGACCGCAACAGGAGGCTTCTGTATGGCGAGCTTGTGAAGATGGGCTATGACTGCGTTCATCCTGATGGGGCTTTCTACCTCTTCGTGAAGGCTCCTAACGGCTACAGTTCCAAGATGTTCTCCAACCTTGCCAAGAAGCAGAATCTGCTGCTTGTGCCTGGCGATGACTTCGGATGCCCTGGCTACCTGAGAGTTTCATACTGCGTCTCGTACGATATGATCCGCCGCTCGCTGCCCACCTTCAAGAAGCTCATCGACATGAAATGAGCATGGTCAATCCATGATTCTCTATTTAAAACCGCATTCGCATAACACGGATGCGGTTTTTGTCTAGGTACGAAAAGTGGTAAAAGTTACAGTTTCAGGACATAGAGATAGTTAACTTATTTTAATGTATGTGATATGCTAATAGCAGAAATTAGTAGAAAGTATCACTTTTAGGTAATAAGGAGCAGAAATGGACACTGTAATCAAGCGTGATTTTTATCTGGATAAGCTTATAAGATGCAAGCACAATGGTCTTGTGAAGACTATTACAGGTATTAGAAGGTGCGGGAAAAGCTACCTGCTCAACAATCTGTTCTATGACCATCTTAGGTCAGAAGGCGTCGCGGATGATCACATCGTCAGATTTTCGTTTGATTCCGCCAGGGATCTGAATAGAATCGGCGAGAGTCTTATCGATCTTGAATCTGAAGACAGGAAGGTTGACCCGAATAAATTCTTGGATTATATAGATTCACGGATTTCAGATCGGGGTGATTATTATCTTCTGCTGGACGAAGTTCAGATGCTTGGATGCTTTGAATCAGTGCTCAATGGATATCTGCGTGAAAGAAAAATTGATCTGTATGTGACAGGAAGCAATGCGAAATTCCTGTCTAAGGATGTCATTACCGAGTTTGCTGGAAGAGGCGATGAAATACATATGATGCCGTTGAGCTTTTCCGAATTCATGAGCGTATACAAAGGAAACAGGTATGACGGTCTGATGCAATACATGCTATACGGTGGAATACCGCTTGTAGTGCTCCGCGATAACGATGAGCAGAGAGCGGTAACCCTGAACAGTCTTTTCAAGGAAATCTACATAAGGGACATCATATCCAGAAATAAAGTCCGCAATCATGGTGAATTCGAGGATATCCTTGATATTATCTCGTCAAGCATAGGCTCGCTGACGAACCCAGAGAAGCTCAGAAACACATTCCATAGTCTGAAGAAATCGGAAATCTCTTCCAGGACTGTGAAGCGCTATCTTCAATATCTTGAAGATTCTTTCATTGTGCAATCTGCAAGCCGGTATGATGTCAGAGGAAAGAAGTACATAGCCGCTTTGCAGAAGTATTACTTCTCCGACCTTGGTCTTCGCAATGCAAGGATCAATTTCCGGCAGTTTGAAATCAGTCATTGCATGGAGAATGTTATCTTCAATGAGCTTGTCATGCGAGGTTACAATGTTGATGTCGGAGTGGTGCCCGTAGTAGAGAAGATAGGTGAAACCCGTGAGAGGAAACAGCTGGAGATCGATTTTGTCTGCAATCAGGGTTCTGAGCGCATCTACATCCAGTCAGCATATTCTGTTCAGGATCCAGACAAGCGGAAGCAGGAAATGAGACCGTTCGGCAAGACCCGCGATTCGTTCAGAAAGGTTCTCATCACCAATGACATGGTTCCTTCTCATTACACCGATGAAGGCATCTTCGTGATTAATATCTATGATTTTCTTCTGGAGCCTGATAAGCTGAAGTAATGAAAAACAAAGCTCTTATCGTTTTTCTTGAGAATCTGCACTTCCGCGTGGTATAATCCCTCCATGCTTTGCATGGGGGAATCATGATTACAGTTACGGACAGCAGTTCATTTGGCTATGGTTTTGTAGACAAGCAGTTTCTCAGCAACGCTGAGGATGAATACTCTCGCAGGTTCGAGCAGAATGGCCCTAACAGCCTTTACAGGAATCTGAAGGATTTCGAGATTTGCATTCTTGAAGACCAGTCAAATTTCTGTGCCGATTGGTCCAAGGTGATTGTCCAGGATCCGTTCGATCCCCATGTGATTTCACGTTCCAACTTCTATGGGCTTGTACGTCTTGGGGCTTTCCGGAGCGAGGTGCTGGGATTCCATGACTTCATGCAGGCTGAAGGAATCCTCTCTTCTACGATAATCTCAAGCGACATAGGTTCTCATTGCAGCATCGCACATTGCCCTTTCATCGCGAATTATATAATCAAGGACCATTGCATCCTCTCCAGAATCGATGAGATGCAGACCACAAGCCATGCAAAGTTCGGAAACGGGGTGATCAAGGAAGGCGAGGATCCTGATGTGCGGGTCCTCATAGATGTGATGAACGAAGCAGGAGGCCGGAGCATTGCGCCTTTTGCAGGCATCACGACTGCCGATGCGTATCTTTGGGCAAGCTACCGGGAAAACCCAGAGCTCAGCGAAAGATTCCAGCAACTGACGAATGAAGTCTGCGACAGCAGAAGAGGCTATTATGGTGTTATTGAGCATGACTGCGTCATCAAAGGCACGAGGATCATCAAGGATGTATATGCTGGTCCCTGCTCGTACATCAAGGGTGCGAACAAGCTCAAGAACCTGAGTCTTCTCAGCCGACAGGACAGTCCTGTTCAGATTGGCGAGGGAGTGGAGCTTGTAAATGGAATAATCGGCTGCGGCTCAAGCGTTTTCTATGGCAGCAAGGCCGTCCGCTTCGTTCTGGGTGACAACTGCGGATTGAAGTATGGTGCCCGCTTGATTCATTCAGTTCTTGGCGACAATTCCACCGTTTCATGCTGCGAGGTCCTTAACAATCTCGTGTTCCCAGGTCATGAGCAGCATCACAACAATTCATTTCTCATTGCTTCGCTCGTGATGGGGCAGTCCAACATGGCAGCAGGTGCAACTGTCGGCTCGAACCACAACAGCAGGGGAAACGATGGAGAGCTTGTGGCAGGACGCGGGTTCTGGCCGGCTCTTTCCAGCACGCTCAAGCACAACAGCCGGTTTGCTTCCTACACGCTTCTGAGCAAGGGCAACTATCCTGATGAGCTTTTCATTGAGCTCCCGTTCTCGCTTGTAAGCGATAATCCTAGCTGTCATCGCCGTGAGGTCATGCCGGCTTTCTGGTGGCTTTACAATATGTATGCTCTTGAGCGCAACAGCTACAAGTACCGAGTCCGTGACAAGAGGCATCACCCGCGTCAGGTGATCGAGACTTCATATCTTGCCCCTGATACTGCCAATGAAATCCGCAAGGGGCGCTTCCTGCTTGCCATCTGGGTTGCAAAGAGCTATCTGAAAAAAGAGAAGGCCGGTGTCAATGATGAGCTCAGGCTTCTTGCCCAGACTCCGGCTTATCATCCTTGGGGACATGCCGATCCTGATATCCAGGAGAAGCTTCTGGTGCTTCTTGGAATCGGTGAGGATCTTTTAGAGAATCACCCTGATGAGGTGTCCCATCTTCAGGTGTTCGGAGAGAGCATCGAGAATTCGGCCAATCCTGTTCTGATTCTAAAGCCGCTTGATGGCTACAGAGCTTACACTTCGATGCTTTTCTATTATGCAATGACTGAAATAGGTCATTATTGTCATGAAAAGTGCTGCTGCTTCAAGGACATTGAAAACAAGACAATGAGGAATCCTCTTGTTGATTATGGCCAGTCATGCAGTGGGTTCTATTCGCATTCTCAGAAAACCGGTCAGATCTTCTGGGAGAACACAGGAGGCCAGCTTATCCCGACTGTTCTGGTCCGCGAGCTGCTTGATGATGTCCTCTCATCCAAGCTTGATAGCTGGGAGGCAGTTCATCAGAGGTATGCAGATCTTGATGATATGTATCCTGAGTACAAGGTGATTGATGCCTGCCTTGTTCTGTTCTCGCTTTTCAAGACAGATCATTTGACAGAAGAGCAGTTTGATCATGCCCGGCAGATGGCTCTTCGGGCGAGGGATTTCATCGATGATCAGGTGTTCCTGACAAAGGACAAGGACTATCGCAATTTCTTCAGGTCCATAACCTACAGAAGCGAAGCAGAGCAGGAGGCGGTTATTGGAAAGATCACTGATAATTCCTTCATTGCTTCGTCTCATGAGAAATCAGAGGAGGCAAGGGCTTATATTTGCTCTGCTGAGTTCTCAGATTAAAGACAAAACTGAAGAAAACGTTTATTATCATACAAAAGAGGAGAAGAAACATGATTAAAAAAATGAAACTGTCAATGTTTGCAGCGGTATTCTTCTTCGTTGCAATGAGTCTTTCTGCCATGACGGCCGTCCAGGATCCTGATTCTCTCTGGTATCCTGATAGGGTTGTAATAGACCATGAGTGCACGGAAGCAGAGCTGAATTCCATCCGTTACATAATGGTCTCTGTAAATGGAGTTGAGTCTGATCTTATCAGTCCTTACGAGCAGTCGGTCACTATCGGCGGAACCGATGCCCCGCTGTGGCCTGAGTCGGACTACACTGTTCTGCTTGAGGGCTTTGATGGCAAGGATGCGAAAGTCTCAGAGGTTTCATGCAGTGCTCGCACTGGTTCATGGGCTGGTGACTATAAGTGGGTCAATCCTACTGATGATAACAACAAGGGGAGATGCAAGAGCATCTATGTGACTGCTGTTCTTTCCAATGACAAGACACAGGGCGGTCCTTACTATGATCTGTATGATATCCAGTCCGTAAGCGGAAAGGATCAGGAGCTTCGCTTCTTCCCGATCGATGGCATCAGGGACAGCTACAGCTATCATGACTATGATGAGGCTTCGGATCTTGGTGTTGTGTACCGGAGCAATGCTTCCAAGTTCAACAAGACAAGCCTTACTCCAGCGAAGTGGATAATTTCTGAGATGGTCGTCACTGCTGCCCGCTACCGTTCCAGCGTGAATTCAAAGGCTTTCATGTTCACAGTGAACACCACTACTGACTACTGGTTCAGAATCAATGAAGACAGCAATCAGCGGGAGCTTGTGTTCGTCCTTGATGGCGATGGTCTTTGCAAGACAGGGATGTTCTTCAATCCGGCTCCTCCTGCCGAGGGCAAGGCTTACTATGTGCTTTCGGAGGTGAAGGCAAGCAACTAGAGGAAGAACTAGCAAATAAACGATAAAGTTTTAAGACAATGCCTTAAGCTAAAAGGGTTTATATCACCAGAATCAGAAGGATGGAAAATAAAAATGCAAGAATTTGGTTGTTTTTCATCTTTTTGCTCTTCCCTCGCTTGAGGTTTTTGTTTATAGTAACCAAGAAAAAAAATCAAGGACGGCAGTTCAATGACAAGGTTTATTCTGATGTTTGAATGAGAGACAGAAGGCGTTTTGCTTCCTGTCTTTTTTTTTAAGCTGAGAACTGCGAAGGTCCAGAAGGAGTTCGAATGAAACAAGTTCGTCATTATGGTCTGACTGAGCGTCCGCCGCTATCGCAGTGGATTCCCCTCAGTTTCCAGCATGTATTCGCTATGTTCGGCGCTACAATCCTTGTTCCGATCATGGTTGGTCTCAGCCCTTCGACTGCTCTGTTCACAGCAGGCACTGGCACTCTGATCTACATTCTCTGCACCCAAGCGAAGGTTCCTGCTTTCCTAGGGTCGTCGTTTGCATTCATCTCCCCAATCATTTCGGTGACTGCTGCTTACGGTCTGCCTTATGCTCTGGGCGGTGCGGTGTTCTCCGGGCTGTTCTACTGTCTGGTTGCCTTGATCATCAAGTTCGCAGGCCACCAGTGGTTAAACAAGGCGCTTCCTCCGGTTGTGATCGGTTCGGTAATAATCACGATCGGGCTTAGCCTTGCTCCTTCTGCAATGACCAATGCGATGTATGACGGTGCTGGAAACTACCATCTGTCTTACTTTGTAATCGCTCTGTTCACCTTGGCGCTGACCATAACGATAAGCATGTTCTTCAAGGGGTTCCTCAGTTCTCTTCCAATGCTTATCGGGCTTGTTGGAGGCTACCTCTTCGCCTTGGTGATGGGTTCGATCTTCCCGGCTTTCCATGTGATTGACTTCCAGATCGTCAAAGATGCAGCTTGGTTCGGGCTCCCGACTTTCCAGATTCCGAAGTTCGCTCTTGCTCCGATCATCACTTTCATTCTGATTTCCTTCGCGACTATCTGCGAGCACCTTGGTGATACCCTTTGCATCTCACAGGTTGTTGGAAAGGACTTCTACAAGGATCCAGGTCTGCAGCGGACTCTTCTTGGCGATGGTCTTGCTACTTCCTGGGCTGCGCTCTGGGGAGGCCCGCCAAACACTACTTACGGCGAAAACGTGGGCGTGCTTGCTATGACCAAGAGCTACAGTGTGTGGATTACAGGCGGAGCTGCTGTCATAGCAGTGCTTCTGTCCTTCTGCCAGAAGTTCGGTGCAATAATCCGCACAATCCCGGGTCCGGTTCTTGGCGGAATGACGATGCTTCTGTATGGAACTATTGCTTCAAGCGGCCTCAGGACTCTGGTAGAGAGCGGAGTGGACTACAAGGATACACGCAATCTCACGATCAGTTCAGTGATCCTTGTGATTGGAATCGGTGGCGGAATGCTTCAGTTCAAGATCGGTTCAAGCATGAGCTTCCAGCTTTCAGGCATAGCGCTTGCTACCTTGGTAGGAATAGTCCTCAACCTGGTGCTTCCAAAGAAGGCTGCTTCTGAGAGAGCTCAGAGCGAGCAGAAGTAAGAGAAAGAATAACCTAAAACAGCCCTCTATCGAATATGACAGGGGGCTGCTTTGTTTTCAGATAATCCAATTTAAAACTCCCTTGACTAAACTGATTGATTTGATGTATGTTCTAACAGTTGATTGATACATCATCAGCTAATGCGGCAGTGGTGGAATTGGTAGACACGTAAGCTTGAGGTGCTTATGAGGTAATTCTTGTGCTGGTTCAAGTCCAGTTTGCCGCACAAATCAAGGGTATAAGTTGTTAAGCAACTTGTACCCTTTTTCATATCCTATTCAACTTGGACCCATTAAAGATTCTGATTAGATCCCATTTACCATACCCTTAGCTGTGTTTTGACCTTTACTAAAGATTGGGCAAAACTTTATTTTCATTTTTCTTATTCATGATATAATATAAATGCAGACTTAGTGTTTTCTATGGATTAATTAAAAGGAGAAGACAGTGGCATACAATGAGCTGTTTGCGCGTTGCTCAACGGATAAGAAACGGACGCAGCTTCTGATAAGTCATGTAAAAAATGTTTCGTTACTCATGAAACAGTTTTGTGCTGATGTCAATCTGAGTTCATTGGGTGAACTGATTGGTCTGATTCATGATTTTGGAAAAGCTCGAGATGAATGGCAAGAATACCTATTTTCTGATAAAGGGCAAAAGATTCCACATTCCATTTATGGAGCAATATTGGCTCTTAAATTCAATGGGGAAACTTCTTCTAAAAGGCTAACAAGGGAAGTAATCGCTTCGGTTATACTGGGTCATCATACGGAATTATGTGATGCCTTGTCTCCTGATGGTAAAGAGTACATTGAAAACAAACCGGAGAGGTCAGAAAAAACAAATATTGATGATTGTTCTAGGTTTTATTCTGAGATTGTTTCAAAGACTGAAATCGATAATCTGTTTGAGTCTGCAGTGAAAGAAATCATTACTGCGACTAAAAAAATAAAGGAATGTAGCATTCCACTACCGAAAACTTTAAATAATTCGGGAACCGAAAAAAAGAAAAACCTAGGGAATGCTAGCTTCTTCCCAATAAGCCTTCTTGTCCGGTTTCTTTATTCCTGCCTTATTGATTCTGACAGATTGGATGCAGCCTGTTGGGATTCGAATATCCAATTGCCATCTGATTTTTTACCGGACTGGAATAATATGGGAATCCAAGTTGAAAACTATATTTCACGATTCAAAAATGATACTTCAATCGGATTAATTAGAAATCAAATTTCGGAGCAATGCAAAGGATCTTCTGGGTTTTCTTCTGACATATATGAGTTGTTGGTTCCAACCGGTGGTGGAAAAACTCTATCTAGTCTTAGATTTGCTTTGAACCATTCAATAAAGAGAGGAAAAAGCAAAGTATTCTATATCATTCCTTTCAATACGATTATTGAACAATCCGCAGATAACATTAGAAAGGCATTGGGGGAATATTCAGGTTCTGTTTTGGAACATCATTCAAATATGGATGATGAGAAACACGAATTTTCAAATGATGATAATGAAGACGATGAACGTTACAAGCTTTCTGAGCGGTGGGATTGTCCAATTGTCCTCACGACGCAAGTACAATTTTTCAATGCATTATTCCTAGGTAACAGATCAGCGGCAAGACGTATGCATATGCTTCAGAATTCCGTGATTATTCTTGATGAAGTTCAATCTATTCCACCAAAACTATTGAATATGTTTTCATTGACTATCAGGTTTTTAAAAACATTTCTAAACTGTACGATAGTCCTCTGTTCTGCTACCCAAATTCCTGTTGAAGATTGCCTTTATCCACTGGCTTTGCCGAACTGTCCTTACTTGACGAAGAATGTTTCCCAGGCTTTTGAACAATTAAGAAGAGTAAACATTGTCGATTGTCAAAATCAAACAATGAATACTGAAGAGCTTTCATCATTTATCATGCAAAAGAGTGAGACCAATAGTTCTGTACTTGTAATTCTGAATACAAAAAAGGCCGTTCTGGATGTTTTCAATCAATTGGAAAAAATGAATGCATCAGGTTTGTATCATCTTAGCACTTCGATGTGTGCTACACATAGAGAAGTTGTTTTCTCAGAAATCAGGAAGAGGCTTGGAAAAAGTCCAACTATATGCATCAGTACAAATCTCATTGAGGCAGGAGTGGATATTTCGTTTGACTGTGTTATTCGTTCACTAGCTGGATTGGACAGCATCGCACAAGCGGCGGGACGATGTAACAGAAATTGCGAAATGAAATGCAGAAATGCTTATATTATTTCTTATAAGGAAGGCTCGCTTTCTCATATGTGTAATTTGAAAAAGGGTCAGGATGCTACAAGACGTGTTCTTAATGAATACAAAGATTCTCCTGATCGTTTCTCTGGCGACCTTCTATGCCCAGAAGCAATTAAGCAGTATTTCATTTATTATTTTGCAAATATCTCCGAAATCGAGAAAAGCTACCCAGTTAATAAAACTTATGCCGGAGGACTTGCTGATGTTACAATGATTGATTTGCTTGGAATAAATGCAAAAGCACAAAATGCTTTTGAGGAATCAGCAGGTTTTGATTTAAGGGAAAAGCAAGTTTTATGCCAGTCCTTTGATTCTGCTGGTGCTCAATTTTCTGTGATTGGAAACGAAACTCGTGGTGTGATAGTTCCCTATGGCGAAAGTGAAAAGATAATAGATGAACTGGTTAATGCAAGCACTGATAGAAAAACAAAGATTGCCCTTCTCAGAATGATTCAGCGTTATACAGTTCAGTTGTATGATTACCAGATAAAGATTCTTGATGAGTTTGGAGCACTAGAGAGAAAAAAGGAATTTGATTTACTATTGCTCAATAAACTATGGTACAATGAAAAATATGGAATTGATTTTTCCAAGGAAGGTAATAATCCTGATGATTATATTTTATAGGAGGAAACATGGATAAAAACAGAATGTGCTTCAGATTGTGGGGGAAGAATGCACTGTTTACTGATCCTATAACAAAGATTGGGGGAGAAAAGTTCAGTTATCCCATTCCAACTTATCAAGCATTAAAAGGTATTGTAGAAAGTATTTACTGGAAACCAACATTGATTTGGGTGATTGATAGAGTTCGAGTGATTAAGCCAATCAAGACCCAGTCTAAAGGCATCAGGCCTCTTACTCCTAATGGTAATACCCTGTCATTATATACTTATCTCTCTGATGTAGAGTACCAATGTGAAGCACATTTTGTTTGGAATTTGATTCGTAAGGATCTTGCGACCGACAGAAATGAAAACAAACACAGTTGTATGATGAGGCGAATGCTAGATAAAGGAGGAAGAAGGGACATTTTTCTTGGAACAAGAGAGTGCCAAGGATATGTTGAGCCCTGTGTATTTGGGGAGGGTGAAGGAGCATTCGATCAAGTGGAAGAGGTCTCATTCGGGGTCATGTTGCATGGACTTAATTATCCAGATGAAACTGGACGAGACTGTCTGGAGGCAAGGCTTTGGCAACCTGTTATGAAAAAAGGAGTTGTTGAGTTTATTGCCCCTGAGGACTGCCAGTTGTTAAGAAAGCTGAAGCCTATGAACATGAAATCGTTCAGACAAGGTCAAAATCTGGAATCAATAGACGAATTGCTTTCTAAGGAGGAGCTTCAATGAGTTGGATTAGCAGGTTGCTTGACACATACAACAATTGCGCCGATGAAATAGGGGTTGGAGCAGATAATCCTGATTCTGTTGTGCTGCTTCCTATTGGTCATACGACTAATATGGCTCATGTGGAAATTTGCCTTTCAGAGGATGGCGACTTTATTCATGGTAATTCAAGAGTATTGGTTGAAAAACGAGATCAATTAACAATTATTCCCTGTTCTGAGGACTCTGCAAATCGAACCAGTGGGCTTTGTCCTCATCCTTTGTTCGATAAACTCCAATACGTTGCGGGTGATTATTGTCAGTATGGCGGTGAAGTGAAAAAATGGGATTATAAGTCATATATTGCAAATCTTGAGAATTGGTGTGCTTCTTCATATGCTGTACCTTCTGTCAGTTCTATCTTGACTTACCTAAGGAAAGGGAATTTGATTTCGGATCTGGTTTCTGATGGAATTCTACAATGTGATAATCAAGGGAAAGTGATTGTTAAAAAACCGGAAGGGGTGTCAGATGTTCCGTTGATTTTCAAGGCTGTTGTATCGGGGGGAACTCCAATGGATGCCTTCATTCGCTTCAGAGTTCAAGTTCCCGGACAAAGCAATGATCGCATCTGGCTTAATAAGGAAGTTTGGAATAGCTTTATTAATTACTATACAGGAACACTGGTTGAAAAAGGAATCTG
>Ga0265294_10003971_pt1 | contig 18647 bp, 17 predicted proteins | sample MunlanPumphouse3_FD_192504 | JGI IMG/M metagenome (GOLD analysis project Ga0265294, IMG submission 192504) | Groundwater microbial communities from a municipal landfill in Southern Ontario, Canada - Pumphouse #3 | ecosystem: Environmental > Aquatic > Deep subsurface > Groundwater | place...
ATCATGCAGCAACAACCAACGATGCATTGTATCAAAAAATTAAAACTCTGTGATTATGAAACATAAACTTTTATTGTTATATACTTGGTTGATACGAAGTCTTTTATTTTTTCTTCCCGACATGCCCATTCTCATGCGATTCAGAGGTTTTTTATACGGTTTGGGTATGAAAAAATGTGGCAAAGATTTTCAAGTGACTCATGATGTTCATATGAAAGTATTGGAAGAAATTACTGTAGGCAATCATGTGTTTATTGGAAATGCTACCGTTATTTTAGGCGGTGGAGGGTTGGATATTGAGGATTGTGTGCTTATTGCTCCACATGTGGTGATAGTAAGTGGAAATCATACGTTTTTAGATGGGAGTTACCGCTTTGGAAGTAGTCAATTAAAAAAAATTACCATTCAAAAAGGTGCTTGGGTGGCAGCAAATTGTACGTTAACGCAAGGATCAATCCTTCCAGAAGGATCAGTCTTAGGAGCTAACAGTCTTTTAAACAAAGGGTATGAACAAAGGAGATCGTTGTATGGTGGGGTCCCCGCTAAATGGATTAAACAATTATAACATGCAGCCTACTATTACCATTATTTGTCCCGTTTTAAATGAAGAAAAATACATTTCCGAATGTATGGAATCCATACTTGCTTTTGATTATCCGAAAGAATTAATGGAAATTATCTTTGTGGATGGAATGAGTAATGATAGAACACGAGACCTTATTCAAACGTATGTTCAAAGATATCCGTTTATTAGATTGTTGGATAATAAGGATAAATATGTTCCCTTTGCCATGAATAAAGGTATTGCTGAAGCGAAAGGGGACTATATAATCAGAATGGATGCTCATGCTTTTTATCCTTCAGATTATGTGCGTGTTTTAATACAAAAAGCTTTTGAATTGGAGGCTGATAATATTGGATGCATGTGTAAGACAGATGTATTTCATAAGACAGACAAAGCATTGGCTATTAAGGAAGTGTTGAGTCATCCTTTGGGAGTAGGTAACTCTTTGTTTCGTATTGGCATTTCCGAAATAATAGAAAGCGATACAGTGCCATTTGGATGTTTTAGAAAAGATGTCTTTGAACGATTTGGACTATATGATACACGTCTGATTCGAAATCAAGACATTGAATTAAACAAACGTATCAAAAGTAAAGGAGGTAAAATATGCTTAATACCCGATACTCATTGTGTATATTATGCCAGGGAAACTTGGAAAGCATTGTTTGCAAATAATTTTCAAAATGGTAAATGGAATATCCTTACTGTTTTTTACACCAGCAATTTGTTTTCCCTTTCCATTCGTCATTTTATTCCTTTGTGTTTTGTCTTGTCGTTATTACTTCCTTTAATCTTATCCTTCATACATATATCTTTTGCATATCTAAGTCTTATTAGTGCTATAGCCTATTTGAGTTTAATTACGTATACTTCTCTGAACATCGCTCAAATAAAACGGCTGCATTTTTTATCGCTGTGGAAAAGTTTTATAGTTATTCATTTGTCGTATGGGTTAGGATCTTTAAGTGGACTATTTATCATTCCTTTTAAGAAAAAACACACATCATACAATGCCTAAAGAAATAAATATACATACAGATTATCATCTATATAAAGCAGCTTGGATTAATGCCAGAGCTCCTCATTTATATAGCAAACTTACAAAGAAAGAATGTGGTGTTTTATTGAAAAAAGGCGGTTTTATGATACGTAACACCTATGATTTTGATACAAATAGAGAAACCTCTTTTTGGTATGTTATCAAAGATAATTTTGGTGGAATGGAGGAATTATCATCTAACACAAGAAATCAAATCCGTAGAGCATTTAAGACACTTGATATTCAAATGATAGATAAAGATATTTTACTAAAACAAGGGTATGATGTGTATACGGCTGCATTTGAGAAATATAAAGGTAATTCCCAAATAATGAGCCGAACTGATTATCTAAACATGATCAAACAAACACCCTCACAGTATGAATTTTGGGCTTGTTTTGACAAGTCTAACGGAAATCTAATTGCTTATTCCATGAATGAAATTGTGGATGATACCTGTAATTATTTAAGTATGAAGGCTGTTCCTGAATATCTCAAGACTCATTATCCTTATTATGGATTATTATATGCAATGAATCAATATTATTTAGAAGAAAAAAAATTAATGTATGTGAGTGATGGAGCTCGGTCTATAACAGAACATTCCAATATTCAATCTTTTTTGATCAGTAAATTTAAATTTAGAAATGCTTATTGTTATTTACAAATTAAATATAAATGGTGGTTAAATATTCTATTGAGTATGTTGTATCCTTTCCGTAATCAATTTAATTTTGCACCCATAAAAGCAATTTTAAATATGGAAAGCATGCACAGGAAAAGCAAACAAATTAATCTTTCTTAAAACATAGTTTATGTGTATAAAATTTTTATTTGACCGGACTTTCGCATTCATTGGGATTATTCTATTTTCTCCCCTTTATATACTATTAAGCCTAATTATATTTTTGTCTATGCCAGATGGAAGTCCGATATTTGTACAAAGACGCGTTGGAAGACAAGGGAAAACTTTTAAAATGTATAAGTTTAGAACGATGCATAAACATCACAATGGTTCGTCGGTATCTGTCAAAGGCGAAAGTCGTATTACGCCTTTGGGAGCATTTTTGCGAAAATGGAAATTGGATGAATTGCCTGAATTATGGAATGTGTGGATAGGTGATATGAGTTTTGTAGGTCCACGTCCCGATGTTCCAGGATATGCCGATCTATTAGAAGGAGAAAATAGAAAAATATTATTGCTTCGTCCCGGAATTACCGGACCGGCAAGTTTAAAATATAGAAATGAAGAGGAACTCCTCGCAAATCAGGAAAATCCACAGAAATATAATGATGAGGTGATTTTTCCCGATAAGGTAAGAATTAACTTGCATTATTATTATCATCAAAGTTTTGCATTAGATATCAAAATAATTATATTCACGTTATTAGGTAAAGAATTAAAAGAAAACTGTTAGTTGTAAGATGGAAAAGAAAATTTGGTTATCATTAGCACATATGGGAGGGGAGGAACAGCGTTTTATCAAAGAAGCCTTTGACACAAATTGGGTTGTTCCCTTGGGCCCTAATGTGGATGCTTTTGAACAGATGTTACAAACCTATGTTACCCAAGAGGGGGAACCCTTGTATGCCGTTGCCCTTTCTTCCGGTACGGCAGCCATTCATTTAGCATTGATATTGTTGGATGTGCATCCGAATGATGAAGTGATTTGTCAGTCGTTTACTTTTTCGGCTAGTGCCAATCCTATTGTTTATCAAGGGGCAAAACCTATTTTTGTGGATAGTGAAGAACAGACATGGAATATGTCGCCGAAGTACTTGGAGAAAGCTATCGTCGACCGAAAAAAAATAAAAGGGAGCTATCCCAAAGCCATCATCCCTGTACATTTATATGGTATGCCAGCCATGATGGATGAAATACTATCCATAGCGGCACACTATGAGATTCCGGTGATAGAAGATGCCGCCGAAGCATTGGGTTCGATCTATAAGGGAAGAAAATGTGGAAGTTTCGGACATTTCGGTATATTGAGTTTTAACGGGAATAAAATCATCACGACTTCAGGAGGAGGAGCTCTGTTGTGCAAAAAGCCGGAACATGCTCAAAGAGCAAAATTCTTTGCCACCCAAGCACGTGAAAATCGTCCGTATTATCATCATGAACAAATTGGATATAATTATCGCATGAGTAATGTGTGTGCCGGAATTGGTCGTGGTCAAATGCTTGTACTGGATGAACATATGCAAAGACGAAAACAAATACATCAATACTATGTTGATGCACTACAGCACATTCCGGGTTTGTCATTTATGGAGCGTGCTTCTTCAGACTTTGATTCCAATTATTGGCTTACATGTATGTTGGTCGATGAAGAGAAAACAGGCATCAGTCACGATGCTATTCGAATCGCCCTCGATAAAGCCAATATAGAATCGCGTCTTTTATGGAAACCCATGCATAAACAACCTGTATTTTCCGATTGTCCTTTTTATGGAGAGAGTACCTCCGAAAAGATTTTTAATCAGGGTTTGTGCTTGCCTTCAGGTTCTTCCTTATCCAATAAAGATATTGATAGAGTTGTTAACGAAATTAAGAAATCAATTGTTAATCTATAAATTAAAAAAAATTACATATGAAAATAAAAGTTTTATTATTAAGTTTAATACTCTCATTTCACATGATTACAACCGTCAATGCCCAGTCAAAAACCTATACTCCCGAATTGTTGTGGCAATTGGGTAGATTAAACCATTTGTGTGTTTCACCCGACAAGCAAAAGCTTTTGTTTTCGATAAGTTACTACGATGTGAATGCCAATAAGGGGAATACCGATTTGTATATACTCCCCGTGAAAGGAGGAAATATGACTAAAATCACTGAGACTCCTCTCAGTGAACATAGTCCTTGTTGGAGACCCGACGGAAAAAAAATAGGATATATATATGAAGATCAAATGTGGGAAATGAATCCCGATGGTTCAGACAAGAAACAACTTTCACACATAGAAGGAGGAATCACTGGTTTTGCCTATGACCCGAGTATGAAACGAATACTGTATACCCGAGAAGTAAAAATCGATCCAAACACACAAGACGTATATCCTGACTTACCCATGGCCAATGCAAAGATTATTGATAGATTGATGTATCGTCATTGGAATGTATGGGAAGATGGGTCTTATAGTCATATCTTGATTGCCTCCTATCCGAATTTTCAACAAACGATTGATATTATGGAAGAGGAAGCTTATGATGCACCCATGTATCCGGGAGGAAGTATGGATGACATACGCTTCAGTCCCGACGGAAATAAAATTGTTTATGCCTGTAAAAAGTTAAGCGGCAAAGACTATGCAATAAGTACAAATTCAGATATCTATTTGTATGATATCGAAAAAAAATCAACAACTAATCTTTCAGCATCCAATCAAGGCTATGATCTATATCCTGTATTTTCACCCGATGGAAATTATTTAGTGTGGGGAAGCATGAAAACACCCGGATATGAATCGGATAAACTGCGTATTATATTATATGATATGCAAAAACAGACATTGTTAGATTATTCTTCCGATTTTGAAGAGAGTGCATCAAACTTTGTGTTTAGTGATGATGGGAAAAAAATCTATTTTATCAGTGGAATTAAAGCTACTTATCAACTTTTCGAATTGGATATCAAGAAAAAAGAAATCAGACAGCTAACGCAAGGAAGACATGATTACAAGAGTGTAGCCATAGCAGGTAAAAATCAATTGGTAGGGATGAGAGAATCCATGGTCGATCCGGCTGATGTGTATAGCGTAGATATCCGTAGAGGCTTACAAACACGTCTAACCAGTATAAATCAAGAAGTGTTGAAAGAGGTTGCATCTATTCAAGTAGAAGAACGATGGATTACGACTACTGACAATCAAAAGATGTTGGTGTGGTTGATATTACCTCCTAACTTTCAACCCACAAAAAAATACCCGGCGGTGTTGTATTGCCAAGGAGGACCTCAACAAGCCGTGAGTCAATTTTTTTCCTATCGTTGGAATTTTCAAATGATGGCTTCCGAAGGATACGTTATTGTAGCTCCGAATCGTAGAGGCCTTCCTACTTTCGGTGAAGCATGGAATGCACAAATAAGCGGCGATTATGGAGGTCAAAATATGAAAGATTATCTGGTTGCTATCGACGAAATTGCGAAAGAACCTTTTGTTGACCAAACGAAGTTAGGATGTGTAGGAGCAAGTTATGGTGGATTCTCCGTGTATTGGTTGGCCGGAAATCACGATAAACGTTTTAAAGCCTTTATCTCTCATTGTGGGATGTTTAATCTCGAAAGCTGGTACGGTTCGACCGAGGAAATGTTTTTCGCTAACTATGATTTAACCGGTCCGTATTGGAAGGAAGAAACCCGTGCCGTATATAAAACTTCGCCCCATAAATATGTACAACATTGGGATACACCCATATTGATTATCCATGGAGGCAATGATTTTCGTATTCCCTATACCCAAGCTATGGAAGCCTTCAATGCAGCACAATTGCAAGGTATTCCCAGTAAATTTTTGTACTTCCCCTATGAGACACATTTTGTTACCAAACCACAAAATGCCATACTATGGCAACGCGAATTTATGGGATGGTTGGCGAAATGGTTGAAATAAACGCTTCATCTGTAAATACTTTTTGTTATGAATGAAACCTTTTTATCACAAATTGCTGCCTATTTATCTCATACCTATTATAAGGAATTAGACAATATTTGTCTGATAATGCCTTCTAACAGAGGAATAGTGCACCTTAAAAAATATCTGTCGAATGAAATAGGAAAAACGTTTTTTCCACCCGATTTTTTTTCGATAGAACAATTCATGCAAAAAGTGAGTGGACTGAATCTTTGCACCAAAGAAGATGTTTGGATTCGACTTTATCATATTTATATGGCCAATACAAATGATAATCCAAAGGATACTTTTCACGATTTTGCTGCAAAAGCTAATGTGATTTTACGGGATTTTAGTGATATTGACCTTGCATTGGCTGATCCTACACTCGTTTTTTCTGATTTAGCTGCTATCAAAACTTTGAATTTTTTTGGTAAAAGTGAAAATGAGTTGAGTGATTTCCAACGTAATTATTTAGCCTTCTTTAAACAGTTGTATGTTTATTATGAAAAATTAAAAAATGATTTGTTGAAAGAAGGTAAAGCCTATCAAGGCTTAATGTATCGACAGGCGAGCGAAAACATAGCTCCTTTCTGTCAACAAAGATCTTATCAAAAATATGTTTTTATCGGTTTCAATGCCATGCAAGCCAGCGAATGGCGTATTCTTCGTTTTCTAAAACAAGAAAATAAACTTGATATCATAGTGGATGCCGATACTTTTTATTTTTACGATACACAGCACGAAGCCGGTAAGTTTTTGCGGGGTATGAAAGAGGAATTACTATTGGATAGTATGCATTTTATTGGTAATTATGTGGATGAAATCCCTAAGGATATTCAAATCATGGGATTTCCTAATAAAAGCTTACAAGCTAAACATTTGCCTTATATATTGAAAGAGATATCACAGGACCCACATAAAAAGACGGCGATAGTACTTGCCGATGAAAGTTTGCTTTTACCGGTATTACATGCCATGGATACTTCGCATTGTAATATTACCATGGGATATCCCATCTCGCATACATCCCTTTATAAATTATTATACCAATATATACAAGCCATTGAAAATAAAACTAATTTAAACAAACAGTCAAAGCAGGAAAGCATATATCATAAAGATATATATGTTTTCATTTCTCATCCCTATATGCAAGCACTCATAGTAAGGGAAGGCGGCAATGTAAATCAATTGCGAAATGCTATCCTAAACAAAGGAAAACTTTTTTATACTCAGGCGGAAATCCAAGAACTATGCAAACATTTACCTCAAAATATGGGAGATTTTTTACTTAAAGTCTTTTTTTCTGCCCTACATCCGGGTTCTTTTCATGAACAGCTTCTATATATACTAAGCTACATAGAGAATGTGATAGTTGAACATACCGAAAAAGAAGTATACAAAATGATATGCCATCATATAGAGGTCCTCTCAGATTTGTATAAGCAAATAGAAAATCCTTCGTTAAAATCATTGCGTTATTTATTTGAATCCTATATTTCGTCATTGACCTTATCGTTTAAAAGCAATCCTTTAAGCAATATTCAAATCATGGGTATGCTCGAAACCCGTACCTTGGATTTTGATAATGTAATTATACTATCTGTTAATGAAGGGATACTCCCGTCGGGAAAAAATTACCAATCCTTTTTACCCTTCGATTTGAAGCTTCATTACAACATATCGACATATCAACAGGCTGATGCCGTTTTTTCTTATCATTATTATCGCCTTTTGCAAAGAGCCAAACATATTTATCTTTTATATGATTTAGATAATAAAGAGGGTAAATTGGAAAAAAGTCGTTTTGTAAAACAACTACAAAATGAATGGAGAAGTAAAAAGCACATACAAATCCATGAAACTATCTACGGTTATCCCAATCCAGTTCCATCCGATTCAGATCCTATCCGAATTACGAAAAATCAATCCATAATTGATCAAATAAAACACATTAATTTTTCCCCAACAGCTATCAATAAGTTTTTAGTTTGTGAACTGCGATTCTACCTATCGGAAGTATTGCGGATTGAACAGCTTGCCGAAGTTAAGGAGGAAATTCAAGCCAATGTGATTGGGATTGTCATCCATAAAGTATTGGAGTATTTTTTTAAAAATCATATTCCAAGCGAAAAGCTTTTGAATGAAGATTTTATCAAAGAAGCTGTTTTACAGTCTTTTTGTGATACTTCGCTTACCCACATGGAGTTAACACCGCAAGATGTGTTGTCTGAAAAGAATTATCTTGTATATCATATAACCGTAAAATACGTACACGACTATTTGACACTATATCTAACCCAAAAGCAAAATCTAAAGGATTGGGAAGTGGTGGATTTCGAAAAAAAACTCTATAAAAGCTTGCAATTATCGCAAGGGGATCCATCGACGGAAATGAAATTGAAAGGCATCGTGGATAGATTGGATATTAATCAAGGCATACATACTGTCGTGGATTATAAAACGGGAAAGGTAGAGAATAAAGAGCTTATAATCCAAAATCTGGAAGACTTATTCAATGGCGATAATGATAAAGCGTTTCAGTTGATGTTTTATGCCTATCTCTATTATTTGGAGACACATGTTACTCCTTTGCAAGCACGCATTATTTCTTTTCGCAACCTCCGTGATTCGTTGATTTTACACATTAATGCAAATAATTTGCTAACTCATGAGGTGTTTACCCAATTTGAGTCGCTTTTACGTCAACATTTATCTCGTATTTTAGATACAAACGCACCGTTTAGTCAAACTATCGTCGAGGAACATTGCAAATGGTGTGATTATAAATCTTTGTGTATGAGAGAATAAACTAAAAAGTCGAGAATTAGCTTCCGACCTTCTTTTTATATAATCCACACATTAGTATATATTTTCCGTTTAGATTCCTACATGGAAAGAAAACGTTCGGCATCTATAGCTGCTCGGCAACCACTTGCTGCTGCTGTAATAGCTTGCTTATAATGTCGATCTTGAACGTCACCGGCAGCAAAGATACCGGGAACATTGGTTTTAGAAGTTCCTGGCTCGGTTATGATGTAATTGTCATCATCCAACGTTATTTGTCCTTTGAATAGGTCGGTGTTGGGATGATGGCCGATGGCTACAAATACACCGTCGACAGACAATATTTGTTCCTGTCCACTTTGGGTGTGTTTTATTTTTAATCCTGTTACATTCTTAGCAAAACCTTGTACTGTCCCTAGGATTTCAAGAGGGATATGCTCCCATATAATTTCAATATTAGGGGCGTTGAATAACCTTGTTTGCATAATTTTACTGGCTCTGAGTTGATCTCTGCGATGGACAAGGTATACTTTGGAACATAATTTCGATAAATATAAAGCATCTTCAGCTGCCGTATCGCCTCCTCCTATAATGACCGTTGTTTTGTTTTTATAAAAGAAGCCGTCACAGGTAGCACATGTTGATACCCCATGGCCGTAAAATATCGATTCAGAAGGAAGTCCTAACCAACGGGCGCTGGCACCCGATGCTATGATGACGGTTTCGGCTATAATCTTTAGGGTTTCATCGCTTAGGCAAACAAAGGGTCGTTTTGAAAAATCAACAGAAATGATCTCTCCCCTCCGTATGTCTGTGCCGAAACGTAAAGCTTGATTACGCATGTCTTCCATGATTTCAGCACCTGATCTTCCTTCGGGGTATCCCGGAAAATTTTCGACGATAGAAGTAATGGTCAATTGTCCTCCCGGTTGTATACCTTCATATAATAGGGGTTGCATATTCGCTCTAGCACTGTAAATAGCTGCCGTATAGCCGGCAGGACCGGATCCTATGATTAAACATTTGGTGTTTAATTCTTTCATTGTAGAACTTATTAATGATTTATTTATGATTGTTTCCGTTGTGATTTCCGTTATTGTTACTGTAGTCGTAATTGCTTTGTTTTTTCTTCTTTTTTTTCTTTTTCTTACTAGGTTGGGGATTGTTGTTTTTCTTCACTTGACTATTTTTTTTAGGAGTGGGGGGAGGAGCTATTTGTTCTAAGATTTCTTTGGTGCTTGGGAAAGTAAAATCTTCTCGAAGCCTAAGTTCTCCATCCGAAAGTATACGTATATGTTCAACGAGTAAATCATCGTTTACCGAATCGCGGTTCCATAACAGATATAATTTTTTTAAATAGATAGCCATGTTTTCTGTACATATGCGTCTTTCTTCCGAATCAGGTTCCTTGGCTATGTTTTTAATCATCTCTTCCATATATTTTCCGTAAGGAGGAAATTGGATGTGATTTTTCTGATAGGCCACTTTTGCCGGTTTAGCTTTGATGGTTTGAGGTTCCGGTTTAGGGAAAGGGCTATCTACATCTAATTGAAAATTTGATATGATAAATAAATGATCCCATAGTTTTTGCCAATAATCGGGCGTGTCTTTGGTCCCGGGCGAAAAACTCGACATTGTGCGTATGACTGCTTTTGCTTGATGATTACGTAAGTTTTTGTCTTCAATAGTTAATAAATAATCAACCATGGCTTGTACATGTCGTCCGTATTCTTTGACGGTAATTTTTTCTTTTGTTGTATTATATTCCATAATAGTTTATATTTCTAAAATAAATCGGAAAAGGATGCATTTTGCATGAAACGTATCATATGCTTGTAAATATTGATAGTAAATATCACAAAAATATAAATCCTTTTTTTTTAATGTATAATATTCATTAATAAATAAATATGTTTTTTTGAGGATAAAAATATACTTTCATTAATAATTTGTATATTTTTGCAGCAAAGATATAAAAAAAAATAATATGGGACAAAAAAGAATTATTATAATAGGTGCAGGTGGAGTAGGGGCTGTAGTAGCCTATAAATGTGCCTCTGTACCCGAAGTATTTGGCGAAATTTTGTTAGCAAGCAGAACCAAAGCCAAATGTGATAAAATAGCTGCTTCTATAGGGGATAATCGTATTCAAACGGCACAAGTAAATGCCGATAACGTTCCTGAACTCATTGTTTTGATACAATCATTTAAACCTGATTTAGTCATAAATGTTGCCTTGCCTTATCAAGATTTAAGCATCATGGAAGCTTGTTTGGCAACGAAAACGCATTACTTGGATACCGCTAATTATGAGCCCAAAGAGGTGGCTAAGTTTGAATACAAATGGCAATGGGACTACAAACAAAAATTTGCAGATGCCGGTATCATGGCCATCTTGGGTTGTGGATTCGATCCGGGAGTTACCAATATTTTTACCGCTTATGCTCATAAACATTATTTCGACGAAATGCATTATCTCGATATCGTCGATTGTAATGCCGGTGATCATGGAAAAGCTTTTGCGACGAATTTTAATCCCGAAATAAACATACGGGAAATTACTCAAAAAGGGAAATATTGGAACTTAGGAAAATGGATAGAAACCGAACCTATGCAGATTCATAAACCCATTGAATATCCCAACATTGGTTTTAGAGATTCTTATCTCCTCTTTCACGAAGAGTTGGAATCCTTGGTAAAACATTTTCCGACCTTGAAAACGGCTCGTTTTTGGATGACATTCGGACAAAAGTATTTAATGTTTCTCAATGTACTTCAGGAAATTGGCATGACAAGCATAAAACCCATCATGTATGAAGGCAAAGAAATCGTTCCATTGCAATTTTTAAAGGCGGTACTACCCGAACCTTCTTCTCTGGGAGAAAACTATAAGGGAGAAACTTCCATAGGTTGTCAAATAAGAGGGATAAAAGACGGCAAACAGCGCACTTATTATATATGGAATAATTGTAATCATGCGGAAGTATATAAAGAATGTGGTGCACAAGCCGTATCATATACGACCGGTGTGCCGGCCATGATAGGTGCTCTGATGATTTTAAGCGGAGAATGGTCCGGCAAAGGAGTGTTTAATGTAGAGGAATTTAACCCCGACCCCTTTATGAAGAAATTGCCTATCTACGGTTTGCCTTGGAACGAAGAAATAGACAAAGCTTTACCAATTGAAAAGGAAGACTTTTGTTAAGTCTTACAATCGCGCTCAATAAAGTATAATAAATCGGACAGAGATACGTTCTTAACTCACGTATGAGAAAAGTTGTGTTGCTTGTTTTAACGCTAGTAGCGAGTGTAATTGCCTATGCTCAAACGGGAGGTGTCAGTGTATATAATTTTTTAAACCTTCCGGTTTCTGCTCGTGTGGCTGCTATGGGTAATAAACTCCTTGCCGTAAAAGATCAAGATCCTTCCCTGCTTATTATGAATCCTTCCTTGATACGTAAAGAAATGAATCAGGGAGTTTCCATTAACTGTGTGGATTATTTTGCCGATGCGGCTTTCGGTCATATTAATTATGTCCATGATTTTAAGAAAGCAGGAACCTTCAATTTCGCATTTCAATTTGTGTCCTATGGTAAATTTCAAGGTTACGATGAATGTGGCAATGAAACCGGAAGCTTTACCGCCGGTGATTATGCACTTATAGGTGGTTATGCAAAAGATCTGGTCGATAGTGTGCTTAGCATGGGAATGAATGTGAAATGGATTTTTTCATCCTATGAATCCTATTTTTCTACCGGATTGGCCGTTGATGTAGCGGCAACCTATTATAACAAAAAACATGATCTTTGTCTGAGCTTATTAGCAAGCAATATCGGAGCACAAATCAAAGGATATACCAATCAAAAAGAAAAACTGCCCTTTGATTTGCAATTGGCCTTCTCTCAAAAGATGAAACATGCTCCTTTTCGCTACAATATCTGCTTGCATCATTTGTATACCTGGAATATGAACTATTTAGATCCTACCAATCCCTTCCTTCAAATCGATGCCGTTACCGGAACATTTAAGGAAAAGACAAACTTCCAACAGTTTGCGAATAATCTGTTTCGACATTTTGTCATAGGAATTGAAATCTTACCCGCTAAATACCTCTCCTTGCAATTTGCCTATAACTATAATACCCGACAAGAAATGAAAGCCTTTGAACGAACCGGTTTTGTGGGTTTTTCTTACGGACTTTCTATACATATTTATAATATAAAAGTCCAATATGCAAGGGCTCATAATAACTTAGCTTCTACTCCAAATTACTTTACTTTTTCAACATTAATATCTAAATTCTTAAAATAATACATCAGACTCATGGACATCTTCTGGAATATACTACAAATTACAATGCCGGCGTTATTGGTTTCGCTTACAGCTTATTATGCTATTAAATTAACATATGAAAAAGAATTAAAGAAACAAGTGTTGGACTTGAAACATTCTACTAAAAAAGTAATAACCCCTATACGATTACAATCCTACGAACGTATTGCTTTATTCTTGGAACGGATTAAACCCGAAAACATCATTTTGAGAAATATACCTCATGATCTGAATGTTGTTCAATATCAATCCATCTTAGTGTCTTCCATACGAAGTGAATTTGACCATAATCTCTCACAACAGGTGTATATCTCATCCTCCTTATGGGAGAAAACCAAATTAGCCAAAGATGAAACCATCAAAATTATCAATCTCGCTGCCGGACAGTTGACCCAAGAATCTACCGCTAACGATTTGGCAAGTAGAATCATCGAATTATCCGTCGACCTTAATCCACAACCTTCGGAAGCTGCTTTGGAATTTTTGAAAAAAGAAATCAAAGAGCTTTATTAGAAAGCCTCCTTGTATAAGCTTTCTAAATGTTTTTACCGTGTTTTTTTATTACAAATATTCAGCTTTTACATTATTTAAATATATGAAAAATAGTGCGCTATAAAACTATCTATAATAGACTATATAAAATAGATCATCAATTTTAGATAATCTAAAAAAAGTGTTATCTTTGCACTTTTTAGCAAAGTAACGGATACAAAATTTCTTTAGGAATAAAATTATGTATAAATACCCCAGACCCAAAAACGCCAATTTGATTTACGGCCTTCGTCCGGTGATAGAAGCCATTCATGAACAAAAAGATATAGACAAAATATTATTGCAAAAAGGAGCCTCGGGAGACCTTTTTCGCGAATTGTTTCAAATGATACGTGAGCAAAATATTCCCTTTCAGTATGTCCCCATGGAACGTTTGAACCGCTTAACCGGTGGCAATCATCAGGGTGTGATATGTTTTATGTCGTCGATCAGCTATCAATCGATATACGATATAGTACCCGGTATTTATGAGCAGGCTAAAGTGCCCTTTTTGTTATTCTTAGATAGAATTACTGACGTACGTAATATGGGAGCCATTGCTCGTACGGCCGAATGTGCCTCCGTTGATGCCATCGTCTTTCCAAGTAAACATTCCGCCCAATTGAATGAAGATGCCGTTAAAACATCGGCCGGTGCCTTGCATAAAATACCTATTTGCCGACATGATGATGTGAAAGAAGTACTTACATATATAAAACAATGCGGTATTCAGTTGATGGCTTGTACCGAAAAGGCCAAACAACCCTATTATAAAACTGATTTCACAAGGCCTATTTGTGTGGTGATGGGAAACGAAGGCGAAGGCATATCACCCGAAATCCTTACTTATTGCGATCAAAGCATTTCTATTTCTATGCACGGGAGTATTGATTCATTGAATGTTTCTGTGGCTACCGGTATCATTTTGTTCGAAGTGATGAAGCAACGGACTGTTTCCTAAATTTTTCACAATTTCTTGTTTATAAACACTAATTTTATAAATATGGTTGAAATTAAAAAAATATTATTTTTGCATCAATTCTAAAAACAAAAAAAATGAGAAAGAGTATTATTGTTTTAATAAGTATAAGTATATTAGGAATTTATATTTTATGCGGACAAGAAGTGCGTCCTCGCAGTGTTGAAGTAAGTGTCGTAGCCGGTCCTACCTTGGCATGGGCAAGCCCTAAAAATGATGGCTATGATAACCGAGGGGTAAAAATTGGAGGGGTTTACGGCTTGAATGTCGATGTCAATTTAGCCAAACCTTTGAAAAATTATTATTTCCATACGGGTTTGAATGCTCGACATATCCGTACTGAATTGTCTTTTATGGATGCCTATGAAGACAAAGACAAAGCATCTATTAACGCGGTGTATAACATCGTCTATTTGAGTATACCGACCGCTATTAAATTCAAAACCGATGAGTTTGGTCGTTTTGTCATATTCGGAATTTTCGGGATGGATAACTCCGTGTGCATAGATTCGAAAATGAAATATAAAAAAATCGATTATGAAAAGGTAGATAAGGAAGAGGATATTTATAAAAATACTTTTCTACTTCGTGAAGCGCTATATGTGAGCTTGGGTTTTGATTTTATCATTAAAAACAACACCAAAGCTACGTTTGCACTGGCTTTTAACAATGCGTTTACGCCTACGTACCGTAAGAATTATATCAACTTAAATACAGATCAAAAAGTGGAAGATAAAAGTCGAATGTTTGAATTTCAATTTGGCTTTGTTTTTTAATAGCAGGCTCCGTAGTTCAGCTGAATAGAACGTCAGATTCCGGTTCTGAAAGTCGGGGGTTTGAATCCCCCCGGAGTCACTTAACATGCTTTTTACATCCTAAACGATGTAGTGGAAGGCAATGCTACATTTTTATGCTATGAATACAACCAATCTTTTTCTGTTTGAAGTGAATGCAAGCTGGACATTGTTTTTAGACAGAGACGGCGTCATTAATCAACGCATAGTGGATGGCTATGTACGTAATAAAGAGGAATTCATTTTCATTGATCACGTCAAAGAAGCCATTGAGATATGTAAAAAACGATTTGGAAAAATAATAGTAGTTACCAACCAACAAGGGATAGGGAAGGGCTTAATGAACGAAGAAGATTTGCAGCAAGTGCATGATTTTATGTGTAATGGTTTAGATAATGCCATTGATAAAGTGTATTACTCTCCCTTTATGGCTTCCGAAAACCATCCCAGTCGTAAACCCAATGGGGGCATGGCCCTGCGAGCAAAATGCGACTTTCCGGACATAGATTTTAAAAAATCCATTATGGTAGGCGATTCATATACTGATATCTTATTCGGACAGAAACTTGGCATGAAAACGGTGTATATCTCCGAAACACCTCATGAAAACATAGTGGCCGATATGTATTGTGCTTCTTTGTATGCATTTGCTTTGACTTTAAAGTGAGTAATAGGCGAGCCATCAACGCTTAAGGAAGAGGGAGATGCTTAATCTTTTCAGCAATGGCTTGCATGAGCCACATAGGCGTAGATGTCGCTCCGCATATGCCTACTTTGTCCTTGATATTGAAAGGTATATTATTGAGTTGTTCCTGCCGATAGATAAAATAGGAGTGAGGGTTTATTTCTTTGCATATGTCGAATAAATATAAACCGTTTGAACTCTTTTCTCCGGAGACAAAAATCACTTTATCGTATTTTGAGGCAAAGTCTCTGATTTCTTTGGCACGGTTGGCTACCCGATAGCAAATGGTATCGTAGTAGTGAAACAGCGCTTGATTGCCAATTTGTGCATATTTTTCTTGAATAGTTTGTACAATGGCTTGGTATTCTTCCACACTTTGGGTGGTTTGTGAATATAGTTTCGCCGGACGATGGTAATCGATTTTATCGATGTCGCTCAAAGAAGATATCACCAGCCCTTTGTTTTGAGTTTGACCTAACAGCCCTATGACTTCCGCATGACCGGCTTTGCCGAAAATAAGGATTTGTCCGTCTTGAAACTCTTCAGCTTCAAAGCTGTTTTTAATGTCTTTTTGAAGTTTAAGTACAACGGGACAGGTAGCATCAATGAGGCTTATGTTGTTTTTTTGAGCTGTTTGGTAGCTTTGAGGAGGTTCGCCATGTGCACGTATCATCACTTCGGTATTTGTCAATCTTTGAAAATCGTCGTGAGAAATGATTTTTAATCCCAAAGTAGCCAAGCGATTCACCTCTTCGTTGTTGTGGACTATATCGCCCAAACAATACAAAGGTTTATGTTGCTGCAACTGTTTTTCGGCCGCTTTGATAGCCCTTACTACACCAAAACAAAAGCCTGAATTTTTGTCGATTTCTACTTGCATCAACGGCTGTCTTTTAAGATTCAAAAAGTGAGTCGATAAAGGCGGTACGATCGAAAGCTTGAAGGTCTTCCGGTTTTTCGCCTATGCCTATGTATTTCACCGGAATTTTAAATTGATCGGAAATGCCTAATACCACACCTCCTTTGGCTGTGCCATCGAGTTTTGTCAAAGTCAAGCTGTTGACTTCGGTGGCTGCGATGAATTGACGGGCCTGCTCTATGGCGTTTTGTCCGGTAGAAGCATCCAATACCAAAAGAATTTCATGAGGGGCCATAGGCACTAATTTCTTCATGACGTTTTTGATCTTGCTTAACTCATTCATTAGGTTGATGCGATTGTGTAAACGTCCGGCGGTGTCGATAATCACCACATCGGCTTTTTTTGCTATGGCCGATTTAAGGCAGTCATAGGCTACCGAGGCAGGGTCCGAACCCATGCTTTGTTTCACAATGGCAACTCCTACACGTTCAGCCCATATACTGAGTTGGTCGACGGCGGCTGCTCGAAAGGTGTCGGCAGCACCTAATACAACTTCATAGCCTTGTTGCTTAAACTGATAGGCTAATTTGCCTATGGTGGTTGTCTTGCCTACTCCATTAACTCCTACTACCATGATTACATAAGGACCTTCCTGGCTTTCCGGTAAGACAAAAGCTTCTGATGATTCGTTTGTTGAATCGGTGAGCAACAACAGAATCTCTTCTTTTAAGATGCGGTTTAGTTCCTTAGTACCTAAATATTTATCTTTTTTCACCCTCGTTTCTATGCGTTCAATGATACGCAAAGTGGTCTCTACCCCTACATCCGAACTTATCAGTATTTCTTCCAGAGAGTCAAGCACTTCCTCATCTACACTAGTCTTGCCAATAATGGCTCGCGATAAACGGGTGAAAAAGGCTTCTTTTGTTTTTTCCAATCCTTTATCTAAGGACTGTTTTTTGTCTTTTGTTAAAAATGAAAATATTCCCATCTTTATACATTAATATTAATAGTACCCCCACCAAGAATCGAACTTGGATTTAAAGTTTAGGAAACTTTCGTTCTATCCGTTGAACTATAGGGGCAAAGCATTTATTTATATTTTATCACTTTGATTCTTTAAATTATATAATTTTTAATGTGTAACATAGGTTAAACATTTTCATAAAAAAAAGAAGAAACATTGGCCGCTCTTTCTTTGTTTATATGTTGAAATGTTTAATTTTTGCAAAGATACAAAAAAGTATCAAGTCGAAGCCCACAAGAGGATTTAGTTTTTTTATTTTTGGTAATATCCCATAATGTGTGTATTTTCTATTTCTTTAATTTCTGCAAATTTACATAAAATTGCCTAATTACACACAGACAAATAAAAATAGTTTTTGCTTCGCAAAAAAGAAACCGCAACTTTCATAATTTTGCAGCGAGCTTAACCACTAAGGTACGTCTCAATTTTAATT
>Ga0265294_10003972_pt1 | contig 18647 bp, 9 predicted proteins | sample MunlanPumphouse3_FD_192504 | JGI IMG/M metagenome (GOLD analysis project Ga0265294, IMG submission 192504) | Groundwater microbial communities from a municipal landfill in Southern Ontario, Canada - Pumphouse #3 | ecosystem: Environmental > Aquatic > Deep subsurface > Groundwater | place...
TGAACATAGGAAACAATAACCGCGACGGGTTTAAGCTTGCCTACCAGTTTAATCGCGAGATGTACGAGCAAGGCATCCGCGACCTTGGTGAGGTTTTGGACCAGGCACTCGCTCTGCGACCATCCATACCTGAGGAGCGGCACTACTTCTTTGACTACGAGTTTGTGGATGCGATTCGGATCATTCGCGGCGTTTACAAGCTCTCGATCGCCACGCAGGATGCGATCGATCTGCTGGCCAAAGGTGACCGCGCCGGTGCGCTGGCCGCGCTGCTCGACGCGCGCCCCCTGACAGAGGAGCTTGTCGCAGCCTTCCGCAACCAGTGCGGGACAGAAAAGTGGCGGTATTGGTTCCGCAGCGGCACCAATGAAGACTTTTACCAGATGTATAACCTTTACCAGAAAGCCCTGCTGAAACTGGAGACTGAGTCGATGGACTTTGTGACAGAGATCGAGCCGCAGCGCCATCCATACTTTGGAAATGTGGTCATGCATGATCCCGCGCAAACTGGTGATGCTGTCTATGGTTCGCAGGCCGAGCGGATCGGTACCTTCTTAAACGGCTCCCCCGATTCGCTCACTGCTTTTCCGCTCAAAGGGGCTTTCCAACTCGCCGGGTCCCGATCGGCTTACAGAGGATGGATAAAAATCAGCCCGGCCTATACCTCTGATCACGGTTTGTCCTGCCGATTCACGCTGCAAGGCAGGGCCACGGTATATGTCGCGAAACCAAAGGCAAAGAAACTCGACTGGCTGGAGACCGACGGATTCACCGCGACCGGAAAATCGCTGACAGTCGGTAAATGGGGTTGGCCTTACCGCTATCGTAACCGCCCCCCGACCTCCGAAAACGAGTACGAGTTATTCGCCAAAACATTTCAGGCAGGAGAGGTGCAACTCGGCCCGAATGCCGTTAAAGCGGGCCAGGAGCCCTACATCGTATTCGTGCGCCCTGAACTGCTGGCATTCGAAAATTTCCGTAACGACACGTTCGGAGACCCACCGGCAGCATGGAGTTGTAAGGGTCGCGCTTTTGTCGTGGATGTTCCCGATTATGATGCCGAAATGCGCCCCAGTGTGTTCGATCTGAACACTGTACCGCGCCATCAGCCGCTCGACCTGCGCGCGCTAAAGCTAGAGGCTGGCGCGTCGGCGCTGCTGGAGTTTCCCGTGACGGTAACCAACGCGCTCGTGCTCCATGCGCGGATCAAGGCCGGACAGACCGACCAGCCCATAACGCTGACACTGGGCAATAAAGACGGAACACCTGCCGTAACCGTTTCTCTGGACAATGCGGGAAAGATTTTAGCCAATGGCAAAACCGTCGCCGATTATGCGGCAGAGCGCTGGTACACGCTCACCGTACGCATTGCGACCAACCGTAAGACCTATACGCTCACGGTACAGAACGATGCGCTCGAGACAGTCACCTCCGGCGAGGTGAAGCTTCCCGAGAGTGCGCGGTTAATGTCAGAGGCCTTCCTAGTGGCGCACGAAGGCAAACAGAAAGGATCATGGTTTGTTGTCAATGCGGTCACGGCGTGGGAGGGGCAATAAAAACGAGCGCATCTGAATCGGCGCATATTACCGGATAACCTTCAAAGTCATTGTTATAATTATTTAACATATGTGAAATTAAATTTCAAATATGTCAACAGTGTGAGAGTGTGAGAGTGTGACAACCTAGAAAACAGAGGTGCAATATGAAACAGAACATTGAAATGAGATTCAGCCGGATCATGTTATCCGGATTGCTGGCCGCAAGTATTGCCGGCCATGTATTAGCGGGATGGAACGGCGCGGGCGTGCCAGGTGGCACGGGCGGGACAGACATCAATGATCCGGCCAACTGGAGCGGCGGTATCGTCGATAACGACTACACGGACATCACTGGCAATGCCGCCCTCCAAGTGACAGCGGATCACACCCCCACAAACGGGCTTAGTTTCGGCACGGCGGCTGGAGTGCTTTGTGGTCTGACCCTTAACGGGACAAAAACCTTAACCTTGGACGCAAGTGAACTCCCCGCTTATACAAAAAACCATCTACTGTTGCCTTTAAACGCGCTCAGTAGCTTAACACTCGGCAAAGATCTTACACTGAATCTTGCGCCCTCGGGTAACCGTTACCTGATCGGCTCAGGCCAACTGGTGATCGACTCTCTGATTACGGGCGTTGGCGGATTCCGGATGACCTCGCTGACTGGGAGCGCGATCTCTCTTCACCTGAGAAACGACGCCAACAGTTTTACAGGTGAACCGTCCCCGATTGCGGGAAGCGTATATTTCACATCAATTGCTAATAGCGGGGTACCTTCGGCTCTCGGCGCGGGAAATTCGTTTTACTGTCAAACGTGCAGTTTCATCTATATTGGCACACGTGACTGCAGTTCAAACCGAAAGATCTCGCTGTACACTACACCAAGGCTGAGAAACGATAGTGCGGCCGGTTCGTTAAGTCTTAACGGGCAACTCGTGTTTACCAGCAAGAGTACAACCGTTTTACTTGGCGGCATATCTTCCGGTACAAGCCTGCTCGAGGGTATCCTTGCGAATCATGCTAGCGCCCTAACTAAATTAAACAAAACAGATTCCGGAGTGTGGCGTTTGACAGGCATGAACACCTTTACAGGATGGGCTGGAAACGATGATATCTCCGTTTCAGGCGGTAAACTTGTCGCCGACTATGTGGGCGACAATGCCGGTGCGGGCAGCAACCGCGTGTTCGCGGCAGGCCGTAGCGTGCTTCTGAATAGCGGGGAGTTAAACTTCATGGGTAAAGTCGGCACAGGCAACACGACGTTTCAGAAAATGGGCGTTTGCACGGTGAATGCTTACTCGGCCAATACGCTGGTTGTGGACGGCAACGGCGGTGATGGAACAACTATTGAGGTGGACAGCTTCGAAAGCGAGAACACCTCATCCATGCTGCTGATTGACCGGAAAAGTAACGCCACACTCCGCACCGCAAGCGCGATTCCGACCAACGGCTCGACCGTGCAGATCGTCAACGACATACTCATGAACAATAATGGCGCGGACTCCCTCTTCCTGATCAAAGATCCGGACGGACAAGCTGGATTCCCGACGCAAGCGGACGACTTGAGCATTGTGCGCCATACTAACACGCTGGCAATGACCGAGTCGAATGCCTCCACGTATGCGGGTGACCACCTGTCGCTTACGTCGGACGTCACGCGCACGGCTGACCTCAGCTTTTCCACAATGGTGATCGATGCCAGGACAAATGCGGTCACCCTGGACATGGGGGGCAAGAAGTTCCAGACGGATAATTCGTCGGTCGGACGTGGAGTCGTCGCCTACGGCTCCTATCCGATAACAGTTACAAACGGGACGCATGGCGGCCAATATACAACTCTTCTGTTCAACTACGGCACAGGTAAATTCACCTGGGATATCAGCGTCAACAAAGTATACACGGTCGGCGGAACAGGGTTGATCGAATTCACTCAGCCTTTCAACGCCTTTTTCACTGTGCTGGGTGGCACAGTGCGTCTGGCCACAAACATGCCTTATACAGTCGGCACGATCAGAGTCATGGGAGACGGGGTGCTGGAATTAGGGGCGGACCTGAACGGCGAAGCACCGGGCGACTTTACGGGCGCTTTAGGCAGCAATAAAGGAGGAATAGTTTTTCATATGGGCACAACTCCCGGCGGCGGCGGGTTCAGTGCTTATGGTATAGATCGTACCGTCAACCTTGGCGGAGAGGGCGACACGCTGGCATGGGGAACAACACTTTCGTTTATTAGGGATGGACGGCCCTTTATCTTAAGTTCGCCGTATGCGAACTCGACGTTGATATTCGAAAATCCGCTTGATCTGAATAACGGCGCGCGCGAATTACGTGTGCGGAACGGTTCGGCCGCCATCGACGCGCGTCTGACAGGCAGGATCAGCAGCGACTATGTGGCAGGAAGCCTGGTAAAGAGCGGCGACGGCACACTGGAGCTGACCGGGGTGCAGGCCTATTGCGGCAACGTCTCAGTGATCGGCGGCGAGTTGCGGCTCGGCACAGACGATATCTATGCGGGTGGAACAAACGCGCTCGTACTTGGCAATGCCACGCTGGATGCGGGCACAAGCCGCAACGCTTTCGACACGCTGGAGATCCTTGATGACAGTGCGCTCAACGTGGGCACCGGCTCGACCGAACTCTCGTTCGCCGACAGTACCGACATGGTTTGGACGGGCACGCTGACGATCATAGGTAAGCTCGGTCCAGGTTCGTTACGTTTCGGCACGGATGGTAACGGGCTTACAGAAGATCAATTGGCTGTTATTACCTGCGGAGGCTGCAAAGTGAGTCTGGATGCACAGGGATATCTAAGTAAGATACCCCCTGGGACTATTATTCTTGTGCAATGAATTGAAGATGCCGGTGTCAGCGAATTGGAGATTTTCGGGGTTACACCGCAGCCGCATAAGAGATGAATCATGACGATAAGATCATGTTTAAATCTAAAAAATACTTGGCGCTTGCGATCATTACAGTAGCGGTACGTTTTACTTGGGCTGCTACTGTAATGGAGAATCACACCTATCGCTCCACCATCACACAAGGTGCCGGCGGGCCTCTTAATCTCAAGGCCGAATTGAATTATGATGACACCATGGCCAATGCGCCCATAGCGGTTGTTATGCACGGCTATTCGGGCTCGAGCGGACTTTTCAGTGCGGTGCGGACCAACGCCCAGCGTTTGCGTGACCAAGGGTTTTTCGCTATCTCCGTGGCCATGCGCGGGCGCGAGGGCTCGGAGGGCACGCGAGATTCAGGAGGGCTTGAGATTTACGATATCTACGATGCAGTCGAAGCAATTAAAAGCGACTTCGCCGGCTTGGTGAATCCGGAGATTATCTATCTTACCGGTTATTCAGGTGGCGGCGGCAACACAATGTCGGCGCTGACAAAATTTCCAAACTACTTTAACGTTGGCGCGGCGTTTTTCGGCATGTCCGATTATGGGTATGGTCCCGTTGACGGCTGGTATTTCAACGGCGCGGGCAGCAGCCGACAGCCGCAGTTGCGGAGCGATATCGGTGACCCGACGCTGGCCAATCCGGCTGTAGCTGACCGATATCACGCGCGCGCCTCAAACTTGGCTTCGGCCAACAACCCCTACTCAGAGATCCACCTTTTTGTAAACACGGATGAAACCATTTGCCCGCCAGTCAACATGACCACGTATTACGACAACGCAGTCAGCCAAGAGGCCTATGCGGGCGAGTTCTCGAATATCACGGTGCATATCGGCCAGCCAGCTCTCTATCACGATTTCAACACAAACGGTCTCAACGAGGCCAACGAACTTCAATCTTGGCCCCACAGCGCCCCTTCAGCCAACCAGCAATCCGCTGCGGAGACCTGGTTTATGTCACGGTTGTTGGCCGGAAAAATCCCACGCCATGCACTGAACGCTTCGGACAGCCTTTTTGTGGCTGGCTTTGTCAAGACCTCTTGTTTCGAATGCCGGGTGGGTGACGGCCAGCAGGGCGCGCTCCAGCTCGACTATGAGCTCTCACCCTCCAACATGACGTTTCATGCGGCAGTGCTAAGCATTGACAAGCAGATAGCTTCACGATTGACCGTAGACACGCGCACCTTCGAAAATCAGATGGTCGAAGTCTTCCTGAACACAGCGCATATTGCAACCATACCGGGCGGCAGCTCATGGACAACGGATGCGCTGTGCAACGGTCATACACTTGAGCTGCGCGCAGCGGGCCCAGCCACACTGTGGTGGGAGGATACAGGCATAACTAGCATTAAGAAAACCTCTGCCCAAGCGTCCTCCACGCTGGCCGGTGCGCCCGCCGATGTCTGGCTTTTCTGCGGAACGAACAATCCGGGGCAGCAGCGCGAAGGGTGGCTGCGGAGCGAGCATGTCGGAAGTGACCTGCCGGTTGGTCAGATAACAAGCGTGATTTCCAATCTTCTTCCCTCAACAACATACCACTTAGTTTTCCTGGCCACGAGTGCCCTCACTGGAAATGAAATGTGGTCGGAGGTGAAAACATTCACAACACGTCCACTCTCCTGCAAGCTGTTGGCCTACTATGACTTTGAAATGCAGCTTAATGATCAGGGTACCAATGCCTATCACGGCACCAACTGTACGTCAACTGGTGCGGGTGTAACGTTCACCGACCAGGTGTCTGTTGCTTTGGCTGGCACCAGCAGGGAAGCGGCCTTTTTTGATGGAACAAGCTGGCTCCAGCTGCCCTTCTTAAATCTTTATGGACGAGCTGGGTCGGGCGGGGTGTCGGTGTCGGTCTGGGTCAAAAGCAGCACAGGTAAAACCTCTTGGTTACTGGGAGAGGGAAACACCTCAAATGCCTATCCGGTCTATTGTTTCGGCCAGACGAGTACGGACAAGCTCCGCGCCATGGTACGCCCCAACACAGGCCCAACTATGTTGGACAAGGTGTCATCCGAGCCGGTCTTTGACGCAACTTGGCACCACCTGGTCTGGACGGATCTGGCAGGCGAGGCGCAGCTCTTCATTGACGGCGTGCCTGCCGCAGCGTCGGACTTCAACTACATGCCCGGGACTCTGTCCCTGAACACAACAACACTGGGAGCCCTTGAGCGAAGGCCAACAGATTCCAAATACCCCTTCACTGGCTGGATCGACGACCTATCGATTTGGGACGAGGTGCTCAGTATTGACAGTATCCGGGCACTCAGTGCCGGCATCTCTCCGCTCGAGCTGGCAGACCTGCTTTCTGACCCCTCCCAGCCGGTCCAGATCACGGGGATATCCCTGTCGGAAACCACTAACATCTCCCTGTCCTTTACCGGACCCACGCTGGCTGCCCAGCCCCGACCCTGGTACACCACTAACCTGGCAGGTACGGGCTGGTCTTTGATTTCTGCTCTCAGCTCTTCAACCCGCTCCAACGGCATCTACACTCAATCGTTCGGTCTCCCGGCAACAGGCTCGGCGATATTCTATAAAATAAAATACTAAGAAAGCTTTAAATGACAAAGAAACAAACGAGTAAAAAATTTGTGGACTCTGTGTCCACAATCGTCCTGTGTGCGGCCTGCCTGATGAGCAGCACCCTGTTCGCCGACAGCGAAACAGACCGTCCTGTCATTGAGATCGTGAAAGGGGTCAGACCAGCTTACATTGTACTTGCAAAGGACGAGCATAAAGGCGTGCTGGCAGCAGCCAAAAACCTCCAGCGCGACATCACCAAAATCACCGGCGTAACGCCGAACATAGTGCATGCGCTCAATGAAACATGGGGCAAGTGCATTGTGATCGGCAGCGCTGACTGTCCGGCGGGTGCCACGCTTCTGACCTCGGTCGGTATGCCTGTTACCGATTTGAATGGGAAATGGGAGGTTTTCAAGTATCGCGTGCTAAACCAGTTCGGGGGTAAAGATCAGGTGCTGGCCATTGCCGGCAGCAACGTGCGGGGAACCATCTTCGGTATCTACGATTTCGAGCAAAAACACCTCGGCGTTGACCCCCTCTGGTTCTGGGCGGATCATGAACCCGCCACGCAAGGAGAGCTTATCTTTGATAACCGGATTGACTTCGGGCCCACAAAAGAACCGACCTGGAAATACCGCGGCTGGACCCTAAACGACCACCCGCAGTTCATGGAGTGGCTGCACAGCGGAATAGTACAGCGAGCTCGTTACGGACGTTACATGTTCGCAATTCATCCCGAGGTGTTCGAACGGCTTTGGGAGGCAGCCCTGCGTTTGAAAATGAATATGGTCTCCTGGTATTTCATTGATATCGACTGGTATCCTGACTATGAGCAGCTCAAAGCAGCGGTTGACCGCGGACTGTTCATCACCCAGCACCAGATGGAGGGGGTAGGCGCGAACACCGCGTTCTGGGACGACTATTGGGACAACCATAATCCAGCTGGCAAGCCTAAGCTTTTCTCCTACCTGAAACACCCCGAGGCATTTCACGAATTTTGGAGCTACTATATCGGGCGCTTGTCTGAATTTTCTCCGCAGGTTGTCTGGGAGATCAACCTGCGTGGGCAGGCCGACGCCCCCTATTCCGATGACAGCCTGCCCGGCGGCGGCACTGAACAGCAGCGGGCGGAGATCATCACCAAGGGCTTGAACGAAATGGCTGGCTTAGTGCGGAAAATCGACCCTAACCCCGACCTGGAGATGATGACCAGCCTGTACAGCGAGATGGGTAAGAATTATGATAAAGGGTGGCTCACCGTGCCGGAAGGTGTCACAATAGGTTTCTGCGACAGAGGCATGAGCGGCATGTCGTACTCAAAGAAGTTCTGGACTGAGACCCGTGATCCTAAACGCCGATACGGGCAGTATTACCACTCGCAGTATTTCGGCGGCGGCCCGCAGTTCGCCAAATGCACACCGATTGAGAGCTACCATAAAGTCAACATGGACGCTATGTACGAAAGAGGCGACACGCAGCGTATGCTCCTGGCGATGAACGAGCTGCGCCACCAGCAGCTTGAAATCCGCGGAATTGCGGAAATGTTGTGGGACTATCCGGGGTTCGATCCGAGAGAATACCTGCAGCGGTATTGCCGCGAGGAGTTCGGCGAGGCTGTGGCATCCAAGGTTGCCGAGCTTTATGATGCCTACTATGAAAAATACCCACACACGACGAAGAGCGACGGGAACAAAACGATTCCAAGCTATTTCGCAGTGATGGAACCTTTTTTCACGGTGGTCGCCAATCTGCTGAACATCGGCAACAACAACCGCGACGGGTTTAAGCTTGCTTCTAGGTTTAACCGTGAGGTGTACGAGCAAGGCATCCGCGACCTTGGTGAGGTTTTGGACCAGGCACTCGCTCTGCGACCATCCATACCTGAGGAGCGTCTCTACTTCTTTGACTACGAGTTTGTGGATGCGATCCGGATCATCCGCGGCGTTTATAAGCTCTCCATCGCCACGCAGGACGCGATTGACCTGCTGGCAAAGGGCGACCGCGCCGGTGCGCTGGCCGCGCTGCTCGACGCACGCCCCCTGACAAAAGAGCTGGTCGCGGCCTTCCGCAACCAGTGCGAGACAGAGAAGTGGCAGTATTGGTTCCGCAGCGGCACCAATGAAGACTTTTATCAGATGTACAATCTTTACCAGAAAGCCCTGCTGAAACTGGAGACTGAGTCGATGGACTTTGTGACAGAGATCGAGCCGCAGCGCCATCCATACTTTGGAAATGTGGTCATGCACGATCCCGCGCAAAGCGGTGATGCCGTTTATGGTTCGCAGGCCGAGCGGATCAGTGCCACCTTTTTCAACGGTTCCCCCTATTCGCTCACCGCATTTCCGCTCAAAGGAACTTTCCAGATCGGCGGGATCCGCTCTGTTTACGGCAAATGGAAAAACATCAGCCCAGCCTATATCACGGATCACGGCCAGTCCTACAGGTTCACGCTGCAGGGCAAGGCTACGGTATATGTAGCGAAACCAAAGGCAAAGAAACTCAACTGGCTGGAGACCGACGGGTTCACCGTGATCAGCGAGTCGCTGACGGTCGGAAACTGGGGCTGGCCTTATCGTTACCGTAACCGGCCCCCGACTTCCGAAAATGATTACGAGCTATACGCCAAAAATTTTCCGGCTGGAGAAGTGCAGCTCGGCCCGAATGTCGCGAATAAACGTCAGGAGCCCTACATTGTGTTCGTGCGTCCCGAGCTGCTGGCGTTCGAGAACTTCCGGTGCGACACATTCGGAGATCCTCCGGTCGCGTGGAGCTGCAAAGGCCGCGCCATTGTCGTAGATGTTCCCGATTATGATGCCGAAATGCGCCCCAGTGTGTTCGATCTTAGCACCGTACCGCGCTATCAGCCGCTCGACCTGCGCGGGTTGAAACTCGAGGCCGGCGCATCAGCGATGTTGGCGTTTCCGGCGGAGGCGGCCAATGCGCTCGTCCTTCACGTGCGAGTCAAGGCGGGGCAGACCGACCAGCCCATAACACTGGCTTTGGGCGGCAAAGACGGAACACCGCTCGTAACCGTTTCCCTGACCGATGCGGGTAAGATTTTAGCCAACAACAAAAGCGTCGCTGATTATGCGGCAGAGTGCTGGTATACGCTCACCGTGCGTATTGCGGCCAACCATAAAACCTTTACACTCGCGGTACAGAACGACATGCTCGAGACAGTCACCTCCGGCGAGGTGAAGCTTCCCGAGAGTGCAAGGCTGACGTTTAACGTTTTTCGGGCCGCACATGACGGTAAACAACAAGGATCGTGGTTCGTTGTCAATGCGGTCACAGCGTGGGAGGGACAATGAGAATAAGAGAAAACAATAATCCAAAACCTACATGGCTGCGTGTGCTGCTATGCGGGCTTGCAATGCTGCTCGTCCAAAAGGTGGATGCCAAAACAAAGGTGTGGAAAGCAAAGGAGTTCGGTGCCAAGGCGGATGGTGTGGAAAGCAAAGGAGTTCGGTGCCAAGGCGGATGGTGGGGAAAGCAAAGGAGTTCGGGGCCAAGGCGGATGGTGTGACGCTGGACACAAAAGCAATTCAGTCGGCAATCGATGCCTGCTACGAGGCTGGTGGCGGCGAGGTGAATCTGTGTGAAGGCATCTTTTTATCCGGCTCCATCAGGTTGCGCAGCGGGGTCACGCTGTCGGTGACAAACTCGGCCGTTTTGCGCGGCAGCGCGAACATAAAAGACTACGAAAGCATCACCCCTGCGATCAACTATCTATATAAGGCGCGTTTCACGAAAAGTCTGATCTACGCCGAAGGCGCGGTGAGTATCGGCTGTTCAGTGAGCGGCATTCCGGGGCATCCGGCGGAGCGGGTCACCTTGCGCGATATCAGCATCAGCTTTGCGGGCGGAGGCACGGCGGAGGATGCTGCGCGCGTGCTGCCCGAAAAAGAAAAGGCGTATCCTTCAGGCATGATGTTTGGGACGCTGCCGTCCTATGGGATCTATGTGCGCCACGTAACAGGCATCGGGCTGCATAATCTCGATTTACGCACAATGCGTCCGGATGCGCGCCCGGCAATTGTGCTGGATGGTGAAGTAAGCGGATTGAAGATTTCCGGGGTGACTCCGCAACCACACAAGAGGTAAAGTTTTCATGGTTTGAAATGGCTATGAAGTAGTGCGAGCATCTTGCTTGCAGTTCCGATTTCCAATCGGACATGTCCGGCTGAAAACCGGACCTACTGAGGTCGGCTGCGCCTTTGGTTGACGATAGCGGCGACGATGCTGGTGGACGAGCCCCCAAATGACCCCAATCGTCCACCAACATCGCATGCCACGCCGAACGACTGGAAGGCGGGTCGCGCAGCATCGTCAACCAGCATCGGGTGTAGTAGCCGCTCTATGAGCGGCATATGTCGCTCATAGAGCGACTACTACACTAAACGCCTTTAAACGTTCGTTTGACAACTTTTTGGAAAGAACAATTAATTGTTTTTTCTAGTCACCTAAGCGACTAAGGCAGGAACACCATGATTAAATCTAAAAGCATCAGTCAAAGTCGGCCAATCCTGTTTTGGTGAAAATTAAGCAAGGCACACTTATTTTGGTGCTTTGATTTTCGATAAGAAAGCTACAGATAATAAAAAATAAACAGGCAAAAAGCTTTGGAATTCCGTGACCACAGCCGCCACGCAGGCGGGTGACCACGGCACTTAAATCATGCCATCATCGAGGGGTTTGTAATAGACTTTGACCTTTTCGACACTGGTCGGCGAGAAGAAAAAAAGTCCCGCATGGTCCTGCTCTTTGCCTACCAGTGATGTTTTCTCGCGCAGTTCACGCACGACTTTTCCATCGATAGTCAGACGCAGAAGACCCTCGTCATTCTCGACCACAACGTGGTGCTTGTGTTTGGCGATAATGCGGATCGACGGTTGACGATCTGCCCACAAGATATTCTTCTGGCGGAAAATTTGGTGCAAAGTATTACCCATGCCGCCGAACTGAAAGAAGTAGCCTGTGTGCAAGGAGTCGCCCTTTTCCGGGACCTGCAGGAACACGCTGAGATCCGAGACCAGACCATCCGCTTTAGGCAGTACTTGGGCGGTGAATTCAATGCGTTGATAGCCAGGCACCGACTGACGGAGCAGAATTCTGCTATCTGTTCCGCTGTGTAATGCGCCATCCTTGATCTCCCAGGTTCCATCTGTCACCAGCCATTTGTCGAGTTCTGCGGGCTTGCTGAAGTCGCTCTCATAGACTAATTCCCAAGCATCGGCGGAAGATTTCGCCGGGATGCTAGCATCCAGGGCATTCTGGAAGGCCGGCGACGGTGGTCCGAAGTAGTTCTCCATATTGCCCATATATTTTCTGCCTTGCATAGCTTCCATCAGCCGTACGATATCGAAGCTGTTCGGATGCGCCTTGATGGTATCTTTAATCTGTTGCCAGTAAGCCAGCGATTTCTCCACTGCCGCCTTGTCAACGCCGACGGTTTTTCGCACCTTGTCCATTTCGTCAGCCGACTTGAACATCAAGTCGGTTACTGTCCAACCAGCCCGTACAAAAGCCACGCGCTTACGATAGAGCTCCGAGTCCGCGGCAGCGGTTTCGGCCCGTTTCAGGCAGGCATCCGTCTGCGCCAAAGCTGTGGTAGTATAGACTTTGCGGATGGCCTGGTAAAACTCCAGCCGATAACGGGATGTCGGCTGTAATCCTGGAGTGGCCATCACCTGGAGCCGGGCATCTTCCCAGGCCAGCCAGTAATCCTCTACGGGTTCGGCGGCGGGTCCAAAACCGCGTTGGAAGTAGTCCTTCAGGATGGCTTTTTCGTCAGCCTGGTAATTCCAGGTCAGCTGTGCCAGCAGGTAATACATCGGAGCGGCAGTGGCCCAGGCTTCACGGGCAGTATCGATACTCAAACCCATACAGCCATGCTTACCCAAAAAGCGGAAATCATCAGCGAGATCCTGGAAGGAAATTTCAGGGAGGCTCCAGACACCGCCGCCGAAATACCACCAGTTCGGGCGATAAAACATATTGGGAGCTTTTTTGGACCAGCCCTGCCAGCGCCCCTTGTTGGTTTGCCGCATTTCCGGCATTGTGAAAGGGAAATTACCGACGAAGTACAGCACAGTATTGTCGGCCAGTCCTTCGCCGAGTGGCGGTTCCTTGGCGGGGCCATAAGCCATCGCCTGCAGCAGCACATCATCGCGGTCAGGCAGTTTTTCTTTCAATAATTTAGCCAGGTTATTCCAGAATGTCACGTAACGGTCGCTCAGTTGCACATATTCCTCTTGTTTGCCTTTCCATAGGAAGGTAAATGGCTTAGCATCAAGACGGTCCCAAGCTTTGCAGTTTGGACATACACAGATACCTGAATTGTGACCATCGCTGGCGCCGGCACTCGGATAATTCAGACCTGGGTTCCGTTCCAGATCTTGCAAAGCATCTGTTACCCATTGTTGCCATACATCAGGGTTCGATTTGCAGATTTTTTTGAGCCAATAACCATTGCCTGTAGGGGCGTTCTCATCAGGGCCAGGGAATGTGCCGCGGGTGCCGTCAGGTTGCATGGCGAAATATTCCGGGTGAGTTTTGCAGAATCGTGGCCACCAGTTATTAAATCCGTGTCCGCCACTTCCCGCGCCTCTGCTATCAAACAACATTCGTTGAAAACGCAGCCAATCTTTAGAGATTCTGATTGGGTTCAAGAACAGCTTTCTTGTCAGGACCTGCGGGTGGTAGCGCTTGTCGCAGGGGGCGATGGCCAGACGCTCCCGCTGCTGGTAATCGGTTCCCAATTCGCCTGGCCAGAGCCAGCGCACACCTAGATCATCCTGGATAAATGTGTAGGCGGCGTTTGCAGTGCCGCTTTCGCGCTGCAACACCTTTTTGCTTTCACTACGGACATCCTTGCCAATAATCAGCAGATTCTTGCCATCGCAGTAGATGCGTGTTTCCTCCGGATGTTGAAAGGACAAGTCAACACCTGGGAAGACTTTGGCCAATGCCGGATGTGGTCCCAGCCAAATCGCTCCCGTCGCGGGGATGTTGTCGGCAGTTACATTGGTGAGGCACTGTGGGCGCTGGCTCGAGACTTTTTCCAAATAATCCAGCAGGTCTCTGCTGGCTTGTCCAGTATGGGGGGGAGCGTCATTGGCTATAATCACCGGTAGAATTGTGCCGGGGGCGAATAACTCCAGCTCTGCAGCCGTACTCAGGTAACAATAAAAGCAAGCCAAAAACATTAACGAAATTTGTTTGATGCGCATAAATTTTCCTTAGTAATATAAAACACTTGGAATAAATAAAACTACCATAGCACACTTCAAGGGTTTTGTCCAATGTGCTTGTCGCTTTTTATATTACAATTCAGCAAATCGAACTTGCAAAAACCAGACATATCCACTATCCTTATTGACATATGTGTTTTTTAAAGTCAAAATATTCATGGTTGGCAGCACCACTTCTGTGGTTGACTGGGATGCTCATTCTGCTCGTCATCTGGGCTAATAACTCCCCTGAGTGGATTAAGACCAACTTTGACATGCAGGGCCACTCCCCCGTTGAGTTTGCGACCATTGTACTCTTTTTCTTCCAGATGGCTTTTTTCTGGGTCCTGCCGCCAGTCTCTTTGAAGCCACTCAAAGGTAAGCTGCTGATGGCCAATTTTTCTGTGATCACCTTTATCGCGATCTGCCGCGAGATGGATTGGCATAAAGCGATGATCAATGTTTCGGAGGTTGTTGATGCAACCACTGGCACCCCCTTTAAAATGCGTTTTTTGACCAACCCGGCAAATCCGCTGGCCGATCGTTTGCTGGTCTTGTTCAGCTTTGTCGCGGTGATTACGATTTGCGGTGTCACTCTGCTTTGGTATATACGTCCGTTGCTTAAAGGCCTTTTCAAGTTTCATCCGGTCTGCTGGAGTGTCGCATTTCTCGGTGGCAGCGTCATCTTAATCAATATCTTTGACCGTGCGGGCTCTGTTTTAAACAAACATTTTGACTTTGTGATGTCCCCGCAGCAGCAGTCACTCTTCACTGTTTTTGAGGAGGGGCAGGAGCTGCTTCTTCCGTTAATTGTGATTATTGCCATTATCCAGTCACATTTCATCTATAACCGCGCGAGTGATGAAGAGTGTGTTATGGCGCAATACAAAACCCAACTATAAACTTCCGGTTCTTCATATCTCCCCCGGTTCTTTATATCTCCCTTTGAAACGGGAATGAAATCCATCCATGCGAATACTGGTTATAGAAGACGACCCCAAGATTCAGGAATTTATCAGTAAAGGACTGCGTCAGGAGGGGCATACGGTTGAAACAGCCTCCACCGGCGATCAAGGCTGCGCAATGTGGAAAAACGCGGTTTACAATGCGGTGGTTCTGGATCTGATGCTGCCTGGGATGAGCGGCATTGAGATCTTAAAACACATGCGCACAACTGGCGACACAACACCAGTGCTGGTACTGAGTGCTAAAGTCGCGGTTGACGACCGCGTTTCCGGACTTAAATCCGGCGCGGACGACTACATGACCAAGCCATTCAGCTTCACTGAGCTTTCCGCCCGCATCACAGTCATCACGCGTCGCACCTTAATGGACGATGGGGCCAACCCGCCAAGCATCACTCTGAGCGTGGCGGATGTCACCATCAACCTGCTTAAACGGAGCGTAACACGCGGAGTAAAAAAAATTGAGCTGCAACCGCGTGAGTACGCCCTACTGGAACTACTGATGCGCAATCCCATGCGGCCACTCACCAAAAAATTGATTTTGGAAAGAATCTGGGATTGCAGCATTGACCCGCAAACCAACGTGGTTGATGTTTTGATCTGCAGACTACGTAACAAAATTGATGCTGACTTCGATCAAAAGCTCATCAAAACCATGCGGGGAGTCGGCTATGTTTTCCAAGCTGAAGGCTAAACGACTGCTCTCCTTTACCATGTATCTGGCAACCGGCTACCTAGTTGTTTACGCACTGTGCACGGCAGTTATGCTCTATATGGGTAACCGGGTCATCACCCTGTCGGCCCGCAACTTTGACAAACAAAATGTCCGCGCCGATTGCGAGCGACTCACCGAGTTGCTGGAAACCAACCCCAGCGGCAACTGGATGTCAGAAGAGCTGGCGCTGGAGCGCTATCCCCCCTCCACCATCTTTGCTCTACGGATCATTAACACTCTCGGATATATTGAGTATATCGCCATTACTCCACGCGGAACCCAGATGCCGGGCTGGGGTAAGACCGGCAAAGGGCCAGTTGATTTTCCCAGCTTGGGATGGGAGGAAATTATCCTGCCTGATACGGATCGGATCATCCAGATGCACACCACACAGATCAACGACGGGCGGATACTTCAAATTGCGAAGGGCTCCCTGCTGGAAAAAAATCAAAAGCAGATGATGTCGCGCAACATGACAGTGTTCATGCTGTTCTCGCTGTTGCTCTCGATCTTCTCCACCCTGTTTATGATCTTTATCACCCTGCGTCCTATCAATAAAATGATAAAATCCATCCACAGCATTATTGACACCGGTGCTTTTGAAAGCAATCCGCAGCGTGTGAAAAGCATGATCTCAGAGCTGGACACCCTTGGGTCACAATTCAACATCATGACGGAAAAATACGCCAGCCTGATTCAAGCCATGCGCGAGACCATGGACAATGTTGCGCATGACATCCGGACACCGCTCTCCCGTATCAGAGGCGCCTCGGAGTTTGCCCTGAAAACCGAAGCCCTGCCAGAGCCGCTGGCCAACACGCTGGTTGACATTATTGAGGATTGCGACCACGCCCAATTGCAGCTCCAGAACCTCCTGGACAGCCGCGAAATGGAGAGCGGATTTGTTAAAATCAACCCTCTCCCCTTCAGCCTTTCGAAGATCATCGGCACAGTCGTCGATATTTACTCCCTGATTGCCGAGGAAAAATCAATCGCTCTGACAACCTCTCTGCCGGCAGAGCAAGATGTCCAAATCAAGGGCGATCAAAACCGCATCGCACGTATCCTCTCCAACATTGTTGACAACGCCCTTAAATACACCCCTGCCGGCGGCAGGGTCGCCGTAACGCTCACCCAAAGCGAGGATTCAGTCACAATTCAAGTGAGCGATACAGGTATTGGCATCCCGCCGGATGAACTCTCACTTGTTTGGCAAAGGCTCTACCGCAGTGAGCAGGCTCGAAAATCCGGGAAAGGGCTTGGGCTGGGCATGAATATTGTTAAACTCTTCACCGAGGCGCACAAAGGCCAGGCTGAGATTGAAAGCTCACCCACTGGCACGATTGTTACCATCACCCTGCCCAAAAACAACACTTACAGCGTGTAGGTTAAAAGGGTTGAAGGGTGGAATTTTTTAATCGTAATCCGCTATCGGTTACAGCGCTTTATTCCAGCTCGCGATATCCGCTGCGATCAAAACCGGAGAGGAGCTCGCATCCGTCGCGGGTCACTAAAACCACATCCTCCACTCTGATTCCGAGTCGGCCTGGCAAATAGATCCCGGGTTCCACGGTTATGACCATGCCGGGCTTGAGCACCGTTTTTTCAGCCGATGAAAACCGCGGATTTTCATGCACATCCAACCCCAGCCCGTGGCCGAGCCCATGGCCAAAGTTCTTTCCATAGCCGGCTTTGGTGATGTAATCCCGAGCAACTCTGTCGATTGCATCGCAACTCACACCGGGTTTGATTTTGCTGATGGCCTCGCGGTTGGCATCCAATACGATTTTGTAGATCTTTTTATAGAGCGCCGTGGGCTTGCCAAAGAAGGTGGTGCGGGTCATATCAGAGCAGTAGTGGTTGACTTTGACGCCAAGATCAATGAGCAGCAATTGATTATTGCACATCACAGTGCTACCTGGATGATGGTGGCACTCCGCGGCGTTACTGCCCACGCAAACAATCGCTTTAAAGGCCTCGCCCTGACCGAGCGTTTCGGCTTCGCGTCGAACCAGCGCACTGATCTCCCACTCGCTCATACCGCGCTGCACCTGATTCAAAACAGCCTCCAACATCAGATCATTCGCAGCGCAGGCGCGTCGCATGGCACCGCGCTCGGCCTTTGATTTGATTGATCTGAGCTGCAGGATCTCGTCTTGAATGTCCACCCACTCCGCATCCGGCAGCGCCTCTTTGAACTTAATAAAACGCGCGGCGCTGATGGCACCCTCAAAACCGACACGCTTCCAGCCACTCCCGAAACCGCGGAGTACCCCCTGCTCCTCCGAGCCTTTCCAGAGCAGTTTGGAGGGCATGCAGCGAATCTCCTTGCAGGCACTGATCACATAACGGAAATCGGTAAAGAACAGCGGTTCTTCGCCGCGTTCCGCCATGATGATGCCATTGGAGGTGAACATCCCTGTAAAATAATAGCGGTTCACCTCGGTTTGTACAAATAACGCGTCGAGTTTCAAGCGCTTCATGACAGTGTTCAAGCGTCTGGTGCGCGCGACAAACTCAGAGTCAGGTAGATTTGCAGCTGGTTTGGAGATTGCATTCATGCGTGTATATTATTAAAACCGCAGTGCAAGGGCAAGCAAATGATTTTACGATGCACTTGACTCCCCTGCCTTTCTAGTATATTTGTAAGCGTCTTAACTTTGACCTAATATTCTGATTGTGATTGCCGTGGTATAATTGGCACCATGAAACCACAATCAGAAACAACATACAAGAAAACTCGCAAGCGGTACACCTCGGCAGAACGCCGGT
>Ga0265294_10003973_pt1 | contig 18647 bp, 14 predicted proteins | sample MunlanPumphouse3_FD_192504 | JGI IMG/M metagenome (GOLD analysis project Ga0265294, IMG submission 192504) | Groundwater microbial communities from a municipal landfill in Southern Ontario, Canada - Pumphouse #3 | ecosystem: Environmental > Aquatic > Deep subsurface > Groundwater | place...
GGATCTCCATAACTACTCTCTATACTATTTGGAAGGGAGAATATAACTCCTGTCAAAGTTTTTTGTTTCCGATGATAATTGCTTCTGTTACGGTACTAGCTAAAATATTTCTCTATTTAGATACTAAAATTACCTATAAACAGACTAAAAACCCCACAGTTAAAGCTTTGATGAACGATCATATTAATGATCTTATGGCCTCAGGAACTGTGTTGATTAGTTTGGCTTTTGCTTTTTTCAATAGCGATATGATATGGATTGACCCTGTCGCTTCTTGCTTAGTTGCTATATTCATCTTTAAAACTGGTTTTGAAATATTGACTGACTCCTCTACTGATCTAATGGACTCTATGCCTGATGCTGATTTTGGTAAAAGAATTGAAGAGATTATTCTTGCTCATAAAGATGTTTATGGTATTACTCATATTGGAGTTCATAAATATGGTCCTTCTTTTGTTCTCAACCTAACTATTGAAGTCGATTCTCACCTAACTGTTGCTCAAGGTGATGTGATTTGTGATGATTTAGAGAGAGAACTGTTAAGAGAGTTTTCTGATAGCCTGAAGAAGACTAATATCCATTATCACCCTATGAAAAATCTAGATACTAAGGAAAAAAAGAACACATAGAAGTGAAAAGTGAAAAACGAAAAGTGAAAAATTGAGGTATTGCTTCGCAATAATTATCAAAAAAATAAAAGCATGTAAACTCATTCACCTCCTGCGGAGGGGTGGCATTCGGAGAATGACGGGGTGGTTTCATTCCCATCCCACGAAGGGATGGCAGCTTTGCTGACGGAGAGATAGAGAGATTATAGGGGCAAAACATCTTTTGCCCAAAGCCTCACCACAGAGATACAAAGAACACATAGAAGTGAAAAGTGAAAAACGAAAAGTGAAAAATTGAGGTATTGCTTCTAGTGAAATATCTATTTAGCTATCTTAATCCTTCTTTAAGGACTGTGGCTAAGCTGCTATTTTAACAATATCCCTTTTGCAGTACTAACTTCATTATTATTTTTTCTTATTCTAAACAAATATAAACCAGAAGCTACCCTCTTATTGTGATTATTTACTCCATCCCAAGTAAAGTTATGAGTTCCAGCTGATTGCTTTGCTAAGTCTTGTGAATAAACTTTTTGTCCGTTAAGTTGTACATAGAATTCACCAGCAAAGAGATTAATCATTACATTATTGTTTTCTTGGGCATAGATGTTAACCATAGTGTAGCTATTGGAAATAAAACAAAACACTGCAGAACCTATATACCCACCAGTACAATCTGAACCGGTTATAAATCCCTTCCAGGGTCAAGACCTTAGGCTATCCTATATTATTCTTTTAGGATATTCAGACTGTTGATAAACCTAGTATTTTAAGTGTATGAAAAAAGTATCAAGAATTTTACATATTTTAGCAAATTATTAAAGTCACTATATATTTATCCAAACCCTTCTCTGCTTTGTATATGAATACTATCTTGCTTGAGTTTGAATAAAGCTATTAGCGAGCTCTTTTTAAAAAAGAGACTAAAAACTCGGAGATGTTGACTTTGTCAATACACTGATGACCTAGCACCCCTCCCTAGATGTCTTTGATTTATTTTAATATTTTGTTAGTAATACATCCTTTTATTGCTGTTGATTCCTTTTAATTAGTGATAATTCGTGGGAAGCTTTTATTTATTAAATAATTTCCAAAAAAATACTTGCAATTATATTAATGTTATGAGAAATTGAATCAAAGTACTTATTTGAGTACTAAAATAAATCGATTTATTGATTATTTTCCTAATGGATAAGGAATAATCTTAAATTTTATGATATAAGTTAATAGGAGAATTAATGAATATATTAATAACTGGTGGAGCAGGTTTTATTGGCTCTCATTTGTCTGAAAAATTGTTAAAGCAAGGGAATAAAGTGATAGTATTAGATAACTTATCGACAGGAAGTTTAGATAATATTAAGCATTTACGTAAAGACTCAAATTTCAGCTTATACATTGGTTCAATATTAAATTATGAGTTATTAGAAGAGTTAGTATCACAATGTAAAATAGTATATCATATGGCGGCAGCAGTTGGTGTTAAGTATATAATTGAGAACCCTTTACTATCACTTAGAACAAACATAGTTGGTACTGAAAATGTTTTAGAGCTTGCTCACAAGTATAAATGCAAAGTTTTAGTAGCTTCTACCTCTGAAATATATGGTAAAAGTGATAATGTCCCTTTCAAAGAACAGGATGATAGATTGTTAGGTTCTACCCATATAAGCAGATGGGGTTATAGTACAGCTAAAGCTGTTGATGAATTCCTTGCCTTGGCCTTTCATAGAGAAAAGAAGTTACCAGTAGTAATTGTGAGGTTATTCAATACAGTAGGCCCTAGACAGACTGGTCAGTATGGCATGGTAATTCCTAAATTTGTTAAAGCTGCTCTTTTAGAACAAACTTTAGTTGTTCACGGAACAGGTAAACAAAGTAGATGTTTTACAGATGTTGATGATGTCTCTGATGCCTTAATTAAGCTGATGGATACTCCTAAATGTGAAGGTAATATCTATAATGTTGGTTCAACAGAATCTATCACAATTGAAGAGTTAGCTCACAAGATTAAGAAGGCTGCTAAGAGTAAGTCCAAGATAGAATTTAAAGCATATGAAGATGTCTTTGAAGAAGGTTTTGAAGATATGATGAAGAGAATTCCAGATATTTCAAAAATAGAAGAAGCAATTGGCTACAAAAGAAAATATAATTTAGATCAAATAATTGAGAGAGTAATTAATTATTATGAAGAATAAGTTTGTAATAATAATTCTGTTACTAAGTTTTTATGTCCAGATTATTGCTCTTCCTGTGAGTATTTCTCTTGTGGGTAATGTTGATGAGCCTGGGGTATATATTTTAGATTCCTCTAATCGGGTTTCTCAGGCAATTCAGTTGATAGAACTTGGAATAGCTCCTGATTCAGCTTCATTGTTAACATCAAATAAGTTGTCTCAAATGACAGAACTTGAAATTGACACCTCGCTTTTAGAAAAACAGAAAATAGCCTTGGCTACTCGAAATAAACAGAAATATGAAACTAATCTTGAGGAAGAGGACGCAACAGAAGAAGAGGATTATAAAGCTAAAGATATTTCTAAGAGAAGGGTTATCTTGATTAGAGATGGTGTTGCACAAGAGCTTAATTTGCAAGCTTTCTATCTTACTGGAGATTTAACTAATAATCCTTATTTGCAAAATGATGATATCATTAAACTATTACCTATTGAGTCAAGTGTTAAACTTACAGGAGAAGTTAATCGAGAAGGAGAGTATGAGCTAACTGAAGGTGAAAAGTTATCTGACTTGATTGAGTTTGGACAAGGATTAACTCAAGATGCTGATTTATCAAATATTAGAGTTGAAAGATACAATCAGACTACAGGCGAATTATCTGCATTGATGGTTAATTATGAAGCAGTTTTAGCTAATCATAACTCTCCTGAGAACATTGTTCTTAGTCATAATGATTTAGTAAAAGTCTTTGCTAAACCTTATCTAAATAAGAGAAAAAGTGTAGAAGTGAAAGGGTTAGTCAAATATCCTGGTGAGTATTCTATAGATGAAAACAGCACGCTACTTTCTGTTCTTGAAAGTGCTGGTGGTCCCTTGTCAAGTGCTGACCTTAATTTTGCTATCTTAATTGATAAATCACTTTATGAATCTTTTGACCCAGACTTAGAAAGATTGCTTGCTACTAATTCACCTTTATTGTCAATTTCAGAATACTCTTATATTCAGACTAAACTTAGAGAGATTTCAGGAAAGCACTATTTGAATATTAAAGAACTCTGGGAAACTAAAGATGAGAAATACGATAGAAAACTTAAATCCGGAGATATAATATATATTAAAGAACCTATTTTGTTAGTCAATGTATCTGGTGCAGTTCAAAATGCCGGACTTCAACCATGGGAAGAGGGGAAAACTTTATCCCAATACATTAAATCTTCTGGCGGTTATATTCCTTCAGCTTTTAAAAGTAAAGTGAGAGTAATTCGTTATAATACTAATGTATGGGTTAAGGCTAACAATAAAACAGTAATAAATCCTGGAGATGAAATATTCGTCCCAGAAGTGCAAGATAAGACTTTATGGGACTATGTCTCTGAAAGCCTTTCTGTAACAGCACAGATAATCACAATTGTGTTAGGCGTTCACACCCTAACTAAGTAACACTAAAATAAGTATGTTAATGGAGAAAAGATGAAAGTACAGTTATTAGATTTGCATGCTCAATACGAGAATATAATGAGCGAAATAAAAGAAGAGATGGATAAAGTTCTGGCAGAACATAATTATATCTTAGGCCATCAGGTCAAAGACTTTGAAGCGACTGTGGAAAGCTATTTAAAATCAAAACATGCTATTGCATGTGCTTCTGGTACAGATGCCTTAGTATTAGCTCTAAGAGCTTTAAATGTAGGACATGGCGATGAAGTAATCACTACACCTTTTACCTTCTTTGCCACTGCAGGTTCTATTGCGAGAGTTGGTGCTAAACCTGTTTTTGTTGATATTAATGAAGCTACTTTTAATATTGATGCTGATCTAATAGAAGCTGCTATTACCGATAAAACAAAAGTAATTATTCCTGTTCATCTTTTTGGACAACCTGCTGAGATGGATAAGATTATGGCAATTGCTAAAAAACATAATCTCAAGGTGATTGAAGATAATGCCCAAGGAATAGGCTCCAAGTTTGATGGCACATATTCTGGTACTATTGGTGATATTGCAATACTCTCATTCTTCCCAAGTAAAAATCTTGGTTGTATGGGTGATGGAGGGATGTGTCTTACCCAAGACCAACAATTAGCAAAAGATTTGTTTCAGCTAAGAAAGCACGGAGAGAATCCAAAATATATTCACAAATGGGTTGGTTATAATAGCCGACTTGATACACTTCAAGCTGCAGTTCTTAATGTGAAAATAAAATATCTCGAAGGTTGGTCAGAAGGTAGAAGAAAAAATGCTAAACTATATTATGAAAAATTAGCTGATGTAAAAGAAATTAAATTACCTGTTATTCATCCCAAAGCAACAACTGTTTATAATCAGTTTACTCTACAAGCTGAAAGAAGAGATGAGCTAATGGCTTTTCTAAAAGAGAACGAAATCGGCTGTGCTATCTATTATCCTAAACCACTTCATATCCAAGAGTGTTTTAATGATTTAGGCTATAAAGAAGGAGATTTACCGATTTCAGAAAAGTTGGCAAAAAAAGCTATTTCTATCCCGATCTATACAGAACTTCCTGAAGACCACCAACTTTTTGTTATTGAAAAAATAAGAGAATTTTACCAAAAATAAGAGGATTTAGTATGAATATTATAGTATGTATTAAACAGGTTCCTGATACCAATGATATTAAAATTGACCCAGTAACAAATACTTTAATTAGAGATGGTGTTGAGAGTATTTTGAATCCTTTTGATACCTATGCTGTAGAAGAGGCAATTAGACTGAAAGAGACTTATGGTGGAAAAGTAACTGCTATAACAATGGGACCTCCGCAAGCCGAGAGTGTCCTTAAGGAAGCTGTTTCTCTCGGAGTTGATGAAATCATTCTCCTCTCTGACAGGAAGTTTGCCGGAGCTGATACTTGGGCAACAAGCAACACCCTAGCTGCAGCTATTAGAAAAGTCGGAAACTTTGATTTGGTCTTCTTTGGTCAGCAAGCTATTGATGGTGATACTGCTCAGGTGGGACCTGGAGTAGCTTCTCATCTTAACTTACCTCAAACTTGTTTTGTGCGTAAGATAGAGAAGCTTGAAGGTGGAAAAATTGTTTGCCAACGCTTAATGGAAAATGGTTATGATGTGGTAGAGATGACTCTTCCCGCAATTATCACGGTTGTAAAAGAGATTAATATTCCCAGACTACCTTCACTTAGAGGTAAAAGGAATGCACGTAAGGCTGTTCCAGAAGTTTGGAATGCTGAAATGCTTGAACTTGATGAGAATGCTATTGGACTAAATGGTTCACCAACTCAAGTTGTAGAGATATTCTCTCCTGATCACCAGAAAGAAGGGCAAAGATTCGAGGGTAGCCCAGAAGAGAGTGCCGATTTAATTATTGAAAGACTAAAGAAACTAACAGTTTAAAATATATTGGCGACCTGCTTAAGAGTTGGTCGTTTTTTTAATTGTTATAGGAGCAAAAATGATTCAATTTCCTGATATCAAACCATACATTCTTAAATTTAATATTGGAAGTTTCCCTTTAGAAATAAGATATTACGGGCTTCTCTATTTAATTAGCTTTGCATTAGGATATGTTTTTGTGCGTAAAAATTTACATAATAGAGGGATATCCTTGTCCAAAGAAAAATATAGCGACTTAATCTTCTATCTTGCTCTGGGAGTGATTATTGGAGGGAGATTCGGCTATATGCTATTCTATGCCTTGCCTGAATTCTTGGGAAACCCATTGACCCTCTTCTATGTTCATAAGGGTGGAATGTCTTTCCATGGAGGACTCCTCGGGGTCATAATCTTCGGATATATCTTTGCCCGTAAAGAGAAGATTAGCTTTCTAGGTGGAGCAGATGTTGTGATGCCTTGGGCAGCTTTAGGCTTAGGTTTAGGTAGATTGGGAAATTTTATTAATGCTGAATTATACGGATCACCTACTGACCTGCCTTGGGGAGTTGTTTTCCCTGGCGAAGTTATTGCTCGGCATCCATCCCAACTTTATGAAATGTTTTTTGAAGGTATCTTGATGTTCTTTATCTTACAATATATGGTTAAGCATACCCAAAAGGAAGGATTAGTTTTCTGGACTTTTTTCATATTATATGGAGTGGCTAGGTACTTAGTAGAATTTATCAGACTTCCTGATAATATCACCTCTCTTTACCCAAACGGTTTACTCTATGGGGTGTTGCCAATGTCTCAAGGACAATTCTTGAGCTCTATCATGATTATTGCTGGAATAGTTGGACTTATATTCATCTATAGGAAAAAGAAATGAAGAAAATCCTTGTGTTATTCTTGTTGGTAATACTAGTCTTTGGTTGCTCAACAATACAGGAGTTAACCAAAAAGCAGAAAGAGGAAATTGTTCGTGCTAACCTTGCTTATCTAAATAAATTTAAAGCTGAAGGTTTAGTTGAAATAGTAATAAAAGGTTTCTCTCTCAAAAAAGAATTTGTATTTACAAAGAATCAACATAGCCTTAGATTGGATGTTATAGATTCTGGGATAATGAGTCTATTCCCATCACCATTTGCTACTCTTTATGCAGGAGAAAAAATACTAGTAACTAACTATGATATGGGCTTTTTCCCTGATTTAATTATTGATAAATTTCCCCTTAAAGAGTTTATTGATTTAGAGAAACTTCCGCAAGGGATAATAGACGAAATAGTGAAGAATAAGAAATTTACTATTGCAATAATACAATTTGAGTTTGATGATTTATATAGACTCAGCAAAATCATTCTGAATGACAATGAAATTAGCTTAAAATATATTGCTAATGATTTAGTAAGAGCCGAGCTTAAATCTTCCAAAGCTGATGTGAATATTGATTTTGATAGTTTTGTAAGTGGAGATTACTCCATTACACCGATAGAAATAAATAGTAATAAAATAGATTAGGAGTTTAAACATGATTGCCAGATACACTCGCCCTGAAATGAATAACATATGGGGTATGCAAAATCGCTATCAATGCTGGTTAGATGTGGAAATAGCTGCTTGTAAAGCTATGAATGAGAAAGGGATTATTCCCGATGAGGATTTGAAGAATATTATCGAAAAAGCTGATTTTAATGTAGAAAGAATAGACGAAATAGAACTTACTACTAAACATGATATTATCGCTTTTTTGACTAATGTTGCCGAATATATTGGCCCATCTTCCCGTTGGGTTCATTACGGTATGACTTCTTCAGATGTGCTTGATACTGCTACTGCTTTACAGTGTAAGCAAGCCGGACTTCTTATTCTTAAAGAATTGGAAGTGTTTGCTGAATCATTACGTCTAAAAGCTATTAAATATAAAGATACTGTCTGTATTGGACGTTCACACGGTATTCATGCTGAACCAACTTCTTTTGGTTTAAAATTTACTCTCTGGTTTGATGAAATTAATCGGAATATAGACAGAATGAAAAGAGCTATTGAAATTGTCTCTGTTGGCCAAATCTCTGGAGCAGTAGGTAACTATGCCCATCTCTCACCCGAAATAGAAGAATTGGCTTGTAAGTATTTAGAACTTAAACCAGTTAATATCTCAACCCAGGTTATTCAGCGCGATAGACATGCAGAATTTCTTACTACTCTCGCTATAATTGCTTCTACTATTGAGAAGATAGCTGTTGAGATTAGGCACTTGCAAAGAACAGAGGTTAGAGAAGCTGAAGAGAGATTTACTAAAGGACAAAAAGGCTCTTCCGCTATGCCTCACAAGAGAAACCCTATTGTTACTGAGCAGATGACAGGTCTGGCTAGACTAATCAGATCTAATGCTATGGCTTCCCTTGAGAATAATGCTTTATGGCATGAAAGAGATATTTCTCACTCTTCTGTAGAAAGGATTATTCTTCCTGATTCAACTATTTTAGTCCACTATATGCTAGGCAAAATGATTAAGTTAATCGATAACTTAGCTGTCTATGAAGAGAATATTGCCAAGAATTTAGAACTAACTGGCGGATTAGTCTTTTCTCAAGTTCTTCTCCTCAAGCTTGCATCAAGAGGAGTTTCTCGAGAAGATTCTTACGCTATGGTGCAGAGAAATGCAATGAAGGCTTGGGAAGAAGGAGCTAACTTTAAAGAACTTATTCTTAATGATAAGGAGATAATGAGTGTGATTTCTAAAGAAGACTTTGATGAAGTTTTCTCTTATGATAGATATATTAAAAATGTCGATTTTATTCTTAAAAGAAGTGGAGTTATTAAGGATTAAAAAAATCGCTAAGCTCATGTTTAATTGGCTTTGCCTGTTTAATTATTCACTTCATTCGTCTTTAATTGTTTTATAAAAAAATAGAATTCAGACCTCTTGTAATCCCCCTCCGTGAGGGGGACACAGGGGGGGAATTCCAGTTCGCTTCAGTCTAAATGTGGATATTCTGTCCACCTCATTGCGAAAAATTTAGGCATTCTTTAATATTTCCAAATCCTTTTTCAATAATATCTTTGTATCTATAGTGCTTCAGACAGGTCTTTGAATTCGTTAGATAAAAGTGCTAAGTATCCGAAGTCTTTAGCTACTTTTTCATCATTTTTCATTTGCTGTTACCTTGCTCCCACGTTTTGGAGTCTCAGTTATAAGACAATACTTTTCTTGCTTCTCAATCTAGCAATGGTTGTGTCACTTTTACTTCTCCATTTCTTCTCTATTAGCCATCAACTTAATGGAAAACTAATATACTCCCAATAGATACCCAATAGATTCCCAATAGACTAAAAAGCAATAAATTCTTCTACACTGGGATTTCTTGCATCTTGTGTGTGATAGGCAGTTTATCAGAATGATACTTAAAAACTTTTTGAATAGTATTTTTCTTCTACATCTATATTATAGCTCAAAAAACTAACTCCTCATAATAATTAAATCTTGACAGTTTTAGACTCTTAAAGTTAGTATTATTAAATGAAATAATAATTCATAAATACTTTTTATTCATAGATTTAAGTCATTAATAATAATGATGATAAGCAATCTATGAGAGAAGTTGTGATAGATTAGGAGTTGAATAATGTTAGATATTATCAGACTTCAGTTATACCAACGCTGGGGCTATAAGAGTTTAAGAAAAGGAAAACATGAAAAGGCTTTGAGATATTTTAAGAAGGCAATGCAAATATCTCAGGAAGTCTCGATTATCTTTAACTACGTAGTTGCTCTCTCAGCAGTTGGAAAATATCAAGAAGCTTATCCCTACTTGACACAAATACTCTCAGAATACCAGGATAATGAAATGGCATTATCACTAATGTTATGGGTGTGTATGATGCTAAGAAAATGGGATAAAGCCCTTCAAATGTGTGAGAAAATCAGACTTCAGTTCCCTTCTAATCAAGAGTTTATTCATCTTTATGATATTCTTCAAAATGAAGTGATTAGAGAAAAATTTGTATCAGCTCACGAATTGATTAAACAGGCTGAACAGAAAACATTAAAAAAACAATATTCAGATTCAATTAGTTTACTTAAAAAAGCTTTGGAAATTAATCCTGATGAAGCCTTAGCTTATAGTAATTTAGCCTCTATATATTATTTACTTAAGAAGAAAGAAGAGGCCAAACAGTATATCAAAAAGGCTGTTGAGTTAGATCCTTTAAACTCAAAATATAAACAGAATTTAAGAACTATTGATAAATAGAGGTTAAGAGATGGTAAGCAAAAAAGAAATAATATCAATTTTGAAAAAGGACATTGCGCCTGCTCAAGGATGCACTGAACCAGTAGCAATAGCTTTAGCCACTGCTTATGCAACAAGTGTATTAACAGAGAAAATCAATAAGATTGAGGTCTATCTCAGTCAAAATATTTTAAAAAATGCCATGGGAGTAGGTATTCCCGGAACAAATGAACGTGGTATAAAAATGGCTGTTGCACTCGGGGCGGTAGCAGGCTTGCCAGAACTTCAATTGGAAGTCTTGCAACATGTTGATGAAGATAATGTTAAAGACGCACAAGTGATGATTGATCAAGGTATGATCGAAATTAAGTTGAGTCAAAATGACGAACTATTCTGGATAGAAGTTATTGGCTATTCTGATAACCATCAAGCTACTGCTATTATGCAAGGTAAGCATACTAATCTCTATAAACTTATTATTGATGATATGATTCTTCAGGAAAACGATAGAATCGAAGCTCTTACTAAAAGCGATGACATAAGACAGGTTATGCAGGTCTCAGATATTGTTAATGCAATCATGACTGCTACCGAAGATGAACTAGAAAGCTTAGATGAGGTTATTGCTAAGAATTTTGAAATTGCAAAATTTGGTATGGAGAATAATTCAGGTTATGGGATAGCTAAATCAATTCAGGATAACATTAATAATGGACTATTCGGAGATGGTATAGTTAATTATGCAACAATGCTAACTGTTGCTGGAAGTGAAGCTCGGATGAGTGGATGTTCTCTACCGGCAATGGCTAATTCAGGTAGTGGTAATCAAGGTATTACTCTAACTGTTCCGATAGTTGCCCTTTCTGAAAGGTTAAACAGCAGTAGATTTGAATTGCTTCAGGCGGTTGCTATATCACATCTTACCTCTATTCATGTAAAGAGTTATTTTGGTATTCTTTCTGCCCTTTGTGGTATTGTTAATGCGTCTATTGGAATAAGTGCTGGTGCAGTCTTCTTGCTTGGTGGAAAGCTCAAGAATATTGAGGCTGCTATTCAGAATGTTATCGGTGATATCGCGGGGATGATTTGTGATGGAGCTAAACTAGGTTGTTCTTTAAAAGTAGCCACCGGAGTTAGATCTGCTTTAAATAGTGCAATCCTAGGGATGTCAAATATCTGCGTCAATGATTATGAAGGAATAAATGGTGCAGATGTAGAAGACTCTTTTAAAAACTTAGGTTTCTTAGTTTTAGGTGGAATGAAAGAGGTTGATAAATCAATTTTAAAAGTGATGTTAGAAAAAGAAAACAGAAATAAAAAATAAAATAAATGGAGAAGTAATATGATTGACTTTGATTACAAAAAAGCTATTAAAGTAAAACTATCAGATGAATTACCACCAAAAGCTGAGTTTGATCCAAGCAAAAGAAGAGCTCCCGATAGAGGTCTTAATCTTTCAAAGACAGAGATCAAAATCGCTTTAAAGAATGCTTTGCGTTATATTCCAGAACATCTTCACGAAGAAGTTGCTCCAGAATTTTTAGAAGAATTAAAAACTAGGGGTAGAATATATGGTTATCGCTATCGTCCTAAAGGTAAGTTGATTGGCAAGCCCATTGATGAGTACAAAGGTATTACTCCTGCTCGTGCAATGCAGGTAATGATAGATAATAACTTAGATTTTGATATTGCTCTCTATCCTTACGAATTAGTTACCTATGGCGAGACAGGTCAGATTTTCCAAAACTGGATGCAATACCAGTTAGTAAAAAAATATTTAGAAATAATGACTGAAGACCAAACGCTCGTAGTTGCGTCAGGGCACCCTGTAGGACTTTTCCCTTCCAAACCAGAAGCTCCTCGAGTAATCAATACTAATGGCTTAGTAGTAGGAAAGTGGGATAACCCAGATGACTTTAAAAGATTGACTGCTCTTGGTGTCGCTAACTATGGTCAGATGACAGCTGGTGGTTGGATGTATATTGGACCACAAGGAATTGTTCATGGAACTTATATTACACTGCTCAATGCTGGTAGAAAATATCTTGGTATTCCTGAAGATAAAGACTTGAAAGGTAAGATATTTTTAACTTCAGGCTTGGGTGGAATGTCTGGGGCACAACCAAAGGCTTGCGAAATCGCAGGTGGTATCTGTGTAGTAGCAGAAGTTGATAAAAGCCGAATTGAAACTCGTTACGAACAAGGCTGGGTCGCAAAAGTTTCTGATAATTTAGACGAGATTGCCATCTGGATGGAAAAGTATAGAAAAGAAGAAAAACCGGTTTCTATTGCCTATCATGGTAATATTGTTGATCTCTTAGAATATGTCGATTCTCAAAACATAAAAGTTGAATTACTCTCAGACCAAACTTCCTGCCATGCTGTTTATGATGGAGGTTACACTCCTGCAGGAATTGAGTTTGATGAAGGTAGAAAACTGATTAAAGAAGATCTACCTAAATTCAAGAAATTAGTAGATGAATCTCTACTTAGACATTTCCAAGTTTTAAAAAGACTAACAGCCAAAGGAGCTTACTTCTGGGATTATGGCAATAGCTTTATGGCTTCCATCTTTGATGCAGGTGCTAAAGAAATTGCTAAAAATGGAAAGAATACTAACGAAGGATTTATTTGGCCTTCCTATGTTGAAGATATTATGGGGCCTATCTGTTTTGATAATGGTTATGGACCTTTCCGCTGGGTTTGTCTCTCACGTAAAGATGAAGATTTAAGAAAAACAGATCGAATTGCTATGGATTGTATTGATCCTAAAAGATGCTCTTTAGATAGAGATAATTATCACTGGATTGCAACTGCAGAAGAGAATGCTCTTGTGGTTGGCACTAAAGCAAGGATTCTTTATGCTGATGAAGAAGGAAGAATTCGCATTGCTCTAAAATTTAATGAAGCTATCAGAAAAGGTCTTATAGGTCCTGTAATGTTAGGTAGAGACCATCACGATGTTGCAGGAACAGACTCACCTTTCAGAGAAACTTCTAATATCTATGATGGTAGTAATGTAATGGCTGATATGGCCACTCACTGCTTCGGTGGTAATATTGCTAGAGGGATGTCTTTAGTTGTTCTCTCTAATGGTGGCGGAGTAGGAGTCGGTAGAGCAATTAATGGTGGAAATGGTATCGTTCTTGACGGCTCAAAACGTATGGATAATATCATCAAAAGTGCTCTCTCTTGGGATGTTATGGGTGGAGTTGCAAGAAGAAACTGGGCTAGAAATGAGAATGCTATCAACACTTCTGCCCAATGGAATGAAAAACATGCTGGAGAGGGACATATCACTATCCCGTTCTTAGCTGATGATAAATTTATTGACAAGTTAATTGATGAGAAAATAAAATAGAATTAGAATATTATAAGTAGAGAGTGTAGAAATACACTCTCTACTTGATAAAATGGAATGATGAATTTAAAAAATTAGTCATATTATTTTGGACTACAGAGATTTAAAACAAAGGATTTTTACTAGGAGTCAATAATGGAAACAGATATTGAAGCATTTGAAATTAAAATGAGAGAAGCTGGCTTAAATGAAGATGTTGTTAATACTTTTATTAAGTATTATAACCAATTAAGAGAAGGGAATTCAGGAAAGCTATCTCATGATGTTATCGAAGCTCCTAACCGGCTTAATTTAATTAACTATGATACTTTAACTAAACAAGATGATATGCTCTTAGACCAACTGGTAGTCATTAAACTCAATGGGGGGTTAGGTACAAGTATGGGGTTAGATAAGGCCAAATCCTTACTCCCAGTCAAAGGGGAAATGACTTTCTTAGATATTCTAGCAAATCAAATCTTAACTTTAAGAGATAAATACAAGTCACGAATTCCTTTGATTTTTATGAATAGTTTTAAAACTCGTGAAGATACATTAAATCATTTAGCAAGCTATAAAGCTCTGAAAAGTAAAGATTTAGAATTAGATTTTCTCCAAAATAAGTATCCACGCATTAGACAAGATAACTTCCTGCCTCTTGATTTTGAAGATGATGATGAAAACTGGAATCCACCAGGACATGGCGATATCTATTCATCATTGCACTCATCAGGGTTACTCGATAAACTCATTAGTAAAGGCTATGAATATGCTTTTATCTCTAATTCAGATAACCTTGGAGCTGTCATAGATCCTCTAATTCTTACTTATATGGCCAGACAGAATATCCCATTTATTATGGAAGTTTGTCGAAGGACAGAGATGGATAAAAAGGGTGGTCATCTTGCTCAAACTAAAGATGGAAAATTAATCCTTAGAGAAGTAGCTCAATGTCCAGAAGAAGAAAGCGAAGAATTTCAGGATATTAAGAAATATAGTTTCTTTAATACAAATAACTTATGGATAAATTTAAAGCAACTTAATAAAGTCCTTTTAGAAAACAATAATCATGTTAATTTACCATTAATTATTAACCCTAAGCTAGTCGGTGATATTCCTGTTTATCAGATTGAAACTGCGATGGGGGCAGCAATTAGTGTGTTTGAAGATGCCAAAGCAATTGTGGTTCCTCGTTCAAGATTTGCTCCGGTTAAGAAAACTAATGATCTACTTCTAATCTGGTCTGATGTTTATAAACTGAATAGTGATTACCAAATTGTTCTGACAGAGGGCTTAGAAAAAGCTCCGATTATCGAACTTGATGCAGAATACTATAAGACTGTTGAACAACTAAAAACTCATTTCAAAGAAGTCCCTTCATTAATTCAATGCAATAGTCTAAAGGTGAAAGGGAATATTCACTTTAGCAAAGATGTTGTTATTGTTGGCGATGTTGTAATTGAAAGTCATGAAAAAGAAAGAATATCTGATACTATCATTAATAATGAAGAAGTTATATTTTAAATCAAACTAGAAAAGAGTGAGGAATTATGCCTTTATTAATCATTACCCCTGAAGAAATTGCAGAAAGACTAAATAGAGTTTCTAACATCCCTGAGTTTATTAAAGACTATACAATAAAAGAAAACTCCTTTCGTGTAGAGCTAAAAATAGAAAAGATTCCCATGGATATAAGGATTAACCTTAAATATAATTCTTATTCTTTCGGAATGATACTATTTTCCTATTCTAGTAATATTCCTAAAATGTTTCTTAATCTACTTAAAGGTGTTATTAATGATAGAACCAAGGGTATTGTTTCAATCGAAGATGACTTTATTAAAATGGATGCTGATAAACTTTTACAAAAAACAGAGATTGGAATAGTTATCAAAACTATTAACTTCGAACAAGGGTTTTATAAAATAGATTTTTCTTTTTAAGAAACTATCAATGTTATTAAAACGTCTTTAGTATCTTGAAGATGCATCGCGTGCGTTAAGGAAAAATCCAAAGAACTGTATGATTGAGAATGATGAATTGAAATTCTTTTTTATGCAAATTAATACCAATAAGACAAGTATGCTCAAATGCAGTGGGAATCAATATATGTACAATTAAAGATACCACTTTCCGGGAAATACCCCACAGCCCCTCTATTAATCACATACCATAGTTCTCCTATCCTGAATGATTTAACCTAAGAAGAGAAGCCAATTCAAAATCATTTTCATGCGTTAGCTGAGTTGATTTTTGTGATTAATAGCTAATTTTTTATTCTGCTTTTTAGTGTTTAACTTCTCTTATTCACCAGCTAAATTCTCAATTTTTACCATCTTATAAAAAAAAAATCAAATTTCTTGAAATAATATTTGACAAAAAATCACATTATGTTTTTTTAGCAAACAGATAATATGATTGCTAAAATAAAAAATAACCAAAAAATTAACCTAGTGGAGGTTTAACTATGGCTAAACAAATTCAATTCAGCCACGATGCAAGAACATCGTTAAAAAGAGGAGTTGATAAACTCGCTGATGCAGTGAAGGTTACTTTAGGACCTCGCGGAAGAAATGTTGTGTTGGATAAGAAGTTCGGTTCACCAACTATCACTAATGATGGTGTAACTATTGCTAAAGAAGTCGAACTTGAAGATCCTTATGAAAATATGGGTGCTCAACTTTGTAAAGAAGTTGCTGAAAAGACTCATGATTCCGCTGGAGATGGAACAACTACAGCTACTTTATTAGCTCAAGCTATTATTGAAGAAGGATTAAAACACGTTACAGCGGGTGTAAACCCAATGTATTTAAAACGCGGATTAGACAAGGCTGCTAAGATAGTTATTGCCAAAATCCACGAATACTCAAAAGAGATTAAAAACCAAGAAGAGATTGCTCAAATTGCTACTATCTCAGCTAATAATGACCCAGAAATTGGTAAAATTATTGCCGATGCAATGCAGTCAGTTTCCAATGAAGGTATAATTAATGTTGAAGAGGCAAAATCAATCGAGTCATCTTTAGAAAAAGTTGAAGGTATGCAGTTTGATAGAGGTTATATCTCACCTTACTTCGCAACTAATACTGATAAAATGATTGCAGAATTGGAAGATGCTTACATTCTTATCTATGACAAGAAAATTAGTGCTGTAAAGGATATTCTTCCTATTCTTCAAGAAATTTCTCAAACTGGTAAACCAGCCTTAATCATTGCTGAAGACATTGAGGGCGAAGCTCTTGCTGCTCTTGTTGTTAATAGACTTCGTGGTTCTCTTAATGTTTGTGCTGTGAAAGCTCCAGGTTTTGGTGACAGAAGAAAAGCAATGCTTGAAGATATTGCTATCTCAACAGGTGGAACTGTTATCTCAGAAGAGATTGGTAGAAAATTAGAAACTGCTACTCTCGAAGACCTTGGTACTGCTCGTAAAGTTATTATCGATAAAGATAATACAATTATAAGAGAAGGACAGGGAGATGATGCTTCTATCAAATCAAGAATTGCTCAAATTAAACAGCAAGTTGAAGCTGCAACTTCTGATTATGATAAAGAAAAACTTCAAGAACGATTAGCAAAACTATCAAGTGGAGTTGCTGTGATCAAAATCGGTGCTACAACTGAAACTGAAATGAAAGAGAAAAAAGCTCGCGTTGATGATGCTCTTCACGCTACTCGTGCAGCAGTTGAAGAAGGTATTGTTTCTGGTGGAGGAACAACTCTTATCCATGCAGCTAAAGCTTTAGCTAACTTCCCATCTGATATTCATGAAGAGAAAGTTGGTGCTAATATCTTAATGAAAGCTTTAGAAAAGCCAGCTTACCAAATTGCTTTTAATGCAGGTGAAGAGGGTGCTGTAATTGTTGAGAAACTTAAAAATGCTACTGATGTACACTTTGGTTATAATGCTCATAAAAATGTCTTTACAGACCTATTTGCAGCTGGTGTTATCGATCCAGCTAAGGTGGTTCGTTCAGCTGTCCAAAATGCTGTTTCAATTTCAGGTCTTTTCTTAACTACAGAGTGTATCATTACTGATATTCCTGAACCAGAAGCTCCAATGCCTGCCGGTGCACCGGGAATGGGTGGCGGAATGCCAGGAATGTATTAATAAATAATCAGAAATAATTAATTTAACGGAGACTTTTCTAAGTCTCCGTTTTTTGTTTGCCCAGAATGTTATCTGAGCCGACGGACTGAAAGAAGTCCTGACACCCAACTGACAGGAAGTCAATCTGAGGTCAAGGGCGTTGCTGGCAACGGCAGGGTCTGAAGTAAGACGCAGGAAGAATGTGGAACATAGCGAAAGTAAACTGATTTTGGTCCATGTAGTGGGTAACTTTTCAAAAAGTGAGGACGCCCAAATGTCAGTCGACTACATGGATTATAACAGATGGATTTGCATTCAGGCAGGATAACTTAACTGGGGAAGCCTGTTAAAGTCTCTTCAAGAGTAACTACATCTACAAGCTGAAAGGCAAGAGTTGTATCAAGCTTTAGCAGGTGGCAGATGATTCCGTAGTAGTGATAAATCTTTTGCCTATGAGAGCTGGTGACAGACTGGAGGATAAAACAAAAGAGACAGTATTCTTAGTAATACTGGGGGATATTTTTCAAAAGGAAATATCTCATGCGAAGGGATGAAGATAAACCAAAGAATAAACATAACTATAGAGATATTTTCTTAAAAGTAGGAAACGAAGAGAATCGTAAGATTCAAGGCTCGGATAGACGGTGGTGAGTACCTTCTTTCTATCACGACCTTACGAGACTGAGTAGATGAAGTTAAAAAAAAAAGGATAATAGTCAAAACCTATAAAATCTTTGATAGATTGCTTTATGCTAGAAACTTCGAAGGTCTTCATTGAATTAACTGTCATTTGAAAGTATGATTTAAGCATTGTTGATTGTGAAAAGGAGAAACTAAATGAAGAAGTGGTACAGT
>Ga0265294_10003974_pt1 | contig 18646 bp, 10 predicted proteins | sample MunlanPumphouse3_FD_192504 | JGI IMG/M metagenome (GOLD analysis project Ga0265294, IMG submission 192504) | Groundwater microbial communities from a municipal landfill in Southern Ontario, Canada - Pumphouse #3 | ecosystem: Environmental > Aquatic > Deep subsurface > Groundwater | place...
GGCGCGCGCTTTGGCTGCCATCACGAGGAACTGGCCGGCACGCGGGCCTGCGCCGTTCGAGACATACTTCTTAATGAAATCCGGGCTCTTCTCGTCCTGGGGCCGGGTGGCGCGCACGAGGCGGACAGCATATTTGATGACGTGATCGGATACAGGAATCTTACGCACCACAGCTTGGAGTTGGAGCAGTTCGTCCTTGGTGATGACCTTCTGAGGTTGTTCGCTTTTGGCAACGGTGGTTGCCTTTACCACGGTCTCTTCCTCGTCCTCTTTTGGATAATCCACCCAAAGGTTGAACATAAAACGGTCCTGCTGCGCTTCCGGTAGCGGGTAGGTGCCCTCTTGCTCGATCGGATTCTGCGTGGCGAGCACAAAGAAGGGAGCGTCGAGCTTGTAGGTCTGGTTTCCGACCGTCACACATTTTTCCTGCATGGCTTCCAGCAGGGACGCTTGGGTTTTGGGCGGCGTACGGTTGATTTCGTCGGCCAGCAGCATGTTGGTGAAAATCGGCCCCTTGATAAACCGGAAACTCTTCTTATCCGTCACGGGATCGTGTTCCAGAATCTCGGTACCGGTGATGTCGGTGGGCATCAGGTCCGGCGTGAATTGGACACGTTTAAACTCCATGTCGAGCACCTTGGCGATTGTGGCGCAGAGCGTGGTTTTGGCCATGCCGGGCATGCCGACAAGCAGACCGTGCCCGCCTGCGATGATGACCATCATGACTTGGTCGATGATGTCGACTTGTCCGATGATGACCTTGGCGATTTCCGCCCGGATCTTCTCGGAGCGCAGCGACATCGCTTTGACGAGCTTGAGATCCTCTTCCGAAGCCCCCTGCACCTTCAGTTCGCGCCGCCCCTTTTTGGCAGCAGGCTGTTGCGCTTCTGTGGCGGTAGGCTCGCTCGCTTGCTCAGCGGCGGGTTCTTCAATGAAGAGCAAAACAACCTGCCCGCCAAGAATGATCTGGCATCCGCTGGCGAGAATCGCCTTGCCCAACGTCTGCCCGTTGACTGTCGTGCCATTGGAACTGTCCAGGTCTTCAAGAATCCAGCCCTCGTCGCCGGGGGTGAGCTGCGCGTGCCGGCTGGAAATCGCTTCAACGGGGATGCAGATAGAACAGTCCTCGCTGCGGCCGATCAGATAGGGTTGCGTCGGCGCGAGTTCGGTCAGCAATTGGTCGCCTTCGGGCTGTTGCAAGAATAACTTTGCCATGTGTGTGTGTTCCTTTATTGTCAGACAGACTTAACGTGATTCTTGGGCTGGCACGACAGACGTCCCGGGGGCGGGATCGCTGGTCAACGTGATCGTCCCCAAGTCTTTCACAGAGGTCGCCACGCGGATGCCTTGGAGCGGCTTGCAGAAGTAGCCGGGGATCAGTCCTTTGGTGTCGGGGGGACCCATTTCCTGACGCGTGATCTCGCGGGTCTTTTTCATCTCCCAATGGGTGCCTAGCTTGCTGGTCCCAACGCTTTCCATCAGGCAGAGCTTGATGCTGCGGATTTGAATGTGTTTCAGGACTTCGGCGCTTTGCAGGGTGACCGGCAAGGTCCGGACTTCCTGCTCCAAAACGCGTGCTTTACCAAAGGTGCCGCCCTGCCCTTCGATGCGGTGCTGGTTTTTAACGTTGAAAAAAGGATTGGACTCGTTGACCTTCGCTTTGATCGCACGCACGTCCGGTTCGGTCAATGTGTTCGGTTCGCGCGAAAGCAGCAAACCTTCGTAAAAGCAGTTTTCGCAGAGCACGAAAAGATCATATTTGCCGGGCGGCAACCCGTAAAAGGAGAACGCATTATTCGCGCCGAGCGAGGCGAGATAGACTTGGTTGGTCATGTCTTTGTTGATGTTGCGCGCATTCTTGGTGGAATCGCCGCCCGCCACGTCGGACAGTGCTGAAATGTTCGGGAATTTTTGCGGCATGGCCAGTACGCCGAGCACCTCGGATGGATTGCCGGCGATCATGCCTCGCAAGCCGCCGCTCGCCGAGAAATCGGGCTTGGAATACAGGTTGATTCCAACCTTGGTTTTGCTATAGGGCGACATGTTGCCGGGATCAATCTTGATCGCCGCGCCTGCCAGCGTTGCCGCGAGAGCGGCCAGCAGCGCGCCTGATGCACGGACTGCGATTCGAAATGTCATCATGGCGCGAGCACCTCTTTCATGGCTGCTTCATAGGGATGTCCCGGGAAGCGTTGAACAAAATCAGCGGCGATTTCTTTGATGCGCACCTTGTCGTTGAGCTGTTGCAGGCACTCAATCTCCAGTTTCATGGCATCCGCAAGCTGTGCGCTCATCGTCACGCTTTTGCGATAGGTCGCCAACGCGTTGACCGCGCGGCGCAAATCGCCGACAGAGAGATAAACCTTGGCTTCTGCCATCGGATAGTCTCCGGAGAGCTTGGAGGCCGGCGATTCGTTCTCCCAATCGTTCAGCTTCTGAAAGGCTTCCGGCAACGCATCTTGGGCGAGAAAACTCGTGATCGTTGCATACATGGACGCGTCATGAACCGTATAAATCTTCCAGTCGTCCACCTTCATCCGCGAGGCGAGACTCTGCATCGCCGGCCGTTTGGATGACGCCTTGGCGGTCGTGTTGGTTTCAGACTCGGCCTCGCGCCGCTTGCGGGCGCCGACATAGGTCAAGCGTCCGCCGGCCATGCCGACTTTATTGCGGCTTCTGAATCGGTCTTGCGCATCCTTGTAGAACTTCATGGCTGCGTTATAATTACCGAGAGCCCGCTCGACATCCCCTTGACGCATCGCCGCGATTTGTGTCTGGTCCGGTGCGATCGCCGTTTCTTTTAAAAACGCGACTTCGTGTTTGGCTGCCGCAGGATTGTTGATGTCAAACAGATAGGCGCACACCCGCTCATCCTTCCAGCGGAATTTGCGTGCGCTGGTTCTTTCGTTTTTCTCCAGCCGTGCGATCCAGTCCAGCAGAAGCTTGTCTTTGCGTTGCAGGCGCAGCGTCTCAATGAAGCGGTCTTCCAGAACCCAGCGCTCTTCGGCGGGCCTTTTCTGCAGCGTGTCGAAGCCACGGTTGAAAATCTCGATCAGAATCGGACCGGCGTTATAGGGCTCCAGCAGTTCGATCAGCATGCCCCAGTGATCGTTGCTCCAGTCAGCGCAGGGATCGGCAGGCGGTGGAACAGCACGCAACATGTCATAAAGGGCTTTTCTCACTGTGAGCCGGTCGTTCTGGGTGTCCAGTGAGAGCGCGGGAGGGGTCCAGAAACAGCGCATGCGCACCGTGGTCCGGGCGATCCCCGCCGCATTAGAAACGGCAAGCGTAACGGGATAGGAAATCGTGTCGGGGTCGCCCGAAACGAGCCAGTCAATCGCGGGTTCGGCAAAACGCTTGTTGGGGGGGAACTCCCATGTGACATTCAGCGCATCGGATGGCGTTACCGCGCCGTACGAGAGCGCGAACAAAACCAGCGGCTTTTCACCAATCCAGTAATAGCCGAGGCGCTGGGTGTTGCCGCGGACAACCCCTGCGATGCGCCCATCCTTGAATGCGATCCTTTTGATGTCGGCCCGTCCGGACTGAGCGAGTCCTGAAACATGCTCCGGCATTCCGTCTTTCGTCTCCATGCCGGGACGCTTCCAGCAGAGGTTGATCTCCTGCGGGCCGGTCTTTTCGAAGTGAAAGTAATCGATTCGGTGAAGCCCGGGACCAAGTTCAACCCAATCACCGCGCTGCCCTTTGGCTCCGCCTTGCCGCGTATGGAGCCCGGGCCAACTGTGGACCATCTTGCCGTTGATCGCGAACTCGGAGCCTTCATCCGAAATCGTGCAGAAATAGATGCGCTCCTTCTTTTCCAGCAAAAACGCGCCGACAATCCACGTGGAAAAATCATCATCAGGGCCGAACGGGTTGACCATCGATCCGATGCCATAATCCCATTCGTCGAACGATGCGCCTTGTGCGGGCGGATAGTCCCGCTCCATACGCTTGGCCACTTCAAGACTGGCGTTGCCGTTTTTTGAAAAGAAAAAGGTCGCAGGAAAAAGACGTGTATTCGCCGGCCGCGGTGGCGGATTGGCGGAAGGTGTGATATAGACCGTAGCGGTTTCACCGTCGCCAGGTTTGGCGAACAGTACACCGAATCCGTCGGTTGCCGAGTCCGCGACGATGACACTTTCCAACTGTTTACCCTGCGCGTCGCGCACATCGGGGACACGGAATTTACCGGGCAACAGTCCCCCGTTGGGGATCTTTACGAAAACGCCCAGATCAGGATGGTCAGGCTCACGCGAAACGGCCACGTCTACCCGAATCGCCGCGCCGGGTACGGCCCACACCTCTTGCTGCGCCCCGCTCCGCTCGGCTGCGAGTAGCATGCCGGACAAAAAGAAGTACGGAAGGTGCCTCGCACAACGCTGTTTCAATCTTTTCCGGTTGAGGAAAACAGTCTTCTCTCTCGTCTTCAACTCCACACGACTCCTTGAGCGGCGCGTCCGCACGCTATTGCATCTCGCCGATCGCTTTGAAGTAATCCGACACCATGTCGCGGTACTCGGCCGGTGCTTCGTCCGGCGATGCGGCGATCGCCTCCGCAGCGTTATCCGTATTGCTGACCGCTCCCATGTCCGCGCTGCCGATCCCGTTCTCCAGCGACGTGTAGGTGGTGCTGAGCGCCTGCAACGCTTTCTTGTGCAGTTCGGCGATCATCGCCGGCGAAGCGTTTTGCTTCTGCAACAGATCGAGCTGCTTGCTGAATGCAATATACTTCTTGAGATCGTAGGTCCGCAGGTTGTTGAGTTGCGCCTGGGCATACACCGCTTCGGCGTTACGAGTCAACTGGGCGCGCGTGCTCTCGGCGGAGTCGGCTTCAACCTTGGTGTCGCGCCGCGTGGCACCCTCGCCGCCCTCCATCCCCTTGTCCTGCGAGTAACCGGAATTCTTGCCGCCGCCCGTGGCTACGGCGTCCGAGTGACCCTCTTCCTCGACGTCCCCGGACTGGTTGGAATCCTGCGTGCGTCGTTTATCAAGATTCTTGTCGCCCTCGTTGATCTTGCCGGAACGCGACATCACCTCGCCGTCTGACATGCCCTGCCGCCCGACCTGCGAGCGGCCGTCCTGGTCCTTGTGGTCAGGACGGTCGTTGCCTGATTTGCCAGCAGCGCTGTAACTGACGGTTTCGCCTTCGGAAATGCCCCATCCCATGTCAATATTGGCCATGCCCTGATTGGTTACGGAGTCATCAGCCTTTTCCAACTGCTCCTCTTCCTGCTCCAGCAGGTCGCCGATGATGTCCTGTAACTCTTCCGGCATGGTCACCTGTCCGACCGGCCCCTTCATTTCCTCCTTGTCGATCGTCTCCATGTTGCGTTTGACGTTGTCAGATTTGGCGACTAGCCACATCTCCATCTCGTCCGCCTTCTGCCCGGTCATGATAAGCGTGTCGAGCAGGAAGTCTTCTTTCTGCAAGCCGACTTCGACCACGGCGTTGGTTCCAGAACCCTCCTCCTGCTTCATCTCTTCATACGTCTGGAAGGTGTCGGTCACCAGTTCGTTGACGGCATCCAGCTCAGGCATGGCCTGCAGGTCGGTGGCGACCTTCAACATGGCCTGCGCCATATTCGCCTTGAGCTCAACGATCTCCTCAAGCAAGTCATCATCGATTTTTTCGGTCTTGTCTCCCTGGCCGCCGGTCTCGCGCAGGGCATCCACGACGCGCGCCTGCAAGTCCTCCATCTTTTTGATGGACTGCCTCGCATCCTTGATGATAGCCAGTGCGTCTTCAGTCTTGTCCTTGGTCTCGGTCTCGCGCCACTCCTTGAGGAACTCCATCAGCACGGCGATGCCGTTGGTCACGCTGTTCTGCGGCGGCACGGCGTCCGCGATCCGTTCCGACTCCATGACCTCGGCGATCGTGACCATGGTGGGGTGAAGTTTCAGTTCAACCGCTCGGTCGGCGATCTTGTTCATGAGGGCGCCGAACTCTTCGTCGTCACGGTCTTGTTTGGCCTCGGACCGGCAGAAGCCGATCATCGCCTCCATGTCTTGTGAAAGATAGTCCTGCCGGTCAATGATCGCTTCCGGCAGTTCGGACGCTTTTGCAACAGCTTTCAATGTGGCGGCGAGATTGGAGGTCTGTCCTTTTCGGATGCCCTCCAGCATGGCCAAGACGCCGGCAGCGGCCTGCGAGACCTCGCCCTTGTTCATGTTGCCGTCCGCCTGCACCAAGAGCCGCAGCACCGTGTTTTGCGCGTCGACGGCAAGCTTGGCATTTTCTTCGCGCGTTCCCGACGTTCCCGTCACCATGTGGGTCAGCCGCGTGGTGGCGTCCGGCAACGGCCCTTTGACCGCCTTGTCCAGCGCGACACGTGCTGTACCGACCGCCGCGTCTTTGGTCTTCAACAGGGTCTCGGCATACGTGCGGATCGCCTTTTGCTTGTCGGCGACCTCCTGCCAGAGCTGCTCATCGTAAGCGGGTAGGTCTGCCTGCAACCGCGTGGTGGTGGTGAGCGCGGCCCGCTGGCGCGCGACCAGCTCGCCGATCGTCTTTCGCGCGTCGCCGCGATTCTGCTGCTCGGCGGCAAGCTGCGATGAGAGCGTCGTCATCTCAAACAGGATCTGCTGGCTGACCGTTCGATTGGGCGCGTCGCCGCCGGCGGTATCGTAGGCCACGATGCGCAAGGCCGAAGAGGCCGACACATTTTCAAGCGAGCCGGTCCACTTTTCCGTAAAACTCTTCTGCCCGGCGAGATCCCACTCTTTCAGGACCTCCCCCTCGGCTCCCGGCTTGGCTCCCTTGTTGACGCGCTCCATACGCACCTTGCCGAGGCCGTATTCGTCGCTGATCTCGAATTGCACAACCGGCGCGGCGTTGGGCGGCAGGACCGCTTTCGCGGCTGAAGGGATCATCAAGCGGATACTGGGCGCACGGTCTTCGATAAGGGCAAAACGCACCGGCACACGCATTTCAAGGCCATAAGTGTCGCGCGCCGCGATTTGAAAGAGGGCACCGTCCGTGATCACGATACCTCCGGACCAGTTCGCCTTGTCGGTGCCGGGCGTCAGCGTCAACGACTCTTTATCAAGAAGGACCTGAGAGGTCTCGACCGGTCGGTTGCAGGCTATCTGAAAAGTGACTGTGGAACGAACCGGGATCGCGACCGCGTTGGTCAACGCATCGAATGTGAGAGGGGCCAGCGACGTGTAGCCGGGCGGCGTGACGGTGAGCCGCAGGCTGGAGAGCGCTAACGGTGGCACGGTGTCGATCGTGTAGGTGTCGGTCGGATAGGCGTCGCCGACTTTGAACCGGTAGCGGAGCGAGGTGGCTATTTTGGAGACCCGGTAGGGGAACTCCTCTTCTTCGCCGGTCGCCTTGAACTGTCCGACTCGCACGGTGGAACGCTTGTCATCGGCCGGATAAAGGTCCAGATCCACGAACTGCCCGGCACGCCCCGTGGCCTTCACCACCAGGTCGATGCCGGAGCCCTGCACGATGGTCTTGCTCGCCGGAGTCACCGCGAGGACCGTCGCGAAGGTCGGCGGCGAAAGGCGCGAGAAGGGATTCAACACGCGCTGCATCGCCACGGTCCAGGCGTTGCCGAGCACGAACGCGGGCACGGCCAGCAACAGCGCTGCGGCCGCAACGGCAATCGCGCCGCGTTTGCGCAGGCGACGATCTTTGATTTCATGCAGCGGCAACGCGGAGAATCCCGGTACGCCTTCATTCAAATAGGCGCGCAGCCAGGAAGAGGGCGCGTGCTCGCTGGCAAAGAGCACGCGGTTGATGAGATGGTTGTCGAGTTGCGGGAACCTTTTTTCGAGAAACGCGGCCACGGCGGCTGGCGAACGCTTGCGGTTGACGACGCGCACCAGCCAGACCAGCGAGGCAGCGGCCAGAGCAATCAGGGTCAGCGACAGCGACAGCCTTCCGTAAGCCCGCGGGCGGAGCCACACATCGAGCGCCGTCAGCGCCACCCACGCCGTCAACAGAAGGGCCGCCGCCACGATCAGATGTTCCGTGGCGTGCCAACGGTTGATCTTGCCGTTGATGCGGTGCAGTTCTTGGTCGAAATCCGACATGACCGGCTCCTTACGGTTGACCCTTCAAATCACGAGTCCTGACGAACGGGTTATTGGTATTAAGGATAACAAAACAACGGTGTGCTGTAAATCCGAAGCTGCCCGTATTTTGGCTCCAGGGCGCATGGCAGTTCTGTTGGGGAGACCTTCTCGTAATCGTAATCCTAATCTTGATCTTAATCTGCTCGTCGCCGATTGTCGGCCTCATATTAGGACAGAGCAAGATGGGGATTACGATTAGGATTAGGCGACATCGGCACCAACAGAACTGCCATGCGCCCGCGGGTGACGGTCTTGCGTCTTGCGTCTTGCGCCCTGCTTTTGACATCATGTGTTGGGTTACAGAAAGGGAATAGAGGATGAGCCATGTAGGGATCGGAATCGGCGCAGCGTCTGTTTGCGCAAGCGTTTTGCTGGCGGCGCAACCGGTGACTGTCGTATCGCCGGACGGCAAACTGGAGATGGCGTTCACCTGCGAAGGGGGACGGGTGACGTACACGGTTCAGGCGGATGGCAGACGACTGATTCAAGCGTCGCCGGTCGGCTACGACGGCAGCGTCCAGACGGGTGTGAAACGGCGTTCGGTGGAAGCGGTCTGGAAGCCGGTGTGGGGCAAGCGCGCTGCTGTGCCGGAGCGATTCAACGAGGTGACGCTCGATCTGACGGCGTATCGGATCGTGGCGCGCGCCTACGATGAAGGCGTCGCGTTCCGTTGCCTTGGCGGCACGGGGAAGGAACACACGCAGTTTGTCTTCGCGGGTGATTTCACGGCTTGGTACTACAACGGCGAGCATCACAACATAGGTCCGGAACGGCTATCCGAAAGTGACGGCAAGCGGATGCCGCCGATGACGGTCAAGGCGGCGGATCATGCCTATCTGGCGGTTCTCGAGGCTGACCTAGGCAACGGGGATCCGCTTGCGTTGCGGACGCGTCAGGGTGAGACGGTTGTCGAGATTGCGTCGGCGCCCAGCGAGGCGTGGCGCGTGCTGCTTTTCGGGCGAACGCCAGGCGCGATGGTAGACGCGCATGTGGTGGAACTGCTCAATCCGCCGCCGGACGAAGGACAGGATTTCTCGTGGGTACAACCAGGGGTGGCGGTGTGGGACTGGCGCGCCAACGGCGCGCGGGTGGAAGGCTTTACCTACGCCATGTCTTATCCGTCGTGGGTGCGCATGGTGGATTTCGCGGCCGAAAACAGGATCCGCTACCTGGTGCTTGACGCCGATTGGTACGGTAAAGAGTTTAATCCGAAATCGGACCCGATGAAGGGCGGATATGCGGGTGATGCGAAAAAATTGATCCGCTACGCCAAAGAGAAGGGCGTGGGAATCTGGCTCTATTTGAACGATGTCGCCGGGCGCGCCTATCCGATTGAACAGACACTCCGGGCGTACGGTGAGTGGGGCGCCGCCGGCATCAAGTACGGGTTCATGATGGGCACACCACGTGAGAAAAATGAACGTACCCGCATGATCACCGAGGTGTGCGCGAAAAACCGGCTGCTCTGCAACTTCCATGACGGGCCGGTACACCCCTACGGCCAGATGCGCACATGGCCCAACGCTGTGACGCGCGAGCTCTGCCACGCCCAGCTTGATGCGCATCGCGTGTTTCAGCCCAAGACGTTTGTGACGTCCGTCTTTGTCAACATGCTGGCAGGGCCGATCGACATGAACAATGGGCTTGCCGACCTGACACAGGCGCATCGAGTTGACGAACCCTCGCCGGTCCCTTCGACGCTCGCTGGCGAGGCGGCACGCACGTTGATCACCTTTTCCGGCGCGACGGTCATTCCCGATATTCCGGAGAATTACCGTAAGCATCCCGAGTTGCTCCGCTTCATCGCCGCGCAGCAACAGCCATGGCGTGAAAGCGTGACACTGAGCGGCGTCATCGGCGAGCACATCGTCATGGCACGTCAGGCGGCCGATGGCGTCTGGTTGGTGGGGGCGGCCACAAATGAAGAGCCGCGCGTGTTGGATATTCCCTTGGCCTTCCTGGGCGGTGGACGTTACGAAGCGTGGGTGATGGAAGATGGCGAGGAGGCTGATTTCCGAACCCATGTAGAGAGCTACAAAGCGGTGAAGCGCGCGGTTTCGAGTACGGATACGATCCGTGTCTCCCTCGCGCCGGGCGGCGGTGCCTGCCTGATGCTCACGGTTAAAGAGTGACGACACGCTGTTTCTGTCGGCCGCGTGTGTGACAGACCGAATCTTGGCGTCTGCCGGCGTTCAATCCTGGATGAATTCAAAGAGTAAACGCGGCGTTTATTTTTTGCGCTGAAGCTTGGCGACATAACCGCCACAGGGTTGCAGCGTTGCGATCAGCGGCGCGTGTGCCGAAGCTGACCGCGCAACGGCCGCAAAACCGGTGGTCGTGTCAGACCGGTCGGCGAGTTCTGTGACCGCGACATCAGGCCACCCGGTGAATTGCAGGTCGAGCGAAACCAGTTTGAGCCCGTCGGTGCCGTTGACCACAGCGATGAACCAGATGTCACCTTTTCGACGCGCGAAGGCGGCCAGTTCGCCGATACGGCTGCCTTCCAGCACGCGCGTCTCGTCCCAACAGACCGGCAACTCCCGCACAAAGGGCAACGCCGGCGCGAGTTCGGGGTCCTCTAACAGGCGCTGGGGGTGTTCGGCCATCACGAGCAAGGGCGAGGTTATCAGGTAGGCCATCGCCAGTTGGTGCGTCCAGGTCGTGTTGCCGGGGCGCGAGAAAGCCAAGGGCGTGTAGTCGGCGTGGCCGGCGAGACAGCGCGTGAAGGGCAACGCCGCGTTATGTGAGGCGGGCAGATCCTGGTTTTCGCCACCGGGCACGTAGGGCGGCGGTTCCGCGTTGCCCCGGCGTTGGCGGGCGTGTTCGGTGATCCGGTTGAGTTCCAATCCGCGCACGCCTTCTCGGGTGAGTTCGTTGGGATAGGTGCGCGCTTCGCCGGAGGGTTTCTGACAGCCGTGAAAGTTGACCATAAGCTGGCGGCGCGCGGCTTCGCGCAGCACGCGCTCATCGAAAACGATCGTGTCGTAAGACTCGCTGTTCATGAAGTCAATCTTCACGCCGGCGGCACCGGCCTCCTTCACGTGATCGAGAAACCCGCGTAAAGCTGCATAATCGTGATCAGGCAGGTTGAGCTGTTTCGAATGCTTCCAGACAAAGACCCGCACGTTGCGGTCGCGTGCGTACGCGCAGAGTTCACGTACGACAGGCCAAGCATTTGTCCAAGATTCCCATCCTTCGTCCAGCGTGGTGAATTCGAAATTCAGGGCCGAGGCATGATCGATCATCCGTTTCTCGGCTTCAGGCTGCATATAATCTTCACGGCCCTGCCACCAGCTCCAGACGCTCCGGCCGCATTGGATCCACGCCTCGTCGGGGAAGAGTTCCGGGTCAGGGGGCGGTGCAAGTTGGGCAATCAGGTCATTGTTCACCAAAGCATGGAGGTTTGGGGCCACCAACAACACGCGCCAGGGCGTCTGGATCGGTCCGTCAACGTCAAAACCGGCCGGTTCCGTGAAGCAGCCGCGTAAGGTGCCGTCTGTTTCTGCCGAAAGGCGCATGCCGCTATAGCGGAAGAGCGCGGCCTCGCTCACCGCCGCGTAGCCCTGCCCGCCGGGCAGCTCGGCGATCAGCGGCATGGTCTGGATCGGTCCCTGAGGTGAGATGGCGTGAAGGTCGCGCAGCGGTGCACGGATCCATTCGCCGGCGTATGTCTTGAGCTTCCAGTCAGAGCGGCGTTCGGCGAACCAGACGAGGCTTGCCGCCGGCAAACGCCAGCACGCGGTCTCGCCATTGACGCGCCGTGTTCCCTTTCCGGGAACCACGAACCGCCAGGCGACGCCGGTGTCGGCCACGACGACTTGCACCCCGTAGGACGGGCCAGAACGGGGTTGCGCGTAACAGAGCGCGCGCTGCGCAGTCAGGCGGCTCTCTTGCTGTACGCCCCGCACCGGGAAACGATCATCGGTCCGATGCACGCGCAACGGTTTAAACGCGGTGACCTGCCCGAGATCACACCCCGCGACCGTGATGCCGAGCGGCGCGCGGGCGAGCACCTCGGCACCACGGTACAGGACCCTGTAGGTCAACTGCCCGGCGGCGTCGACCGCGACGCGAGCATGCACGGAGCCGTCCGGGCTCGTCAGTTGCAGCGCCTCGAGGTCGGCGTGGAGCAGGCTTGCCGCGCACAGGCACGCCACGAGTAGCCATCGCCTGGGTATGAGTCTCTCGGCCTTGCACAGGGCGTGCCGCCTGCCGGTGTCGGTGGAGTCGTGCATCAGAAGAACCATTTGGCAAAACGCAAGATGCCCTGTTTCCACGGCACGCGATGGGAGACGCCCGATGCGTTTTTGAAGGCGTCCAGATTGGCGACGTACCAACTGTAGTTGCGGATCAACGCATCTTTGTTCGAGTGTCGCGGCGCGTAACCCAGAATGCGTTCGGCTTTCTCGATGCTGACAAAAGAATCTTCACAGGCGGTTTCATACACCCATTTGTAGAGCGGCGAAAGGTGCAGCAGCTCGAGAAAGCGCAGTGTCCAGATCATCGGTGTGGCTGGGAATCCGCGGATTTTTTTGCCGTGGCCCGCAACATCCAGCACGGCTTGATAGTCTTCACGCATCGTGGTGAACGCTTTCGCGCCGATGTTGAAGGTGTCGTTGACTTTGTCGGGCTCCAGCGTGAGCGTCAACCAGATCGCCTCGCACAGATCCTCCACGTCGAGGAGCTGATAGCGGTTGCGGCCGCTGCCGATCATCGGGAAGCCGTGACCGGTGAAGGCCCAATCATAGAAGAGGGCAAAGACGCCGAGCCGCTCAGGGCCGACGAACGATTTGGGACGGATGATCGGCACGCAGAGGCCTTGCTCACGCGCCTTGAGACACTCCTCTTCCGCCAATATCTTGGCACGCCCGTACGGTCCGACGCCGATCAGTCGGTCGGTCTCGTAAAGCGGATGATGGTCGGGGATGCCGTAAACGGCCGTGGAGGAGATCATGACGGCGCGCTCGGCCCCGGCTTCGCGCGCGGCTGCCATCACGTTGCGCGTGCCGTCGACATCAGTGGTCATGATGTCCTGTTCGGTATAAAGCGGCAGGGCCGCAGCGGTGTGGATCACCCAGGTGACGCCGTGCATGACCTGCTTCAAGGCGGACACGTCGCGGATGTCGCCGACCACCGATCGGATTTGGTCCTTCTCGGGGTAGTCGAACGGCACCAGGTCGATCGAGCGGATATCCGTCATGCCTTTCGATCTGAGATGCCGGATCAGGTTGATCCCGAGAAATCCGCTGCCGCCTGTCACCAAGACTCGTTGACTCATTATCCGTAATCCCTTCGCATCCGTCGCGTCGCCGTGTGAGAGGTTTGGCCCCGGCAGCACGCACACGCCTCCGGACCGTTACCAAAAAGCGCGTCAACGATACCAAATTCTGTGGGGCGTTGAACATCTTCAAAAGACAAAGCGCGCACCCGTTCAGGGGCCTTGCGCCGTCTTCCGTACCTGTGATAAAAAGAGGGCATGACCTGCGAGTGGAGCACACAACATGAGAACGCGGTACGCCTGCTGCGGGCCGGCGGCGTGGTGATCATCCCGACAGACACCGTGTACGGAATCGCGGCGCATCCGGACTGTGCCGGCGCCGTGGCGCGTATCTGCACAATCAAGGGACGTCCGACCGGCAAGCCGATCGCGCTGCTCGCGGCCGATCTGGCGTCCGTGCTCGCATTCGGTGCGGTTCTGCCGCCGGCTGCGCGGCGGTTGGCGGAGCGCTTCTGGCCGGGCGCGTTGACGCTGGTGCTGCCGTGCGGCGGAGGCGAGGAAGGTTTCCGTGTTCCCGATCATCCGGCGACATGCCGGTTGCTGGCGGCATGCGGCGGCACGCTGCGGGTGACGAGCGCCAACCTGAGCGGCGCGATGCCGGCCGTCAGCGCTGTGGACGCGCTGCGTGACATCGGCCTTGAAGCCGACCTTGTGATCGACGGCGGGGTCTGTCCCGGCGGCGTGCCGAGCAGCGTGGTGCGGGTCGGCCATGACGGCGCGCTGGAGATCCTGCGCGACGGGGCGATTGACGCCGAAACGCTGCGGCGTGCGGTGGCCGACGGTTGACGTCGACAAACAAAAAAAGCGTTCCGGATCACTCCGAAACGCTCCTTTTATTGGGTGACAACCCTTATCACTCACATCTCTCGCATCGCTCGGCGGGAGTTGTTACGGATACGGGCGCGTGCCGATTTACGGCGAGCCTTTTCGCACGGTTTCTCGTAGTAACGATTGTTGCGGAGCTGCTTCAGCAGGCCTTCTTTGTCCATGATCTTCTTGAGCCGCTTGAGCGCACGCTCGACAGACTCACCTTTTTTCAATCGGAGTTGAATCACGCTAGTCACCCCCTTTCAACACCCCGTGTCTCGGCACCGTCGACCGCTGCCGGACCTCGGGTCAAATAAATGGTGGTAGGGCTTGGATTCGAACCAAGGAAGGCGTTAGCCAGCAGATTTACAGTCTGCCCCGGTTGGCCACTTCGGTACCCTACCGTGTGAAAAACACGGGTCGCACTATGTCAAAAACCGTCGCGGCTGTCAACGTGGAATCACGCTGTGCGACAGTTTTTTCTGTTGAAATGGCGTGCGTTTGTTCGCGCGGCATGCGATAAAATCCTGTATGATTCTCACTTTATCACGTGGCCTGTGTGCCGGCCTGCAGGAGAGCATCATGACTGACGCCGTATTCACGATGGGGAAAGAGATGGACCTGAAAGAGGAGATGAAGCGTACGCTCGCGACGCCGAGGTTGCCGGCGAATCTCATGCTCAAAATCATGTTCCTGACCTTTGATGTGCTGTACGGCAAGGCGAGGTCTCTGCCCAAGGTGATGGTGTTGGAAATTCTGGCGCGCTATCCCTATTGGGCGTGGGAGCATGGCGCGTACCGCCTGCTCTCGAAGTGGCACTGCGGCACGCGGCCGGTGCCGCGCGAGCAGATCGAGGTCGCGCTGCGCCACATTCAGATGGGGCGCGAGGCGCAGGACAACGAGCAGTGGCATATGCTGCTCTGGGCCGACCTCTGCCACCAGAAAGGCATTCCGCTCTCAGGGTTCCGCCACCTGCTGCTGCCGCGCATGATGACCTTTGTCTACTTCTGCCTGACGCGCGTCATGTACCGGCTCAATCCGGTCTGGTCGTTCGCGATGAACGCGGCCTTCGAGTCGCACGCCGAACACGAATACATGCTCTACGCGCGCGAGCATCCGGAGTTTGAGCAGCAGCCGGTCGATTCCGTCTGGTTTGCCTGTTATCCGCGCCAGAAAACCTTGGCCGACCTCGTGCGCCGCGTGGGGCTGGACGAGCGCGACCACATGAATCACTCGCTGGCCGAGATCGAGCGTTTGAAGGGAAGGTAGGACAGGCCTTCCTGCCTGTCCTGCGCAGACCGGAATGTCTGCGCTACTTTTGCGCGGTGTCAGGCTGCCGGGGGTGACAACCGTTGGGTGAGGGCGTAGACCATGTCGGAAACGGAACGCTTGAACGCGTCGTTTTCGACGAACTGCTTGTAGACCTGGGTGTCATCTTTGAGCAGGGTGAGCATGACCTTTTCAAGGGCTTTCTCGTATTCAAGGCGGGCGGTGGAGGGAGTGTTCGCCAAGGCGTTCTGATAGGACTGGTCAGCGGCGACTTTGGGCGCGATGTCTTCCTTGAAGCGGCGGATCACGCGGTCGGAATCGGTGAAGAGTGTGCCGAATTGGGCGTTGAAAGCGTCTAAGATGTGGGTGAGGGTGTCGATCAGGGGTTCGGGCTTATGACCGCCTTTTTCAACAGGGATCGGATTGATCTCGGCGTCATCATCGGGGATGTCGGGCTTGAAGGAGTTCTTTTGCTCGACGCGGTAGCTGTCCATGTCGATGGCTTGGATGATCCCCTTGGAGAGGTCTTCGTCGACGGGCGAGGGCAGCTTATTGATGAGGAGGTTCAGCAGGATGGAGAGCTTTTCCCAATCGCGGTTTTTGAAGGAGATGAGCGCGGCGAGAAATTCGTAGGTGCGCACGAAGGTCTTGGCGCTGCCCTTGAAGCTGATCTGGCCGTCAACATCGAGCGCGGTCTTGTAGACGGCCGCGCAGGCGTCAAGGATCGGGTCGAGGGTTTCGCGGGAGGCGCCGCTGAGGAATAGGGTGCAGAAGGTGTCGAGTTGTTCCTGCGAATAAACCTGTGCCTCGTCGAGTGCGGTCTTCAGGTCGTGGAGTTTGTTGGGGTCGGTCTCGTCGCTGAGGATCGTGGTCCGGTAGTAATCGGCGAAGGCTGCGGTGATGGTGTCGGTGTTGTTCTGGAAATCGAGCACGAAGACCTCGCGCTTGCCGGGGTGGGCGCGGTTGAGGCGGGAGAGGGTCTGCACGGCCTTGATTCCCGAAAGAGGCTTGTCAACGTACATGGTGTGCAGCAGAGGCTCGTCGTAACCGGTCTGGAATTTGTCGGCGCAGATGAGGAAGCGGTAGGGCTCTTCTTGGAAAGTCCCGGCGATGCCGTTTGAAGGGAAGCCGTTCAGCGAGGCTTCGGTGACTTTGTCGCCGGCGAATTCGTGCTCACCTGAGAAGGCGACGATGGCCTTGTAGGGGCTCTTGCATTCGGCGAGGTAGGTGTTGAAGGCGTGGAAGTATTGGATGGCGCGTTCGACACCGTGGCAGACCACCATGGCACGAGCCTGTCCATTGATCTTGCCGATACCGCCGGTGAGGAAGTTGTCGACCATGATTTCGGCTTTGAGCCGGATGGCGTGGTCGTGGCTCTCGACGTACTTGCGGAGCTTCTTGATGGCTTTGCGGGTGTCGAATTCGGGGTCGTCATCGACCTTCTTGACGAGCTTGCAGTAGGTGTGGACTGGCGTGTAGTTAGCCAGCACATCGAGGATGAAACCCTCTTGGATGGCTTGCTTCATGGTGTAGCTGTGGAAGGGCCGATGTTTGACCTTGCCCTCGGCGTCGGGCGGCAACGCCTCGCCGAACATTTCGAGAGACTTGTTCTTGGGCGTGGCGGTGAAAGCGAAGTAACTGGCGTTGGTCAGCATCCTGCGGGCGGCCATGCGGGCTTCGAGGGCCGCGTTGACCGTGTCCTCGGCATCGGTGTCGGACTCCGTGTCATCGTCTGTCTTGCCGAGCGCCTTGCTCATGGCCGACGTGGTCTTGCCGCCCTGGCTGGAGTGGGCCTCGTCGATGATGATGGCGAAGGTCTTGTTGCCCGCGGCGGAGACCTCGTCGAGGATGAAGGGGAACTTCTGCACCGTCGAAATGATGATCTTTCTGCCGCTTTCGATGAACTTGCGCAGGTCGCCGGAGTGGTGGGCGTGGCCCACGGTCGCGCTCACCTGCATGAACTGTTTGACGGTCTTCTGGATCTGGTCGTCGAGAATCGTGCGGTCGGTGACCACGATCACGGAGTCGAAGAGGAAGTGTGAAGGGTGAGGGGTGAAGGGTGGCACACCCTCTTCTTTCACCCTTCTCTCTTCACCCTTCACCCTTATCAATTGGTGGGCGAGCCAGGCGATGGAGTTGGATTTGCCGCTGCCTGCGGAGTGCTGGATGAGATATCGCTGGCCGGCGCCGTTCGCGGCGGCATGGGAGAGGGCCTTACGCACGACGCCGAGCTGGTGGTAGCGGGGGAAGATCTGGACGCGTTTCTTCTGGCCGGTCTTGGGGTTCTTCGTCTCGACGATCTGCGCGTAGTTTTCAAGAATGTCGGTCAGGCCGGCCGGGGTGAGAAGCTCTTTCCAGAGGTAGTCGGTCTTGAGGCCGTCGGGGTTGGGCGGGTTACCCGCGCCGTCGTTGACCCCCTTGTTGAAGGGCAGGAACCAGGAGGCTTTGCCTTTGAGCTGCGTACACATGCGGACCTCGGAATCGTCCATGGCGAAATGGACCACGCAGCGGCCGAACTCGAACAGCTTTTCACGGGGATCGCGATCACGCTTGTACTGCTCCTCGGCGTCGGCGGCGGTCTGCTTGGTGAGACTGTTCTTCAGCTCGAAGGTCGCGATGGGGAGCCCGTTGATAAAGAGGCAGAGGTCCAGGGCGCGGCGCGTCTCGTCGAGACTGTAGCGGAGCTGACGGGTGACGGAGAAACGGTTCTTGGCATAGAGGGCGGCGGCGGTGGCGTTGCCGGGCGAGGGGGTGGCGAAGAAGAGGGTGAAGTCGAGCGCCTCGTGCTTCAGGCCCTTGCGCAGGACGTGGATGATGCCGTGCTTGCCGATCTCGGCGGAGAGGCGGTTGAGGAATTTGAGGCGCTTGATGTCTGTGATGTTGCGGTAATCGGAGATGCCGAGACGCTTGAAGGCGGCGGGCTGGGTGTCCTCAAGGAAGCGGAAGAGCTGGGGCACGTCCAGGGCGTGGACGCGGTCGTAATCAGCGGGCGCGCCCGCGAGCCAGCCGGAACCGGCGGCTTTGGCGGCGGCATACTGGGCGGGAGTCTCGCATGCGGCATAGCCGGGCTCGACGGCGAAACCGTCCACGCCGGTCAGGTGGCGCATGATGAGGGATTCGAGGCCTTTTTCGGTGGTGTCGGTGGTCATAGCTCACCGAGTCCACGTGAAATGTCATCTAGCTTCATTAGCATGTATCGCGGACGTC
>Ga0265294_10003975_pt1 | contig 18644 bp, 12 predicted proteins | sample MunlanPumphouse3_FD_192504 | JGI IMG/M metagenome (GOLD analysis project Ga0265294, IMG submission 192504) | Groundwater microbial communities from a municipal landfill in Southern Ontario, Canada - Pumphouse #3 | ecosystem: Environmental > Aquatic > Deep subsurface > Groundwater | place...
ACTAAAAAACTGTAAATATTTCTTTTGAACATCCTGGGTTCAAATGGCAGTCAATACAGCCATTCCAGCCCCAAATTCCTGAAAATTCCGGGTGCCCTTTTAACTGTATCGGAATAAAAATCAAAGGCTGCCCCGACACCTATCCTATCATCCAGGGCGCATGAATTTTACCCATATGTTTGTTTATCCATTGTTCCTGTTTGAGCAGGCCTAAGCCCACCCATAACCTATCAGACTTCGTATTGTTAACTTGATTGCCCATGCAACTATTGATCAGAGGCTGTGTTCACCCTGTGCAAATCCGCTTCCATAAGTGTAAGAAACCGTTTTGCCTTTTTATCCATGTTAAAAACTCTAAACATCTTCTTTTTCCCTCTACGCCCCATCATCTGAGCAAGCTTTTTATCGGTTAACAGACCAATCATACTTTCCCGAAATTCTTTCACATTTCCATGTGATACAACATATCCCGTAACATTGTGTTTGATTATTTCTCCGGTAGCGCCGACATCAAACGTAACAACCGGCAAAGCCAAGGACTGCGCTTCCAACAACACATTCGGAAATGATTCACTATTCGATGTCAGCACCAATAAATTTGCTTTACTCATAAGGTAAAGGCAATCCATTCTGCTCAATTGACCGGCAAAAATAACTTGTTGATCCAATCCGCCGGTTAGGCATTTTTCCCTGAGGCTTTGGCGGTTAACCCCATCCCCTATGATAAGCAGCCGCACATCAGGTATATGCAGCCTGATATCCTCGATACACTTGAGCGTAAACAATTGATTCTTATTTTCATCGAGTTCACCGGCCTGAACGACCGTGGGATATCCTTTAAACCGGAAATAGATTTTTTTAATTTCTTTATCGGGCCTGTATCCCGAAACTGACTCAAATTCATCTGGCTTCAATCCGTTATATAGCGTCTGTACCGGATAGTTTTTCAGGGAAGAACGGATTCTCCGGGTTAGACGCTCTGAATTCGGCAAAAACCTGTATATTCTTGAACACGATTTCTTTGAAATAAAATGGTTCACCGTCTTATTCAGAATATCAAAATACTCTCCCGACAATCCATGTAAGCTGTTAAAATTTTCAAATGTATTTAAACAGCTGTATACGATTCTGATATCAGTCAGTGCGGCACAAATCCGGCCAAGGAACAATGCGGTGCCTAAGCCTAAAGTAAACAGCACGTCATATTTCTGATTTGACAGGCATTTGTAAAGAGACCAAAATTTCAACACATTATAGGTTCCGGCATATTTGCTGGAATATATCTTGATCCTCTCGTCGTTAAATATTTCGGGGAAAAAATCATCTTCATTGGAAAATCTGAAAACACTTATATCAATATAAGGTGGAAGCGATGTTATGAAATTATATAGTTGCTGTTCGGCACCTCTCCTTTTTAAATTATTTACAACAAATATAATTTTTATTGAATTCTGTTTTACCAAAGATTCTCTCGAGTTGTCGGGTTTATTGGTAAGTTCTCTATAAGTTCGGGTAATGCTGAGTTTACGAATCAGTTAGCCGAATATTTCTTAGGCTTTCAAGGTCATAACATTAGGAAAGGAAATACATTCAAACCGCGTAACCGATCGTTGAAATAATCCCAAAAGGAAATTTTGAGTTTACGACAGGTCTTTTTTTCAACTTGTGAAGATATCTCTGCATTGCCGGCCAAATGAACTTCTGGTTGACCCGCTGAGCTTTGCCGCTTCACATATTCGCACATATCATTTTCACTCAGATTGTTGTGGAGCGGTTTTTACGAGTTCATACTGTTGGAATTATGTTAAACCCGATCTTATAATTGAAATTTTTCTCAACTCGGGAAGAAAAAGTTAAAGAATAGATTGGTTCCCGTGCACCGTATACAGTCGATCGCCATCCTATGAAAGGGTCCTCTGAGCCGAAATACACTTTGACATTAAAACATTCAGGAAGATTTATCACGAACCTAAATTGCCCAAAATCCGCATCAACAGATCCATTTCGGAACGTCATTTTACGACAGCTCCCCAAGTGAAATGCTCCTCGTATTAAAATATTATCCGGGCAGACAAATGAGTCATAAACATCAAAACGATTCGGGCTGATAACCTCCACTTTCCGGGTATGATAAACTGAAAAACGTTCCACGTATCCGTCATGACTTGCTTCCGCAAATAAGAGAGGGGACTCACCCCATGAATTCAATATTGCACGATACGATTTTTTCCACAAAAAAGGCCCGAGTATTTCGGCCTGATTTTTCCCCTCTATCTCGACGGTATTATGCGCCAAAGTTGATCGGAAGTAATTTCGAATTTTCCGTTCGCCATTATACTGACCACTTCCCAGATCAATAAGAACCGGGATATTATTTCTCCAAAATAATACAGAAAGCGCATCCGCATGGCCGTGGCCACAGGTATCACCTAATCCGAGTGGGGCATGTCGAAACAGGATTCTATTTTCTTCCCATTTCATCAAACACATTCCGCCATCTTTATACACTTTTAAAAAGGGTTCCCTTTCATGACAAACTTGTTTGTAAGGCACATTCTTAGAAGCATTCAGAAAACTGGCATCAGATTTCCAGAAGGCCAATCGCTCTCTTGTCGAACGGTTGTCCCTATATAGTTGAGGTTTATTTAAAAAACAGGCGCCGGTGCTGATAAGGCCTGGGAAAGTGGATTCCGCGTAATCCGAGGACAATCGACTGACATATCCGTCATCGCGGTCGCCATAATCCGGAAAACCACCATCAGGCAAAGTCATCTGATTCAAGAATTGGGTCATGCTATCCAAACGCTTCACTATTACATCACCAACGCATGATCTCCGTTCAAGAAGCAAATAATGCAGTAATGCGTCGTATACAAAGCCTAAATACCAAAAACTCTGTTCCTTGTTGGTGCCATCAGGGCTGATTTGTTTTGGAACCTGTTCTTCGAGTATTTTTCTACCCGTTTGTACCCAACGTATACCGGTTTCAGAGTCTTTCAGAGCCATTCCAATCCAAAACAGCCCAACCGCTTCAACAATCAAATGATTCCCTGCAGAAGAATGGGTCGAGAGCCGACTTTCAATATATTTCCCAGAAACCATTGCTAGCCCCACAAGCATCTCGCGAAGGGTGGATTCCAAAGGTTCCCGTAATAGGCACACGCTCCAATATATGGAAATCCATCGAAGTGCGACCTCCATCGAAGCCAAGTAACCAGGCCCGTACAATCCCGGATTTTTAACCAGCCAATCTGACAAAATCATTCGAGTCATATTTTCATCTGAAATGGCCATTACCGGAAGGAACTGGAGTCGATTCAGTTCCCAATTAATCCGGATATCCCCGTAGCAATTGCCCGGCCGATAGTTGATACGGGAAAAATGACGCTGAGGCCAGCGCCTACCGGAATGATCTGAAAAATACCAGTCCACGGAGCGACTCAGATCAAATATCCGATCATACACCTGATAGAATTTCCAATTCCTTTTCAGAGCTACCCCCGGAAGCTCACAGATCCCAAGCCGATTATAGCCGACAAAACGGTCATAAGCACATTTTGATGGATTACTATAGTGAATGTATGACAGGCCAATGCGAAAATATTCCCCTACCCGCTTCATCACTTCATTTGTTGGCATTTTGGCCAATCTGTTAATGTACCAAGACGCTTTCATCGTTTGTAGAACCTATCGGTTTGATTTTATAGCCGGGATACTGCACAATAAATCATTTTACTTCTGAAAAAAGGTTACAAAACTGATTTCAATATTTTTCCATTTTTTCCGTTTCTGAACTCGTTTAAAAGTAGTCCTTTTATCAATTCATACGTTTGGTTGCCTTTTTTGAGCAGTTCCTCGTCCGGAATCCTTTTCTCTTGTTGATCGATGAAACAGATTACAAAAGCAGCATCCAACTGTTTCCGATGAATCATATAGCCTTTACTCACAAGAAATTTATCCACCCCTAGCAGACTTTGTTGATATGTTGAAATCGTCGGAATTCCGAGCACTGCCGCTTCTCGGGTCATAGTACCTCCAGCGCCTATAAACAAATCGCAGTTATTCATGATATCCCCCATACGAATTGTTTTTTCGGCCACAACGACACCTTCAAATTTTTTCTGGCGATAATGCTGAATATGTTGTTTCCCACGAGGTAGAATGACAATATTAAATTTTCCGACCAAGTCTGTCAGCAACGTGTCGAAAAAATTACACTTGCCATGATAGTACTCAGCCATCCAAGGCTCCGGTCGAATAAAAATAGTTTTCAAATGTTGCTTCATACCCAGCCCTAATACACCGGAATAATTTAGTTGTCTGCAGAGATAAACGCCTTCCTTGACCCCGGGATACTGGATAAGCTTACTTGGGTGCCCGCTTTTTTTTATGATCTTTACCATATCGACAAACTCGGGAACCAGAATCCTGTCAGCGAACATGAATGAAATCAGGTTGCCGGCCGCATGTTCATTGTCATTCAAATAAATGGACGGACACCCAATGATACGAGAGACGAGTGGGGAATAAAACGAACTATGGGAGATAGCCACATCAATATTTTTACTTTTTAAAAACCAGTAAAGCTGCCATACCCGAATGATAAATCCGGCCATTTTATTAAATTTATTTTTTCCGTAGTGCTTCCCGATCACATGATATCGAAATCCATTCATATTAATCAATTCGATCGTGTTGGATAGATTTCGACACGTAAGGACGACTTCATGGCTTTCGCTCAGTTCCCTGATCATGGAAGCAAAAAAATTCACGTGAGGTGAGTTGGTTAAATCAAACCAGATTTTCATTTTGAGTATAATTCAGATGCATTAATGAATTTCAGATAATTAATGGATGCCGAGTTTTATGGATGGGGCCTATGATATCGGTCAGATTCGACCTTCTCATTGAATATTTGTATAATTTTATCAATTCGTTTATCAAAGCTAAGATGGTCAGTAACTAAGTATTGTGCATCACTCGATGCTTTTTTAAGTGATATTTGATTTTCGATTATTTTTTTTAGCGTATTATAAAACCCTTCAGGAGAATCATCGCATAAGAATCCGAGCAGAAACGATTTAAATATTTCCCCAATATCGCCGGTTGGGTTTGTTATAATGGGCCGATCCAAGCATAAATAATCTCCGATTTTATTTGGCCATCTTCCCGCGTTGATGTTATTTTTCGGGTAAGGCATAACAAAAACATTGCAGGAGCTAAGGTACTTATTATACGTTCTAAAATCGATCCATCCGGGGAAAATTACTCTTTGAGATATTCGATACATCCGCTTCACTTTATCAATATATGCTTGATCTGATCCGGTAACCAATAGATAAATTTTTGGATATTCCTGAAACAGTTTTTGGAAGGCTTTAAAAAAAATATGATTATCTTGATGATCAGCTTCGACCACATTGCTCATACCTATAATGAATGCATCCGGATCAAGTTGCAAAGCTTTTCTTACCTCTCCCATATTATATATTTGCAGATTTAAATTTTCCGCGCCCCCATAAAGAACAGTTATATTGTCTTTGTATTTGAATCTGTTTTTCAAAGTAGAAGTTATGGTAAATATGTGATCAAAAAAAGGTTGCACTCTAAGCTCAAGGCAGCGATCATAGAAAGACACGACTTTTCCAATTTTTTTTTTCCTTTTATCAGCATACCCTCCTTGACCCAACCACTCCCAACATTCGTTCACTATAATACATTTTTTGATTAATTTTCCAATTAAGCAGGGAATAAATTGAGCAATTCGATGTCCATTTGTCGCATATATCACATCAAAATCATGCTCTATTACTATTTTTGTTTTAAAAAAGGCGTCAAGCAGACTAAAGCCTCCAACCCTTAACCGCTTTGGGAATAGTCCCGGGCTTATGGCTTCTGTTAAATTAACCATTTTATGTGTTCTGCTCAAACCATTGGAAATTGGGGATGGAGAAGCAAAGACGATTTCATGGCCTTTCTCTGCCATTGCGACAGCGCTCAGCCACCGGACTCTGTAGGAATTAAGCTCTCGAAAGTTTTTAATATATTCGCATAAAACAAGTATTTTCATTATCTATCTACTCATACCTTTCTGGAATACAGAATCCCTGCTATAAGAGCTGAGATTATATATTTCGAGTCATAGGGAACTATCAAAAACCTTTGGGGACAATATATAGGAATGTCTATCTCCATTTTTTGCGTAAGGCTCAGACTTTAATTCTCAAAATACTCCATGTATCTATATGATTAAAATTTTCGCCAGACTTGAACTTGAAAAAATTTCATATTTCTGGATGCGCACGATAAAAAAGCAGAGGTGGAAGCAGGTATCCAGCTGTATAAGAAATATCTCACAAAAATTCCGTAAAATTGTTATTTTTTAAGTATCTAATGGAAACTGATCTTGATCATCGTTTCGGCCAAGTTGTCGCACGCTCCGTCCCGCCATTCCAAGCTTCTCCAGCGCGATCCGGGGGATGCCTGGGCCATGAAGCTACATGTTCACAGAACATACGGCCGAAGTTATGTGATCAAACCCTGAAAACTTTTTGTTCCAGTTTGACCTGCTGAGGCATTGAAAAAAGTATGCCTGCCAAAACGGTTATGAATCAAGGGAGATTTGAAATTGATCGGATATTGTTTTGAGGAAAAACGGCCGGAAAGCAGTATCGACTGGAGGGAAAAGGAGTCGATTCACCGATGTTGAATGAGGATATGAGGGCCGGTTAAACCGAGCGCCCATATCCTCATTCAATCGGGTGTCAAATCAAAAGAAACTCATCATAAAAAAGCAACCTGCAATCTCATTATTCTTTCTTTAGATCCAGGGGGCGCGAATAATCAAATTATTCCAGCATCAGCCTCAACCCCGTCGGTGTGGCCGGCGCAGCTTCATTTATTTGTACATCATCCCATAAACAAGCGTCATTAAAACTTCCGATACCGACATTTCCGGATACAAAGGTGGAATCAGTTGCCTCCAAAGCCAGTGCATTATCGAAAAAGACCTTAATACTGTCACCGGTCCGCTCAACCATCAAATTGTGATACGCGTTATCCGGAACAAAAAGGTTGGCCGCATCGGATATCAGCTCCCGGGTTCCATTGACGACCTTGAACAGCTGGCTGTTGCTGGAAAGTGAACTCACCATCACATAATAATAATTGTCCGGATCCTGGAAATTGAATACCGCGCAGTAATCTGCTGAGGCATTAGCGGTCAAATCTTCCGTGCTTTTGACCTTTGCCTGGAATGTAAAGTTGCTGTACGTTTTGTTGTTAACCAGACTGTACTCACCCAACCGGCTTACCGGCAGGCTGTTGTAGTCTGAAGTCACGATTCCATAACAAAGATCACCGCCATCGGAAATTACCGCCCATCGACTGGATGTAAGAGGAGTCCAGTTCAGGCTGTCGCCTGTAACCGAATCAACAGAACTGAACACCGTTTCCTGAACCGCCTGTGTGTCCTGTTCGTCAGCTGATTCTTGGGTATCATCGCCCGCTGTATCACCAATGCCGGCTGAAAATGCATACAGCCATTCCTCAAGATTCGTGTATCCGTCTCCGTCATCATCTCCGGATGAATTGGCGGGAATAGTCAGTGCCCGGTAATTTTTGGCCAGATTCGGCCATCCACCAACATCATACTGACTGTCAATACGACGACCGGTTCCGTCCTCTGCCCCCTTGACTACCCTGATATCCACGGAATCACGGTCGGACGGTCGGGCGCCGGCGTTATTCAGGACATATTCCTTTACCTGGGAGCTTGCCATTGTTGAATAGCCGGAAGGCCATACCGGAGCGCTTTTCACCTCAACCAGACTTCTGTATCCATTCCTGTCATCGACGCAAGACCATGGATCACTGGTTCTGTTGACACATTCATTGTCCGAGGCATAAACATATGATCCTGATCCGGCATGTGCCATCGTCTTAAGAGATAGCGCATAGTCAACGTACGAACCGGAATCAGCACCCGGAATTACCACATTGCCGACAATACTTGCCTCAATAGGATTTTCAAGATCCTCAATATCTGCTCCCCCCCAGAGTCCTGCATTATAGATAAAGTTATTGGACACAACAATGCTTTCGGACCGAATATAGGGATTTCTGAAATAATTATTTGCGAACAGGTTGTCGAGGATGGAAACGTTGCTGATTTCCGGCCCGGCTATCACACCAGCGGAATGAGGCCCTTTGGGATGAAGTGAATCATACAATGCCTCACTGATAATGCAGTTACTAATGGTAATGTCATGTTGACCGCTGTACCACATTTCAATGGTTTCATCAATTGCCCAGCTCAATGAGCAATGGTCAACCACGACGTTGTAAACAGCGGGGGATTCAATGCCGATGGATAATGCGTCCCGATTTAAAGGATCCACGCCCCCCTCGTCACCAACTCGAACTCTCAGATGTTGAATCAATACATCATGTGTCCGGACAGCCAAAGTCGCCCCCTTCAATGTAATGCCCGGCGATGGGGCCGTTTGTCCGGCGATGGTAATATACGGATTTTTAATGGAAAGGTACCCATTGACTTCAATTGTACCGGAAACCTCAAATACAACGATCCTGGGACCTGATGTCTCTACCGCTGCCTTTAAAGAGCCGGTCCCTGAAGAGTTGAGGTTTGTCACTTTAATCACCTGGCCACCACGACCGGCAACAGTCTGCGTTCCAAAGCCTTCTGCCCCCGGAAATACCGGGATGGCAAAAGCTGCTCCATTGAGCGCAAATACGATGATCAGCATTAATAAACTACAGATAACATGTTTTTTTAATTTATACATTTTAAACATCTCTCCTTAACCTTAATTAAAAAAATGAAACGATTAATTAAGGTTAAGCAAAAGAGATGCCATTATCCTGATCCTGTCATTTTTATCACCCACCGGAAACCCGGGGAAAACCGTTACAATGTACTGAGAGGGTATCTTTTCTTAAGCCAAACCGGTATAGGCGTCCGGTAAAATTTTAAACTTCAGCTCACTAAAATTGATGACCGGCTCTGGCCCCTCATCAATTTCAAATTACATTTTTGCATTACATTTAAGGTGTTTTGTAATTGGGGATCATCCTCCCAAAACAGCTATTCCCCTGTAAACTGCATCCAGCGCATTGATATTATTAAGCATATTATACTCTATATCAAAAGACCGTCTGGCATTGTCTGACAGTTTACGCCTCAGGCCCGCATCATTAAATAAACGCTTGATGCAGGCTGCCAATGCTTCATGATCATCAACCGGAAAAGACATCCCATTTTGGCAATCAACGATACAATCCCTCAAGCCCGGTGCATTCGAGGCGATAATGGGGAGCCCGCACGCCATGGCCTCGATCATGGCTATTGACAATCCCTCATATCGAGACGGCATGACAAATATATCTGAACCGGTCATGATCCTCATTACGTCGTGCCTGAGCCCCATCAGCCTGACAAATTTTTCGACATGGAGATTTTTCACCAATTTCTCCAGATGAGATCGTTGATTCCCCTCCCCGACGATCAGTGCAAATATATGGGTCTCCCCATTTCTGACCAGTTCTGCAACGGCTCTGACCAGAACATCAAACCCCTTTGACGGTACCAGTCTTCCGACTGCAACCAGTTTGGCGGCCCTTGTCGGGACATCAAATCCTTTTTCGTCTATTGCAGATATGTCATACGAAGATTCAGTGATAATTCCGTTTTTCAAAACCAGTATTTTGGAATCTTTTATGTGATAACGTCTCTGAATAATGGCCTTTATTTCTTCCGAGACGACAATCACATGATCGGCCATGTCGTAAATTACATAATCAACCACCTTGATCAACAAAGCTCTGGGATCAAAAAAGCACCTTTCATCCACAAAAGCCATGGTGCTGTGTACGGTAGGAAATGCCGGAACACCAGAGAGCCTTGACAGTAATACGGCCATCTGGTTGGCTTGCCCCAGATGCGACTGTATGATCTGAATCCCCTTGTTTTGAATGAAGACTCTCACATCACGGATCAAAGCCCATGTCGTCGAAATAAATTTAAAAATTGTTGCCATTTTCGCCCTTTTTTTCCCTATACATACCGGAACGCCCAACGCTTCGATTTTACCCCGAATCGGCCCATCATCGCCGAAGCAATACACGTAATGCTCGTAATGCTCGAAACCCAGCGCCTGAATGTGATGATACAGCAACATTTCCGCGCCGCCCATTCCCAGGGTTTGAACCAGGTGAAGAATTCTTATTTTGTTGTTTGGGTTCATTATTCGGGTTGTACAGTATTGTAATTTAATTCTGTTTGGGAACATGGATCGGTATCTTCGGATTGTTCCATACTGTAACTTAATTCTTCTTGGAGATATGGATCGATGGCTTCGGTTGAATCCAGCTGGATATATTTAAAAACAACAGCCGTATATATCCAGAACAAAATTCGTGGATTGAATAAATTGACGCTCAGCATCGATACGGCATATCCGACAAAGCCGGCGAGATAACTGCTGTACAGCGCCATTCTCCGGACATCGGTTGTATGATTGAGATTGTACCAGAGATGATAAAATATTTTCATATACAGTAGTATAAAAAGTCCGAAACCGAAAATACCGTACTGAACCAGATACAGCAGGTAATCATTATGCGAATTGAAAGATATCCCGAATCGTTTTTCCATCATCGTACCAAACGTTTCCTGCCCGTAACCCAAAATCGGGTTTTCCATGAACAATTTTATCCCGTTGACTAAAATAGAAATCCGACCGCTGGTATAGTCATCCATATCCGATGATTCACTCATATCCAGTCGATCGATCAGGGTTTCCTGCGTACCTGACTGTGTCACCACAAATGCGGCAGCCCCGAAAAATAATGCCGATGCAATTATAATTTTCAACACAATGAAACGAACCATCTTTTTTTGGTATAAAACAAAAAAGAATACGCCCATGGAGAAAAGAAATGAAACAAATCCGCCGCGTGAACCGGTGGAAACCAGATCAACCAGCACCATTACGAACAAAACGCTTGCAATCATTCGCGTAATTAGGGTTTTACGATTTATTACGTATATAATAATCAACGGAATAAACAGCACCAGGTAGGAGGCATATTGATTGGGTTCGACAAAACCCGCCGCCCGTCCGTTTTGAAAAACTTTGTCTGTTGCCGGCGCCACAACTCCCAGGCTAACAAGTTGGGTTGTTAAAACCGTTACGGCCAGAAACACCATCAATCCCCAGATCACATGACGGCAGGTTGTTTCATCTTTAATGATATTGAACAAAACAAAAAACAATACAAAGGGTGTTATCCATTCTTTAAGGATCATCACCTCATCCATGATAATGACATCCCTGAAGTTGCCACACACTACTTTCAATGGAATGGAAAACACCACCACAAAAACCACAAGCGCCAGATATTTATAGATGGGGTTGGATTCGACGATCTTTCGATTCGTTACCATGGAGAGCATCCAGAATATAAAGAGCATGTAAATACTGAGATTCATCAGACTAAGGCCGGTAATCTGTGTCAGCTGAAAATGCAAAGAATTCTCCAAATAAAAAGCGAGCAGGAGAAAATATATAAAAAAAGTTTTCATACAGCTATGATCCAATATTTGGGGTAAAAGATGAGTTCGAAATTATAAGTATAGAGGCGCCTGTCTGGCAAGGCACGAAAGCCCACGATCCGGGGCATATTCCGTGCTTTCGCAACGCAGGCAGACAGGATGCATCTACGCTTAAAATGTAAAGTAATTTTTGCGCGAGCCTACGGATTACAATTTAATCTGGAACAAAAATCCGGGATAATAGCCGTATCGGGGAGAGAGGCCGTGGTTCGACTGTGGCACAACATATGAGCGGATTGAGAAAGCGTGACGCATGACAGGCCCATATGATTCACATACCTGAAAACTTCTTCCAATGTTTTCCAGACATGTTCGCAATCCTCGACATTTCTGGTAAAAGGGCTGCAGGCCACTGCCAGTTCCGAGGAATGAATCATACAATTTAAAACCGGCATCTTCCGCTGGAGACAAAAAGCGACAATTTTCTTCAACATGCCGGCCTTATAATGCGGATCCGGCCGTAACATTCCGCTGCCCCCTATCAATTTTCTATAAAACCGATCCACTCCGTGTCTCATTACCATATTTGTTTGCAGATACTTTATACAGAGCTTCAAAAGAAAATTATGAGGGACATAAACACTCAGTGGAATTTCCATCAAAAATGAATTTTGTTTTTCACCATTCAGGCTGGACCGCCATGCAAAAGGCGCAAATTGAGACCGATAGTAAGAAGGCCCCCCCGTTGTTTTACCGACGCTTTGAGACCAGTTTAAAAGCGGCACAACGGAAGATTCAGCGACAAAGCCGTTTCGAATCAGCCAGTCAACACTTCGCTGATCAATTCCCCATCTGCCAGCCCGGTGAGATATCGGTGATAATCCATATGTCTTCTCAATTTCCCGACGCAGACATTCTGCTTTTTCCATGAACAGGCTATCGGGCAGTTCATATTGATAGGCCTGAAGCCATGCGGAATCAATCCCCGGAGGATCTTCCCTTTCAAATGGGGGCGTTGTCCATGCGTGCAGATGATGACCGATTTCACATTTTCCGGCATCGGCTATTGGCTTAAGTACCGAAACGGCCTCGTCACGGGTGGCACATTCGTACGTCACCAGATAGGTCGGAACGATTCCATAAACCTCGCAACATGCCTGAAATGCAGGTATATTCGAAAGATTCTTCAACGCAATTTTATCAGGATGACGCCAGGCATCATCCGATTCCACATCCACGGTCATGACAAACATCGTGTCCGATAAAGTCGAATTCAAGTTGTATGACGTCATAAAGTCTACTCTTCATACCATTTGGTTAACGGATTCAGCGCATATGAATACTTGAACGACAAGGGGGCGTACCATTTAAATGAAAAATGAATCAAACTTTTTCTAAGTTTAATGCTCAGGGGATGATAGGTTTTCTCATACCATAAGAGTGGAAACGGCTGGGCCTGAAATGACGTTTTCAAGGTGTAGTGAGTCGAATCTATGGTGGTGGAGCCGAAATCAATGTAGCGCACACCGCTCTTCTCAGCATCGGTTATCAATCGCCAGAACACCGCCTTGTTGATCTCATAATTGTCATATTGTTCCAGTCTCACCGCCCCTTTCAGGTGCCAGCAGTTTTTATCGATATAGCAATAAGCCCCTCCGACAGTTTTATTCTCAACTTCAGCCAGATACATTTTGCCAAATGTCAGGATGTTATGGCTCACCACATCAAACTCCCCTGAACGCGGGCATAAATTACCCAGCATTTTCCAGGTTGCCACTTTCAATGCAAAATATTTTTTAACATCTTCCTTCCGGCGTACCTCGCGAATTCTGAGCCCCTTCTTTTCCCCCTTTCGAATACGGTTCCTCAGACGTCTTGACATTTTCGCAAATACAGCTTCACTTCCTTCCGCCAGATCAAGAACAAAACTGCATTTTTTTTTATTCTCCTCTTTAAACCCCATGGATTCAATCGATTCTTTCCAGAAAGGTGCATTATCGGCCAGCACGCCTGCCAGGACAATCGCTTTTGATACACGAAATTCACGGCATATCCGGTCGAATCTTTGAAGTAATGCGTCGGACACTTCTGTTGATCTGCACAGGGGCCCCCCTGCCATTCTGCCATCGCCCTGAGTTGATATGGCATAACTGTGAAGAGGCAAATTTAATACAGCTGCCCTGAAAATTCCGGCTATATTACCCTGTCGGTCTCTTGCTACAAGACTTATCGGAATAAATCCCAGTTTTTTAAGGGTGTCATGCCAGAACCAGTACTGAGCATAAAACGCAAAATGACTGGCGCAATAGGTATCCCATTCCTCCTGATCCTGATCTGTAGCTTCAATAACGATAATCGACATGTTCTGACCTCTTTCTGAAATGGAAATGGTGAAAAACAACTTGACGCCGTTCGCTATACCAAAGGTATGATCATTTACAGATCTTCAAAAACAGAGCTGAAATATAACTGGAAGCAAAGTTCTGAACCGATCTGATCCATGGAACCAGATCATCCGATGCATATACTGCCCATTCCTTTTCTCCGAGGTAGGGCTCAAAAAACCGCCTGTAATTTCCGTTTCTACGTGACATCAGAAGCGAAACCATATCGGACCGAAAACAAATCCAGTAATGTCCCGCATCACGGCGTATAGCGAGGGGCTCCATCTGTTGAATGCCGGCAACATCCCGGTATGCCATAAACGGCAGGTCAAAACCCGCCTTTGCGCCCAGCGTGTGAAACAGCTCCGCACGGGGGCTGATTTCAATAAAATAATATTTTCCGTCGGTTGTTGAATATTTGTATTCCACGCCGATAATGCCCGAGTAATTCAATGCTGAAATCAAATCACGGGTCATCCGCCGGACAGTACCGGAATCCTTAGCCCGGCCGACGGCCATGACACCTGCCCCCGGACAGCTCTGGCAGGTCTTGATGCCGGTTATCACCTCGCAAAACTCTGTCCCGAACGATTTATACCCCAAGGCAACATAAATCTGAGAATCCGGCCCTTCAATATATTTCTGGATGATGAGTCCTTCAGGAGAACCGACCCTGGCTTTGAGCCGGTCAGCCAGCTGAGGGATATTGTCTCCTGTCATCACCTTGAACGGTTTATGAAAAGGATATGCCTCTGAAGCGGGTTTGGCGATAAAACGGGTTCGCCCGTCCGTATCGATGGCGTAAAGTTCGTCCCAGGTTCCAGGGTACCATGTATCGGGGACAGCAAGACCAATACTCCGGGCTACGGATATTTGAAACCGCTTGCAGCTTAGTTCTTTCATGTTTCTCAACGGAGATGTCACCCGAAATTTTTTTTCTACAGCTTCCGCATGAGGCCCCAGGGCATTCATCATCCTGTCGTTGTCAAAAAAAAGAACCGGCCTTGACCCGGATTTATCCGCCAGTATGGTCAGCGCATGGTACAGAGCGTCCCCGTCAACGTCTTCGATTTCAATCTTTTTCCCGCAGTACCGGCTGGATGCCGCCAGATCCAGATGGTGGTTGACTCCCACGACATAGACCGGAATTCCTCTTCTTCCCAATGATCGAACGATGCCAAGACCGTTTATGCCTAACCCGTCAACGCATACCACTGCGGCAGGTGTGAGCTGTTCCTCAGTTTGACGTGTCACCGCTGACGGTTCCTTTCCGCTTTGCCGGGCTCAGGTTCATGAAAAAGTCAATTATTCGATACCGTCTCAACTGAGGAGCGAATTCATTCAGATCCACAGTACCGGATATAATCAGCGCCAATGCCACAACCGGAAAATAAGCCAACGCGCCGATCATCAGCGTCAACAGGGGCCGGAATCCCGGTTCCAGAAGGTTCGGCAGGAACACCAGCGGCACCCCGCTGACGAAAATAATGCGCGCAATCGTCATCCAGGGCAGAATCTTCGCAATACGTAGCTGAAACATCCTGCGGGTGGTCTCGATCTGGATAACGGCTTCGGTTGAAAACCCGATGACAAAACTGATCGCCCCTCCCGTGAGCCCGAACTTTGATATCATGAAAATAGAAACCGGAATCACCAGGGCAAACCGTACAATATTGGACACAAGTATAGCCCCGGTCTTTCCGAGAGCGGTCGGGATATATCCGTATCCGAGCATCTGGATAAGAAGCGCCGACATGTTAATTCGCCAGATCGTTGCGGCTGCCAGATACCGGTCGGTAAAAAGGATGGTGATGAACTGCTCTGCGAGAGCGCAGCAGAACACTGCCGCGGGAATGGTTACAACGGCATTTGCGATAATCATCTTGTGCCATATCTGTAAAATGCCCTGATGATTCTGCTCCATGGCCAGTTCCCCGAAACGCGGCAGGCATACATTGCCAAGAGATGTGTACAGCAACGTGACCGCGTTCATGATGCCCAGAGCACCTACCGAATAAATGGCGAAGTCTTCCGGCGACATGAAACCGCTGATGATAATCGCATCAAACTTGCCCCCGACAGTCCAGACTATCGTGGAAGCCGCCAGCGGCCCAATGTATTTCAGCTGCTGCTTCAGCAGATCAATGTCAGGAAGGCCCAGCCGAATGACATATTTTCCGGACAGGTATATCAAAACAACGGAAAACCTCAGCACGCTCTGCAAGATCAAGGCCCATAGCATGGCCATAACACTGTCAAATATCAGAGCCGCTCCCAACAAGAGGCCCAGCCGGGCAGACTGATCGGCTATGGTCACGATCAGAACAAACTTTGGTTTCTGGTCCAGAATAAAAATATGATCGATGAGCTGGCCGACCGTTTCGATACACAGGTAAATCGCGACCGGGAGAATATAGGAAGCTGAAACTCCACTGGGAAGCAGATGAAACCCGAACCCAAGCAACACGAAGACGCCACTTCCGGCAATGCTTGCCATGATGAGCAGCGTAAGAGTCTGCGAAATCAGGCAGCTTAAATCGGCTTTTTTTCTCGGAAAAAAATAATACAGACTTCCGGGAATTCTCAGACGGATCAGGGGAATCGCGACCGATGAGATGAACAGAATCTGACGATACACGCCGAACTGCGTCATCGAAATCAGCCGCACCAGAATGATCGGCGCGATACTGATAATCAGATAGGCAATAATTTTTCCGAAAAACAGATGAAATGCCTGGGATTTAAGGGAATGAATTTTCATCTCGGACAAATGGAGCTCCCATCCGGATTGGTTGCCGCCGGCGACATCACAAAGACAAATGACAGGTTGGCGTCAGGACACTTCTGCCTCAGCCGCAGGGTTCAGCCGTTTCGGATTGATTCCGGATCGGGGCATCTGGATCGGTCTGAGTAGGATCTGCCAAACAGGATCGAATCGAACCAGCTGATTTTAGACGCTACATAAACAGAGGAGATAAACAGGCAGGACAAGGTTACTGTAAACAGGTACCAGTGAAACGTCCCGATATGCTGCACATCCAGAGACTTGCAGCCCATGATCACGATCACATGCCACAGATATATGGGCAGAGAATTTTTGCCGATCCATTTAATCATGGCAATTTTTTTCAAACGTATACGGTCAAGGTTCAAAAGCAGGACAACGATCAGCGCGATATTCAACACGTAAAAATCGATTGAAAGTGCTGATATATCGTTTCCCCAGAACGAAACAATCCTCCAGACCAGTCCGGCTGCCCCGGCCGCCATAAAACGGGCTGTGTAGTGCTTCAGATCCGGAAACCGGGTTATGAAAAAACCCGTCAGAAAAAAAATGAAATAATGAGGTTTATAGACATTGCAGAAATCTTTTACAAATCCGGGCAGCCCCGTTGAGCCCTCCAGGCTCAGCATAACTTCACACGGAATAACGAGCAGTGCCGAAACAGAAAGCAAAATTGCCGGCGCCACCGAACAGGTCACGCATAAGTTCAAAACAACTATAAATACAATCAGCGTGGGAACATACCACAGATGGTAATAGGGAAAAATCAGGGAATCGGTAACCGATTCAATTGTCAACGAATCATGAACCTCCAGCACAAAATAGGTTACCCACGCGACCAGCCATGGCTGAATCAGTCTGTTATAATACTTTTTCATCAGATTTTTGGTACTAAGGCTTCCCTGCAGGGAATAGTTGAACAGGTAACCGGAAATCGCAAAAAACACCGGCATATGAAAACTGTAGATCAAAAATCGGAAAAAACTCTGGCTCAATCGCCCCTGCAATATATGCCCGGCAATAACGGCGATAATCAGAGCACCCTTGAGAACATCGATCATATCGATATAGCAATGCCGTCCCCGCATGTGCTTTTTTTTATAGATGTCTTCGTCCCTCTTCCTGAACCATACCCGCCCTTTCATTGCGAAATTTTCAGGACCGATCAGGTGGCTGATTTTCCCTAGGGTGAGTATCTCCATATCATGGTTTTGTTATCTCTCCCCAGATAGACCTTTTTATAGGGATATCTGTTCATGACCTCCATGATGCCATTACCCAGATAATAATCTCTGGATGTTGCGGTTTCACCGCTGCCGATAATGTAGACGTCACCCCGATTCCCGTCTTCCAGAATGTTTTTCAGTTCAGCCCCGGTTCCGACAAGCGGGGTATGCGTGTAGTTATCCAGCAGTACCCCGTCGATATCTTTGACAAAAAACCCGGCATCATCCTTAGATCTGAGCCAGTAGTCCACTTTCCCGAGATAAAATGTCTGCTGCAGAACGTCCTCGGCCATGATGACATCTTCAGGATGCCTGTCGAGCCCCCTGATGTAATCCGCTGCCCCCTTGTGATCGGGGAACCTGCCATAGCCCGGATTAATATTCTTTGACAGCTCAAACGGGTTTATGAATATCAGCAGGAGAACAGGGAATAACAGCCCGTAAGCATATCGGAATCTGTAAAGTGAGCGCCTCAAAACCTCAAATTGCAGCAGCCAGACCACACCCGAAATGCAGCACAGGATAAAAAATGGCAACAACTGAAACAGGTATCGATCCGGGATGCGATTTTTAAAAAAACCGATACCCAGGAACGGCATCCCAACCGACAGTACAAAAAGCAGAAAATGATCCGGAAGACTGGCCCCTTTAGCTGCCTGAACCACGGCACAGAC
>Ga0265294_10003976_pt1 | contig 18631 bp, 18 predicted proteins | sample MunlanPumphouse3_FD_192504 | JGI IMG/M metagenome (GOLD analysis project Ga0265294, IMG submission 192504) | Groundwater microbial communities from a municipal landfill in Southern Ontario, Canada - Pumphouse #3 | ecosystem: Environmental > Aquatic > Deep subsurface > Groundwater | place...
TACCTTAGAAACATGTCTAAGATCAATAATGTAATCATTATCGGCCATTTTAAGCCCCCCTTAAAAAAGTAAATTTTTGGCCCTCAAACAGGTACCTCAAATATACGTAAAATATATTCTCATTTTTGCATTAATGCAACAAGAAAATAACATGATTTTTTTAATAAAATCAAAACAGGAGATTTAATCGACTAAACCGAAAAATAATAAATATTTTTAGGCGTGTTTTATTAACGCTTTTTTAAATACTTTTTTTAAAAAATTTCTTCGCAAATAATTGTTTGCTCTCTTGAAGGGCCAACACTAACAATATTAATTTTAATTTTTAAGAAATCTTCTATGAATTTTACATAAGTCTTGCAAGCCTCTGGTAATTCACCAAAAGCCTTACAATTTGAAATATCTTCATTCCAAGATTTAAAAGATTTGTAAATTGGTTCAACACGTTTTAATTCATCAAGATCTGCAGGATAATAATCTATTTCTTTTCCGTCTAATTTGTATCCAACACAAACTTTAATTTCCTTTAACCCGCCTAAAATATCAAGAAGCATTAATGCGACATGCTTAAAACCATTAACATTCCTTGAATAGGTAAGTTGAACAAGATCAAGCCAGCCAATTCTTCTTGGACGATGTGTCACAACGCCATATTCATGGGCTTTCTCACGTATGCAATTACCAATTTCATTATTTTGTTCGGTTACAAACGGCCCTTCTCCAACACGTGTCGTATAGGCTTTCACAATTGCACATATGCCATCAATTGATCCAAGACCAATCCCACTACCAGAAATTGCACCACCACTTGTAGTATTTGATGAAGTTACATAAGGATATGTTCCAAAATCAATATCAAGCATAGTACCTTGTGCGCCTTCAAAAACAATCTTCTTATTTTCTTCTTTAGCTTTAGAAAGAATTGTAATTGTATCTTTCACTAAAGGTTTAATTAATTCTTTTGCTTTATGATATTTTTTTAGAGATTCTTCTAAATCAATTGGTTTTCCACCTAAAGCAACAATTTCTGAATTTTTGATTTTTAGATTTTCAGCATATTTTTTATCAAAATCATCACGAATAAAATCGCACATTCTTAAACCAGAACGGGAAACTTTATCTTTATAACAAGGTCCAATACCTTTTTTAGTAGTTCCAATCTTTTTTTCTTTTAAAGCAACTTCTTCTAATCCATCTAATTCAAGATGATATTCAAGGTCAAGATGCGCTCTAGTTGAAATAGCAATATTTTTGCAATCAAATCCAGCTTCTTTTAATTTTTGCATCTCATCATATAAAGCAAGTGGATTAATAACCATACCATTGCCTAAGATATTAAGTGTCTTTGAGTTAAAAATACCGCTTGGAATAGTTTGCAAATGGAAAGTTTTACCATCAAAAGCAACACTATGACCAGCATTATTACCACCTTGGTAACGAACAACTATATCAGCCTTACCACTAAAGTAATTTGAAATTTTCCCCTTCCCTTCATCACCCCATTGAGCACCAATAACTAAAATACTATTCATACTAAATCCCAACCTCCTTGTATATTTTATCTACATTTTTAAAAACGTATTTATAATTAAATAGATTATTAATCTCATCTTTATTTATCATTGAAAGAATATATTCATCTTTAAGCATCAATTCTTTTAAATTAACTTTTTCATCCATCGCTTGGAAAGCCATTTTTTGAATATGATCATAAATTTCTTCACGTGAAATGGTTGAATTATCAATAATGTAATTCATAACTCTACCACTATATATAACTCCATATGTGGAATTTATGTTTTTAATCATTTGTTCCTCATTAACAACAAGGTTTTTAACAATATTATTAAGTCTAGAAGTCATATAAGAAATTAAATCGATATCATCAGGTAAATATAATCTTTCAGTAGAGGAATGAGAAATATCTCTTTCGTGCCATAAATCATTATTATCAAGAGCGATTGAATAAGATGCTTTAACAATTCTTGCTAAGCCGCAAATATTTTCGCAACCAATTGGATTTCTCTTATGTGGCATTGCACTGCTGCCTTTTTGATTTTTATCAAAAAATTCGTTAACTTCATTTATTTCAGTTTGCGATAAAAGTCTAATTTCAGTAGCAATTTTTTCATATAAAGAAGCAATCAAGCATAAACTTGCAACATAACCAGCAAGTCTATCCCTAGATAAGACTTGAGTTGAAATTTTAGGAGTGCCTAAATTTAAATCTTCAGCAACTAAACTTTGAAGATCAAAAGGAAGGTTTGCAAAATTTCCAACAGTCCCACTAATTTTAACCACTTCAACATTTTTTCTTTCATTATTAAAACGTTCAATATCTCTGTCTAATTCATCAATATATAGAGCCCATTTAAGACCAAAAGAGGTAACTTCACCATGTATTCCATGGGTACGCCCAATAATAAACGTGAATTTATATTGAATTGCTTTCTTTTCTAATGTTTTTCTAAAGTCTTCTAATTGATGGATTAACATTTCATCACATTGTTTTAGAGTTAAAGATAATGCCGTATCAACAACGTCAGTAGAAGTTAAATTATAATGAATCCAACGCTTCTCAGGACCCAAATTTTCCGATAAAGAACGTGTAAAAGCTATTACATCGTGCTTAGTAGATTTTTCTAAGTAATTAATACGATCAACATCTACCTTACAAGTATCTTTTATTTTTAAATAATCTTTTTCTGGGACTACTCCTAATCTAACATAGGCTTTAAGTACCGATAATTCCACTTCAAGAAAATTATTGTACCTACTTTCTAAAGAAAAATAATCTTCAATTTCTTTAACGTTATAGCGGTCAATCATTAAAAACACCTCCTATATAAGAGATTAAAATATTGTAATATGGCTTGTTCAGAACTCTATTAATTTTTAATAGATTTTTTGAACTCCTATTACTTAAAAAATATACCACTTAAGTGTAGCTTATTCAATTTGTTTTACGTATTGAATAAATAAAATCATTATGTTAAAATAATTTTCGCTGGTCCTATAGCTCAGCTGGATAGAGCAACAGCCTTCTAAGCTGTGGGTCAGGCGTTCGAATCGCCTTAGGATCACCAATAGAAATTAATGAGCATTCCAATTAGGAATGCTTTTTTTGTGTCTTTTTTAGCGTTACAATATATGCGAATTTACAAAAAAACATACTATAAAGTGCCCTCTTTTAGTAAAAAAGTAAATGAACATCAATCATTTTGTGCTAAAATTAAGACAAAAGGAAAGGAAGTTTTCATATGAAACTTTTTAAAAAAGCTATTGCTGAATTGATTGGCACTTTTGTTCTAGTTGCATTTAGTTGTGGTACCGCTTGTGCTCTTAATGCATGGGGTGGAAACACATTAGATTTAGCTGCAAAAGATGTCGCAATTGCATTAGCATTCGGTCTTAGTCTTATTGCTATGGCTTATTCAGTTGGAAATGTTTCTGGATGCCATATCAATCCTGCTGTTTCTTTTGGTGTTTTGATTTATAACTATCTTCAACCAAAAAAAAAGAGAAATTTCTCATTCGTAGAATTTCTTGTTTATGTCGTTATGCAAGTTGCTGGTGCTTTCTTAGGTGTTTTAGCACTCCTTGCTATATTTGGGGCAAATTGTGGATTTGCTGCAAACCAAGCATCTGAAGTTTTAACCTCACAAGGTTCCAACTATTTACTTGTTGCCTTTGGTGTTGAAGCTGTTTTAACCTGTGTTTTTGTCTTTACAATTATTGGCGTTACTTCCCAAGAAAAGTATCAAAAATGCTCTGGTCTCATTATTGGTTTAACTCTTGTCTTAGTACATATTATTGGCATTCCATTAACTGGTACTAGTGTTAACCCAGCAAGATCACTTGCTCCTGCTGTATTTGCAATGATTTTTGGTGGCAATATTGAACCAATGAATGAACTTTGGGTTTTTATTGCTGGCCCATTATTAGGAGCTTTAGTTGCTGCATTCTTATATTGGATTATTAGTTATTCTAAGAAGAAGGAAGTTGTTGCTGAAAAAGCTGCTCCTGTTGCTCAACCTGTTGAGAAAAAAGAAGAAGCTAAACCAGTTGAAGCAAAGAAAGAACCTGCTAAGAAGGCTGCTCCAAAAGCTAAAAAAGTTGAAGAAGCAAAACCAGTAGCAAAGAAATTAGAAATTAACCGTGTTAGTTTCGATAAGAAGTTAAGCAAAGCAGATAGCGATTTAAAGAAGAAATATCAATCTATCAAAGCTGAACTTGAAGCTTATGGAATTAAATCTAGAGTAAGTTTTGAAGGCGATACATTTAGATTACATAAAGTTGCTTATGCTTTCATTACTATCCGTGGTAAATCATTAAAAGTTTACTATAAATTAAATCCTAAGAAGTATGCTCAATCACCAATTCCTGTAAAAGATGAATCTAGCAAGAAGAAGTATGTTGAAATTCCAGCCGTCATTAAAGTTAAAAGCGATTTAAGCGCTAAACGTGCTGTCATGTTAGTTGATGACACCATGAAAGAAGCTGGTATTCAAAGAATTGTTGCGATTGAAAAAACTAAATAATTTAAACTAAATTTATAAAATTTTAAACGACATCGATAAAAAGATGTCGTTTTTTTATAATATTTTAAAATTCCCTACCACTACATAGTAAGGAGGGTCAAATTATGTTAAGTAAAAAGACTCAAAAAGCAAAAGAGGACAGGTTCTTTCTCTATAATGCTTCAGGAACTTTAAGGGATGAAAGAATCAAACAAAAAATTTCGGCAAAAGATTTAGCTAGAGATTGCAATATTTCAGTAAGCACAATTTATAGGCTAGAAAGATTTGAAACTATTCCAAAGTTAACTACCTATTTTAAGATAGCGATGAGACTTGGTTTAATTAAACACAAAAAATTCAAAGCAAAGATTTTTAATTAAACTATTTTTCTGGACTATAGGTGTTTTCTTTAAGAACGATATTATATCGTTTCCTTTGTATATGGTTTTTACCTCGTAAAAAGATGAGGCCTATTGCAATAATTAGCGCCACCATCAAAAGAACAATATAAAAAGTTCCTATACCAAAAACTCCTTTTGTTATGTCCGCTTTACTTAAATCAAAAGTAAACCACCCATTCTTTTCGTAATCAATAAAAGGATAAGGCATTACACTGCCATCTTTATTTAAAGCTGACCAACGAACGCCACTAAAAGATAAAATTAAAACAAAAATAAAATACAACAAAACATAAATGCATGGGAAATAAACATAATATCTTTTTGATTTGAAGTTATAGTCGCTATAAAAATAATCAATTATTGCAAAGATTGGACCTAAAACATGGACCAATAGGTTATCAATTGGATTAATAAAATATATTGGTCCCATTGATGCTAAACCACTAGGCATTAATGCTAATAAGTAAACAAGCATTGTAATTGTAATTCCTACTGTCGCACAAAACTTATAAATATAGAAAATAGAATTTCGATGATCTTTTTTTGTTGCTAATCTTATACAATCAAAAATAATTGAAATAATGATACCAATAACAAGAACAATGCTAGAAATAATTGTAAAATAAGAAAAAATTATAACACCTGAAATAGGATATTCACCTTGAAAAGATTTGATTACTTGAAGCGTGACCCCAGCAATTGAACAAATAAGAGAAAGAATTTTTAACACGAACCCAATAAGGATTTCATTTTTGTTAAAAATCGTCTCAGTAATTTTTATATCGTTTGTCGAATTAAATTCCATGAAGTTATTTTAACATAATTATCATCTTTTTTAGTTTAAAACAAAAAAAGAAGCCAATAATTTTGGCTTCTAATTTAGGCACCTTATAATCTGTCTTTAACGTTTTTGACAGCAGCTTTTAAACTCCCTACTTTACTACGATAATCAATCTTGGATTGAAGTGGAATATCGCCTTCATCAAACAAATCATCCATATCATCTTCAAGATTTTCAATTTCTTCTTCAACATCGTCTATTTCATCTTTGATATCATCTAAGAAATCTTTATTAACATCACTGCTTTCTTTTTTTACTGTGTTAACAACTTTATCAATTGATGAAACTTTATTATTTAACTTTTCAATTCTTTCATCAAATGAATCAAGGCTATCAGAAACATCTTTATGAACCTTAATATCTTCACCATTTACTGTGATAACACTATCATCTTTTTCTTTTTGAAGATTGTGATCAAAGATTGCTTTATCAATTGGCGAGAAGATGGTGTAATAGATTGGGATGATTAAGAATAGTAACCAATATGGATGCCATAATCCGAAATAAGTACCAACCATTAAGTAAGCAAACGTAACAACAAGTGGGATTGGAAAATCATTAAACTTACGACGAATAATAGCCGTACAAATTAATCCTGGAACAGGTATTAAAATAAATAATGGCCAATAGATTCCCCAACCATTTGCTAAAAACCCAAGTAATAAATAAGCAACGACAACTAATAAACTAAAGACACTTGTAACAATTCCATTAACTTTATCAGACAACTTTTTTCTTTTTTTGGTTTTAATAAAATAACTTGATGTGGCTTTGTAATCACTATCATAGAAAGACTTTTTTATATCATCTCCATTTACATGAATCCCACGTAAATCAATATCAACATTATCGCCATCTTTACTATGAACATGAATACCATCTTTACCAATATTTACTTTGTCACCATTGCTACTTGTAGTAGATTTGTCTTCCGAATCATTCATAGTCTTCTCTTCGTTTGTAGAAGATTCACTTTTTGCATCAGCCTTTTTATTGATTACATCATCAATAGGCTTATCGCAATTAATAAGATCATCCATAGAAACTCCATAAATTTTTGCAAGTTCTTTTAAATAATCTATAGATGGAGTAACTTCTCCGCTTTCCCAATTTGAAATAGATTGTCTTGAAACATTTAATTGGTTAGCTAATTCTTCTTGTGAATAGCCAAATTTTTTTCTAAACCCTACTAATCTATTTGCTAATTCAATTGTCATAACACTTTCCTCCGTTTGACTGTCCTAATTAAACGATTATAGAGGCTTTCAAAACACCAAAAATCATTTACTTTTATGTAAAGAATGCTTTACATTTGGTTAAATTATAATACATTTATGCCTTTATTATGCTTAAAAAGTTAAATTTGGTGGTTTCTTTACAAAAAACTAATATATAAAAGTTTATAATGGTTTTCGTGAGTAATAAAAGTAATCAAATTGTGTATGGAAACCTGCTTTATGGACAATCAGGTGGACCAACAAGTGTTATAAATTCTTCAGCCTATGGTCTTTTCACCGAAGCTTTTAAATCCAATGAAATTCAAGAAGTTTATGCGATGCATTTTGGTCTTGAAGGTTTATTAAAAGAAGATTTAATTAAAATTAATAAAGATGATAACAATTTATCTAAACTATTAAATACTCCAGGAGCTGTTTTCGGAAGCAATAGATTTAAAATCAATTATGATAAAGATATTGAAAGTTTAGAAAAAATATATTTGGTCTTTAAAAAATACAATATTCGTTATTTCTTTTATAATGGCGGAAATGATTCTATGGACACCATTTATCAAATTAGTAAATTTCTCAAAAGCAAGGAATATGAATGCTATTGCATTGGGATTCCTAAAACTATTGATAATGATTTAATCGAAACAGATCATACTCCAGGATATGCAAGTTCAGCAAAATTTATTGCAAACACTATAACTGAAATCTACTATGATGATCATTCATACTTAAAAGGTAGAGTAAACATTGTAGAAATTATGGGACGAAATACAGGTTGGCTAACTGCTAGTTCTGCTTTAGCTTCTATCAACGGAGCGAAACCAGATTTGATTTACGTTCCAGAGACATCTTTTGATGTTGATTCGTTTTTAGCAAAAGTACAAAAAATATATGAGGAAAAACATCATTGTCTTGTATGCGTTAGCGAAGGCATACATGATAAAGACAATCGTCCACTACTTGAACAAAATAAAATATATGATGCTTTTAATCATTTACAACTTGGTGGCGTTTCGAGATATCTAGAAGAATTAGTTCATAATAGATTTGGCTATAGCACTCGTTCTTTTGAATTATCATTATTACAAAGGGCTAATTCAATGGCCCCAAGCGAAGTTGATATCGATGAGGCAATAGGTGTTGGCATGCGTGCACTTCAAGTCGCACTCATGCACATTACTGATAAAATGGTCACAATTAAAAGGATTAGTAACAACCCTTATAAAATTGATTTTGATTTGGTTGACTTAAATTTGGTGAAAAACCAAATCAAGTATTTACCTAATGAATATATAGACTCTGAAAACGACACAATTAATGAATTATTCTTTAATTATGCATTACCATTAATTTCAGGCGAAGAAAAAAACCATTTCAAGAATGGTTTGTTAGATGTATATAAGTTAGAAAAATAAAACAAATAACAATGGGATGTTTGCTAGTAAATAAACTAGAACATTTCCCCATTCAAGAATAGGCAAATAGCAATATTTTGGTCGGCTATAAACTTCAGCATCCATTTTTACCATCTTTGCCCAGTTTTTATAAGTTGGATTAATCATTAAGAAAAATTCAAAAAGGATTAATATCAAAATAAAGATAATCTCAAATACTCTTACGCCAGTATCAACAACATATTGGTAATTCTTATTGGTGAAAAAGAAATAATAAAGCAACAATAACAAAAGATTTAAAACAACATTAATTGTTGCAAAAACAAGATGACCTTTATAATTAGTAAGTTTTGTAAATCTTAAAATAAAGAACGAAATAATAATAAGAGTTGCAACAACAAAGAATACATAAGCACTTGTTGGATTTCCACGATTATTAGCCAAATATATAGAAGCGAAAACCATTGATGCAACAAAACATAATCCAGAAATAATTTCTACACCAAATAAGATAAAAGACTTCTTTTGTCCAAGATGAAATTGATTTAATTCATATGGGAAATTTCTTAAGAAGTTATACTTCTTAGAACCTGTTTGTTGATATATTACATACTCAAAAGCACAGGCGAACCCTCCAACTACAATTCCAAGTGCTAAAAACACTGCGTATACAATTCTAAAATCCATATTACTATTTTAAACTATCGATAGCTTTCTTTCTATCAATATTCTTAAAAATATAACTACCAGCAACCAATAAATTAGCACCGGCATTTATACACTCTTTAGAAGTGACATCATTTATGCCACCATCAACCTCAATAATGAAGTCTAAATTCTCTTTTTCTTTATATTCAGCGAGCTCTTTTATTTTGCCTAAACTTTCGCCCATAAATTGTTGACCACCAAATCCAGGTTCAACAGACATAACTAAAACTAAATCGAGATCTTTCAAATAATCATTAAGGACACTTACCTTTGTTTTAGGCTTAATAGAAATGCCAACTTTCTTATTATATTTATGAATAAATTGGCAAATTGGAATAATGTCTTTCTTTTCTACTGCTTCATAATGAAAAGTAATAATATCTGCACCAGCATTAATAAAATCTAAAATATATTTTTTTGGATTATTAATCATTAAATGAACATCGAAAACTAATGGATAATTACCTGCTTTTAAAGATTTTAAAACTGGTATCCCAAACGATATGTTATTAACAAAATTTCCATCCATAACATCGAAATGTAAGTATTTCACTCCACAAGAAATTATTTCCTTAATATCTTTATCAAGAAACTTAAAATCTGCAGATAAAATTGATGGACTAATTTCTACATTATTAATCATATTTGCTCCTAGTTATCTGAAAAACCAAAGAATCTTGTTAACCAAGATCTCCCTTTTTTCATGGCCTTCTTATTATTATATAGTTTTATAATGTCGTCTTTCATCTCTTCGACATTTTTATAACGTATATTTAAATCTTTATTAGTAGATTTATAAATAATAGATTCAACTTCTTTTGGGATAGTTGGGATAATTTTTAATGGTGAAGGAACTTCACTACTAATTTGTAATTGAGCAATTTCGCCAGGAGTCTTCCCATCAAAAGGAACTGTTCCCGTTAAAAGTTCAAAGAAAGTAATTCCCATTGCATAAATATCGCTTTGAAATGATGGAGTCGCACCTTTAATTATTTCAGGCGCTAAATATTGAGCAGTACCCATTACTCTTTTGTTTTCATTTATATTAAAAGTTGAATTTAACAAATAAGAAATTCCAAAATCACCAAGTTTTAAATCACCATTAGCATCATAATAAATATTTTGAGGCTTAATATCTCGATGAATAATATTTTTTGAATGAATATAAATTACTGCTTCACAAAGTTGAAGCATAATTCGACATGATTCAAAAGCTGAGAATCTACGCTTAAAATCAAGAGCATCTCTTAAAGTTTGTCCTTTAACATATTCATTAACAATGTATGGTAATCCATCTTCTTTATTGTAATCATAAATCTTAATTACGTTAGGATGATTCAAAGCGCTTGAAAAACGAGCTTCGTTTTCAAAACGAATTAAGTTTTCAGGCTTATCTGCAAACTCAGGTTTAATTATTTTTATAGCAACTGTTCGCTTAAAAACAATGTCACGAGCTTCAAAAACATCACTCATGCCACCATGCCCTAGAACATTTGTAACTCGATATCTATTATTAACTAAATCATTAATCTTTATCATCTAAAGTCTCCCACAAAGCTAAAGAAATATTATCGCTACCACCATTGAAATTAGCAATATTAATAAGAGTTGAAACTTTTTGTTCTGTAGATTGATCAGTTCTTAAAATATTCTCAATATCTTGGTCTTTAATATTATTATATAAACCATCACTACAAAGTAAAACTGATTCACCTGTATAATCATAAATCTTTAGATCAAGAGAAATTGAAGGGAATAAACCAATTGCATTTGTGAGAACATGTCTTTTTGGATGCGTTGCAATCTCTTCTTTTTTGATTTGACCACTACGATAAAGATAATTTACATAAGTTTGGTCTTCAGTTATTTGATTAAGCAAATTACTCTTAAAGATATATGCTCTACTATCACCAGCATTAACAACGATTAATTTATTTTTATATATAAAAGCTAAAACTAAAGTAGTTCCCATGCCATTATATTGTTCGTTACCATCACTTATTGAAAAAATGTGATTGTTAGCGTCTCTGACAGCTTTCCTTAACCAATGAAGTACATCGATTTGATTAACGAAGTGGCCTTTTGTTTCAAATAAATCTTTTATATAAGAAATAGTTTCTTTTGAAGCATAATCACCTTTTTTATGACCGCCCATTCCATCAGCAACCATCATTAAAATATCTCCAGCCGCATTTACTAATACTGCGCACTCATCTTCGTTAGAAACCCTAACTTTTCCGATATCTTTTTGATAGGAATATGTTCCATTAAATCTTTTGTTCATTTTTTGCTCTTAATTGTCCACATGCTGCATCGATATCGCTGCCAAATTCTTTACGAATAGTAGCATTTATACCACATGATAATAACATATTCATAAAATCATGAATAGTTTCATCACTGCTTCTCTTATATTTTAATTCTTTTATAGGATTATAGGGAATTAAATTTACATAGGCCTTGGTGCCACGAATCAAACGTGCAAGTTCTTTAGCATCTTCTAAAGAATCATTAACTCCAGATAATAAAATATACTCAAAAGTAACACGTCTATCAGCAATTTCTTCATAATACTTCACTGCATCCATTAAATCTTCCATTGGATATTTAATTGAAATAGGCATAATTTTATTACGAATTTCATCATTAGGAGCATGTAAAGAAATAGCTAAATTTATTTGTAATCCTTCATGGGCGTACTCTTTAATCTTATCAACTAAACCACAAGTTGAAACTGTGATGTGTCTAGCACCAATTGCTAAACCATGTGGATGATTTAAAATTCTTATAAAATCCATTACATTATCATAATTATCAAAAGGTTCGCCAGTGCCCATAACAACGACGTGAGTAATCCTTTCTCCATTACCTTCTTCATCTAAAATATCATTTAAAACAAGAACTTGACCAACTAATTCATGAACTTCAAGTCCTCTTTTTTTCTTTAATAACCCAGAGGCACAAAAGGCACATCCCATATTGCATCCAACTTCACTTGTAACACAAGCAACATCGCCATAGTTATATCGCATCAAAACAGTTTCTACTTTATTCCCATCTTCAAGTTCAACAAGAAGTTTAATTGTTCCATCGCTTGATACTTGTTTCTTAAAAATTGTTGGTTTATGTAAGGAATATTTAGCATTTAAAACATCTCTAAATGTTTTTGAAACATCAGTCATCTCATCAAAAGTTTTGGCTTTTTTCTCATATACCCACTTAAAAAGTTGGGTCGCTCGGTACTTTTTTTGACCTTCGAGTTCCATTTGCTTTTCAAGCTTTTCAATAGTGAAATTATAAATATTAAGCATGGTTATGCCTCTTTAAAATCGCATAATAGCCAAATGATTTGATGTTTTTAGTTGGTAAAAACATTTCTTCTTTCTCTAAAATATAATCTTGGTTATTTTCTAAGAAAGAATGAACAATATTTGTGGTTTCTTTCTTATCGATAGTTTCTGCAACATAAATCAATTTCCCATTATCAGCGACATAATTTGACACTTCTTTTATGCCTTTTTCTTGAGTAACAATTAACTCATCAATCGATTTTTGATCAAAATTTACACGATACTCAGGGCAATAAAAGAATCTTTGCATATCAGTTGATTTAGGCATATAGAATAAAATATCTTGCTTATATGATAATCGAGCAATTAACTCTCCAACTGTCGATTCACAAACAAATAAATCATTTTTCTTCTTTAAAATTACTTCATTAATAACATCTGGATTATCTTCAAAAGTTTTCATCGCAATATTGATTACATTGTTCTTAAATAAATATTCATTTAAGAAATTAAAATAGAAATTACTTTTACACCCTTGATATAAGGTAACGTATTTGTTATTTGCGTTTAGTTTATTTTCAAAAACTTTTCCATAAAGAAGTTCGCTATTAATAAATGTGTGATTTTTAATTAGTTCGCTTTCTTTATTTTTTGTTTTGAAAAAAGTTCCATAAGGAACAAAAACGTTTAATTCGTTTTTATCGATGTCATCATGATTTGCAAGGTTATTTTCTATATATAAATTACTGTAATTAGTTTTAAAACTTTCAAAAACTGTTTTACCAATATCTTTATTTTGTTGACCAATTACCATACTAATAAACCAACTTGGAAGATTAAAAAAGACTGATAAATGAGAGATACTACCAACCAAAAAACTCTTAAACTCATAATCTTTCCCTATCATATAATCATTAAGTGCTTTTTCAATGTCCTTTGAATAGTCTTCTTTATTATTTTTTAAAGCATTTTTTAAAAAATCTTCACTTTCATCTATGCTAATCTTGAAAAATCGAACTCCCATAAATGCTACACCCATAAAAGCAATTAAATTTGGCGTCAATTTCGATAGTAATTCTTTTGTTAAGAATTCGTAATAAAAATAATGGTTAAAGAAGGTTACATAAGCTTTGTGAATTTCATCAAGCTCTTTATTATTACGAATATTAGTTACCAAAAAAGAACTTAGAGCTTTATCGTAAGTTTTTTTGTTAATTAGCATATCGCCAATAATTTCTTTTGAATCTTCTAAAATATTCATTATTTTTTCTTCTTTTCTTCTTTTTCAACTTCGCCATTAAACTCAGAGAAAATATCCCCAAGATAAGGTTCTTCACCCTCTTCTTGTTCAAACTCTTCTTTATCTTCAACTATAGTATTTTCTTCTGTCATAAATCTTGGGTGGTCATCAGATAAAAATTCATAACGACTATCTTGACTATAATAGTAAAATTCAATAGACATATTCACACATGCTTCCTTAATAAATTGATGAAGAATCTTAACGGCTTGATCTTCCATAACCTTAACTTTTAATGGGGCATGAACGCGAATCAATAAATTCCATGTATTTTGTTCCACGCCATTATGCACAAGAAGTCCTTCTGGCGCAAAAAAATCAATATCATCAACTTTACATTCATAAATATCAGCAAGTTTATCAGTGCAGTTTGCGCTGATTTGTCTTAATAGATAAGGATCAATTCCAAGTATAGTAATTGTAATCACAATAAAAACTCCTTTTTGACTGTATTAATCATAGATTAATATGAAGCTATTTTCTAGTCAAAAACCTTATTTATTTGTAGTTTGTTTGGATTTAATAATATCAGCAATTTCATTAGCGGCACGTTCTGAGTTATCGTTTAAAACAACATATTGATAGAACTTCTCCAATTGAAGTTCTTTTTTTGCTTTTTCAATTCTTTCATGAATGACTTCATCGCACTCAGTTTTTCTTCCTCTAATTCGTTTTTCAAGTTCACAAAGATCTTTGCAAATTAAAAAAATAGAGATGTAGTCATTCTTATTACACGCTTCCATGACTTGACGAGCACCATTAGTTTCTATTTCTAATAAAACATTATGCCCATTAGCTAAAAGATCATATACATACTTTTTTGGCGTTCCATAACTATGATCAACAAAATCGGCATGTTCTAACAAATCTCCATTATTAACAGCTTTTATAAAAGTGTCTTTTGAAACAAAGAAATAATCCTTTCCATCAACTTCACCATTTCTAGGACTTCTCGTAGTCATTGACACGCTAAATACCAAATCTAAAGAATCGTCTTTCATCAAGTAAGATCTAACTGTTCCTTTGCCAACTCCGCTAGGTCCACTAAGAATAACTAAAAATCCTTTTTTCATATTATGAAGATTATATAAAAAATAGATTTTTTTAGCAATATGCCACGTCAATTTATAATTGTTGCATGTATGCAACGATTAAAATTCCTTTTTCAAAAGCTGTCATAAAAATAAACTTATGGAATATAAAAACAAAATTACTATAATGTTTTTATGACAATTATTGAAAACTTAGAACAATTATCAAAGCAAATTAATTTATTATTTAAAGGCTCTTTTCTTAATAAAATGCAGCAAATTAGCAATTACGATTTCTTGTTTGGTTTTTCCAAGGGAAAAGATAAAAGTTTATTGATTTCAATCAATGTCCCAACGCCCTTTATTAAAGTAATAAGTGAAACTTATATTCAAAATGAAAATTCGATATTTTTCCAACATTTAAAAGCACGCTTAATGAATGCTAGTTTTAGAGGTTCAAATATTCTTAATTCAGACAATATTTTAGTTTTGGATTTTATTAAAACAACTGATACATACGATAAAATTAACTATAATTTAATGATAGAATTATTTAAAAGTAATGCCAATATGATTTTGCTTTCTGATAACAAAATTGTTGAAGCTTTTAGATATAAAGGAATCGATACAAATCACCCTATTTTGAATAATTTAATTTACGAAGCCCCTAAAAATACTTATACTCAAAAAGAATTTACAAGCGAAGACAAAAATAAAATCGAAAAATATTGCCTAAACATTAATTCAAAATATTTAAAAGAAAAATACACTCCACTGCTTTCCTTGCTTAAACGTAAGAAGAAATCATTAACTAAAAAATTGGAAAATCTAAGTGAAGAAAAAGAGGTAGCTAAGCAACACGAATGTTTTCAGATTTACGGCGATTATCTAAAAATGAATTTATCAAATGTGCATAAAGGAGACAAAAGTTTTTTTGCAGATGGAATAGAAATACCTTTAAAAGAAATTTACTCTCCAACACAAAATATGCAATACTTTTATAAAATTTATAAAAAAAGTAAGTTAACTATTGATGCAACAGATAAATATATGGAACAAACTAAAAACGAACTATCTTATTTAGAAAATATTTTTTCTACTATTGATTTTTATGATGACCAGGAATTTCAAGAATTAATTGTTGAATTAACAAACAATAAATTAATTAAAATGCCAAAGATTAAACAAAACAAAAAGAAAACAACTGCTTCTAAGCCATCATATGTCATGTTTAACAATATAAAAATTGGTTTCGGTAAAAATAACTCTCAAAATAATGAATTGACATTTAATTTAGCAAATAAAAGTGATAGTTTCCTACATATTAGTAAAGCACACGGACCACACATTATTATTTTCGATGACAATCCAAGTGATGAAGTCATACAATTTGCTTGTGAAATGGCTTTATATTTAGCCAAAGTTCCAGATGGGGACGTTATTTTTGCCAAAGTTATGTATCTTAAAAAAACTCCAACTTTGGGGCAAGTTAGAATGAATAAATATGAAACTTACCATATGAATAAAATTAGACCAGAAATGCGAGATTATATTTTAAAAGCTAAACGTTTTTAGTTTTTTCTTCGTTCTCTAAAAAATCCTCGCCTTTTATTTCTTCATGAGTTGCTAAATCACGGAATTTTTGTTGTCTTAAGGCTTCGTATAAAACTATCGATACACTATTAGATAAATTTAAACTTCTTGCACATGGTGCCATTGGAATTCGTACCGTTTTATCAATATTTTTTCTTAATATTTCATGAGGTATACCAGTAGATTCTCTACCAAACATAAAATAAATGTCATTTAAAATGTCGCTATAGTCAAAACTTGAATAAGTGTTTTTTGAATAACGAGTAACATAAAAAATGTTTTTATCTATAAATTTCTTATCGAATTCTTCATAGTCTTTATAAAAAACATAATCTAAGTCTTCAATATAATCCATCCCTGCTCTTTTAAGTGATTTGTCATCAAATTCAAAAGATAATGGACCAATTATAAATAACTTGGTTGATGTCGCTACACATGTACGCATTATATTGCCAAGATTTGCTGGCTTTTCAGGTCGAAATAAAATAATTCCTATCATTTTTAAAACTTAACAATCCCTCTTATTTTTAGTATTATATACCTATATTAAATTTATGGACCAAGAAATTAAAGTTATATTCGAGAAAACAATGAAGAGGGTGGTAAGAACATCCTCTTATTTAGATACTGGCTACAATAATTCAAATTATTTAATTAACGATGCCTTTGTTATTCGCATCCCTAGATTAAATGGCGATCCTACATTAGATTTCAAAAAAGAGAAGGCAGTTTATTCTATTATTGAACCTCTTAATTTAAGTGAAAAAATATTAAATTTTGATGAAAATGACGGAATTAAAATTTCAAAGTTTTGCCATAACACAAGAAAATATGTCGAAACCCCTACTGATGAGCAAATTTTGTATGTCGCTAAAAAATTAAAGAAATTACATTCAGCAAAAGTTTCCGTTCCTTTTGGTTATATGATGTTTCATAAACTTGATGTCTATAAAAATGGCGTTAACAAAGATTTATATGTTGATAAATCTTATGAGAATAGAATTATTCGCGAAGTTAGAAAAATATTTGCAAAAACTCCAATGACTCTTTGTCACAACGATCTTGTTAAAGATAATTTACTCTTTAAATTTAGTAATGTTATTTTAATCGATTGGGAATATGCAGGAATGAACAACCCTTACTTTGATTTAGCTTCATTCGTTAGTGAAAATAACTTAAATGAAAAACAAGAAGAGTACTTCTTGCAAAAATACTTTGGCTATAAATATAACAATATTAAAAAGAAACGTGTTGATTTATTTATAAGTTTTGAAGATATATTATTCTATTATTGGGCACTCTTCTTAGAGGCCAAACGACATGATGAGATATATAATAAAATCGCAGTAAATAAACTAAATCGTATCAAACTAAATCAAACAAAAAAATAAAATAGCAACGTTGTGTTGCTATTTTTTTAATCTTACAAAATCATCAAATTTAATTACTTCATCATAGGTTAAAAACTTTGCAAAGTAATACGAATCACCCATATCATCTTGCAAAACTTTTGGGTAAACACCATACATACAAATATCAAGTCTATATTTAGTTAATATTTCATCAACTGAATGAACATAATTAAATCTATCTCTTCGACTTGAAGTTACCGCATAATATTTTTGTTTGAATAAATCTTCACGATTTTCATCATAAGCACAACTATCGGCATAAATATCATAACAAGAAACACTATTAGCATAATTAATTAAATCTGGAGTGTATCCACCAGGCGCTCTCATATTCGCTTCAAGAGCTACCAGCGATCCTTTTGGTCCAAAATGTTTTGAATCTTCATAAGTTCTAAAGAATTCTATATGAAAAAATCTATTTTGAACGTTAAAAGCTTTGATAATCTTTGGACCAATTTCAGCTAAATCATCCGGAACTTTTGGTAAGCAATAATAAAAATCATCCAAATTTTCTTTGACAATATTTGCAACTGAAGGTGCAAAAACATGTGAATCACTAAAAATAACTTCAGCTTTACTATTTGAGACTCCATCAAAACTAACAATTCTTCCATTAACATATTCTTCGACAATATATAGAACAGCCGTCTTGTTATTTAAAAAATCAACAATATCTTGTTCATTTTCAATCTTAAAAGTATGCTGGCTACCAACACCATTATTTGGTTTAGCAAAAATTGGAAACCCATTAACTTTTGCAAATTCTCTTATTCTATCTATATCGTTTTTATCATTAATTAAAATCCAATTTGCTACATTACATCCAGCTTTTTCAAAATACTTTTTCTCTTCACTCTTCAATTTATATTTAACAATTTCATCCGCGCGAATCCCATGCTTCACATCAAAATC
>Ga0265294_10003977_pt1 | contig 18623 bp, 28 predicted proteins | sample MunlanPumphouse3_FD_192504 | JGI IMG/M metagenome (GOLD analysis project Ga0265294, IMG submission 192504) | Groundwater microbial communities from a municipal landfill in Southern Ontario, Canada - Pumphouse #3 | ecosystem: Environmental > Aquatic > Deep subsurface > Groundwater | place...
TTTGAAGGAACAGCATATGTTGACATTGTTGGTACTAGCAAAGGTAAGGGTTTTCAGGGTGTTGTAAAACGTCATGGATTCCACGGAGTTGGTCAAGCAACACACGGTCAACATAACCGTTTGAGAGCACCAGGTTCTATTGGGGCTTGTTCTACTCCTGCAAGAGTAATGAAAGGTATGAGGATGGCAGGAAGAACTGGTGGTGAAAGAGTTACTATCGAGAACCTACCTGTATTAAAGGTAATTCCCGAGAATAATTTGTTGTTGGTGAAAGGATCTATTCCTGGATCTAGAGGTTCATATGTAATAGTTTCAATGTAATGGAGTTAAGTGTAGTAAACATTGCCGGTAAAGAAACCGGTAGAAAGGTAGTATTAAATGATGCTATCTTTGGAATTCAGCCTAATGAACACGCTATCTATCTTGATGTTAAACAGTATCTTGCTAATAATAGACAAGGAACTGCAAAATCTAAAGAAAGAGGTGAGATTTCCGGTAGTACTAGAAAGTTAAAAAAACAAAAAGGTACTGGTGGCGCCAGAGCTGGTAGTATAAAAAATCCTTTGTTCAGAGGTGGAGGTAGAGTATTTGGTCCAGTTCCAAGAGATTATAGTTTCAAGTTAAACAAGAAACTAAAGAGATTAGCTCGTAAATCTGCATTAGCAATAAAGGCAGATGCTAAAGCTATAACTATTGTTGAAGATTTCTCATTTGAGGCACCTAAGACAAAAGCAATGGTAGCTCTAGTAAAAAATTTAAATGTTGTAAGAGGAAGAACTTTAATTCTTACCAGCGAAATGAATGAGAATGTATTGTTATCAGTACGTAACATTCAGAAAGTTGATGTAATGAGAGTTAAAGACATTGCGACATATAATGTAATGAGAGCGACAAATCTTGTGCTAGCGGAAAGTTCTGTGGAAGGACTTAATGAATTGTTCAATCTTAACGAAAAATAAAGATGGAAATAATATTAAAGCCCGTACTAACGGAGAAGATGACCGCAATGACAGAGAAACTCAACAAAGTTGCGTTTATCGTAGACATTAAAGCGAATAAATTTGAGATAAAGAATGCTGTTCAAGAGAGATACGATGTAAAAGTTGTAGCAGTAAACACTGTAAAATATCAAGGTAAATCTAAATCTAGATATACTAAAGCTGGTGTTATTTCAGGACGTACTAACTCATATAAAAAAGCAATCATCACTTTATCCAAAAATGATAGTATTGATTTTTTTAGCAATATTTAAATAAGATGGCTGTAAGAAAATTAAACCCTGTAACCCCTGGTCAAAGAAATAAAGTAGTAAATACTTTTGATCAGTTGACTACAGATAGACCTGAGAAATCATTGTTAAGACCTCACAGCAAATCAGGTGGTCGTAACCATTCTGGTAAAATGACAATGAGATATATAGGTGGTGGTCACAAACGTCGATATAGACTAGTAGATTTTAAGAGGATCAAAGAAAATGTTCCTGCAAGAGTAGCAACAATAGAATATGATCCAAATAGAACTGCTCGTATCGCGTTATTAGTATATGCAGATGGTGCAAAAAGTTATATCTTAGCTCCAATCGGACTACAAGTAGACCAAAAGGTTGAAAGTGGAAAGGGAGTAGCTCCAGAGGTAGGTAATGCATTATATCTGTCTGAGATACCATTAGGTACAATCATTCATAACATTGAATTGAGACCTGGTCAAGGCGGTGCAATTGCTCGTAGTGCTGGTTCTTATGCTCAGTTAGTTGCAAGAGAAGGTAAATATGCTTCTATTAAGTTACCTTCAGGTGAGATTCGTATGATTCTTGTTACTTGTAAGGCAACAATAGGTACTGTATCTAATCCTGATCATCAATTAGAGCGCTCTGGTAAAGCTGGACGTTCACGTTGGTTAGGTAGAAGACCTCGTGTCAGAGGCGTTGTAATGAACCCAGTTGATCATCCAATGGGTGGTGGAGAAGGTAAAGCTTCTGGTGGACTTCCTCGTTCAAGAACAGGTTTATTATCAAGAGGTTTCAAGACTAGAGCTCCTAAAAAGGCTTCAAGTCAGTATATCGTGGAAAAAAGAAAATAACTGAAAAATAAATTGTTATGAGTCGTTCGTTAAAAAAAGGTCCCTTTATTGATTTCAAGTTAGAGAAAAGAGTATTAGAAATGAATGAGACCAATAAAAAGTCTGTTATAAAGACATGGGCTCGCTTTTCTATGATTTCTCCTGATTTCGTAGGACACACTGTAGCAGTACATAATGGAAATAAATTCATCCCAGTTTACGTAACCGAAAATATGGTAGGTCACAAACTAGGAGAATTTTCACCAACACGTACTTTTAGAGGTCACGCTAAAAAAAGCTAATAAATAGCTTGAATAAAGTTAAACAAATGAAGATTGTATTATAATGGGTGCAAGAAAAAGAAAAAGAGCAGATCAGATGAAAGAGGCTAGAAAGCAAAAAGCTTTTGCGGTACTACGCAATTGCCCTTCATCACCTCGTAAAATGAGATTGGTTGCAGATCTTGTACGTGGAATGGACGTACAAAAGGCTTTGGATACACTTAAATTCTGTCCTAAACAAGCAGCTCGTAAAGTAGAAAAACTTTTACTTTCAGCAGTTGCGAATTGGGGAATTAAAAATGAAGGAGAGCGTATGGAAGATGCAAATTTATACATAAATGAGATTTTTGTTGATGCAGCAGGTATTCTTAAGAGATTAAGACCAGCTCCACAAGGAAGAGCTCACAGAATTAGGAAAAGATCCAATCACTTAACACTTGTGTTAGGAAGTAGATCAACCGTTGAAGATAATATAGTTAAAGAATAAATCTATGGGACAAAAAGTTAATCCAATAAGCAATAGATTAGGGATAATCCGTGGATGGGACTCTAACTGGTTCGGCGGAAAGAAATACGGAGATAAACTAATTGAAGATTATAAAATAAGAAAGTATCTTAACGTACGTCTTGCTAAAGCCAGTGTTGCTAAAATTGTTATTGAAAGAACATTAAAGTTAATTACTATCACCATCAATACAGCCCGTCCAGGTATTATTATTGGTAAAGGTGGTCAGGAAGTTGACAAATTAAAAGAAGAGTTGAAGAAACTTACTAAAAAGGATGTTCAAATTAACATATTTGAAATAAAACGTCCTGAATTAGATGCTACAATTGTAGGTAATACAATTGCTCGTCAACTTGAAGGTCGTGTCGCTTACAGACGCGCTATAAAAATGGCTGTAGCTTCAACTATGAGAATAGGAGCTGAAGGAGTTAAAGTGCAAATTTCTGGTCGTCTTAATGGCGCAGAGATGGCGCGTGCTGAAATGTTTAAAGACGGTAGAATTCCATTACACACATTCCGTGCCGATATTGACTTCTGTCAAGCAGAAGCCTTAACAAGATACGGATTGCTAGGTATAAAAGTTTGGATATGTAAAGGTGAAGTTTATGGAAAACGTGAGTTAGTTCCTATTTCATTATTGCAAAAGAACAAAAAAGGTGGAAGATCAAACCAGTCTGGACGAAAAGGCGGTTATAAGAGAAGAACAAAATAGTCTTTTAACTAAATAAATTGAAGAGCTATGTTACAGCCAAAAAGGACTAAATTTAGAAGATCCCAAAAGGGAAGAATGAAGGGGAATGCTCAAAGAGGGTATGAAATAGCATTTGGAAGTTTTGCGATCAAGGCGTTAGAACCAAAATGGTTAGAAGGACGTCAAATTGAAGCGGCTCGTGTTGCCGTTACAAGATATATGCAAAGACAGGGTCAAATTTGGATTCGAATTTTTCCTGATAAACCAATTACCAAGAAACCTGCGGAAGTACGTATGGGTAAGGGAAAAGGTTCACCAGAAGGATTTGTTGCTCCAGTGACTCCAGGTAGAATTCTCTTTGAAGCAGATGGTGTACCATTTGCAGTAGCCAAAGAAGCTTTACGTCTTGCTGCGCAAAAATTGCCAATTAAAACGAAGTTTGTGGTTAGACGTGATTACGTTGAATCATCGTCAAACTAAATATTTACAATAATTAAATTTTAGAGAGATGAAAAATTCAGAAATACTAGATATGTCTACAAAAGATCTTGTTGAAGAGCTTAGCACAAAACGTGTTGAACTGAACAAGACCAAGATAAACCACATAATCACTCCTCTTGAAAATCCTATGTTAGTTCGTAGTTTCAGGAGAGATATTGCAAGAATGATGACAGAATTGCGTAGAAGAAAATTAACAGAAAATAAATAAAGTAATGGAAACAAGAAATCTTAGAAAAGAACGTATGGGTCTTGTGCTAAGCAATAAGATGGATAAAACCATTACCGTTGCTGTGCATTTTAAAGAAAAACACCCTATTTATGGTAAATTCGTAAAGAAAACCAAAAAATTTGTAGCTCATGATGAAAAGAATGATTGCAATATTGGGGATACTGTTAAGATCATGGAAACCCGTCCTTTAAGTAAAATGAAGAGATGGAGATTAGTTGAAATATTAGAAAGAGCTAAGTAATATATTATGTTACAACAAGAAAGTAGATTAAACGTAGCAGATAATAGTGGTGCAAAAAGCGTACTTGTAATAAGAGTTCTTGGAGGTACCAAGAAGAGATATGCAAAAGTGGGCGATCAGATTGTAGTAGCTATTAAAGATGCTATGCCTAACGGAGAACTTAAAAAAGGTTCAGTAAGTAAGGCAGTAGTTGTTCGTACAAAAAAAGAGTACAGACGTGCAGATGGATCTTACATCAGATTTGATGATAACGCTTGTGTGTTATTGACTAGTACTGGTGAAATGAGAGGAACCCGAATTTTTGGGCCTGTTGCAAGAGAGGTTCGTGAAGGTTATACAAAAATCGTATCTTTAGCTCCAGAGGTATTATAAACTCTGAGTTAGGATTAAAATTTATACAAAATGAACAAAAAGTTTCATATAAAAAAAGGCGATTTGGTTCAAGTAAATTCTGGAGTTGACAAAGGCAAAGAAGGAAAAGTACTTGAAATGATTCCCGATAAGGATAGAGCTATAGTAGAGGGTTGTAAAATGGTAAGTAAACATACAAAACCCAATGCTGTTCATCCACAAGGAGGTATTATCAAACAAGAAGCTGCTATTCATATTTCTAATTTAGCATTAGTTGATCCTAAAACAGGAAAGCCAACTAAAGTAGGAAGAAAATTAGTAGATGGTAAGATTGTTCGATATTCAAAAGATTCTAATGAAATCTTAAAGTAATATATAAATTGCAAGTTGCTTTTATAGTAACTTGCAGTTTTTTCCTGTGTTAATATAGGTTTAATTATATACGGACTCAGTTCCAAAGAACTGAAATTTGCTATTTTAATTATTAATACATATCTTTGTGCCGTTTTTCGGGGAGAATTCGTAATATAATACGTCAAGCTCTGAAGGATTTACTGTTAAAACAGAAAAAAGTAATAAAATAGTATGAAATACGTACCAAGTTTACAAAAAAAGTATGGTGAAGAGGTTATACCGAGTTTAAAAAAGGAATTCGGATATAAGTCAATCATGCAAGTGCCTAGATTGGAGAAGATAGTAATCAATCAAGGTATTGGACAAGCTATTCAAGACAAAAAGATCTTGGAATTTTCAGTCAATGAGTTGACTGCAATCACTGGTCAAAAACCAGTAGTTGGAAATTCTACAAAGGATGTTTCTAACTTTAAATTACGTATAGGTATGCCAATAGGTGTAAAAGTTACCTTGCGAAGAGAAAAAATGTATGAGTTTCTTGAAAGACTTATAACTGCAGCACTTCCTCGAATCAGAGATTTCAAAGGAATTGACAACAAGTTTGACGGTCGAGGAAATTACACATTAGGAATTGAGGAACAAATAATCTTCCCAGAAATTGTGTTAGATAAAGTGCACAAAATTATGGGTATGAATGTGACCCTTGTTACTTCGGCTAATACCGACGAAGAAGGTTATGCTCTATTAAAAGATTTTGGAATTCCATTCAAGAAAATTAATTAATAATTAAGAGATGGCAAAAGAATCTATGAAAGCCCGTGAGGTTAAGCGTGCAAAATTGGTAGAAAAGTACGCTGCAAAACGAGCAAAATTAAAATCGGAAGGAGACTACATTGGAATGAGTCTTTTACCTAGAAATTCAAGCCCTATTCGTCTTCGTAACAGGTGTGGTTTGACAGGTCGCCCAAGAGGTTACATGAGACAATTTGGGATCAGTAGAATACAGTTTAGAGAAATGGCTTCTCAAGGATTGATTCCCGGAGTTAAAAAAGCTAGTTGGTAAATTTTAAAGAATAATAAAAAATGACAGATCCAATAGCAGATTATCTTACTAGAGTTAGAAACGCAGTAAGAGTAGGTCATAAAGTGGTAGAAATACCTGGTTCAAAAATGAAATTGGCCATGACTAGAATTTTGAAAGAAAAGGGATATATTCTTAACTACAAGGTAGAAGAGGATGGAGTGAGAAGTAGCATAAAAATAGCACTTAAATATCACCCTATAACTAAAGCACCAGCAATCAGATCATTGGTTAGAATTTCTAAACCAGGACTTCGTCGTTATACTAATGCTGAAGAGATGCCTAGTGTGCTTAATGGTTTAGGCGTTGCAATTTTATCTACATCATTAGGCTTAATGACAGATAAAGAAGCTCGCGCGAAAAATGTGGGTGGTGAAGTATTGTGTTATGTTTATTAATATTTAAAGTAGAAAGACATGTCACGTATAGGTAAATTACCAGTTCATATACCAAAAGGAGTCTCAATAGATATAGATTCTAAGGAGAATATAGTAAAAGTTAAAGGTCCTAAAGGCGAACTTTCTCAGAAAGTAGATCCTTCTTTAACACTCACAATAGAAGACGACACATTGAAAATTGATCGTCATTCTGAAGTAAAAGAAATTAAAGCAAAGCATGGTTTATATCGTGCATTGATTAATAATATGGTTATAGGTGTTTCTGAAGGTTACACTATTAAGCAAGAATTAGTAGGAGTAGGTTTTAGAGCAACATCAAAAGATCAAATTTTGGAATTAGGTTTGGGTTATTCTCATGTTATAATATTAGTATTACCTGATGAAGTTAAAGTTACTGCTGTAACAGAAAAACGTAAAAACCCAATCATTACATTGGAAAGCTGTGATAAGCAGCTTATCGGTCAGTGTGCTGCCAAGATTCGTTCTTTCCGTAAACCTGAACCATATAAAGGTAAGGGTATTAAATTTGTTGGTGAAGAGCTTAGAAGAAAAGCTGGTAAATCTGCAAAAGTTTAATCACATAATATAGAATAGAGTTATGGCTTTAACTAAAATTGATAGAAGATTAAGAATAAAGAGGAGAGTTCGTAAGATAGTATCCGGTACAGCTGACAGACCACGTTTGAGCGTTTATCGTTCAAACAAACAAATATCTGCACAGTTGATAGATGATAGAGCAGGTGTAACATTATGTTCTGTTTCATCATTGAGCAAAGAATTTAAAGATAGTAATAAGATAACTAACTGTGAATTATCTGCAAAAGTTGGAGCAAATTTAGCTGAAAAAGCTAAAGAAGCAAAAATTGAAACAGTTGTATTCGACAGGAACGGTTATTTGTACCATGGTAGAATTCAGTCTTTGGCTGAAGCTGCTCGTAAAGGTGGACTTAAATTTTAAACGATAACAAATGGAAGAGAAAGTAAACAGTACTGACATGGAGTTGAAAGACAAGTTGGTGTCTATTAACCGTGTAACTAAGGTTACAAAAGGAGGTAGAACATTTAGCTTTGCTGCAATTGTTGTCGTTGGAGACGGAAATGGCACAATTGGTTGGGGTCTTGGTAAAGCAAGCGAGGTTGCAACAGCTATTTCTAAAGGTGTAGATGCGGCCAAAAAAAGTTTGATCAAAGTTCCTGTACTAAAAGGGACAATTCCACATCAAGTTGAAACAAAATTTAGTGGCTCTCGAGTATTTATGAAACCAGCATCTTCGGGTACTGGAGTAAATGCTGGTGGTGCAATGCGTGCCGTATTTGAAAGTGCAGGTATAACTGATGTATTAGCAAAAAGTAAAGGATCATCAAATCCCCATAACCTAGTAAAAGCTACAATTAAAGCTTTAGGACTTATGAGAGACCCTATTACTGTAGCTCAACACAGAGGCGTTACTTTAGATAAAGTGTTTAACGGATAATTTGATAATATGTCACAGGTAAAAATTACATTAGTAAAGAGTGTAATCGGGAGCAACAAAGCTCAGAGAAGCACGGTATCTGCTTTAGGACTTAAAAAAACTAATAGCAGTATTATCAAAGAAGTAAGCGCTCCTGTAATGGGAATGATAGTAAAAGTTAGACATCTTCTAAAAGTAGAAGAGGTAAAATAATTGTGAAACTATTTTAATTAAAATACAATGGATTTAAGTAGTTTAAAACCAGCTAGTGGAGCGACTCACCACGATCGTAGACTTGGTAGAGGTCAAGGATCTGGGAAAGGCGGTACTTCAACAAGAGGACATAAAGGAGCAAAATCAAGATCAGGTTATTCAAAAAAGATTGGTTTTGAGGGTGGTCAAATGCCTCTTCAAAGAAGAGTTCCCAAATTTGGATTTAAAAATGTAAACAGAGTTCAGTACAAAGCTGTAAACATAGGTGATTTGCAAGATTTAGCAGAGAGAGACAATCTAGAAGTAATTGACAGAGAGATTTTAATAGAAGCTGGTCTTCTAAGCAAAAATTCTCTAATCAAAGTATTAGGAAATGGATCTGTCAAGTTGAAGTTAACTGTTAAGGCTAACGCTTTTTCAGCTTCAGCCATCAAAGCTATTGAAACTGCAGGCGGTGCAGCTGAACTTGTTGATTAAATATTTTAGGATTTAATAGTTGTTTACAAAAATTATTGTTATTTTTGGCACAACTAAAACAATTCTAAACAAAATCGGAGGATTTTACGGATAAATAAAGATTGTGTGTTAATTTAATCTTTTTATATTAACCACAATACTTTTTTGAACCATAACTTCTTCAATAGTAAAATTAAACTATGAAGTTAATTGATACATTAAAGAACATTTGGAAAATAGACGAGTTAAGAACTCGTATACTTACAACTTTAGGCCTACTTTTGGTTTATAGATTAGGTACAGAGATTGTATTACCAGGAATAAACCCTGAGGCATTACAAGCTTTGCACGAACAAACCAATAATAATGGTGTACTTGGTCTATTAAATATGTTTTCAGGAGGAGCGTTTTCTAATGCTTCAATTTTTGCATTAGGTATTATGCCTTACATCTCGGCTTCTATTGTTGTACAATTGCTAGGAATAGCAGTTCCATATTTCCAAAAACTACAAAGAGAAGGAGAGAGTGGACGACGTAAAATCGATCAGGTTACGCGTTATCTAACTGTCATTATCCTTATTTTGCAAGGTTCGGCGTATCTTATTAACTTGCATGCGCAAGCTCCAGGAGCTTTCTATTCAGAAGATCCTTCATTCTTTTTTAAATTTTCTTCAATAACAGTAATGGCAGCAGGTTCAATGTTTGTCTTATGGTTAGGAGAGAAAATAACTGATAAAGGAGTAGGAAACGGAATATCTCTAATAATCATGATTGGTATTATTGCTAGATTGCCATTTGCTTTTGGTACAGAAGTTGCTTCTCGTACAGCACAAAGTGGTGGTGGTCTTATGGCTTTTATTATAGAACTTGTTTTCTTGTTTTTAGTATTTCTTGCAACAATTTTATTGGTACAAGGAACAAGAAAAGTACCAGTTCAATATGCTAAAAGAGTTGTTGGTAATAAACAATACGGAGGAGTACGTCAGTACATACCTTTAAAAATAAATGCAGCAGGTGTAATGCCTATTATCTTTGCTCAGGCTTTAATGTTACTGCCTATTTCATTCGTGAACTATGCAGCATCTGATTCGATGTCTGGTTTTGCAGCTGCTTTTTCTGATTTTACAGGTTTCTGGTATAATTTTGTATTTTTTGTTTTAATTGTCGCATTTACATATTTTTATACAGCTATTACTGTTAATCCTATGCAAATGTCTGAAGATATGAAAAAGAATGGGGGTTTTATTCCCGGTATTAAACCAGGACATAAGACAATGGAATTCTTAGATACTATAATGTCTAGAATTACATTACCAGGTTCAATATTCTTAGGAATTGTTGCTATTATGCCAGCATTTGCTCAGATAGCTGGAGTTAATAATCAGTTTGCTCAATTTTATGGAGGAACATCTTTATTAATTCTAGTAGGGGTCGTACTTGATACTTTACAGCAAATTGAATCATATTTATTAATGCGTCATTATGATGGTCTAATGAAGACTGGAAGAATATCTGGCAAAACACCAGGTGGTCCTTCTGCTTATTAAAAAAATTTGTTCAGAATAAAGATAAAAAAATATAACATTTATGTCTAAACAGTCATCTATAGAACAAGATGGAGTAATTACGGAATCATTGTCAAATGCAATGTTTCGAGTTGAGTTAGAAAATGGGCATGTAATAACTGCCCATATCTCAGGAAAAATGCGTATGCATTATATTAAGATACTTCCAGGTGATAGGGTAAAGGTAGAAATGTCTCCCTATGATCTGACTAAAGGTAGAATTTCATTTAGATACAAAAACTAAATTTAAATAACTATGAAGGTAAGAGCTTCAGTAAAAAAGCGCTCAGCTGATTGCAAAGTTGTAAAAAGGCACGGCGTAGTTTACGTAATTAACAAAAAGAATCCTAAGTTTAAACAACGACAGGGTTAATTCATTAATCTAATAATAAAAAAGATTTATGGCAAGAATTGTAGGTGTAGATTTACCCTCTAACAAAAGAGGTGAGATAGCCTTAACTTATATCTTTGGTATAGGAAAAAGTAGTGCCCGAACTATCTTAGAAGAAGCGGGCATCGATTATGACTCTAAAGTGAACGATTGGAATGATGACCAACTCGCAATTGTACGTTCTATAATAAATGAAAAGTACAAAGTTGAAGGAGAAATGAGATCATCTATTCAAATGAACATTAAACGTTTAATGGACATTGGATGCTATCGTGGTATCAGGCATCGTAATAATCTACCTGTAAGAGGTCAGAGAACAAAGAACAATGCTCGTACAAGAAAGGGTAAGAAGAAAACTGTTGCTAATAGAAAAAAAGCAACTAAATAATTGAATTGAATTATGGCAAAAAAGTCAACATCAAGCAAGAAACGGTTAGTTAAAGTAGAAGCCGTGGGACAAGCACACGTTCATTCTTCTTTCAATAACATTATTATCTCTTTAACCAATACCAGTGGACAAGTAATATCTTGGTCTTCAGCAGGTAAAATGGGATTTAAGGGATCTAAGAAGAACACTCCTTATGCTGCTCAGTTAGCTGCGGCAGACTGTGCAAAAGTTGCTTACGATTTAGGTATGAGAAAAGTAAAAGTGTATGTTTCAGGTCCAGGTAATGGTCGTGAGTCTGCAATTCGTTCTCTACATGCAAGCGGCGTAGAGGTAACAGAGATAATGGATGTAACTCCACTACCTCATAATGGTTGCCGTCCTCCAAAAAGGAGAAGAGTTTAATATTGTGTGTTAATAATTAATTGAATTTTTAAAATGGCTAGATATACAGGACCAAGATCCAAAATAGCAAGAAAATTTGGTGAGCCAATTTACGGACCGGATAAAGCTTTGGAAAAAAGAAATTATCCATCCGGACAGCACGGTATGGCTCGTCGTAGAAAAAAGATTTCCGAATATGGCGTTCAGCTAAAGGAAAAACAAAAAGCAAAATATACTTATGGTTTGTTAGAAAAACAATTCCGTAATTTATTTCAAAAAGCCGACAGAAGTGGTGGAATAACCGGTGAGGTATTATTACAATTATTGGAATGTAGGCTAGACAATGTTGTTTATCGTTTGGGAATAGCTCCTACCAGAGCAGCAGCACGTCAATTAGTTTCTCACAGACATATTACAGTTAATGGTGGAATATGTAATATTCCTTCAGCTAACGTAAAACCTGGTACCATAATTAGTATTAGAGAAAAATCAAAAGCATTAGAGGTAATCTCTGAATCATTAAGAATTAATTCTGTAAGTAAATATTCTTGGTTAGAATGGGATAACTCTCAAATGAGTGGAAAATTTTTAAATGTTCCTGAAAGAGTAGATATTCCTGAAAATATCCAAGAACAGTCTATCGTAGAGTTGTATTCAAAGTAAAATAAAATATTTATGGCAATATTAGCTTTTCAAAAACCGGATAATGTAGTAATGGTCGAATCAACCGACAAGTATGGTAAATTCGAATTTCGTCCTTTAGAACCAGGATATGGAGTAACAATTGGTAATCCTCTAAGAAGAATTTTAATTAATTCTCTAGAAGGTTTTGCAATAACTGGAATAAAAATTAGTGGAGTGAGTCATGAATTTGACACTATTCCAGGGGTACTAGATGACGTAACTGAGATTATCTTGAATTTAAAACAGGTTCGGTTTAAAAGAAAGGTTGAAGATGTAGAAGAAGAGAAAGTGACAGTTCTTGTTTCTGCTCAAGATAAATTAGTTGCCGGTGATTTCAATAAATTTTTGTCAAGCTTTGAAGTATTAAATACAGATTTTTTAATTTGTGATATGGATACTTCTGCAAGTTTTCAAATGGAATTAACAATTGAAAAAGGTCGAGGTTATGTACCTAGCACCGAAAATCTACCGGTTGAAGCAGAAGCAGGATATATTGCTATCGACTCGATTTACACTCCGATAAAGAACGTAAAATATTCCGTAGAATCATACAGGGTTGAGGACAAAACAGATTTTGAGAATTTGATTATGGAGATTGAAACTGATGGTTCCATTACTCCTACAGATGCTTTAAAAGAAGCTTCGAAGATTTTAATTCAGCATTTTATGCTATTTTCTGATGAAAAGATTTCATTTGACACAGAAGACGGTGATGAAAATGAAGAATTTGATGAAGAAGTACTACACATGCGTCAACTGTTAAAAACAAAGCTTGTTGACCTTGATTTATCTGTTAGAGCTTTAAACTGTCTTAAAGCAGCTCAAGTTGAGAATCTTGGAGAACTATGTTCATTCAATAAAAATGATCTACTTAAGTTCAGAAATTTTGGTAAGAAATCTCTTACTGAGTTAGAGGCTTTACTTGTGAAAAACAACCTTGAATTTGGTATGGATATAAGTAAGTATAAATTAGATAAGGAATAGCATAATGAATCATAATAGAAAATTTAATCATTTAGGACGTAAGTCAGCTCATAGGAAAGCGATGCTTTCCAATATGGCTGCTTCTCTAATTCTTCACAAGAGAATTAGTACAACCGTTGCTAAAGCTAAAGCGCTTAAGATTTATGTTGAGCCATTGGTTACCAAAAGTAAAATTGATAATCAAAATACAAGGCACATAATCTTTAGTTACTTAAAACAAAAAGAGGCTGTTACTGAATTATTCAGAGAAATTACTCCTAAAGTAATAAATCGTCCAGGTGGTTATACCAGAGTATTAAAAACTGGTAATCGTTTAGGTGATAATGCAGCAACATGTATTATTGAATTTGTAGATTTTAACGAAACTTACACAGAAGTGAAATCTGAAAAGAAAACTTCAACTCGTAGGAGACGTTCCAAAAAATCAAATTCAACCTCTGAAGCTAAAAAAGTTAAAGAAGTAAAAGCTGAAGCTAAAGAAGTAAAAGCTACTGAAGTAAAAGCTGAAGCTAAAGAAGTTAAAGCTACTGAAGTTAAGGCTGAAGCTAAAGAAGTAAAAGCACCTGCAGTCAAAGGAGAAGCTCCTAAAGCTGATTCATCTGCAGAATAAATGTGAAATAAAACTGAAAAGTTTTTATACATACAAAGGGGGAGATCTTAATGATTCCCTCTTTTTTTAATATTTTTATATAAATATTTTTATATAAAATACATAAAAAGTTAATAACTTTAAACAATTTTATATTCCTCTTTTTTATGTTTTTCAACATAAATGACGTTTTTTTATTAAATTTCTATACCTTTTTATCAAAGATTTTGAATGAATCACATAAGGTGTTGATAGTCAAGGAGAACTCTACTTCAAAATTTTCGATTTAAATTTGCTTAATAAAAACGTTTGCGATACCTTTGACATGTTTTATAACATATAAAGTATATTAACATATAAGAGAATTTTTTAGAGATATAAATTATCTACTGATTGTTCTCTTTATTTAGTTTCAATTTAAAAAGTTTAACATAGTTGTTTTTAAGCAAAAGATTAATACTGGAGAATATGAAACTAAAATGATAACAAAAAATTTATCATGAGTCAAGAGTCAAAAGTTATTGAAAAACACGATGTTGTCATTCGTTTCTCAGGAGATTCAGGAGATGGAATGCAATTAACTGGTCAACAGTTCTCAGACACTGTTGCCTTATTTGGAAATGATGTAGCAACCTTTCCAGATTATCCTGCCGAGATCAGAGCTCCCCAAGGAACAGTGGGTGGAGTATCAGGATTTCAAGTTCACATTGGAGATAGTAAGATTACCACACCAGGTGATTATGCTGATGTATCAGTTATGATGAACCCCGCAGCTTTAAAATCCAATCTAAAATGGGCTAAAAGTGAAGGAACTTTAATTATAAATGTTGATACATTTACAGAAAAACATCTAGAAAAAGCAGGATATACAAATAATCCTCTAGAAGATGATTCTCTACAAAACTATAATGTTATTCCAGTTAAAATTAACACTTTAACAGAAGAAGCTTTAGTGGATATGGAGTTGGATCAAAAATCAATACTTAAATGCAAAAACATGTTTGCTTTAGGAATGATTTATTGGATGTTTGAAACATCCCCAGATCACACCACACACTTCTTTGACGTTAAATTTGCTAAAAAACTAGAAATAGCTAAAGCTAATAAAATAGTACTAAAAGCAGGTTTCAATTATGCATCTAATATTCATGCCATAGCAACAAATTTTAGAGTTGAGGCAGCTAATATATCAAAAGGTACATATAGAACCATAACAGGTAATAAAGCAACAGCTTGGGGATTATTAGCCGTTTCAGAGAAAAGTGGGCTTCCATTATTTTGTGGATCTTATCCTATCACTCCAGCAACAGACATTCTACATGAATTAGCTCTAAGAAGAGATTTAGGAGCTAAAACATATCAAGCAGAAGATGAAATTGCAGGTATAAGTACAGCCATAGGAGCTAGTTATGTTGGTAATTTTGCATGTACCACAACCTCAGGTCCTGGTCTTGCTCTTAAATCAGAAGCAGCAGGTCTTGCAGTAATGGCAGAACTTCCATTAGTTATTGTCGATGTACAAAGAGGTGGTCCTTCAACAGGTTTACCAACTAAGACAGAACAATCAGATTTATTGCAAGCATTATATGGTCGAAACGGAGAATGTCCAATGCCAGTAGTTGCAGCAAGTACATCTTCAAATTGTTTTGATTATGCTTATGCTGCAGGTAAAATAGCCTTAGAGCATTTAACACCAGTTGTTTTATTAACTGATGGTTACTTAGGAAATGGAGCTCAGCCATGGAAGATTCCTTCAATGAAAGACATGCCAGATATAAAACTTCAATTAGCCAAAGAAGGACAAGCTTACGAACCTTATGCTCGTGATCCAGAGACCCATGTAAGACTACAAGCCTTACCAGGTACTAAAGGTCTTGAGCATAGACTAGGGGGATTGGAAAAATTGAATGGTAAGGGTAATATAAGTTACGATCCAGCAAATCATCAATTAATGACTGATTTGAGAGAGAAGAAGATAGAATATATATCTAACTGTATTCCAGACCAAAAAGTAGTAGGAGATGAAGAAGGTGATGTATTAGTAGTTGGATGGGGTAGTACTTACGGTCACTTATATTCTGCAGTTAATGAATTAAGAGCAGAAGATAAGAATATAAGTCTATGTCACTTTAATTATATTAACCCACTTCCCAAAAATACTGCAGAAATCTTCGCTAGATTTAAGAAGATTATTGTATGTGAGTTAAACTTAGGACAATTTGCTAGCTATTTAAGAAGCAAAATGCCACAATTTACTTACGAACAATATAATAAAGTAGCTGGACTTCCATTTACTGTAATTGAATTAAAAGAGAGAATAAATGAGTTATTTAAAGCTTAATTAACTATAAAAGAAATGTCAGAACAAATTAAATATACACCTAAAGATTTCAAAAGTGATCAAGAGGTGCGTTGGTGTCCAGGCTGTGGAGACCACGGAATATTAAATTCAGTTCAGCGTGCAATGGCTGAATTGGGATATCCAAAAGAATCTTGGGCAGTAATTTCAGGAATAGGATGCTCATCAAGGTTCCCTTACTATATGAATACATATGGTTTTCATACCATTCATGGTCGTGCAGCAGCAATAGCTTCAGGAGCGAAAAATGCAAATAGAAAATTACATATACTGCAAATTTCTGGAGATGGAGATGCTTTAGCCATAGGTGGTAATCATTTTATTCATTTAATTCGTCGTAATGTTGATATCACAACAATGATTTTCAACAATGAAATTTACGGTTTAACAAAAGGTCAATACTCTCCAACCACAAAATTTGGAACCAAAACAAAGACCTCTCCTTATGGAACTATTGAAATTCCTTTCAATCCTGGAGAACTTTGCATTGGTGCTCAAGGCAAATTCTTTGCTCGTTCATTGGATATAAATCCAAAATTAACAGCTCAAGTGCTAGAAGCAGGTGTTAGGCATCATGGAGCTTCAATCATTGAAGTATTGCAAAATTGTGTAATCTTTTCAAATGGATGTCATTCTGAAATTACTGGTAAAGATGTTCGTGATGATGCTCAAATAATATTAGAGCAAGGCAAACCTATGTTATTTGGTAAAGATAAAAACAAAGGTTTAATGCTTGACAATGTTCATGCAAAACTTAAAGTTGTAGAATTAGGAGTTGATGGTGTAAGCATAGACGATATATTAGTTCATAACGCTCATGAAGAAAGTCCTTTTATTCATTGGATGTTAGTAGATATGAAGCCACCTTTATTTCCAGCAGCTTTTGGTGTAATTAGAGACGTACAAGCAGATACTTACGACGAACTACTTGACAAACAAATAGAAGACGTTAAAAAGATATCTAAAATCAAATGTGTTGATGACTTGTTAAATAGCGGAGACACATGGGAAGTTAAATAGATCACTCATAATCTATTCCTTCCTTATAGGATTTAGTAAACCTGTCATATAAAAATGGCAGGTTTCTTATTTTTAAGGCTAAAATGTGGTAAATTTTTGCTTATAATATTACCATAGCTAATTTCTTTAGAGGAAATAACTTGATTTAGACCTAACATATTTACAATAATAAACTTATTTATTTAAGTTTGGGATAAATCTATATGAGATTTATTTAGATGGGTAATAAATAGATATAATGTAAAAATCTATTTAGAATAGATATAAAAAAATCGGAGCCAAATTGTAACAATTTGACTCCGATTATATATCTAAAAAGTAAATAATTTAAACTCTAATTCATATTAAATTTATACTAAAATAACATATATAACTTCATATACGAACCAAAGATAGCTTACTTCTTAATATTAGCTTCCTGTAATCCATAATGTTTTTTCTTATCCTCAGCCTTAAGCATAAAAGCAACTATTACTGCAAGAACACCTAAACACGCGAATATGATCATTGGAATAGTATAATCGTATTTAGCTCCACCATGAGTAGCAGGATCAATCTTACAATATTTATCCAATACAATACCAATTATAAATGGAATACCCATTAAACCCCAATTTTGAATCCAAAAGATAAGAGCATAAGCAGTACCCAATTGTTTTTCTGGAATTATTTTTGGAACTGAAGGCCACATTGCAGAAGGTACCAATGAAAAAGCGATACCCAAAATTACAACCAAAACAACAGCTATAGGCCAACTATTTAGTGTAGGAATTGCAAATAAAGCGTGAACAAATACTAGCATAAATGCTCCAATAAGCATAAGACTTGCACCTTTTCCTTTCCTATCATAAAGATTACCAAATAATGGAGTTAAGAATAAAGTACCAAAAGGTAAAACAGATGGAATAAGACCAGCTATATCTTGCTCTACACCAAACTTATTTACCATAAAATCCGTAGCATATTTTAAGAATGGGAACACAGCAGAATAGAACAATACACAAAGTATAGCTATTAACCAAAACCCTTTATTACTTAAAATCTTAAAAATATCAGAAACTTTAAATGGTTCTTCTTCCTCTTCCTCTTGTTTTATAGGATCATTTGCCTCTTCAGTATCTAATTTTTTGTCCATTACTGTAAATACAATAAAAGAGATAAGACCAATACAAAGACAGATTAAACATAGTAAGATAGGTGCTGATACGCTTGGATGTCCATTAATGCCGAAAAATTTCGCAAAAGGAACAGTTACTGCAAGCGCAAAGAAAGTACCTATTCTGGCAGTTGCCATTTCCAAACCCATAGCTAACGCCATTTCTTTACCTTTAAACCACCTTACAATTATTCTTGAGACTGTTATACCTGCAACCTCTACACCTACACCAAATATTGCATATCCTAAACTTGCAAGAGCAACTTGAGTATGAATACCAAGAATCATAGAAT
>Ga0265294_10003979_pt1 | contig 18613 bp, 18 predicted proteins | sample MunlanPumphouse3_FD_192504 | JGI IMG/M metagenome (GOLD analysis project Ga0265294, IMG submission 192504) | Groundwater microbial communities from a municipal landfill in Southern Ontario, Canada - Pumphouse #3 | ecosystem: Environmental > Aquatic > Deep subsurface > Groundwater | place...
TAACTGTTGCAGTATATGCATGTGTTTTGTTTTGAAAAGATTTGGACCTATCGATAGAATGCATCCGATCTTTGCTGCTTCTTTGGCAATCTCCAGGCTTGAGGCAAAGCCATGCCACAGAACCCTGGGGAGACGCTTGCCGGAGGATTTGAGGCAAGAGATGATCAAACCATCAGATTGCACCACATGGAGGGTGACGCTTCTTTCCCATTCATAGGCCAAATCGAGCACGGCACGCACAAAGGTTGCTTGTACTTCCAAATCTCCGTATCGCTTATCAAGCCCTATTTCCCCGACTTGCACATTCGGATATTGCTGGAGAAATCCAGATAGATCTTCAAGTGGGGGAAGTCTTTTGTCAGCAAGTCCACCGGCGGCACCCCATGAAATCTCCGGTAACGAAGTGAGCTTTATCCACTCGCTTTGGCATGCGGTGGCAAAGAGAGCATCATATGGGATTTTGTCATCAGTGAAATGCCTATGTGCGTCGAACATACCTTATCCTAGGCGTAGGAAGGGGGGATGGTCAAGCTAGAACAACAAGGCAAGATAGGTGACCAAAACGCTGAGCAATATGGGGAAGATCATGCCGCCTTTAAGATATGCACACAAAAATGAAGCGCAGATTCCTGCAAGCCCAGCGTACCATTGCGGCAAGAAATCGGTGATGACTCCAGGGAAAATCAAGGGACCCAGAGCGGCAATCGGAAGAAGACGCAGGCACTTTGCTATGAATTTGGGCAATCGATTCAGAAAGGTAGCATAGTAGGGAAGAACCCTAACTGCGAAGGTTGCAAGAGCCGTTGACAGAATGTATACGAATGTAGGTATGTCATGCATCAGCTCAATTCCTCCATCTCAGGGGTGATCAGTGCTCCGAAAATTGAGGCAGTGAGCATGGAAACGACAAAAGCCCAACCGGTTCCCATTGAAACCACTACGACGAGAAAGCTGTTGAGTAGGGCTGAAATGGAAGCGATGAAGAGGACCAGTATACCTTTTTGTCGCAGTTCCTGGGCAAATAGAGAACTGAACATGGCATACAGGGTGACCCCTACAGCAAGTTGAAGTTCATTTGGTAGAATCATGCCGACTAAGAATCCCATTACTGTCCCGCTCACCCAGCCGAGATAGGAAACAAGCTCAAGTCCCATCATATATGCATAGGAAAGCAATCCATTATGAAGCACCGCAACCGAGAATACTTCATCAGTAGTCCCATGTGCCAACATCAGGCGCTTGATTCCATGAATGCCGCTTTCGAGTTTGGAACTGAGGGCTGCCCCCATGAAGGCATACCGAAGATTCACCAGTAGCACCCCTACAAAGATTTCGAAGAGCAAGGAGCCTGATGCAAGCAGATTGATTGCTAGAAATTGCCCGCTTCCTGCAAAATTTGTAACTGAAAAGAGCAATGCTTCCCAAATTTTCAGATTGACATCCCTGCAGACAAGACCAAAGGCCATCGCTGTAGGGAAATATCCCACACAGATGGGAAACCCTTCCTGAACTCCCCTTAAAAAGGTGAGGCTTTGTTTTGTTTGCTTGGAATTCATGATTTTGAGATAGTATTCCTTTGCCTTCTTTCCTGCAAGTGGGGAATATGATACACTTTTTCCATTGAGGAGATGCATATGGCCGTATATCTTGCTAACACTGGATTGGAAATCCTAATGAAAGACGATTCTCTTGATGAATCAGTGTTGATGCAGTGGTTCAAGGAATCACAACGAATTCCTGCTGTACAAGGATCTTATTACAGCAAACTGCTGAAAAGCGGATTGGAGATAGTATTCAGGACGGTCAAGCAAGGTGAAGATCTGCAGATTGCAGGTTTGGACATGCATATGAGCGGTCGTTGTATATGGCAGGCAAAACCTCTTAGCCGAGTGGGGGTGGGGGAAACCTTGCTTGTTACCCTACTCATGACCAATCCTGATGAAACCTCAGCGTTTATAGCTGATTTGATCCATGCTGCAACACTTGAAAAGATTGATGAGGATAGTTCTCTCTCTCTTCAGGTTTGCGCGTTTCCCCAGTCGATGGATGTATATGACGATCGTCCTTCCTATGAGAAAGCCAATCCAGAAATCGCCCATCTCGATGACAAGAAACTGTTGCCTTTCAACTACATTATGGCTCGAGATGAGAGTTTGTCACAGCAGAAGAGAGACATCTACGCTAAAGGTGAAAAACTCATGGTTCTTGCTGCTCCTGTTCTGCAGGTTGAGAGCAGGGACCATGGCTTTTTTGATTCGTCCTGTATGGTGGCCACAGTAGCAACCGAGATGGGGCATCTCGATTTGGTTTTCTCTGAAAAGCAGCTTTCCAAGCCACTGGTAAAGGGTTCCTATGTGGTCGCCAGTTGTGTGATCAGTGCTGATGTGATTGTACAATAAATATATTCTGTATAGAAAATTACCCAATGAGCCTGTTCTGTCCAAAAGAGCAGGTTTTGTTGACAGTTTCGTTTTCTTATGTTCATACTATAGCCATGTCTACTACTTGCATCACAAAAGCCGCTCTTTCTCAATCTCTGAAGGATTGTATGGCTACCACTCCTTTAGAAAAGATTTCCATTGAAGCCATCTGCAGTCGATGTGGGCTTAATCGAAAAAGTTTCTACTATCACTTCGGTGACAAATATCAATTGGTAAATTGGATTTACGATCAGGAAATGGGCTTGAAACTGTACGAGGAATTGGATAAAAGACCTGTTGACGAGCTGGCGCTTATGCTTTGTAGGTATTTTGAGAGAAACAGGGTTTTTTACTGTAATGCCCTTGAAGTGCGAGGCCCCCACTCGTTTAGAACCCATTTTGACAAACAATTGGAACCCTTGGTGGAACGAACCCTCCAAATGGAAAAGCATGCATCGTTCAATCCTGAGGAAATTGCCACCATGGTCGGGGATTTCATTCTCACTGCTCTCTACCAATGGTTGAAGAAAAAACCTCCTACCAGTGCGGAATTGTTTCTATCCCAATTGAAGACGGTGGGGTTTGTTCTTACCAAACGGGTGTCGGAATTGCTACAATCCTAACCCACATATACCCAATTGTCCAAAAAAAGGACAAGAGATACAAGATGCCCATTTCCAAATTGATATTCCATGCGTTTCTTTAAAATGGATGAAGAGTAAGCTAAATGCTTTTTTTCAATCAATTGAAGGAGAATTGAGAAACGATGGGAACAACAAAAAACCGGATTACCGCTGCTGTTGCAGAATTTGCATTGAATTGTCTTGGGGAAAATCCTGAAGTGGGTTTGCCGAAATTATTGAAATGGGTTGATATGTTTGATACTAAAGACGCTTATAAAGGTGCTAGGGATTTCATACGGTCGATTCTTGAGAACCCTCAAGGAAACTGGTATCGCTATATAGTCTCTATTTGGAAGGACATAGATGTTGAGCAACGCAAGGTCTTTTTCAAAACTTTTTTCGTCAATTCCGTACTCATCGGCAGAGCCAATCAAAAAGAACTCAGACAACAGTATCAGTGCAATCTGCCTTGGGCTATTCTCATGGATCCCACCAGTGCCTGTAATCTGCATTGTACTGGGTGTTGGGCTGCAGAATATGGAAATAAAATGGAAATGAGCTATGAAACGCTTGATTCAATCATTCTGCAAGGGAAAGCCTTGGGGACGTATATGTATATATATAGCGGAGGAGAGCCCTTGGTCAGAAAGAAGGATATCATTCGTCTTTGTGAAGCGCATCCTGATTGTGCTTTCCTTTCATTTACCAACGGTACGCTCATCGATGAAGAGTTTGCTGATGAGATGCTGAGAGTGAAGAACTTCTATACAGCAATCAGCATTGAGGGATTTGAAGAAGAGACTGATTTCAGAAGAGGTGAAGGAACGTATCAGAAGGTAGTGAAAGCAATGGAGATTCTCAAACGGAAAAAACTTCTTTTTGGGATAAGTTGTTGTTACACTTCGAAAAATGTCGAGGTCATTGGTAGCGAAGCCTATCTTGATTCCATGATTGAAATGGGGGCTAAATTTGCTTGGTTTTTCACCTACATACCTGTAGGGAAGAGTGCCGTTCCTTCTTTGATGGCTTCAGCAGAACAGCGTAAGTTCATGTATGATCAGCTTCGCAGCATGAGAGCAAGCAAACCTCTTTTTACCATGGATTTCTGGAATGATGGGGAATTCGTTGATGGCTGTATTGCTGGCGGCCGTTGTTATTTACATATCAATGCAAACGGTGATATTGAACCCTGTGCTTTTATTCATTACAGCGATAGCAATATTCATACTACCACTTTGTTGCAAGCCTACAGAAACCCCCTGTTCTTACAATATAGAGAGAAGCAACCGTTCAACGAGAACATGCTCCGTCCTTGTCCTCTTCTGGACAACCCGGAGAAACTCAGGGAGATGGTACATGCCACAGAAGCCCCCTCTACCGATTTCATTGCACCTGAAAGTGTGGATGAACTCACTGCAAAATGCGAAGAAACGAGTAGGGAATGGGCTCCGGTAGCTGAAAAAATATGGCAGTCAAAGCTCTAGAATCGCTTGGTCCATGCATGGCAGTAGGGCTGGGTCCCTTTCAATGCATAATAATCCTGATGATATTCTTCAGCTGGATAGAAAATTGCAGCAGGTCTGAGGCTTGTTGCAATTTTCAGTCCTTTCTCTTCCAGTATCGAGATGAGTTTCACCACAGTATCGAATTCATGTCGACTTCTGTAAAAAACACTGGATAGATATTGGTTTCCAATATCCGGGCCTTGTCCATTGGTTTGGGTGGGGTCATGTATTTCAAAAAAATATTTTGCAAGTTCTTCATAGGAGACCACACGAGGGTCATAGAGTACTTCGACTGCTTCAAGATGTCCTGTTTTATGCGTAAGCACATCCTGATACGTCGGGTTTTCCAGATGACCTCCAGTATATCCAGACATCGCTGCATGGACTCCATCAACTTGTTCGAAGAGGTGCTCAACTCCCCAGAAGCAACCTCCAGCAAATACTGCTTTGGCTACAGGACTTCCTTTTTCAAAACGTAAGGATAGGGAGTTTACGCAGTGTCGGGTATCCTTATCCGTGAGCCCTTCGCCAAGGAATACGTGACCAAGATGACCTTTACAGGTTGCACAAATGATTTCTGTACGAGAACCATCAGCATCGGTATGACGCTCAATGGCAAAGGGTAGCTCATCATCGAACGATGGCCAGCCGCAGGAGGAGTGAAATTTGTCTTGTGATGTATACAAAGGAGATCCACACTGTTTGCAATAATAGGTACCTTCCTGTGCTAAATCAGTATATTCTCCGGTAAACGCTCTTTCTGTACCTTTATTGAGGATGATCTCTTTTTCCTTCTGCGATAGTTCTGCAAGAAGGGTCTGATCTATCATTTGAAACTGAAACCGCTGTGTTTGAACTTCCATCGTTGTTTCCTTTTCCTTATCGTTTGTTCTGTTTGCGATGCGCCATATGCTTATTAATACAAGCGCTAAAATGATCAGGAGGGCAAGTGCTGCAATCAATGGTTTCCCTTTCATCGGAACCTCCAATCTTACAGTATCTTAGCATGCCTACTACCAGAATTTGAAGATGATGGCAGAAGCTCTCTTCTTATAGTGTTCATATGCAGGATATTTGCTTTGTGTAATGCTTTCGGTAAACACCGTAGAACCTAAAAACAGCAAGGTAAGGAGAATCGGCCCTGCAATACTTGGATTAATCAGTTTACCAGTAGTAAAAGAACCATAGAAATAGAGGCTCCACCATACTCCGATTTCTCCAAAATAGTTTGGATGACGTGAACGGGAAAAAAGGTTTGTGGTGCGAAAACCTTGTTCATAATCTGTCTTCCACTTTTCCTTTTTAGGCAACAAGCCATATTTTGATTGTTGGAAAACGTACTGCTGTTGGTCTGCAAGGGTTTCAATGGCTAAAAACACGAAAAACAGGATGCAGGAAAATAGTGCAAACGGAGAAATCTTTATGTGAGAGTCCATCGGTAGAAAGTGTAGGAAACTGGTGAAAAGAATGAATAGAAGCTGTTGATAGATGGCGATGAACAGTAGGTTGAAAATCTGATAGAGCACTGGATTGTTGAACCTTTTTCTAAGGATGGGCCAACGATAGTCTTCATGGGAAGAGTATCCCCCTCGTCGTGCAAAATTATAGGTCAATCGTGCTCCCCAGAGTGTAATCAAGAGAGTAGGCACGAGCACGCTGGACACAAAGTTGGCTTTGTATGCATATATCCAGGCAAATCCAACAGGAAGTGTGCTCCACAACCTGTCTGTCCAGGAATAGTCATTGGTGATAAGGGAAAAAATGAAACTGAGAAGGGCTGTTAAGCTGGTGATCAGCAGGATGCAAAAAAGCGCTTCTTTGCTGCTGAAAATATATAACACAGCGATGATGATGAGCAAAACCAAAGAAAAGAAAAAGAGTACTGTTTTTTTTGATGTGTTCATAAACGATACTATAGCCAATCAGATTTATGCCTGCAATAGGAAAAACATACCGCTTGGGTATACAAACAGCATTAGTTTTTTGGTGATGTACCTGTGAATTTTTGAATCCAACTGGCTGGAAATTGTTTGGTATCCCAGAGAAGTAAAAAGGCCAAGACAGCCTGTATGGAGCCTATGCAGAAAAAAAGGACATGAAGAAACACAATCGACTGAATCATATAGCATTGGACGATAATCCAAATTACCAGGGCCCATCCAGAGATGCTGCTGGTATATCCACTCCATTTTTTTGATTGGGTCAATACTGCTGCAGAAATGAAGTTGCCTATACCGATTACAGAAAAGAGAAGGATCCCTGGAATCAAGAAAGATGAAAAAGGAGAGTTCTGTAGCATTTCAACTGGCGCTCCCAAAGGGGAATGCGGGTCGATGAGGCAAGCAAAACCACCTGCCATGCCGCCTGTACCAACGAGAAGATGGAGGATGAAAAGTACTCCTGTAATCTTTTTCATGACAACCTCTCTATCCAAACCATTGCTGATGGTGAAAGTCCAAGCAAATCTTAGTGTAATCATGGTGTTTTGTATAGTTTTTTCTCGTTATTTTTGAAGCACAGCGAGTTCTATCGCTTTAAGTATAGCTTTACTGCTGTACGTAGCGCCAGAAATCACATCAACATCCAGTGACTGGTTTTTGACTACAAGAGATGGAATTATTTCTGCCGGTTTTCCCTGTCCATTACGGTGTTTTACAATCTGGATGGTTTGTATTTCTGCATCAGATACTTCTACTTCAACCTCCACATCTACTGGAAAAACTGCATAAGATCCCTTATATGTTCCGTTTTTCAATTGTGAGAAATCTACATCTGTGATTTCCAAGGTTGAAAGTTCTTTCAAATCCGATTCGATGTTTTTGATTACCAGATTGCCTGCTGCATAGATGACGAGCAGGATGACTATACCGATTAAAAGTATTTTGTTGCGTTTTTTCATTGCTCAGATGCCTCCAGAACAAAGAATACCTCAGTCATGGGGAGAGTGAAAGGGAAAAAGGTCCATCGTCGAAAAAAACGAATACGTATCAGACGATAAGAAACCTTAATGATATTTCCATATGGACTTACATTTGTAGTATCAAGATTTCAGAGGTTTTCACTTTGCTACAGAATTGTAATAGTGTATAATAATGGTGCATAGCAATGGGCAATAGGCTAAGTACATAGAAAAGGGGAACTGATTGCTCAGTTCCCCTTCTTAAAATCGGGCTGGACGGATTTGAACCGTCGACCCCTAGTCCCCCAGACTAGTACGCTAAACCCCTGCGCTACAACCCGAAATAGATATCGGCTACCCGACAGGAAGGTACCATACCACAGAAGGAAAATTGTGTCAATGAATGATTGGGGTGTAGGTATGGAACCATTTTTGAGAATTAGCGAAAAGAAAAAAGAATTTTTTTCAGTAATATAGTCGTTTTGCAAAAAAAAAAGTACTTTTAGCATAAGAAGTAGTAAGGAGAACGTATGGCACAGATGACAAAATTGGCGTTAGCCCAGTCTTTGAAACAACTTATGGGAGAGCGAACTCTAGATAAAATCACGGTAAAGGAAGTTGTTGCCAGGTGTGGGGTGAATCGCCAGACATTTTATTATCATTTTAAAGATATCTATAATTTGCTTGATTGGATGTTTGAGAATGAAGGTAAAGAATTCAACTCCAAGTTTCCCGATATTAAAACTGATGATGATGGACAGACAGCGATACGATCAATTTGTACATATTTGAAAGAAAACCAACCCATGGTGACGAATATATACCATAGCCTTGGACGTGAGATGTTGGAGCGATATCTCTCACGTGAAATGGTAAAATTATTACGGAATACCTTACAGCAACGTAGTGAACGGATTGGAGCTTCAAAAGAAGACTTGGATTTTCTTGTTGATTTCTATAAACACGCTTTTGTCGGAGCTTCTTTGGATTGGGTGCAAGCAGGGATGCCTGGGAATACTGATGACATAGTTGCAAAATTCGTACCGCTGCTCAGAGGAACCTTTGATTCTGCCTTAAAACGGATGGCATTCAGCCATTAAACTTTTTTTTGGTGGAAAACAATTCCAGTCTTGAAGAATTGCATGCTATAGCGTACACTATTGCAAAATGCTATGTGTAAAGTGAGTGTGCCATGAGTCATAGAAGAAATAGAACTTGTAAAACGCTATCGGTGTTGTTATTGATCCTTATTGTGTCTCTTTCAAGTCTTTATGCGTATCAGTTCTCTCCTCTTGAACAGGTTTTTCAGCCATCAGGGGCTGAGAGCACAAAGACGTATACGATTGTAAATGACAGCAACGATTCCATTGCTATTAGTATTTCAGCACAAATCAGGGATCAGGATGCACAAGGAAACGAAATCAATACTCCTGCAGATGCCTATTTCTCGATTGTTCCGAATAAATTGGTGGTTCCTCCGCAGAGTAGCTGGGTTGTACGTGTTCAGTATCGTGGACCACGAACTGTCACCAACGAACTTTCCTTCCGACTGAAAGCCGAACAGATTCCCTATTCACAGGGTAAAAGTAGTACGGATAAGGGAATGTTTAATTTCTTATATATCTATACGACCAGTTTGTATGTACTTCCTTCGAAGACCGTAGAGAATGTAATGGTTAAGTCAATTGCTCCTTCTGTTGCAGAAGACGGTTCAGAAACTATGGCGGTGACTGTTACGAACGTAGGTACTGTTCACCAGCTATTGGTATCCAGTGTTCTTGAAGTCAAGGATAGTACTGGTAATTCAGTTGTGTTGCAGGGAGCTGAGGCTCTTCCTACCTTGGATGGGATGAATCTTTTGGCAAAGAAGAGTGTTACGAAACAGGTTCCTTGGCCAGAGACATTATCTAGAGCTTCAGGTGTAACGTATCAGGCAACAATTAAGTATAGCAAATAGTAGGATGAAAATCCTGCTGTTGTCCTAAAGGGCTAGATAGTATGAAGATAAAAGGGCTGGCACACGCCGTGATCTTAAGTGGTTTGCTTGTGCTTTTAGCCCTTTTTCTATCTGCTTTCTTATGGACCTGTTTTCAAGAGGTTCCTTCTGTTGCAGAGCCAGCAAATGAAATAATTACCCCAGTTGAAAAAGTCGCGCCTCCCCCGATTCAGGAGGAAATTCCTGTTCCAAATCTTCCCCCTGAAGTTGAGAAGCAAATTTCTCCTGTGGTTGAAGAACCGGTTCCCAGCATTCCAGAACAGAGTGACGTACTTCCTCCTCCTAATCATTTATTGCGCCTTCCAGTATTCCCTAAAAAGAATGTCATTACGATTAGTGAATCACCGAAAGTCCCCAATGCCCCTACGTTTACAAGTGTTTCAAATAAGCTCTATGTTCCTGAAGCACCCTATATGTTCGAGCCTCTGGTCCTTACTGAGGATGAGTATGATATGTTCTTCCCCTCTGAAACTGCTGACACTGCTGAGGATGATTTCTGGGCTGATTTCTTTGTTGTAGGGCAGGACGAGGTCATAGCCTATGACGACGGTAATTACTATCTTGGTTTATATGTCAATGATGAATATGTCGGAGACATAGAAGTGGAATTCGCAGGAGAAAAACAATCTCTCAATGCATCAGAACTTTCACTTTTCATCGGAGATTATGTCACCGACGACGCCTATGCACGAATTTTTGGTACTGAAGAATCTTATCTTTCCTTGGAAGAACTTATGGCAAAGGATATTGAGGCTAGGTATGATAGCGCAGCGTTTGCCATTTTCCTCACATTCAATTTGGACGACATGCCCGAAAGGACCATAAGCATCACATCAAGTTCCATAAACAGAAGAGAGCAATACGGGATGAGTGGTGCCATTACGCTCAAACCTGCAAAAATTGCTATGTCAAGTTCGCTGAGCCTGTATACGTTGTTTGACTATCCTTCTGATTTCTCAATTTTAAACAACAATCTCATCAGTCTTTCGGTTTCCAACCGTCTCTCGTTCCTTGGTATTGGATTAAACTTCTATTTCTCTCTTACTTCAAAGAGTCCATATTTTACGATGGGAACATGGAATGGATTCTATGATTTTGTCGAAACAAACCATCGATTGAGTTTTGGTAATGTTGGATCTAATTTGAACACCACCAATGTTGGTACTTCAACCAGTTTTGGAATCGCCTTTGAAAAGAACTACTCCTATGGTACCGGTTCAGCAAAAGGAAACCAGTTCGAATATCGTATCGTCTTGGTTGAACCTTCCAATGTAACTGTTTCAATAAATGGAAAGGATGTCTACGGACCTCGATTGTTCCAAGCAGGCACCTATCGGTTGAAGGACTTTGTGTTCACACAGGGAGCAAATGTGGTCAAGATCACCATTGTTCCGGATGCTCGTCCAGAAGATGTCATTGTCAATTATGTTGATATGGGGTATGACTATCGACTGCTGGGGAAGGGTGATAGCCTATATAATTTCAGTTTCAGTGTACCACAAGTCATTTCCGCTACTCCTTCTGCAGTGATCAACCTGCCGTATTTCAATGGGCAATATCTTTCCTATCACATGGATAAGTTTACTGCAACCTACACTCAGCAGACAGGTATTACCGATACCTTCACCTTTACTTCCGACCTTGCCATAACTCCTGGATTTTTCAGTGGCACCTTGAATGGTGTTTTCGCCTCAATGATTGGAACTACTCAACTTCAGGTAACGTTGGGGTTGGATGGTTCAAAGGTTTCGCCTTCCTTTACAGGTAATCTCAGTCATCGCTTTAGCGGTGCTCTGCAAAGCAGCTTAGGCTCCTTAGGTGTAGGTTTAAATTACAGCATACCGGCACGTGATACACTCTCCAGTGCCTTCCAATCGACGATAGGTGGCAACATTTCTTATTCCGGTTCTTTTACCAAAGACATCCGTTATACATTGACAGGAACCATCTCAAAGAACTCAGACAATGCAGCTCCTTCTTGGAATGCTTCTTTTTCAACAGGTTTTTCGCCCTTCAGAGGGATGTCCATCAGCGGTTCTCTATCGGCAAGCGGGTCTGCAACAGATCCGTTTAATCCAAGCTTGACCGGTCAAATTTCTGGAAGCTATTCGTTCAGTCCCAAACTGAATGCCAGTTCTTCAACCAGTGTGCAAACGAGCAATATGTTTGCTGATGTGACTACCACTACCTCGATGGGACTCGGGTATAGACCATCTGGAAATGACAGCCTGAGTCTTTCCTTGAGTGGATTGAAGCCTTCCGATCCTTTGAATCATTCACTGGTCGGAACGTGGTCTCATAGTGGTGACCTCTCTTCCTTCACGCTGAGGCAGCAGGCAACAAGCAATTATCAGCGCATGGTCACCACATTGACTGCAAATACTTCGCTTGCCTATGCTGATGGTGCATTTGCTTTAGCGAAGTCTGTAAATGATTCTTTCTTTTTGGTGAAGCCGGTAGGAGACCTCAAAAAATCAGATGTTTCTGTTGCACGTACATTGGATTCTTCTCCTACGGTTCTGTTAAGGCCTTTGGGCAGTGCACTGTATAACAACATCACCACCAACACCCGCAACAATATAGTGGTGTTCAGTACAGGGGCTACCGATTATAGTACTGGTGCATCTTTTGTCTACGAGATGACTCCTCGAAGCAGACAGTCCTTTGTTGCAAAGATTGATGTTGAACCATCCTTTACCGTAAGTGGCCTTCTTTTTCAGACCGATGGGAGTGCGTATCAACAGTACTCTTCTCCTGTATATGCCATTGAACTGAATCAAGATGGAGACGAAATCATGATCCGTAATGATGAACTCTATCTTTTTACCGACCAAGATGGACGGTTCATTCTCAGCGATGTACGACCTGGTACTTATCTATTTGATTTGAAAGTAGATGATCTTTGGTATGCTGTCAAATTCGAGGTTCCTCAAGTGGAATCGGATACAATTGGCCTTGATCGGGTACTGCTTCTTGAGGATTTCTGGGTTTCAGATCCACAATTTGAAGAGCGTATCATAGTGCAGGATGCATTCTCAGGTGAACAGATTGAAGAAGAAACCGATGTGTTTGGTTCTGAGCTGGTTACCGGCTATGATGCTTCAGTTACTCTCAATGTTATCGATCGCTTGAATGAGGAGAGTTTTTGGACGATCATCTTCCCACCGTTTGAAGAAAGCGACTGGAATTTTGAGGAGCTCGATTCCGAATATGTAACAGAAGAAGACTACTATTTTGATGAAGCTCTCTGGGATGATGTGATTAACTCTGAATCTGAAACTGAGACTGCCACACAGGTATTTACAGCAGCTCCCTAGAGGTTGATTTTTTTCTTCTCTTGACACTCAAACCCAAAAGTAAGAGTATAAAAGGCGCTATTGAGAATCTAGAAAAGGAAGTATCAACGTGCGTAGCGATATAATCAACGAAGTCTTGTCGGTTGAAGATAGAGCCCAAAAAATTGTGAGAGACGCCAGCAACCGTGCTAGAGACTACATCAGCGAAGCACAGCTAAAATCAGGAGAAATCGTTCGTTCATCCTTGAAGGAAGTGCGAGAACAGAATCATACTGAATTGCTTCAAGCAGAAGCAGATGCTCAACTTAGGCTAGCCGAATTTGAAGCCAGTCTGGATATTTCCTCTGTCTTAAGTGAACAAACCTTGGATCAAATTGCAAATCGTATTGTAGACAAAATCTGCAAAACCGATCTTATAGGTGTAGAATCAGAACAATGACACATGATGCAACATCCCTGTATGGGTTTATAAACGCAAAACTTCGGGCAAGAATTGGTCTGATGAGGCAATCTCATAGTATTGAGGATCTCTTGAAAGCCAATTCGATGGTTGAAGCGGTGTCTGTTCTCAGAGACAGTGCCTACACAGAGGTTGCCCAAGCATACGATAGGACCGGAGATCTTCAACAGATGGAACTGGTCCTACTTCATAATGAAATTGAAATGTATCGTGAGGTTGCCAAATATCTTGAAGGGAAGCCTGCAGATTTTGTATCCATGCTTCTTGGGAAAATTGAAGAAGACAACCTTAAGAACGCTATCCGTTTGTGGTATAGCAGTATCATCAGGCATCGTCCCATGCGATATCGAAGCGCCTATCTTTTCAAAGAGAAAATTCTTAGTGATATTGACTGGATCGCCTTGATCAATGCCACGAGTTGGAAAGATGTATGTAAGGCGCTTGTCCACAGTCCCTATCATGTCATCGTAAACCAGTTTTCCCAGCAACAGATTCAAGAAACTGGGTTGTTTGTATTGGAAAACAAGCTTGATCGGCAATGGTATGATCAGTTGATGGCAAGTACGAATAGATTATCCTCCACTGATAGGGAAGTTGCACAGTCAATCTTTTTGATTGACATCGATTTGAAGAATCTTTTGATGATGGTTCGCTTCGGCTGGTATCATAAGATGCAGAGTGATGTACTTGGTAGTCTCCTGTTGCCTTGGGGTAAGGTTTTCAACAGCAAGGAAGTTCATATGTATGTCAATGCTTCTGCAGAAACCCGTGATCCTTTTACCATTATCGATAGGTTCTATCCTGGGCTGGGAAGCATGGTGCACCAGGTTGCAGAAGAAAAGAAGGGGAGTGTTCATCCTGATGAACTGGTTGCCTTGCAGAATCTTCGAATCGAAGGATATCTTCATCAGAGAAGACAGGCAGTGTATCATAAGACCCTTGCTTCCGACCCTTTCACCATCGGGGTTTCCTTGGCGTATTTCTTTCTCTACAAAGAGGAAAATTCTATGATTAAAGCAATACTTAATGGCAAATATTACGGATATGACGAGGATTACATCAGGGGGGTGTTAGCATGAACTTGTTTACAAGGCCGATGAAACTGCTTACGGCTGTGGTTCTTGAACAAATGAGTGACTCTGTGGTCAAGGCTTTGCTGGAGATGGGTGTGATGGACTTTGTCCACATCAATAAGCTAGAACCGCAACAAATGGAAAAACTCAGTTCAAGGCCTAGTTCAGTAAGTCGTGTTGCACTTGAAGACATGCGTCACCGTGTAGAGGCTATGCTCAACCAAGGTCATATACAACTTCCTTCAAATGATATCCTTGATGTTAAAAACCTTGAAAAACCTGATTTGGACGCGTATAAAGCAACGCTTGATGCGCTTGGTAGAAAACTTCTCACGCTGAAAGAAGAGCAGAAAGAAAGCAATCAACAACTCCTGGGATTTGAAGAGATGAGAAGGTATATCACTGAAAACAAAGGTGAATACCTTGATCTGAGGGTTGGTGAGATAACGCATGGGTCTGCTGAAGACCTAGCTTCCAAACTTGCAACGTTTGGTGGTGTGTTGGAAAAGGGCAATAAAGAGGGGAGGTATATCACACTCACCTTGCGTCGTGATGTTTCCCAAGTTTCTCCATTGATGGACAAATTTGGTTGGGTTGAAACCAGTGATCCCGATCAACAAAAAGAAGCGGTTGTAGTGGTTTCCCAGCGGCTTGAGGAAGAGTTCCACAAAGCGACGACCAAGCGTGGACAGATAGAAGAACAAGTCTATGCCATCGTAAAGGAAGAAAGCCCACACCTCTTTGCAATTTGGGGTAATTTGAGGCTCAATGAACTCTGTGACCAGATCCGGTCCTACTTTTCCTATACCCGCAATACCACGCTCTTTTCAGGTTGGGTTCCTGCAGATCAATCAGAAGCAGTTACCAATGCTATTTTCCAGTCCAGTGATGGACAGTGTGTCATCGAATGGACTGAAGCAACCCAAGTTCCTCGAGAAGAAGTTCCCGTTGCAATCACTTCTCCAAAGGTGCTTGCTCCTTTTCAACGAATCGTCAACAATTACAGCACTCCTGAATATGGATCGATCAATCCCACTATTTTTGTGATGTTGGCATACCTGAGTATGTTTGGACTGATGTTTGCTGATGTTGGACAGGGACTGGTATTGATGCTTGTAGGCCTACTTGTAGGGCATGATTACAAGAAAAATCCTCTCAAGAGCGATGGCATGCTGAGTAGGAACCTGACTGGCTTGTTAGTCTATCTGGGGGCATCATCCATGGTCTTTGGAGTGCTTTTTGGTTCGTATTTCGGATTGAGCCTCTTTCCAGCCCTTTGGTTCAATTTTGATGCAGCGGTTGAAGGCCATGCCCAAGCGGGGGCGATTCAAAATGTATATGACATACTAGGTTTGACAGTAAAGTTTGGTATCATAATCATATATACAGGTTTATTGCTCAACTGGATCAATCTGTTCAGGAAAAAGGCATATCTCAAGCTTATTTTAGATAAGAACGGCTTGATTGGTGGAATTCTTTTTGGTACCGGCCTCTATCTTGGGTTTGGCTTTGTCAAAACAGGGTATAAGTCGTTTCCTTCAGATTCCTGGATAGGGCCGACCCTTACCATTGCGATTGTCCTTCTGTTCTTTCGTGGGTTCATCACCTATGGTCTTTCGTTGAAAGAGGGCGGCAAAAAGGAAAGTCTTGTTTCTGTTTTTATGGAATCCTTTATGGAATGGCTTATCGATCTATTGGAAATCTTTACTGGATACTTGTCCAATACGTTGTCATTCATGCGTGTTGCCGGTCTCGGTATTGCCCATGCCAGTTTGATGATCACCTTTAAGGAATTGGCGGATATGGTCGGTGGGTTTGGTGGAGTTGTGGTGTTTATTGCCGGAAATCTGCTGGTCATCGTTTTGGAAGGTTTGAGTTCAGGAATCCAATCCTTGAGGTTGAACTACTATGAATTCTTTTCTCGGTATTTCACAGGAAAAGGTGTTGCTTATGAGCCCGTTGGGTTGAAGACATCATTTTCTGCTCATAAATAGACAGTTTTTTTAGGAGGGTCAATATGACCAGTATCGCATTTAAAAAGAAAGTATCGATGACTTTTGGGGCAACTGCATTGCTGTTGCTTGCTTCAGGTTTCATTTTCGCTCCCAGTGCTTATGCCGCTACTACAGAGGCTGTAGCTTCAGCAAGCTATAACTTGGGAATTGTCTGTTTCAGCGCAGCGCTTGCCTTTGGCGTAGGTGCATTGGCCGCTGGTATGGCAATCGGTAAGGTAGGAAGTGCTGCAATGGGTGCTATCAGTGAACGTCCTGAAATCGCTTCACAGGCTTTGATCTTCATCGCACTTGCAGAAGGTCTGGTCGTTTTTGGTTTCATCACCGCATTGATGATCTTGGCAAAGGTGTAACGCATGAATTATTTTGTCATCGGTGACGAGGATACCGTACTGGGGTTCTCCCTTGTCGGCGTGTTCGGCATGCAGGCGACAAATGCCGAACAGGCAAAACAGGCTTGGGACAAGGCTCTCGATGATACGGAAAATGGAATCATCATCATTACCGACTTGGTTGCGGACATGATCCGTCCAACGGTTGACAGATATCTTTTTTCTGAATCGTTTCCTCTTGTTGTGGAGATTCCCTCTCCCCACGGAAAAGGGAAACATACAGATTTGCGGACACTGGTCAACCAAGCCATTGGGGTTTCGCTCTAGGAGGATTTTCGTATGGAAAGCTCAGACAGCCGCTTGCTCGAGGGGATTCTCTCTCAAGCGGAAAAAACTGCTCAAAAAACTGAACAAGAGGCTCAGCTTCAAGCTCAACGAATTCTTGACGAAGCAAAAGTACGTGCAAATCATGAGATTGAGCTGGAATTGAATGCTCACAAGCAAAAGTTGCAGCAAGTTGATTTGCGCCTCCAAGCGAATATGTCCAGTGCCAAGCGAAAAGCAAGCCTGAGACAGATAGATGAGAGCTATCAATCGGTTTTGCGAAGAGTCCATGAAAAGTTAAACGGTAAAACCATTGCTCCTCATCTTGCCAAATGGATTGCAGAGGCTGCAATTGGACTTGATTTAAAAGAAGCCAAAGTAGCCTTTAATGCACAGTGTCCAGTAGATGAAGCCACCCTTAAAGAGGCTTGTGATTTGGTTAAGAATGCTACAGGTTCTGAAGTGAAACTCATCCTAGACCCCAAACCCATTAGGTCTTTAGGGGTTGTGCTTTCCTCGTTGGACGACTCTGTTTCGTTCAACAATCAGGTCGAAATCCGCCTTAGACGGTACGACCGCGTAATTAGGACTATGATTCAGGAACATACATGAAAGAGAGAATAGTCGGACAAGTCAAACGGGTAAATGGTCCCGTCATCATCCTCAAGGACGTCAACGATGCGATGATGATGGAAATGGTAAGGATCGGTGAACAGCAACTGGTAGGTGAAGTGGTGAAGCTCTATGATGGGCAAGCCACCGTACAGGTCTATGAGGATGCCACCGGTATTTGTCCTGGTGATAATGTCTATGGAAGTGGCATGAGTCTAAGTGTAGAACTCGGCCCTGGTCTCATAGGGACCATATATGATGGAATTCAACGCCCACTGGAAAAATTGATGGGTGCTTCCGGTGCGTTCATTTCACGTGGGTTGAATTTTCCGGCAGTTGATCATGAAAAGCTCTGGGCTTTCGTTCCTACGGTAGAAGTCGGTGCAATTGTGCATTGTGGGATGAAATTCGGTACGGTTGTTGAAACGGATAGAGTTTTGCACGTACTGATGATACCTCCTTCCATCGCTGAGGCTACGGTGGCCCAGATTGCAAGTGAAGGGGCCTATACTGTTGATGACATAATCGTTACGGTTGTTCTTCCTAATGGTAAGGAAGAAAAACTCACCATGTTGCAACGTTGGCCGATTAGAATACCGCGTCCGGTTGCAGAACGACTTGCTCTCAAACAGCCCTTGATCACCGGACTACGAGTCATCGATACGCTGTTTCCTCTGGCAAAAGGAGGGACTGTCGCCATTCCTGGTGGTTTCGGTACCGGAAAGACCATGACTCAGCATTCAATCGCCCAGTGGTGCGATGCAGATATCATCGTATATATAGGTTGTGGGGAACGTGGCAATGAAATGACTGATGTTCTGCGTGAATTCCCTTTGCTGGTAGATCCGAGAACAGGTCAATCCCTCATGGAACGAACCATCCTCATCGCCAATACCTCAAACATGCCTGTATCGGCACGTGAAGCAAGTATCTACACTGGCATCACCATGGCTGAATACTATCGCGATCAGGGATTCCATGTAGCCATCATGGCAGATTCAACCAGTCGCTGGGCTGAAGCGCTTCGTGAATTGAGTGGACGTATGGAAGAGATGCCTGCA
>Ga0265294_10003980_pt1 | contig 18612 bp, 13 predicted proteins | sample MunlanPumphouse3_FD_192504 | JGI IMG/M metagenome (GOLD analysis project Ga0265294, IMG submission 192504) | Groundwater microbial communities from a municipal landfill in Southern Ontario, Canada - Pumphouse #3 | ecosystem: Environmental > Aquatic > Deep subsurface > Groundwater | place...
AAAAAAAATGGAACAAATATCCTCTGTTTTTCCTGCTCGCAACAATGTTGCCAGTAGCCTGCGATTCCGGTAATGAGAGAATTAAAGAGAAAGGAGACAGCACAGACGACTATTACGTGGCGGCCTATATCTGGCCCTCCTGCCACCATGACGCACGGTTTGGCGAGATGCTCTGGCCGGAGGGTGAAGGGGAATGGGAGGTGATCAGAAAAGGGAATCCCCGATACGAGGGTCACTATCAGCCACGGCAACCACTGTGGGGCTACGAGATGGACAATGACCCAAAAGTGGTGGAACGATGGATCGACGTGGCGCTTGATCACGGAATAAACACCTTTGTCTATGACTGGTACTGGTTCAATGACGGTCCATTCCTGGAAAGTGCTCTGAACGAAGGATTCCTGAAGGCTCCCAACAACGGGAAGATGAACTTCTACCTGATGTGGGCCAACCACGATGTGAAGAAAAACTACTGGAACGTGCACAAATTCGGAGAGGATGAATCGATCCTTTGGGATGGAGCAGTTAACAGGGAGCAGTTCAGTCACATCGTGGAACGGGTGATCAATCAATATTTTTCAAAACCTAACTATTTGAAGATCAATGGCATGCCGGTCTTCTCAATCTTCAGCATCCATAATCTGCTGGAGGGGTTCGGCAGCCCGGAGGCCACCCGCGAAGCGCTCGACTACTTCCGGGAAGAGGTGAAAAAAGCGGGATTCCCCGATCTGCACATCCAGTGGAACCAGGGGGGAGGATCAGTGATGTCGGATGATGCTGCGAAAGCGTTTGCAGAAAGAGTTGAACAGATGGGGTTCAACAGTGTGGCAATGTACAATATGGGAGGACTGAACGAAGACTATCTCCGCTATGGCGAACAGGCCGTAAAAATCCGGGAACAGATGGATGAATGGCTCGATATACCGGTATTTCCCTGTGTATCCATCGGATGGGATGACACCCCCCGGTTTCCCGCCAAGGGAGCCAGTGACGTGGTGCGTCTCCACAATACACCGGAGAGCTTCGCTGCTTTACTTTCGCTTGCCAAACAGTATGCCGACACCCACCCGGAACAACCGAAACTGATCACCATCAACGCCTGGAACGAATGGGTGGAAGGAAGTTACCTGCTGCCGGACATGCTGAATGGATTCAATTACCTCAAAGCGGTAAAGGAGGTAATGAACGGTTCATATGATGCGTGGCAGAAGTAGGAGATCGCATCCGGTAATACCATACAATTAAATATTTTTTTCTTAAATTATTTGGATATTAATGATATAAATCCAAAATTGCGTCTTTCCGTCTAAATCCATTTATACCATATTGCGCCGACATTTTCACCACCAATATTGGTTTCATTTTTAAATTGATGCGCTTTATGAAATGGAGATTTTTTGTGTTGATGATGGGGTTGTTGCTTCCCGCATGCGAAGGAGAAGAGATCAACCCGCCGGGAGCGAGAACAGCCATCCGGCTGACGGCTGAAATTGAAGGAGTGAGAACGCGTCTTTCCGCCTCCTCCTGGGAGAAAGGAGATGCCATCGGGGTTTATATGAAGAAGGCAGGAAGCCCACTTGATGCCGGTGCCCTTGCCAGTAATATGCAATATCTTTACAATGAGTCAAACCTATTTCATCCAAAAGATCAACAGAATGCGATCTATTTCCCATACAACAACCAACTTGTTGATTTTATAGGGTATTATCCCTACAAAGGTGAGATGACAGACTTTCAATTCCCGTTGAATCTGACGATTCAGGGTGACCAGGGTGCCCTCGATCTGATGTATGCCGACAATGTCGTGAACAGGGACAGCACAAACAGGAATGTAGACATGTCCTTTGCCCACCAACTATCCAAACTGTGGATGGAGATAAATCATTACAGGGGTTTGGAGCTGGAAAATCTATCGCTTATCATCACCGATGTCCCGACTACCGGATCATTTGACCTTACAACTGGTACACTCTCTGTTGATATGGCAAAAACCAATGTTGCCTGTTGCGTGAACAAGGATTGCACGGTTGCCGAGGCGATATTGATGCCCGGGACAAATCTTGCTGGGAGTGATATGTGGTTCATTGCGGATGAAGGGGCACAAGTTTACAAGGTAAGCCTGGCGGAGCTGGTACCATCCGATATCCTGGCAAAGTCCACCCAATACAATTTCAGGGTTACGCTGCATTCGGACGAGGTTGAAATCGTAGATAACAAAATCACCATTAAACCCTGGTATACAACCACTCCCGATTCCATTGAAATGATAGCTGAACGGACCCCTGAGGATCCACCGGCAATCAGGGGATCCTTTGAAAATCCCTACACCGTGGCGGAAGCAATCATCAACCAGGGGTACAGTGGTGTATGGGTAAAAGGATACATTGTCGGAGGGTTTACCGGCACCAGTGTAGGGTCTTTCACTACCGACACATCAACAGCAAAAAATAGCTGCATTGCGATTGCCGACACTCAGTATGAAACGGAGATCGCAAACATCATGGCTGTTGAGCTTCCAAGCGGCAGCATCAGGGATGATCTGAACCTGGCAGATAACCCAGGTAACATGCACAAACGGGTGATGATTAAAGGAGATCTTACCACCTATTATTCAGCTCCAGGGATAAAAAACCCCAAGCAGCACCAATTTCTGACTGAATAACGTAAGAAAATATCTGCGGAAACAGGTGTTGGGTCCGGCACATTTGTCGGACCCATTTATTTCTGATTTACCGTTCACTCTTCCACATCAGCAGGGCACGGGCAATAGCCTTCTCCACCAGGGGCGCCATGATATCATAGCCCGCCCTGTTGGGATGTACACCATCTTTGGAGAGTTCTCCGGGTAGCCCGTTGCGCTCGTCTGCCATCGCAGTGAAGAAGTCGCAATAGACTGCTCCTTTGGTAGAAGCATAAGCCTGAATACGTTTGTTCAACTCTACCACCTTCGCGGCCGGCTCCTGTCCCGGGCGCCAGGGGAAATCGAATGCCGGAAGTACCGAACAGAGCACCACCTGGATACCGTTGGCCTGCGCCAGTTCGGTCATGGAGCGCAGGTTATCCTCGATCATCTCCAGGGTGGAGGGTCCCGTGTTACCGGCAATGTCGTTGATGCCGGCAAGGATCACCACCACCTTGGGACGAAGGTGGATCACATCCTGGCGGAAGCGGATCAGCATCTGCGGTGTGGTCTGACCACCGATGCCACGGTTGATATACTGACGTCCTGCAAAAAATTCCGGCACCTGTTTGATCCACCCCTGGGTGATGGAGTTACCCATAAACACAACGCGATCATCACAGGTACGGGGAGCGGGAAGCGCTGCATTTTCCTCCCTGAACCGGTTCAGATTGGCCCAGTCCTGGCCTTCTGCCATCGCGGCAAATGTGCACATCAATGCCAGTAGAATAATAAATCTCTTCAGGTTCTTCATAGGTTGTAACTTCAATCTGTATGTTTCATAATGAAAAGAAGGTCAAAAATAGTTATTCTCTTCGTCTTGTTCAATCGTTTCATCGATTTATTTGTGCGATTGGTCGATAAAGTGCGCTAAAAAAACAAAAAATGGGCCACTAACATCCTCTTTATCCCTGTGAAATGGGTAATTTTGGTGGAAATTCACCGACGGATCCTATGCCGGAACGTTTCTGGTGCTATGCACATTCCGGATGATCAGTGCGGTTACCACATTCCAACAGGAAAAGCTCACAGTACGGCATGAACAAAAAAACAAAGATTATCCTCTTTGCAGGTATCGCTCTGTTGATTTTGGGGATGGCTCTCTTCCCCAAAATAAAAAGAACAATTGCTGCTGATCAGCGGAATGAGACACCCATTCAGTCTGCCAGGAGCAGTGGTGGTGGCAGGCAGGAGCTGGCGGTCAACGCCACCCTCCTCGAGCCCCAGGTGCTGAACAATTACTTCCGCATCACCGGCATCCTTCTCCCGGATGAGGAGGTAGACCTCACCTTTGAAACAGCTGGCAAGATCACCAATATCCACTTTCAGGAGGGAAGCTTCGTCCAGAAAGGTGCTCTGCTGGCGAAGGTAAACGACGCCCCCCTGCAGGCAGAGCTGAAGAAACTGGAAGCACAGTTGCCACTGGCAGAGGATCGACTCTTCCGTCAGCAGACTTTGCTGGACAAAGATGCCATCAGCCAGGAGACCTACCAGTCCGTATTCACTCAACTGGAGACATTGAAAGCGGAAATCGAACTGGTAAAGGCGCGCATCCGGCAGACAGAGCTGCGGGCACCCTTCAGCGGCATGATCGGACTGCGGCAGGTGAGTGAGGGAGCCTATGCCTCCCCCTCCGTAATCATAACCAACCTGACAAAAATTTCTCCGTTAAAGATTGAGTTTTCACTCACACAAAATTACATAAACAAGATCAGGCCCGGATCTGAGATCACATTCTCGGTTGAGAACGACCTGGAGGAATACCAGGCAACGGTTTATGCCATTGAATCCCGCCTTGACATACAGACCCTCAGCCTCTTTGCCCGGGCACGTTATCCAAACAGTGATATGAAGATGAAACCGGGACAGTCGGCCAAAATAAGGATCACGCTCGATCAGATTGACAATGCCATTGTCATCCCCAGTATCTCTACGGTAAAAGAAATGGGACGCGACATCACTTATATCTATGAGGAGGGCAGAGCCAAAGAGGTGGAGATTGTAACCGGAATGCGCACCTCATCCGCCGTAGAAGTAATCAGCGGCCTCACGGTAGGTGATACCCTGCTGACCACTGGTGTGATGCAGCTCCGCAGCGGTATGCCGGTCAGAATCACACAAATGGTTCCAAATAGCGCAGAATAGAGATGAATTTTTCCGAATTAAGTATCAAACGACCGGTGCTTGCCACGGTGATGGTGCTGATCATCATCATTTTCGGTGTGATCGGATACACCAGCCTCGCCGTGCGGGAGTACCCCAGCGTGGACAACCCCATTATCACCGTGCACGTCTCCTATCCGGGTGCCAATGCTGAGGTGATCGAGAACCAGATCACCGAGCCACTGGAACAGAACATCAACGGTATCCCAGGCATCCGATCCCTGGTCAGCCGCAGCAGCCAGGGCAGCTCCCGTATCACGGTTGAGTTCGAGCTGAGTGTGGATATGGAGACCGCTGCCAACGATGTACGCGACAAGGTGTCTGTTGCCCAGCGTTATCTGCCTCGGGATGCTGATCCTCCCACCGTTTCGAAGGCTGATGCCGACTCCGACCCGATTATGCAGATCACCGTGCAGAGCCCGTTACGATCCCTGCTGGAGCTCTCCGAGATCGCCGATCTCACCGTGAAGGAGCGGCTGCAGACTATCTCCAATGTGAGTGCCGTAGAAATCTGGGGAGAATATCGCTATGCCATGCGCCTCTGGCTCGACCCCATCAAGATGGCAGCCTACAACATCACCCCCATGGATGTAAAAAATGCACTCGACAGGGAGAATGTGGAGTTGCCGGCAGGCAGCATCGAGGGAGATCATATTGAACAGTCGATCCGTACAATGGGGCTGATGCAGACACCGGAAGATTTCAACAACCTGATACTGCTCGAAGACAACTTCCGCATTGTTCGTTTCCGTGATGTGGGCTACGCTGAACTTGATGCGGCCAACCGCCAGAATATCCTGCGACGGAACGGGGTGCCGATGGTGAGCTGTGTCATTATCCCCCAGCCGGGTGCCAACCATATTGAGATCGCCGATGAGGTGAGAACAAGAATGGATCAGATGAGAAAAGACCTGCCCGAAGATGTGATCCTCGATGTGGCATTCGACAACACCAAGTTTATCAGGGCATCCATCAATGAGGTAGAAACCACCGTGCTGATTGCTTTCATCCTGGTAGTGTTTATCATCTTCGTCTTCCTGCGCAACTGGCGGGTGACGCTGATCCCTGTGGTGGTGATACCTATCTCGCTGATCGGCATCTTTTTTGTGATGTACCTGGCAGGTTTCTCCATCAATGTACTCTCCATGCTTGCCGTGGTACTGGCAGTAGGGTTGGTGGTTGACGATGCGATCGTGGTGACGGAGAACATTTTCCAAAAGGTGGAAGGAGGAATGAATCCGGAGGAGGCAGCCATCACCGGCTCCAAGGAGATCTTTTTTGCGGTGATCTCCACCACCATTACATTGGTAGCCATCTTCTTCCCGATCGTCTTTTTGGAGGGGATGACGGGACGTTTGTTCCGTGAGTTCAGCATTGTGATATCGGGGGCGGTCATCATCTCCTCTTTTGTAGCACTCTCCTTTGTGCCGATGCTCTCCTCCAAACTGCTGAAAAAGAAACAGAAACAAAACCGGCTATACAACAAAACGGAGATTTTCTTTACCGGGATGAACAACTTTTATGGCAGCATGCTGCGGTCATTCCTGCACCGCAAATGGCTGGTGTTACCCATCCTGATTATCTCCACTCTCATGATCGTTCTTTTCTGGAATATCGTGCCGGCCGAAATGGCGCCGCTGGAAGACAGGTCACAGGTAATCATCCGCAACTCGGCACCCGAAGGAGCAACCTTCGAGTTTGTGCGGGATTATACCGATCGCATTTCTGAAATTGCCGACTCCATAGCACCCGAACGGGAGTCGAACATCGTTTTCACCCGCAGCGGCTTCAGCATGGTACGTCTCGTACTGCCTGACATGAAAGAGCGGGAGCGCAGCCAAATGGAGATCGCTGCCAGGTTATCTGCTGCAGTGAGAGATGAGACCGCCGCCCGTGCATTCGTTCAACAACAATCCACCTTTGGAGGCCGTCGTGCAGGAATGCCCATCCAGTACGTACTACAGGCTCCCAATATTGGGAAACTACAGGAGTTTATCCCCCTTTTCCTGGAGAAGGTCTACGCCAGTCCCCACTTCCAGATGGCAGATGTGGATCTGAAGTTCACCAAGCCGGAGACCCGTATCCTGATCGACCGCGACAAGGCCGCCATGCTGGGGGTCAGCACCCGCGACATCGGGCAGACGCTGCAGTACGCACTGAGCGGCCAGCGGATGGGTTACTTCTACATGAACGGCAAGCAGTACCAGATACTGGGTGAGATCAACCGACAGCAACGCAACACGCCGGTCGATCTGAAGACAATCTATATCAAAAATGGCAGTGGTCAGATGATACAGATGGACAACCTGGTGAAACTGGAAGAGTCGGTTGCTCCCCCGCAGCTATATCGCTACAACCGCTTCAACTCAGCCACCATCACGGCTGGTCTGGCACCCGGCTATTCCCTGGGTGAGGGACTGGAGGAGATGGACAGGATTGCTGCTGAGGTGTTGGACGATAGCTTCCGGACAGCACTTGAAGGAGAATCACGCAACTTCCGGGAGAGCTCTTCGAGCCTCCTTTTCGCCTTCGGACTCGCCATCCTGCTGATCTTCCTGGTAATGGCTGCGCAATTTGAAAGCTTCAAGGATCCCTTTGTAATCATGTTCACAGTACCCATGGCCCTCTTCGGCGCACTTCTCTTCATGTGGATGTTCGGTGTAACAATGAACATCTACAGCCAGATTGGCATCATCATGCTGATCGGTCTGGTGGCCAAGAACGGGATCCTGATCGTTGAGTTCGCCAACCAACGACAGCAGGCCGGATTCAACAAATACAAAGCAATCATCGAAGCCTCCGTTTTGCGTCTGCGGCCCATTCTGATGACCAGTATTTCCACCATTCTGGGTTTACTGCCATTAATGTTCGCCACAGGTGAAGGAGCCAATGGCCGTATTGCAATGGGCACCGCAGTGGTGGGTGGACTACTGGTCTCCACGCTGCTCACCCTTTTTGTGATTCCGGTGATGTATATCTATCTCTCCACCGACAGGGAGTTGAAAAAGAGGAAGAAAGAAGCAATAGAAGGAAATAGGTAAGATCATGAAGAATATACTACTGATCCTGTTGATGTTCACTCCTGCCATCACAACCGCACAAAAGATGATGAACCTGCAGGAGTGTCTCGAAATGGGGCTTGAAAAAAATTATGACCTGAGGATCACGCGCAACGAAGAGAGGAGGGCAGGGAACAATGTCACACTGGGAAATGCCGGCTTCCTCCCCGAGGTGACCCTCAACTCCGGTTACGCGCTGCGCAACAGCAGCAGTGATCAGTACCCGGCTGATGGTGGGGATGCACTACAGACACGAAATGCCGGTACCGGTACGCTCGATGCAGGTATCCAGCTGAACTGGAGTCTCTTTGAAGGATTCCGCGTGCAAACCAACTACAAGCGATTGCAGGAGCTACAAACCATCGGTGAACTAAACAGCCGGTTGGCGGTCGAAGACTTTATCGCCAACCTCACAGCAGAGTACTACAACTACGTACAACAGCAGATCCGCTTGGGCAACCTCAAATATGCCGTCTCACTGTCACGGGAACGGTTGCGCATCGTGGAGGCACGCTACCAGGTGGGATCACTCTCGCGACTTGACCTGCAACAGGCAAGGGTCTATTTCAATGCCGACAGCTCACTGCTCATCCAGCAGTATGAAACCCTGCACCGCTCCCGCATCCGCCTGAATGAACTGATGGGATCGGATGTGGAGCAGCACTTTTTGGCAGCAGACAGCACCATCACATTCGATGAGAAGCTCTCCAGGAACATGTTGTTTGATGCAGCGTTGCAGCACAACACGCTCCTGCTGCTAACCGAGAAAAACAAAACGTTGAGCGAGCTGGAACTGAAAAACCTGCAAAGCCGCAACTATCCTTATCTGCGACTCAACACCGGCTATGGGTTTACGCACTATGACTACAGCAGTGGCACGCTCGACCGTCAACGCAATTGGGGACCCAACGTGGGGGTTACCCTCGGCTACACCCTTTTCGACGGCTTCAACCGCATAAGAGAACAAAAGAATGCCCGGATTTCCATTCAAAACCGGGAGTTGGAGATCGAAAAAAACCGACTGGCGTTGGAAAGCGATTTCGCCAATATGTGGCTTTCCTATCAGAACAACCTGGAACTGACCAAGCTGGAGATAGAGAGCCTCAGGAATGCAGAGCTCAATTATGAGATTGCTATGGAGCGGTACAAGATTGGTGACCTCTCGGGACTGGAACTGCGGGAGGCACAAAACAGCCTGTTGGAAGCGGAGCAGCGCCTTTTATCTGCACAGTACAACACCAAGCTCTTTGAGATATCGCTGTTGCAGATCAGCGGTAAGGTTGCGGCCTATCTGAACAAAAAAACAAGCCCCAATTAGAGAGAGTCAACCTGAAAAACGATTGAGATGTCCAACAAATCGGTTCAGAAAAGATTTCAGTTCGTCAATTTGGTCTAATTGTTGCATACATTTGGCTTGAATGTTTGTATGTTCGATGTTCGATGTTCGATGTTTTTAATCAAGGCTCGAAATTCGCAAACCATGAACCTGGGACCATGCATCAATATCCCTTATAGTCTCAACGCTCTCTTCGCCCAAATGGTTTGCGTCACCCCCCGAGAAAAGAGATAGAGGATAAATGCGAGCCAGAGCCCATTGTTTCCCCATAGGGGATTCATTATCAGATAGCTTCCAAAAAAGAGAATAGAAGAGAGTATCATTGCGTTGCGCATGTGTACAGAGGCGGTAGCACCGATATAAATACCGTCCCAGAGAAAGGCTGCAAAACCGGTCAGCGGTATCAGCAAAATCCAGAAGAGGTAATCCTCGGCTGCCCTGATGACCGGCAGATCGTTGGTCAGTATCTGCAATATCTGGTCGGGGAAGAGAGCGTAGAGTGTCATCGCAGTGATGCTCACCAGAGCACCCCAGAAGAATAGACGGCGCAGCATGCGTTGCAATGCATCCCTGTTACCCGCTCCGATAAAGCGGCCGGTGAGCGCCTCACCTGCATAGGCAAACCCATCCATAAAATAGGAGAAAAGCATGAAGAACTGCATCAACAGCGCGTTGACCGCCAGGATTGTCTCTCCCATACCGGAAGAAACGAAGGTGAAGAAAGTGGTGACAAGAGTCAGCAGGAAGGTGCGGACAAACACATCGGCATTGACACGGAAATAGAGTCGGATTGATCCTTTCTCCCAGATTGCCTCCCGTCGCACATAAAAACGTAGACGGCGGTAGTAGCGCCACCAGAAACCGGCCGCCACCAGGAAAGAAATGATCTGCGAGAGCAATGTCCCCAGAGCGATCCCCTCGATCTTCATCCCCAGTACAAAGACAAAAAATATGCTCAGCAGAATGTTCATCATGTTGTTGAAGATGGCAATGAACATGGGGATCCGTGCGTTCTGCATCCCGATGAACCATCCCTTGAAGGCATACATCCCCAGTACTGCCGGTGCTCCCCACACCACCATACGGAAATAGCGCTCCACATGATGCACCGATTCCGGTCCCGATTGTATCAGGCCAAAGGCAAGTCTCCCCAGGGGAACCTGCAGCAACAGGATCAGCGTGCCGATGCCCAGTCCGATCAGCAGTGTGCGAATCAGCACATGCATCGCCTCAGAGAGGTCGCGTGCGCCGTAGGCCTGCGAAGCGAAACCACTGGAGCTCATCCGTAGAAAACCGAAATTCCAGTAGATCATATTGAAGATATTGGCACCCAGGGCAATCGCACCGATATAGACCGCGGATCCCAGTCGGCCCGCTACCGCAATATCAATCATGCCCAGCAGGGGAACGGTAATGTTGGTAATGATATTGGGTATAGCCAATCTGAAAATTTTCCTGTCCATTGAGATCATACAGTTGAGAGGGGCGGTCGCCCCGCAGACCGGGACAACATACAAAAGAGAATAACGTCCTGTTGTGGTGAAATGTTCCTTTTTTCACAATCGCATGGAAGAGATTGTTCATTTTTTTGTAACTTTGCTTACTCCTAACAATACGCAAGAATATCCGCATAATGACTTTTTGGAATGGGACATTATTTCGGGGATAACAACAGGAAATGATCTGAAAGAAACAACAATTAGGAAATACCATATGGATAAAATTCAGGAACTTACCTCAAAGCTATACACCGAAGGGGTGGAAAAAGGGAGGGAAGAGGCTGACCGCATTATTGCAGAAGCCAAGGCAAAAGCAAAACAGATGCTGGATGAAGCAGAGTCCAAAGCCGGTGCGATGATTGCTGCGGCAGAGAAGGAGCTATTGGAGCGCAGAGAACACACCGAAGCAGAATTGAGACTATATGCCGCTCAGGCAGTCGAAGCGCTCAGGAGTGAGATCACCAACCTGGTGACCGACAAGCTGGTCTCCCTGAATGTGCGGGCAGCCCTGGAGGATACGCAGTTCATGCAGGAACTAATCACCAGCATGGCAGACAACTGGTCCAAGAATGAGCCCCTCACCCTCGGCGTTGAGGATGCTGCGTCACTGGAAAGTTACATTGCCGCCAATGTGAAGCATCTACTGGAAAAGGGTGTGAAGATCGAATCAGTCAACGGCATCGGTAGCGGATTCATCCTCTCCCCTGGCGACGGATCCTACAAAGTGCGCTTCGGAGAAGAGGAGTTCATCAATTACTTCCGTGAGTTCCTGCGCCCGCAAATACAAAAGCTGCTTTTTTAACACAAAGGTGGAGTTTGCTCCTCCCCTGACCCATCGCGACTATGTTATTCAAAAATCAGTATTATTATTTTGTATCCGGTCTGCCCGACTTCTCATTCGACAGTACGAAACTCCCCTTTTCTGTAAAAACGTTCAGGGAGATGCTCAATGAGACACTGAAACCGGAAGACAAAATGCTTGTTGCCCGCTACTTTCTCCGTTACGACAACCACAACCTCTTCCACTACCTGAAGAAGAGCGATGCTGCGTGGCATCCCGCAGGTAACTTCACGCACGAAGAGATTGCAGAACTGGTCAACAAGGTGAAAAGCGATGACCCCATGGAGCATGAGCTGGCGCCCGGTTACTTTGCATCCGTTATCAGACAATGGCTCAGCGCGGAGGGAATCATACAAGCTCGTACCTTAGAGGATCTGATCAGCTCCTTCTACATGGACTATGGGCTGGATGCAAAAAATAGCCTGATCGCACGTTGGTTTGAACTGAACCTCAACATCGGAAACATTCTCTCGGCTATCTACGCCCGCAAGTACGATATCGACATCCCACAGGTGGTGGCAGGAAGCAACGCAATAGCCACCACGATCCGTGAAAATCCCAATGCACGCGACTTTGGTATCGGGCTGGAACTGGAATGGTTCGATACCCTTCAGCGCCTCTCGGAAGAGGATGACCTCTACGAACGGGAGCGTAAGCTGGACAAGTTCCGGTGGAATTGGCTGGAAGAGCAGACCACCCTCGATTATTTCAACATTGAGTACCTGTTCGCCTATCTCTGCAAGCTGGAGATTCTGGAACGATGGGTCAGTCTCAACGCTGAGGAGGGTGAACGGATTTTCCGGGAATTGATACAGGATCTGAAAAGCGGCATCAACCAACCGGAAGATATCTGACAACGAGAAAACAAGAACAACCATATATGTCAACAAAAGGAATAGTAAAAGGAATCATTTCCAACCTGGTTATTGTGGAGGTGGATGGACCCGTAGCGCAGAACGAGATTGCCTACATCGATCTGGACGGAACCCGTCTCATGTCGGAGGTGATCAAGGTGGTGGGAAAGAATGTCTACGTGCAGGTGTTCGAAAGCACCCGCGGATTAAGGGTAAACAGCCCTGTGGAGTTTCAGGGTCACATGCTGGAGGTGGTACTCGGGCCGGGACTGCTGAAACGCAACCTGGACGGACTGGAAAATGATCTCGACAAGATGGAGGGTGTCTTCCTGAAACGGGGTGAGTACACCTTCCCACTCGATGAGGAGAAACTGTGGCAATTCAAGCCACTGGCAGCCCCCGGCGACAAGGTGACGGGTGGATCCTGGCTGGGTGAAGTGGATGAGAACTTCCAGCCGCACAAGATCATGGTTCCTTTTGTGATGAAAGAGAAGTACACGCTGAAAAGCATTGCTGAAGAAGGAACGTACAACATTCACCACACCATTGCGGTAGTAACCGACCAGGATGGCAGGGAACATGCCATCACCATGGTACAGCGATGGCCGGTAAAGGTACCCATCACTACCTACAAGGAGAAGCCGCGTCCATTCAAGCTCCTGGAGACCGGCGTCCGGTCCATTGACACGCTCAACCCAATTGTAGAGGGAGGTACCGGCTTCATTCCCGGTGCTTTCGGTACCGGCAAGACGGTGCTCCAGCACGCCATCTCCAAGCAGGCGGAAGCCGATATCGTGATCATCGCTGCCTGCGGTGAACGTGCCAACGAGGTGGTAGAGATCTTCACGGAGTTTCCCGAACTGATCGATCCACATACGGGACGCAAACTGATGGAACGTACCATCATCGTGGCCAACACCTCCAATATGCCGGTAGCGGCACGTGAGGCATCGGTTTATACGGCAATGACCATCGGAGAATATTACCGTTCCATGGGACTCAAGGTGCTGCTGATGGCCGACTCCACCTCCCGATGGGCACAGGCGCTACGGGAGATGAGCAACCGTCTCGAGGAGCTTCCTGGTCCGGACGCCTTCCCGATGGATCTTTCTGCCGTGATCTCCAACTTCTATGGCCGCGCGGGACATGTGATCCTCAACAACAGTGCACAAGGCTCCATCACCTTTATCGGGACCGTATCACCGGCAGGCGGTAACCTGAAGGAGCCGGTGACCGAAAACACAAAAAAGGTGGCCCGCTGTTTCTACGCCCTGGAACAGGATCGTGCCGACAAGAAGCGATACCCGGCCATCAACCCGATTGAGTCCTACTCCAAATATATCGAATACCCTGAATTTGAAGATTTTATATCCGGCCACATCTCCGATGACTGGACAGAGAAGGTGAACGAAGCCAAAACACGGCTCCTCAGGGGTAAGGAGATCGCCGAGCAGATCAACATCCTGGGCGATGACGGCGTGCCGGTGGAGTACCACATCACCTTCTGGAAAGCGGAGCTGATCGACTTCATCGTGCTGCAGCAGGATGCCTTCGATGAGATCGATTCGGTCACGCCCATCGAACGGCAGAAGCAGATCCTCGACCTGGTGACGGAAATCTGCCGTACCGACTTCCAATTCGACCACTTCAACCAGGTGGCCGACTTCTTCAAGGAACTGATCAATATCGGCAAGCAGCTGAACTATGCCGCATTTGAGTCCGACCTGTTCAAAAAATACCAAAGGCAGCTCCTTGAGAGGGTATCGGAGAAGAGCATCGGATGAAGCAATGCATCCACCCAGAGAAGAGCGAATCGACTAATCAGCTAATTATCAAATCAGCAAATCAATTTAAGATGGCAAAAGCATTTCAGAAAATATATACCAAGATCACCCAGATCACCAAGGCAACCTGTTCGGTGATGGCTACCGACGTAGGGTATGACGAGCTGGCAACCGTGAATGGCAAGCTGGCACAGGTGGTAAAGATCATCGGCGATGAAGTGACTCTCCAGATCTTCGAGGGCACTGAAGGAATCCCCACCAATGCAGAGGTGGTTTTTATGGGCAAGGCCCCCTCACTGAAGGTAGGGGAGCAACTCTCCGGACGTTTTTTCAACGCCTATGGCGATCCCATCGATGGTGGTCCCGTCCCCGAAGGGGAGGAACGCCCCATCGGCGGCCCCTCGGTGAACCCCGTACGCAGAAAGCAGCCTTCCGAACTGATCGCTACCGGTATCGCCGGTATTGACCTCAACAACACGCTGGTGTCGGGACAGAAGATTCCCTTCTTCGCCGACCCGGATCAACCCTTCAACCAGGTGATGGCCACCGTGGCGTTACGCGCAAAAGCGGATAAGATCATCCTGGGAGGGATGGGGATGACCAACGACGACTACCTATTCTTCAAGAATGTTTTCAGCAATGCAGGAGCTCTGGACCGCATCATCTCCTTTATGAACACCACTGAGGATCCCGCAGTGGAGCGCCTTCTGGTGCCCGATATGGCGTTGACCGCTGCCGAATATTTCGCGGTAGACAAAAATGAGAAGGTATTGGTGCTCCTCACCGACATGACCTCCTACGCGGACGCGCTCTCGATTGTCTCCAACCGTATGGACCAGATACCCTCCAAGGACTCCATGCCGGGGTCCCTCTATTCCGATCTGGCAAAAATCTATGAGAAGGCGGCACAGTTTCCTTCCGGAGGATCAATCACCATCGTGGCTGTCACCACCCTCTCGGGCGGAGACATCACCCACGCGGTACCCGACAACACGGGTTATATCACCGAGGGACAGCTTTTCCTGCGACGCGACAGCGATGTGGGTAAGGTGATCGTCGACCCGTTCCGGTCACTCTCCCGACTCAAACAACTGGTGCAGGGCAAAAAGACCCGTGAAGATCACCCGCAACTGATGAATGCCGCGGTACGCCTCTACTCCGATGCGGCCAACGCCAAAACGAAGCAGGAAAACGGCTTTGATCTGACCGACTACGATGAACGTACGCTGGCCTTCGCCAAGGATTATGCTGCATATATCCTTGCCATCGATGTCAACCTCGATGCCGAGGAGATGCTCGACAAGACATGGAGGCTCTTGGCAGCACACTTCAAACCCGCCGAGGTGAACATGAAAAAGGAACTGGTGGATAAATACTGGCAGTAATGGCAATCAGGTTTCAATACAACAAAACTTCGCGTCAGCAGCTGGAAAAACAGCTGAATGTACGGATACGGTCGCTCCCCACCCTACAAAACAAGGAGACAGCCCTTCGTATGGAAGTGAAGAAAGCCAAAAAAGAGATCGAAGAGCTGGATGAGGAGTTGGAAAAGAGAATTCACTCCTACGACAGGATGGTTCCCCTTTGGAGTGAGTTCGACCCTGCCCTGGTACGGGTGAAGGATGTGGAACTGTCGAAGAAGAAGATCGCCGGTGTCATCCTGCCCACCCTCGAGAAGGTGTTGTTCGAGACCCGGCCATTCAGCCTTTTCAACCGCCCCAAATGGTTTCTCGACGGGATAAAGAGTGTGGAGGAGCTGGCCGAGATAGCTATCCGCCTTGATTTTCAGGAGATACGGTTGAACCGGCTCGAATATGCCCGCAAGAAAACCACCCAAAAGGTGAACCTGTTCGAAAAGGTACAGATACCCGGCTATCAGGAAGCGATTCTGAAGATCAAGCGATACCTGGAAGATGAGGAGAACCTTTCCAAATCATCACAAAAGATCATGCGTGCTCACCAAGAACAACGCAGGGAAGAGGAGGGAAGCATATGGTAGCAAGGATGAAGAAATTCAGCTTCCTGGTCTTTCACAGGGATTACAACGCTTTCCTGCACCAGTTGCGGGAGCTGGGAATGATCCATGTCGTGGAACAGGATCGTGCCGCACTCAACAGCGCAGAACTGCAACAGTTCATGACTGAGTCACGCCGGCTGAATGAAGCAAAGAGGTCGCTGGAAAAAATGATCGATAAAAAGTCACCCCTTCCATTCCGCGATGCCGACCCGACGTTGGGGGTAAAGATCCCCGAACGGATTGCGGTGATTGAAAATGAGAAGGCGAACCTGGCACAGCAACTGCAGGTGACGCTTCGGGAACAGGAAGCACTCCGCCCATGGGGCAACTTCGACCCGGAGAACATTACGCGGCTGGAGAAGGCAGGCTACCATGTCAACCTGCTGATTGTCCCCGACAGGAACTACAACCCGGAGTGGGAAGAACAATACAACGCCATGATCATCCATCGTGAGGGATCAAAGAGCTATTTCATCACCCTCACCAAAGAAGCAGGTCTCGCTGACCGGCTCAACCTGGAGGAGATGAAGCGACCCGAACTGTCTCTGCAGGAACTCAACAAGTTGATTGTTTCCGTAAGGGAGCGAATAGACGAGAAAGATGAGGCTATCAAGCAGCTGACAGCTGACCTTCCTTCACTCGAGGCAGCCATAAAAGAACTGAACACACGCATCTTCTTCACCCGTGTAGCCCATAGCGCTACCCGTGTGGCAGATGAGAAACTGCTGCTGCTTCAGGGATGGGCACCTGCAGCGAAGGAGAGCGAGATTACAGCCTACCTGGAGGCCAAAGAGGCCTACTTTGAGACGGCAGACCCGGCACCGGAGGATGAGGTTCCTATCATGTTTGCCAACAACCGTTTCACCCGACTCTTTGAACCGATCGCGGAGCTCTACATGCTACCAAAATACAATGAGATCGACCTCACCCCCTTCTTTGCTCCCTTTTACATGATCTTCTTCGGCCTCTCGCTGGGCGATATCGGTTACGGCACCTTCCTGCTGCTCGCCTCCACCCTGGCGATGCTCTTCATGAAGCAGATCGGCAAAACCATGAAGGGAATGCTGCGGCTGGTACAGATACTGGGAGCATCTACCATGGTGTGCGGCCTGCTTACCGGCGGTTTCTTCGGTTTCAGCATCTACGAGACCCAAATCCCCTTCTTCCAGCAGATGAAGGAGCAGGTCTACTTCGATAACCAGCAGATGTTTGTGCTTTCGCTGATCCTGGGGGTGATACAGATCCTCTTCGGCATGTTCCTGAAGATCTTCAACCGCATCCGGCAGTTCGGCTTCATGCACGCCCTCTCCACCATCGGATGGGTGATCCTGTTGTTGAGCGTGATCGTAGCATTCCTCTTCCCTGCAGCGATGCCGATGGGAAGTACGATTCATCTTGCGGTGATGGGTACAGCAGCAGTGCTGATCCTCTTCTTCAACGCCCCGGGCAAGAACCCGCTTCTCAACCTGGGCCTGGGACTCTACGACACCTACAACATGGCCACCGGATTGCTCGGCGATGTGCTTTCCTATGTACGTCTCTTCGCACTGGGGCTATCTGGTGGCATACTGGCCAGCGTCTTCAACAGCCTGGCCCTGGGACTGAAGCCGGACAACCTGATTGGCGGTTCACTGGTCTTCCTGCTCATCTTCCTCTTCGGACATGCGATGAACATCTTCATGAACGTGCTGGGTGCCATCGTGCACCCCATGCGACTCACCTTCGTGGAGTTCTACAAGAACGCAGAGTTCACCGGTGGAGGCAAAAGATACAACCCCTTCAGGAAATAACAGGCCATAACCTGCAGTATGGCATTGACAAAGAAAGGTGAAAAGAGAACAATGATCATTGATAAAGCAGATTTTTACATACACAACAAATAACAAATAACAATTCACAACATGGACAGCAACTTATTAATTGCCTATATCGGCATCGGAATCATGATTGCCCTTTCGGGTATCGGCAGCGCCTACGGGGTTACCATTGCCGGTAACGCAGCCATCGGCGCATTGAAGAAAGACAGCTCCAAATTCGGCAACTTCCTTGTCTTGACGGCTCTGCCCGGCACACAGGGGCTCTACGGCTTCGCCGGATACTTCATGTTCCAGAGTATCTTCAACGTGCTTACCCCCGAGATTTCCGCCATACAGTCGGCAGCCGTGCTGGCAGGTGGTCTTGCGCTCGGCCTGATTGGTCTCTTCTCTGCCATCCGTCAGGGACAGGTATGTGCCAATGGCATCGCCTCAATCGGGCAAGGACATGATGTATTCGGAAACACCTTGATTCTGGCGGTGTTCCCCGAACTCTATGCCATTGTAGCACTGGCCGGTGTCTTCCTGATCGGTACCGCCGTTGCCTGAATGAGTCAATAACCCA